>Ga0307511_10004977_pt1 | contig 13548 bp, 10 predicted proteins | sample 13_EM_MG_FD_200266 | JGI IMG/M metagenome (GOLD analysis project Ga0307511, IMG submission 200266) | Populus trichocarpa ectomycorrhiza microbial communities from riparian zone in the Pacific Northwest, United States - 13_EM | ecosystem: Host-associated > Plants > Roots > Unclassified | place...
CCCACGCAGCGCGTGGACCTGCATGCAGGCTACAAGTACAGCGATTCCCTCCAGTTCGATGTGTCGGTGGCAAACCTCTTCGACAACATCACTTACTGGTCGCACGTCGGTGAGAACAGTCTCGCCCTCTCGGACATCGTCGATTCCGGGCGCACGACGCTGCTCACGGCCAAACGGAGCTTCTGAGCCGACTTGTTGGTGCGCGCAGGTCCGGCGGAGTGATCCGCCGGATCTGGCGCCGATGCTGATCCACAACGCGCTTGCGCTGCCTTCATTGCGGCTTGCCACGTACGTAGCGTATCCGAACCGCCGCTCGGGCTCGTACATGAAGCTCGAGGCAGCAGGCGGATCGGCTTTCGCAAACGAGCCCTACGACGGCGAGCCGTTCCGCGCGTATCGTAGTCAACACCGAGTGCGCGCAAAGCGTTGCCGATCCATCCCACGATCGGGGAATGGACCCGACCGAAGCGCTGCTGCGGGACCTGCGGCACCCCTGGTGCATACATTGTTGAGTGTCATGGCGCAGGACGGGGGCCGGTCGGCTCAAAGACACGTTTTCCGACACCGTGCATCCATAAAACACAAACCGGACACGCGCCGGGTGTGGCAAAGTGTATGTCAACATGACATCGACAAGCGTCAGATCAGCCGGTTTTACTGGCACTCTCCTGTTGCTCCTCACCACACCTGCCTCGGCAGGGGAGGCGGCGATTGCCTCGCCCGATCGCTACGGTGCGGACGCGGCAGCCAAGGTCCTTCGCGCGGGCGGCAATGCAGTCGACGCCGCAGTGGCAATAGCATTCACTCTCGCGGTCACCTTTCCCGACGCCGGCAATCTGGGCGGCGGCGGCTTCGCGACCGTTGTAATCGACGGGAAGTCGTATTTCCTGGATTACCGCGAGACCGCCCCTCACGTGGCCTCTGCGGGAATGTACTTGGATGCGAGCGGAAACGTCATTCCGGGCGCCAGCACGATCGGAGCACGTGCGGCCGCAGTCCCCGGTACGGTGCGGGGACTGTGGGAGTTGCATCAGCGCTTCGGTAAGCTCTCGTGGCCAATGGATCTGGCTCCAGCGATCACGTGTGCCGAAGGGGGATTCACCCCGGACAAACAGATGGTTGAACGGGAGCGCGGCATGGAAAAGGTGTTCGGCACCCACACCAACTTCAGCCGATACTTCCACAGCCTGGATTCCAGCTCGCTCTTTCGACAGCCGCAGCTCGCTGCCACGCTCCGACGCGTTGCGATCGACGGCCCGAAGGGCTTTTACCAGGGCCATACGGCCGATCTCATCGTGGCTGAAATGCGACGGGGTGGGGGTCTGATTGATCGCAAAGACCTGGCGAAATATCGGGCCGTCTGGCGCGAGCCGCTGGAAGCTGATTGGGGCGGGTATCATGTCGTTACCGCGCCATTGCCCAGCTCCGGTGGCGTCGGTCTCATTTCGCTCTTGAAGATGAAGGCTGATCTGGCTTCGCTGTTCGCTGGTGTGCCACACAACTCGCCCCAGTACGTGCACCTGTTGGCAGAGATGGAAAAGCGGGTGTTCGCCGACCGGGCGCAATTCCTGGGCGACCCGGACTTCTCGCATGCGCCGCTCACAAAGCTGCTCAGTAACGAATATATTCGGCGCCGCGCCCTCGAGGTGAATCCGACACAGCGTTCCGCCATGAGCGCGGTGCGCCCAGGTACGACCGAGCACCACAACACGACGCACTTCTCCGTCGTCGACCAACTGGGAAATGCAGTCTCCAATACATACACCTTGAACGACGATTTCGGTAGTGGGGTGGTCGTCACGGGGGCGGGGTTCTTGCTCAACAATGAAATGGATGACTTTTCCGCCAAGCCAGGCGCGCCCAACCTCTATGGAGTGGTCGGCGGGGAGGCGAATGCGATTGCGCCCGGAAAACGCCCACTGTCCTCGATGACGCCTACCATTCTCACGCAGGCCGGGCATGTGGCACTGGTCATCGGGACTCCGGGTGGTTCGCGAATATTCACCTCCGTATTTCAGGTGATCGTCAACTGGCACGACTTCCAAATGCCCTTGGCGCAAGCTGTGGACGCCGCGCGGATTCACCACCAACTCCTGCCGGCGGACACCTTGTATGAGGAACCCTATCGGACGTTGGAGCCGGCGACGCGCGCGGAGCTCATCGCACGTGGGTACGTGGTCGAGAACCAGGGTTGGAATGGGGACATTCAGGCAGTGGAAGTCAACGGCGATCACACCGTCGCGGCCTCCGACCCGCGAGGATGGGGTGAGGGGCGCGTCATCAAATGAGTGAGCGAGCAATCACTCGACGGCTTGGCGAACAACCAGGGTTTTGCCAATGAACTTACGGGGATCGACATTGTCGACTCGCTGCACCTTCCGCCCATTCGCCGTCAGGTAGGTTACCTCGACGTTCACTCGAGTCATTCGTGACAAGCCGAAGTGGACCGGTTGTACGCTCTGCCCGCCATAGCCATCGCCGGTAGCCACCAACCGCGTCCCGAGCAACGCGCCGCTCGGGTCATAGAGACGGACCTCGGATCCCGGACGTGTCGTGAGCCCGGAGGAATCCAGCACGCTGATTTCGAGGGAGCGCCTACGGGTCTGCGACGGCAGCAAATTGTGCAGCACCGTTACTCCGCCCTCCAATGAAGTCAGAACCAGATCCAGTGCTCCATCGCGGTCATAGTCAGCCCACTGCACCGCATGATCGGCTTTCGACATGATTTGCGTAAGCGGGTTGTCGGCAGTGAGAGCGTTCACGAACCTGTCGCCCTCGTTGTGGAACAGGTAGTCCTTCGGTACGAGCTTGCCATTGTCGTCAACCGTGTAGCCGGCAACGTAGAGGTCGAGTCGACCATCGTTGTCATAGTCGGCCCACTCAGCGCTGACCATGCGGGCCCCCTCGATTGCGACGCCCTGGAGTTTTGCCACTTCCGTGAGGTGGCCGCCTCCGTCATTGTGGTAGAGGGCGCTGTAGTTGTACGAGGCAACGAACAGGTCCAGTTTCCCATCGTTGTCGTAATCCCCCACAGCGCACATGTTGCTGCCCACACCCAAGCGCCGCCCAGGGCGATCCATGTGTAACTCCGGCGCAATATCGACGAAGTGTCCTCCGTCGTTGCGATAGAAGCCGTCCGTATCGCCGTCTTGATTGCCGATGAAGAGGTCGAGGTCCCCGTCCTGATCCATGTCGAACCAGCACGCGCCAACGGTACGACGCACGTCGGTGAGACCGACCTGTCTGGTCACATCTTTGAAGTGCCCGTCCTCATTCCGATAAAGATGGTTGGTTTCGATGCGATTCGCAACAAAAAGGTCGAGATGCCCGTCATTGTCATAGTCAATCCAGCTCGCCTGTCGACTGCTGCTGCCAGGGTCGTCGACACCCATCTCCTTCGCTACTTCTACAAATCCTTTGCCGCGTTCGTTGTGATACAAATAACTTCGACTCGGAATGGGCTCGACCAGCGTATCGACATAGAGGTCGGGGTAGCCATCACCGTCATAGTCTCCCCACGCCACACTGCGAGCGGAGTCCCCCCTCGACGGCAACCCCAGAACTGCTCCTACATTCACGAACTTACTTCCGTTGCCTTTGTAGAGGCGCACCTCGCCGGTCTCGTAGGCAATCGCGAGATCCAGCCACCCGTCACCATCAAAATCCGCCCAAGATGCGGAGACCGAATGTGCCCCCTGGAATAGCTCTGGCTGTATGACCTCAAATGACGCCGTACCCGGGGTGGCCGCGGTCGCCGCCGATACGGACAAAAGGCCCAGACCGATCGCCTCGTGCGCGCGCCGCTTCCACATAGTTTCCTCCAGATCCGGGAGTATCAGAAAGTGCGTCGCAGCGTGAGTGAGAAGTTCGCGGGCTCGCCAACCTGGTTTCCGTAGTACAACGTCTGGTAGTTGTTGATGTAGTAGCGACGGTTGAGAACATTGTGGACATTCAGCCGGACGCTCCATTTCTGGAACGAGTAGCTCGAGGTCAGGTCCACGAGCGTGTAGGCCGGGATGTCCTTCGTCAGTCCTTGTAACGAGGTACGCTCAGAACCCACATGTCTAATACCGCCACCCACGGACAGCCCGTGTAGCAACGGGGTGTCAAATGCATATTCAGTGAAAATATCGGCTGTCGTCTTGGGCAGAAACGCATCCGTCTGACCGACGTTGGCGGAGTTTGTATCCTTGGTGATTGTCGCGTCGAGGTACGCGTATCCGATATTGACCTGCCACTGTGGTGTCAGCCGGCCGATTGCCTGCAGTTCTACGCCTTTGTGGAGGACTTCTCCAACGGCCTGATATCGATCCGTACCATCGACTTGCCCGAAATATTCGGCAGAATTCTTTTGTGTAGTGCGAAAAACGGCGCCCGTCAGCAACAGGTGACCGTCGAGGGTACGGTATTTGACGCCGGCCTCATATTGCTCACCCTCGAGTGGCGGTAGCAGCGCGTTGTCAGCGCCGATATAGGCCTGTGGCTCGAAGGACTGACTGTAGGAAATGTAGGCATCCGTCCCGGGCAGGAATTCATAGACGAGACCGCCCCGATAACTCATTCGCCCTGGAAACTCGTACTTCACCGGCGCGCTCGTCAGCGCGTAATTCAAGGGCGCGTCGTCGGCAGTAAATGTGTTCGTCTTCTCGTTCAGCTTGCTGTACGAGGCACCGACCAAAGCGGACCAATGATCAAAGAACTTGAAAACCGATTGGCCGGAGAACGTCAGGGTGCTGGCGGCTTCGTGCAGGGCGTAGACCACTGGTGTGAAAGGGGCCGAATTCATGGCTTCCGAAATGGAGGCCTCCCCGTCGAAGATATTGGCCGTCCCTGCATAGCTGCCATTGAACAAGGCGCGCCCGTATGCGCGGTCGAAATCGCTATCCTGATAAAGGGCTTGGAGCGAGGCGAAGCTGTCACGAAATCCCAGCGAATCGAAGTGGTAGACGCCGGAGGCCGCGACTCCGAGATTCGACAGATTGTTTATGGGCAACGAGGTGGCCGAAATGCTCATATCCCCACTGGGTTGGAGACTGTCGCCGAAGGCCACGACACCGTGAGTGTGAGTCTGCTGAACAGTGGTCTTCAGGCTCAAATCGAGCATGTCCGTTGCGTGCCAGATGACTCCGCCCTCGCCATGAAAGACCGAGGTGTACAGGTTCATGTTGTCCGACCCGATGAAAAAGCTTCGGGGAAGCGGAGCAGGTGAGCCGTCTGGCTCGGTCGGAATTCCGTCGAACGTGGTGCGCTGGGTATGCTCCCACCCACCGTGCAGGTATGCGGTGACGTTGCCATAGTCCGCATTGAACGCGCCATAGAGAACCGTCGTCCTGTGATTTACGACGTCCACGAAGCTATCGCCCTGGTCCTGCGCAGCCACACCCAGTGCTCGAATATTTGAGCCCAGAGATCCGCTGACCTGTCCTTCGACGCGAAAGCTGTTCCAACTGCCTCCTTGAACGGACAGATAACTCGGTGTAGTGGAGGTCGGACTCTTTGTGACGAGATTGACAACACCTCCTGTGCTACCGACTCCATAGATGACCGATGAGGGTCCTTTGACGATCTCCAGTCGATCGATGATCGCCCAATCAGGTTCGTAGCCGCCGGAGTATTCGCCACCGGCTGCGAGATTGACGCCGTCAATCGCCAGGTCGGATGTAAACCCCCGAATCTTGATGACCGTGTTTGAATTGGCCGGGCTTCCGACATTGAGTGCGCCGGGTGTGTATTCCGCGATTTCGCCCAGCGTCTTGACATCGGCGGCCTTGATGAAATCCTCGCTCACGAGGTTGATGGACTGCGGTACCTTCTCAATGGGTAACGGCAGGTTGGTGGCGCCGCTCGTATCGACACTCAGAAATTCATAGTGACCGCTCACGACGATTTCTTCCAGGTTGGTCGTGGCGGAAGCAGCGTCTGCGCGCCCTTGTCGCGTGGCGTCAGAGTTTTGAGCGGGATTCAAGGTAGAAGGTCGATGATCCGCTTGAGCCAGGCGAAACAGGGTCCAGAAGGATCTCTTCTGGCTGCCCTCCTTGCTGTCGCGTCCGTTGTTGCTATCCGTGCCGTGCGCCGTATTGCTCTGGTCACTCGACAGTGTCGTCGCCTGCTTCGAGCTGCCGTTTGGATTCAGGGGCTGGACCGCGATCGTCTTTTCATCGAGGTAGGAATAGGTCAGTCCGGTGCCGCTCAAAAGCCTGCTGAGCGCCTGGTCAAGCGAAAGCTCCCCCACGGCGCCGGAAGTATGCAGCGACTCTACCTCGTCAGTCGCGTAGATGAGCTGCAGGTTGCGGTCTCGCGCCAGTGACTGCAGGGCACTTCCCAAGGACTGAGCCGCGATGTTGGTTGGCTGTTTCAAGGCCGCTTGTGCCTCGGTAGCCATTGAGATTGCGCCGAGCCCCAAGCAGGATGCCGCGATAATCAAACTAATACGCATCAACGCCCCCGCGCCTCTGTTGAGGCTCGTTATGACTGTCGTCGAACGGTGCGACAATCTCATGGCGTTAAGAGTGTTCTGAAACCTTATTGGCTACCACGCCAATAAAATAATTTCACGGTGCGGTGGCGCTTCGGGTTATGAAAATTTCATTGTCTTTCGCTGTGACAATGATGCCGGGGCGGCTCGCCAGGAAGCGCAGGAGCATATCGGGATTGGTTGAGGCGAATACTCCCGTGATATGAAAGTCTTCGAGGCCCTTGTCTTTGATGACGAGTTGCCGCGTGTTGTAGCGGTTGAATTCCAGCGCGACTTCCGCGAGTCGTGCAGACTGAAAAATGAGGCGTCGCTGGGTCCACGCTGTTGCTGCAGCGATGTCAGGTTCCTTTGGCTTCACAGTTGCCTGTGCGGTAAGGATGGCTTGTTCGCCCGCGCCGAGCAGGAATTCCTGGGCATTGCCATCGAATCCATTGCGACGCGATGGTTCCGCGTCCCCACTGTGGATGGATGTCGTGTCGGGGATCGCCTGAGGTGTCTTTTTGTTACGAGCGCCGCGTTGTGGGCCGCGATCGCTCGTACTTTCTTCATTCGGCGGCAGCGCGGTCCCGGAGATTTGATCGGCTTGCGAAGCTGCGGCTAACACCGCCACGCGACCTTCGATGACCGTGACAGTAGTTGCGTCGACCCGCTGATATACGTCGAATACTGTTCCGATTGCGCGGACTTTGGTGTCATTGCTTTGGACAACGAACACCCGTGCGGGGTCTTTCGCTACGTGAAAGAGAGCCTGGCCTTCCACGAGCTCGATGGTACGTCGATTTGCGGTGAACCGTACTCTGACCTTCGAGTTTGCGTCGAGATCGACCGTCGAACCGTCAGCAAGTGCGAGCGAGCGCTGCTCTCCGATTCCGGTGGAATAGGTATTGCGCGCGCTGTACAGCCACGCGCCCAGTATCGCGACCAGCGCGCAGGCGGCGATGGCCAGATATCGGGTCCGCTGAGCGGGTCGCGTCAGTGTCAAAGGGGAACCGGCAGCTTGAGCCTCTGCGTAAGGCTCCGTCGTGATTGGTTGACTGCGGACATCTGTCGACGGCTGCAGGCTGTCTTTCCAACTCAGATCGGTCAGCGAAATAACATTGCTGTCGGAGCTTGCCAGTCGGAAGACCTCTTCGTCTTCAAACCGATGAGTGGTGCCGAGGCGCGACCCTTCACTCCATATTGCCGCAAGCTCGAGGTACGCCCGCATATGCTCGGGTGAAGTGCACAACCAATCGTATAGCGCCTTGCGTGCAGTTGCATCGACATCGCCCGAGCGAAACTCAATGAGCCAATCTGCGGCCTCGGAGTAGATTTGCTCGTTGAGCCTGCCGGGATGGGAAGAGTTCATGCGGAAGCGTCCTTACTCCATCACTTCGAGCTGCTTGCGAACCTGCAAAAGCGCTTTAGCCAGATACTTTTTTGCCTGCGCGCGCGATACGCCGAGGCGCTGCCCAATCTCATCGAGCGTCATGCCGTCACGGCGGTGGTACAGAAATGTCGCGCGCGCTTTGGGCGGAAGAGTCTGCAAGGCACGCTCGAGCTCTTCGAGACTTTGCTCTGCACTGACCTCGAGCGCCGGATCGTTTGGCGGATGGGCCGGTTCAGCCAGCAGGTCTTGCAGATCAATGGACGAGGTGCTGGATGTTTGGCTCAGGGTATGCTGCTGCGCGACATGCCTGGCTACGGTGAACAAATAGGCTTCGGGAGAACGAATCGCCTCGTGGTTCGGTACGCGAAGGAAGCGTAAGAAAACCTCCTGGACGATGTCCGGGACATCGCAGACGTTGCGCACCCGGCTGACGAGAAATCGTCGCAACTGGTCCCCATGGCGTAGGACCAGTCCCGCTACCAGCGCTTGTTTGGCGTCAGCAGCCAATCGCGCCCTCCTTACAGACGCATTCTTGAATCTAAAGAGCGTTTTGCGAGGCCAGTGGCTACCGTGCGAACAAAATATTCGCGTGGGTGGGGCGGTATCTGTATAGAAATACAGTACCCGGATCGCGGCCATTTGTACAGACGGCCGGCGGATAGCGCTCACGACTACGGGTTTTCATGCCTCGAGGTGCCGCCAGTCAATGCTCGCTCGTCGACATGCGCTTGACGATCACCGAGACGAGATCCTCCAGCGGCTGCTGAGGGTGCAGAAGCTGAACTACCCGGCCGTCAGGGGCAACAACGTAAAGCAGGGTGCCGTGATCACTTACCGCCGCGGGCGATCCGTTTTTCCAAGGCACCTGGAATGTGCGGGCGGCTTCGGTCACCGCTTCCGTGCTGCCTGTCAGGCCACGAATTCGCGGGTCGAAATGCGATAGGAAATCCCGCAGCACACTCGGAGAATCGTGTCCAGGGTCCAGAGTAATAAATATTGGATTGATTGCAGCCGCGCGAGGTCCTAGTCGGTGTAGCACCTGGGTCATCGTGGTCAGTGCTGCGGGACAGATGTCCTGGCAAGTGGTGTAGCCAAAATACACCAGCAGCCAACGTCCGCTGATTTCACGTTCGTCGAAGGGCCGCGCAGATTGATCGATGAGACGCTGATCAGTTGCGTGGGTCGTCATTGGTGCGATAACCGCGATTGCGACAAGCGCGCCTAGTACGATTCGATCGAAACCCCTCATACGGCGACAATCCAACCCATCGCGCCTCGTTCCGCCATATGACTTTGGTGCGGATGAAACATGTAGCGGCCGCGGCGTGGCAGGCGAAATTCAATCATCGCGCGTTCGGTCGGCCCCAAGGAAACGATATCGGTATGTTCGTGAGGAACGAGCGACGTCCCGCAGCGGTACAGATCAAAGGTCTGGGCATGCAGATGAAATGAGGCAATCGGATCATGCTCGACCATGTTGGAGAGATAGATCCGAACCAGTTCGCCCACAGGAACTTTGAGCGGAAACCGCTCGTAGTATCCAGCCACACCATTCCACGTGTAGACATCGTTGCGGCCGTCGCCGTCAGTGTCGAATGCACACAGACACAGTACGAATTCGTGAGCAGACGGACGCGACTCGAGCGGGTCAACAATCATCGTACCATACATTCCCTTGCGCATATGCCGTGCGTACGGCGGCACATGGCAATGATACGGGTGCAGTCCCACAGGTCCCGCCTCGAACCGATACACCCGGGTGCCACCCGTCTGGACATTTTCGAGACCATCTTGCATCACATCGTGAGAACCGTGGAAATGGACGCTGTGCGCTACTCCGGAGCGATTAGCCACCGTGATGTTGATTGTCTCACCCACTGTTGCGCGGATAATGGGGCCTGGCACGGTGCCGCCGTAGGCCCACACCTTCACATGTCGTCCGTCGGATACCTCCAGCGTCGTCTCGAGCACCGACAAATCGATTTCACGCACATTGTCGGAAAATGGCATCCAGGGTGGAGGGGTATGCAGGCTCTCGCGGTCGCTCGCTTGATAGGGCGCTGGACCGAGCATCGCCCCGTAGCCTGTGCCTGGGGACGAGGGCGAAGTTGACATTGACGCTGACATCGCCGTTGTAGTGCCATCTCCCCTGCAATCGATGTCCAAGGCCGTTGGCAGAGCCGCCGCTGAACGATCCCTCGCACCCCATACTTTGCCGAAGGACCAACCGGCCGCACCGATCAGCCCGAGGCCGCCGCCCAGGCCGCCGAGCCGAAACAGGTCACGCCGGCGTAGCGACATCAGGTAATTCCGCCGATGGAAGCGCCGAGGCCCAATACCAACAGATAGGCCACCCCACCGCTCAGAGCCAAAAGCCGGGTTCGACCCGCGAGTCGCGAACCGCCGAACAGCAAATATCCAGCCGGCGCAATGAACGGCAATACGAAGATCAGCAAGGGCCAAATCCAGACTGCGACCTTAGGTAGATCCTCCCGGCGCCCGAGATCCCACAACGCGAGCGTGCTCCACAGCACATACAACAACAGCGGAAGCAGGTAGGCATACAGACCCAGAACCATTTGCAAGTGGCTGGGCAAGGTTACTGACATGGCGATTCTCCTATGGAATTCAATCAGGTGAGCGCTTTCGGTCCAAGTGGTCCGCCCGCCAGCCACACGCCGACGGTCAACGGCAGTAGCCAAACGATGAGTCCGGTGACCACAATCGCAATTCGCGGCAACCGCCGCAACGTCGTCGCTGCGCTCAGCAAGTACGATGCTCCCCCCACGAGCGGCACCAGGATGACAAAACATCCCCAGCCGATCTGCCCCAAGGTGTCCGTGCGTTCGCCGAGATCCATGAAGGCGAGGGCAGCCCACGCGGCATATAGGAGAAAGGGCGCCAGATAGAGGTAGACAACAAACCACAGTTGAAAGACGGACGCCGGACTGGAGAACGAGAAAAGCGATGGCACGTGAGTCTCCTAAAGTTTAGTGGCCGGCTTTTGCACCGCGGCAAACGGCGGGGTCTGAATCGCATCGAGATTCAACTTCAAACCAGCAAATACGTGTACTGCGGGATGGACCGGCGCGTCGGCACCCCCGGGCATATTGGCTTGCGGGGGTGGCTTGGGTCGATCGCGGTAATCGGCAATCTTGACCTCTGTCGTGCGCACCTGCACGAGGGTGCCGAAGAACACCATGTCGACTGACAAGTCGGATGCCAGTGGCACGCGCGCCCCGCTACAACCATTCAGTGCTTGCAGGCCCCACGGTAGCGATGTTCTGAAGGTGTTTCCAGAGAAGCAGTTTCCAATCGTACCCAGGCCACCGGCGGCGAGGTCGGCGCGGCCCGACTCGAGCACCGTATTGCCGCGAATCACGTTACCCGTTACCGGCCAGTAGTGTCTGTCCAGGAGCGGAACTGCCAATATGCCGTTGTTTCGGCTTCGCACGACCAGGTTGCGTTCGACATGGTTGGTGTTCGTCCCTGCCAACATGATGCCGGTACCGGCAAGGGTTTCGGAGGCGAAGAAGCCGGTTGCCTCGTTCTCAAAACCGCTGTCGTTGACAATGTTCCCGATGATGGTGGTGTCTCGGCCCGGTGGAACCAACTCGATGTCGAACGTCGAAGTGCCGATTCCACTGAGATTGTGAGAAAAGCGCGAATTCAGGATGTACATGTCGCCGCTGGAATTCGTGCCGGAATACCCCAGGCCGCTGTACTCCCCGACCACATCGTCCAGTACCACGCGGCAAGGTGCGCACTGACCTACGTAAAACGACGAATCGGGTGATCCACTGCCGTAGGAGTGCTCGAACAGGCCATCGGTTGAGCCGAACGCATAAATTCCGTAGTCGCCGTTGTTGACTGCAGTCAGATAGGACCCGCGAAATCCCTGCACCGCGGTCCAATAGAAGCCATTGAGAGTGAAGTTTCTGGCAGTCATATTCTCAATCGCGACACCGTTGGCGCCAACCATGATGCCGGTGCTCAATTGGAACTTGCCGTCGAGAATGACCTCGTTGCGATCGACGCCGCGTATTGTGATGCTGGGAGTCGTCACGAAGACCGCCTCCACATACTCGCCCTTGTCGATCAACACCAGATCACCCGGGTTGGCCGCATCGACGCCATTCTGGATGGTGGGGTAATCCTTAGGAACTCGCCGGGTCACGCCTGTGGCAGTTTCGACGGGGGGAAGTACGCCACGCGCTCCGCCGGGGGTGTACTCCACGTTGCCGACGACGACGACTCCGACCATACCAACCTTGCCGTCCGGCGTCGCATGGAAGCTGCAATAGAAGGGATAGACACCCTCCTTGTTGAACACGATCTCGGCCGCATCCTCGGGCCGCATGTTGATTCTGCCGAACGTCTTCTCGGTCGAAAACGATTTATCGACCGCGATGGCGTTGTGGTCGTTGCGGCCTTCATTCGTAAAGACGATCGATCCGCCCACCGGTACGTGATTGATCGCAGGCGAGAAGCTGTTGTCCGCCATCGCAACCAGCACCGTCCCGGTGGGCTTGACTTCGGACTTGCCGCACCCGGAAAGCGCGAGCCCGAGCCACAGCGCGCATATCAAATTCCGCGTCGATCTACCGATCCGCGCCGACTGGAGCATGACTTACCTCGTGGATCCTGAACGAAAATACACCTGAAAACTTGCTGATGCCAGCGTTTGCTCCGCCCGCCCCAACCGGCCATCGCCGACGCTCAACCGGATTTCAGTTATGATTATCCGCCGGCGTCATCTTCAGAAGCTCTTTTGCAGTGCGCGGCGCTGGTTTCCAGCGCTGCGAAGTTAGCACTGGGAAAAGGTGATCGAAATTAGCAATAAGTGACACGCTGCTTCGGATTGCGTTAAGCAGTCATTACAGAAAGTCAGGCCAAGGCCGCAAGCGGCGCGTCGGCGTGTCAGACGCTGTCGGATTCTGTGCGTGCTGCAGCTCGAGCAGTTCTCGATACAATATGATCTGCTAGATGTTCAGCATCATGCCAGACGCCCCAGATGAATGCGGACGCACGCCGCGCGAGCCACGAAAGGCCCAAAAAGTAGAGCCCTGGCACCGCCGAAACGCCACGCTGATGCAGCGGGCGACCGAGCTCATCGAATGCCTGTTTGAGGCGAATCCAGTCGAAGTTGAGCGCATAGCCTGTGGCCCAGACAATCGACGTGATGCCGGCAGCGGCGAGGTTCAATTCGAGAATGGGGTCCGTTACGGACCGCGGATTGGAGCCAATGTGCCAAGCCTGCGGGTCCGCTGGGAGGTCGAGGGCGTTCTGAGTGACATACTCATCAGCTCGCCTCAGGACCGAAAGATAGTCCTCATCGCCGTCAGCGATGTTCTTCTCCAAGTCCGTTGCGAAGTGAAGGACGCCGTCTCGATGACTGCTCGTGGTACCCAGAAGGGTAATGCCTTGCGAGGCCAGATCACGAAAGTCAACCGTGTGCCCGCCACGGGCTCCGCTTACGGCGATGGTCACATGCTCCGTCCCAGGGGTCAGTACCTTTGTGTCCCACTCACCGAGTACGCCTAGCCAGTACACGAAGTCACGTCCTCGGTAACGACGAGGGGGGCGCTTATGCGGACCAACTGACAAATAGACGTCACGCCCGGACCGAGCCAGCTCGTCGGCGATCTGAACGCCCGACGAGCCCGCACCGACCACGAGAACGGTTCCCTCCCGTAACTGAGAC
>Ga0307511_10004978_pt1 | contig 13548 bp, 10 predicted proteins | sample 13_EM_MG_FD_200266 | JGI IMG/M metagenome (GOLD analysis project Ga0307511, IMG submission 200266) | Populus trichocarpa ectomycorrhiza microbial communities from riparian zone in the Pacific Northwest, United States - 13_EM | ecosystem: Host-associated > Plants > Roots > Unclassified | place...
GGTTCTAAAACCCCAATTGCCTTCAGGCAATTGGGCAAATAGTCTACCAACATAAAAACATATAATATAATTAATATCATGAACAGAAAACTAAGAATGGGAATGATCGGCGGAGGCAAAAATGCCTTCATCGGAGCCGTTCACCGGATCGCAGCCAATATGGACGGGCTCATTGAATTAGTCTGCGGAGCATTCAGCAGTCAGCCGGATAACGCCCGGGAATCCGGCCTCGCCTTATTCTTACCAGAAGATCGTATCTACCTCAGCTATGAGGAAATGATGGAAAAAGAAAGCAGGTTACCGGCAGACAAAAAAATGGATTTTGTCGTCATCGTAACGCCCAACCATCAGCATTTTGCCCCTGCGATCCTCGCTTTGGAAAAAGGTTTTCATGTCGTGATCGAAAAGCCCATGACCTTCTCACTGGAAGAAGCCAGGTTATTACAAAAGAAAGTAGCGGACACCGGCCTGTTGCTTTGCCTGACCCATACGTATTCGGGCTATCCAATGGTCAAGCAGGCCCGGCAGATGGTAAAGAAAGGCGCCTTCGGAAAGATCCGCAAAATATATGTGGAATATCCCCAGGGCTGGCTTAGCCGGCTCTCTGAAAAAGAAGGCAGCAAACAGGCTGCCTGGAGAACCGACCCCGCCCGCTCAGGAAAGGCCGGTTGCATGGGGGATATAGGGACACATGCAGCCCATCTGGCCGAATATATCAGTGATCTTCAGATCACGCAGCTCTGCGCCGACCTCAGCATTTTTGTGGAAGGGCGGCAGTTGGATGACGATGGAAATGTTTTATTGCGATTCGACAATGGAGCTACCGGCGTATTGTTCGCCTCACAGGTGGCAGCCGGAGAAGAAAACGCACTCAAAATAAGAGTCTATGGAGAAAAAGGCGGCCTCGAATGGGCCCAGCAGGAGCCCAATACCCTGCTGATAAAATGGCTGGATCAGCCAACCCAGATCCTCCGTGCCGGCAGCAATTATGGCGACCGGCTCTCCTCTTTCGCCGTACACAATTCCCGGACACCGGGCGGACACCCCGAAGGCTACCTGGAAGCATTTGCCAATCTCTATCGTAACTTCGCCCTCACCCTCATCGCCCGCCTCGACGGAGTATCTCCGTCCCAGGAAGCGCTGGATTTCCCCACCGTAGAAGACGGAGTCCGCGGCATGGCCTTCATCGACAATGTGGTCCGCAGCAACGAGAGCCTGGAAAAATGGACTTTCTTCAAAATCCACGAAGACGAAGAATGCTGACGTAACTGGCACCTTAAGAAACCTACCGGCAAAAACCAGCGCCGTTGCGATCATCCCTACCGGGCCTACAAAGGCCTACCTACAGAGCCCTATTAAGCCTAAAGACAGATATATCGTATAAAATAAAGATCATCTAAAATCATAACAACAGATATGAAAACAATAAAAGGCCCCGCCATCTTCCTCGCCCAGTTCATGGGCGACAAAGCCCCCTTCAACTCCCTGGGGGCAATCTGTAAATGGGCCGCCAGCCTCGGATACATCGGCGTACAGATCCCCAGTTGGGACAGCCGTTGCATCGACCTCCAAAAAGCCGCGGAAAGCAAGACCTACGCCGACGAAATAAAAGGCATCGTACAGGACGCCGGCCTGCAGATCACGGAACTCTCCACACATCTCCAGGGACAACTGGTAGCCGTACACCCTGCCTATGACGCCCTCTTCGACGGATTCGCCCCGGCAGCTGTGCACAACAATCCCAAAGCACGCCAGGAATGGGCCGTTCAGCAATTGAAATATGCCGCTAAGGCCTCGGAGAATCTCGGACTGAATGCCCATGCCACTTTCAGCGGCGCACTCCTTTGGCCAACTTTTTATCCCTGGCCGCAACGCCCTCCGGGTCTCGTTGATACCGGCTTTAAAGAACTCGCCGCACGCTGGCTGCCGATATTAAATGAGTTTGACCGGCACGGCGTGGACCTCTGTTACGAAATTCATCCGAATGAAGACCTCCACGACGGCATCACCTATGAAATGTTCTGGGAACAGACCGGCCGCCACCCAAGAGCCTGCCTGCTGTACGATCCCTCTCATTTTGTCCTGCAATGCCTCGATTATCTTGAATATATCGACAATTATCACGAACGGATCCGGATGTTCCATGTAAAGGATGCGGAATTCAATCCCACCGGCAAACAGGGAGTCTATGGCGGTTACCAGAACTGGATAGACCGGGCCGGGCGATTCCGCTCCCTGGGAGACGGACAGGTGGATTTCAAAGCCATTTTCAGCAAACTAACGGCTTATGACTTCTCCGGATGGGCCGTCCTGGAATGGGAATGCTGCATCAAACATCCCGAAGATGGCGCCAGGGAGGGTGCGCCTTTTATTAAGGACCATATCATCCGGGTCACTGAAAAGGCCTTCGATGATTTTGCCGGCACAGGAAAAGATGAAAATTTTAATCGCAGGATTCTGGGGTTGCAATAAATTATTTCGGACCTTGGGGCTCCTTTAACAATAACAGAAGCTACTCGCGAAGTAACAAAAACATTAAAATCATGATCAAAAAACTAGGATTCATTTTATCCGTTACCTTTTTAGCAACCGCCTGCGGCAACTCAGGTGAAACAAAATCCGCCGATACCAAAGACACAACAGCAGCCACCCCCGCGGCCACTGCGGCCACTTCTGCAGCCAGTGATAAAGGCCTGGAGCTGATCGGAGCCAGCGATTGCACCACCTGTCACCGTCTCAATAAGGCTTCCAGCGGCGCCTCGATAGGACCAGCTTATGACGAAGTAGCCGGCAAATACAGCCCCGCCGCAGATACCACCGTCGACCGCCTCGTCAAAAAGATCATTTCCGGAGGCAGCGGCGTATGGGGCACTGTCCCGATGACACCCCATCCTTCCGTACCGGAAGCCGATGTGCGGACAATGGTCAAATACATCCTTGCACTGAAAAAATAGCTTCATTAACAACTATAGATATTTATTAAAGATATTGCCATGAGAAGATCAGCTCTTTTAACATACCCCGTCCGCATCGCATTCGTAGCCATTTGCATGGCTGTCATTGGCACTGCCCTGATGAGCGCCACTCCACGCCCGATGGGTCCATACTCCCGTTTGCACGGCGGGCCGGAGATCTTTGTCCGACCCAAAGTGCTGATCTTCTCTAAAACAAATGGCTATCACCATGCCAGCATTGCAGCAGGTATAGTCGCCATTCAAAAGCTGGGCGCCGAAAATGGCTTTGACGTCGATACCACTACCGACTCCACCCGATTCAGGAAAAAAATACTGAAAAAATATGCAGCCCTGATATTCCTCAGCCCCACCGGCACAGTCTTCGGACCGGAGGAAGAGAAGGCATTGCAGGAATACATCCACCATGGCGGTGGCTTCGTAGGGATCCATGCAGCCACAGATTGCGAATATAACTGGCAATGGTATGGCGACCTGGTGGGAGGCTATTTCAAATCGCACCCCAAACAGCAACAGGCTAAAATAATCGTGGTCGATAAAGACAACCCCGCCACCAAAGGACTGCCCGATACCTGGGAACGCTGGGATGAATGGTATAACTTCAAATATCTCAACCCTGATATCAAAGTGCTGTTAAAGATAGACGAGACCTCCTATACAGGCGGAGCCAACGGGGACAACCATCCCATGGCCTGGTATCATAATTTTGAAGGAGGAAGGTCTTTTTACACCGAGCTGGGGCATACGGACGAATCCTATTCGGACCCGAAATACCTGGGTCATCTGCTGGCAGGGATCCAATACGCGATGGGGAAGAAATAAAAAATAGCTATCGATATCATTCTACAAAAACTATCTGTTGCAGAAGAGATTTATACTCACTTTTTATGAACTTTTTTCAACAAGCTCATTATTAAATAGTTGCAAAACTTTCAACTAAACCCGCCCAAAACACATACCCAGGGGCCTCTTCAGCAATCCGCACCATTCACCCGGGCAAATGGCTGATCGACTAGAATTGGCAGAACAACTAAAACTGGTTGAACGGAACGACTAAAACTGTTTGACAAACGACAACCCAACCGACCCGCTCTGATACGTCGGCATCACCATCGGTGCCGATTCCTTATCTTTCCAGAGAGCATGTTTGACGAACGGGTACAGCCAGTAAGCCAGCTTCGTGGAAGCAATCCCCACACCCGCTCCGGCCACCACATCACTCATCCAGTGTTTGTTATTATACATACGCAGCATGCCCGTAGCCGTAGCCATGGCATAACCAGCCACCCCATACCAGGGTGAAACATCCTTGTACTCCTGCCGCATGAACTCCGCATTGGCAAAAGCCTCTGCCGTATGACCGGAAGGAAAGGACTTGTAGTCCGAGCCATCAGGTCGCTGCTCATGTGACCAGCCTTTTACGGAAAACACGACGCCATTGGCGATAATATTGGACATCAAAAGGATCATGCTCCGGTCCCGGAAATTATTTTTCCCGTGGATCCCCATGGCATTCAGCCCATATACCGCAACAGCAGGGGCAAACATCAGGTAGTTGTCGGCATGGAACTGCTTATGAGGAGCATCCGTCCAGATCTCATCTTTTACATTGGTGTTGAAATTCTTCAACATGCCATTGGTCTTCAGGGTGACAAACCCATAAGCGATCATGGCTCCCGGCAGAATAAAAGACCGGGCAGGAAAAGCGGGTTTAACGGAAGCAGCATTCTTCCAGTCAAAACGGGGAACAGTATCGGGCCGTACTCCCGAAAGAGGAGCGGTAGGGCTGATCTCCAAAATAATGTCCTTTTTGCCGGAAATAAGTTCCTTGTTACCGGAACGGGACAATGTATCCAGATTTTGCGACTGGGCCGAAAGGCAAACACTAGTCATCAACACCATCGCAGTTGCGAATTTTGTCATATGTAGGGTTTATTGGCTATGTAGTATGAACGGCAAAAATGCAGATAAATTCTGTTGAAATCTTGATTATTTAGACGTATTCACCCCCCGAAGGGGCGATTTAACATGAAATTAAGTTAAGTTTCTTCACAAACAAACGTTTAATTAGACATTATTCGTACTAAATCGGACAGGGATCAGCCCCCAACGATCAGCCCAGCCAGCCAACATCCCCAATCCCAGCCGGGCTAAATAACCGGCAGCTTATACCCATTATGATACTCCTTCATCAAATATTTCTTGTTAATTGATGCATCAGCGAACATCCCCGCAGCCTTATCCCAAACCAAACGCTGCCCACTGCGCAAACTGATATTTCCCATCTGGGCCACCGTCGCCACATGAGCGCCCTCCTGTATGGAACAATGCAGGTCCTCCATTTTACGCGAACGGACCACATCCATAAAATTCGCCATATGTTTGTCCAATCCGTTATCGGAGACTTTTTCAAAAGGTCTGCTGATCTTATGCTGGCTTTGCTTCTCCCCGATCACCTCCCAGCCACCACGGCTGAGCACCAGCGTAGCATTATTGCCGATATAAGCAATACCATGATCCCGCCCATAAGACCCATTGTCAATCCCCATCGCATGATCCCATACCAGGTTGAACCCATCGAATTCATACAGCGTGGTCAACGTATCCGGCGTCTCTTCATAGAGATCCGGATAGGCGAAATTACCACCCAGGGCCGCTATGGATTTGGGAACATCTGCTTTCATACCCAGCAAACCATAATCCAGTAAGTGAACACCCCAATCCGTCATCAGCCCCCCGGCATAATCCCAGAACCAACGAAAATTAAAGTGAAACCGGCTCGCATTAAAAGGACGCGTGGGAGCCGGCCCCAGCCAGGTAGCATAATCCACACCGGGAGGCGGCGCCGAGTCCGGCACTACCGGTCCCGGCTTCATCCAGCCCTGGTAACACCATACCTTTACCGTACGGATATTCCCCAATTGGCCCGAATGGACGAAGTCGACAGCATCCTTAAAATGCTGCTGACTGCGCTGCCATTGACCACCCTGCACCACCCGGTTATATTTCTGTTGCGCGGCGACCATCGCCCGGCATTCCCCGATAGAATTGCCTACGGGCTTTTCCACGTATACATCCTTCCCCGCCTGGCAGGCTTCCATCATGATCAGCGCATGCCAGTGATCGGGTGTTCCGATGATCACCACATCGATATCCTTCCGCTCCAGCAGCTTTCGATAATCACCATAGGTTTTCACACGGCTGGTATCCACCTTCATTTTTGAAAGATCATTCATTCGCTTGTCCAGGACATCCTTGTCTATATCGCATAAGGCTACTACATTGACCCCGGGTAATTTCAAGGCCGCAGACAGGTCAGCCCAGCCCATTCCATTGAGCCCGATGGCCCCGACATTGATCTGGTCGGCAGGAGACACCCGCCCGCGGAATAAGGAAAAAGGCTTGCTGTCAAATGCGGAAAGCAGAATAGCCCCGCCCGCAAGGGCTGAGCCCTGCTGCAAAAAAGAACGACGATTGCTCATGACAGTTCGGTGTTTTTGTTGTCTACCAATGTACATAAAATTTCTCTACCTTTATTCGGCTGAACCTATTTCATCGTATGAAGAATCTGCACTGCGTTATTATCGACGATAACAGGCTGGACAGGATGCTACTGGAGGAATACATCTCCCGGCATAGCTTCCTGTCGATAGCCGGCAGTTTTCATAACGCCGTAGAAAGCCTGGAATTCATCCAAAGAGGAAATATCGACCTCTTGTTCATCGATGTCGATATGCCGGTCATCAACGGCATCGATTTTCTGAAATCCCTGCAAAATCCCCCTCCCTGCATTTTTGTAACGGTTCATCCCGAGTTCGCGATAGATGCCTTCGATATCCAGGCCATCGATTACCTGTTAAAACCGGTAAAACAGGAACGTCTCGACAGGGCCATACAAAGAACACTGGAACTGTTTGAAATAAAAGCAAAGGCCGTCGAATACAGCCTCCTGTTCGAAAACGATTTTTTGATGATAAAGGAAGGCACAGCTGTCAGTAAAGTCAACATACATGAGATCCTCTACCTGGAAGCCCTGACCAACTACACAAAGATCATTACCGCCCGAAAGAACTATATCACCCTTAACAACCTGAAGAATTTCCTGGATCATCTGCCCGTGGACAGGTTTCTGAGAATTCACCGAAGCTATGCCGTAGCAATAGATAAGATACAAGGCCTGGACGGGAATGACCTGGTAGTGGCCGAACATCGCCTGCCATTGGGAAAAACATATCGCTATGAGGTAAAAAAGCTGATCAAAGCATAATAATGAAAACCGGACCTCCCCTTTTCATCACCCTGATAGTGGTTGCATTCTTTTCCTACCGGTCAGCGGCCCAGATGGCCGGCTTCGATACCCTGTACGCACGGGCCAACCAGGACAGGAACAACGGCGCTTTTGCCAAAGCGATTGCCGGCTACCAGCAATGCCTGGTGATCGCTACCAACAACAAGGACTCCCTGAAAATCGGCAATTCCCTGATCGGTATCGGGATCGCCAATGACCAGGGTGGCCGGTTTGAAGAGGCCCTGCAATATTATTTCAAAGCCCTCAACATATACGAGCATATCGGTAATCAAAAGAAGACAGGAGGAGCGCTGAAAAATATCGGCAATACCTACCGGGTCCTGAAAGATTACCCCCGGGCCTCCTCTTTTTTACAGCAGGCGCTGGCCCTCCAATATGCACAAAAAGATTCCGCCAGCATCGGCAATGTCCTGAACGATATAGGGCTCGTCTGCATGGACCAGGACAGCGCCGCTACCGCGCTGACCTGGTTCAATACCATCCTGACAGGTTATAATAAATACCTGAGGGACGAAGTAAAATCGTATGTACAGAATAATCTCGCCCTGGCGCTCACCCAGCTGAAGCGATATCCCGCGGCGCTGGATGCCTATCAATCCAGCCTTTCACTCATGAAAAAAAGAGACGATCAATATGGGATCGCCCTGGTGCTGGGCAATATAGGCGACCTGTACTACAGGACCCACAATCTCCAGGCGGCGCTGGATCACCATCTGCAAAACCTGGCCATCGTACAGGGGATCAAATCCAACGAATTGCTGAAAGATTCCTACGACAATCTGGCCAAGACCTACCAGGGACTGGGAGACTATAAAAAGGCTTATTCCTACCAACAGGAAGAAATGAAGCTGAAAGACACGATCTATAAGGAACAGAGCGCGAAGAACTATGCTGAAATGGAAGCCAGGTATCAGAATGAAAAGAAGCAAAAAGAGATCCTCCTCCTGCAGCAAAACAATAAAATAGCCAATATACAACTGCTCAATCAACGGCTGATCAAATATTTCCTCCTGGCCGGTATCGCCATCATTCTCCTCGTCGCCCTGTTCATCTACAGGAATTACCGGGCCAAACAAAAGATCAATCAAGAGCTCAACCATATCAACCACAAACTGGAAGAAGCCAACAACTCCAAAACAAAGCTCATCAGCATTATCAGCCATGACCTGAGAAGCCCTGTCAGCAGCCTCTTCAGCTTTCTCGAACTGAAAAAGAGCGACTCCGGACGAATGAAAAAAGAAGAGCAGGAGCAATTTGACAGAGACCTCACCCGGTCTTCCGAAAACCTCCTCGAAGCCATGGAAGACCTCCTGATCTGGTCCAAGAGCCAGATGGATCATTTTACCCTCGCAGGGGAAAAGATCAGCGTTAATGACCTGATGGATGAAATGATCCTTTTACACCGGCCCTTTGCCAACGAAAAGAACGTCCTCTTAAAAAAAGAGGGCCAGTCCGATTTCCTCTTTCATACCGACCCCAACTTTATCAAGGTCATCCTCCGTAACCTGGTAGGCAACGCGATAAAGTTTACACCAACAGGCGGGGTTATCACCTTATCAGGCATCAAAGAAAAAGACCATATCCTGTTACATGTAAAAGATACCGGGGCAGGTATCTCCGGAGCCGACCTCGGAAACATTTTTGAGTGGAGCAGTATCCGCAGCGACTCCTCCGGACTGGGATTGAAACTGGCCAGGGATTTCGCAGAGAAGCTGGGAGGGCGTCTGTCCGTCCAGTCCGAACCGGGAAAAGGATCCGAATTTATCGTCACCCTGCCAGTCTGAATGGCTACCCGGCCGGTATAGATGTCATCGCCCTTGATGTATTATAATGACCTGTTACTGTATTGCAACAACCGCCCTATCCTGTTCACCCGTAGATTCGTATCCCTCTGCAACACTAAATTATTCCCTGGTCCTTATCCTCCCGGAGACAACCCCATTTTGAAATATTTAAAAACAAAAAACATGAACAGCAAAAAAATCATTCCCGGCATGCTCCTGATCCTCCTACTGCCTTTTTTATCTTATTTCTCCTCCTGCTCCGGCAGTAAGAGCGGTACAGGCGGATCCGTCCGCGATACCACCTCCGCGTCGGCCAGCCGAAAAGCAATGGCGAATGGCACAGGTGGCTCCGTCCGCGATACGACAAGTGCAAAGAAAAATTAGCACAAAGACCGTCTCACCACAAGGCCGCCTCAGTATCTCCCCCTCTGAGGCGGCCTTCTTATGTCTCCCCCACCTGAAAAGAAGTATTCTTTAGTGTATTATTTCCCGCCGCTGATACACTTTATAGAGATCCCCCTCCATCCAGCCAGTAGCTTTACCAACACTACCTGATAAAAGCCGATATATGAACGAAAAAACACCAGCCCCCTTTCCTACGACAAAGAGCGAATGGAGAGGCAAAGAAGCCATCTTCCGCACAGACAGGATCATCGTCAGGCTGGTCATCAATGTCAGGAAGCCGGATGCAGAAGATATCAAAAGAAAAAGCGAAGGATTGATCAATATCGTCAAAGGATCACAGCTATTACGCTATTCCGCAAGAACGGGAAGGGTCATCCTCCAGGTACCGGAAGATACAGACATCATAAAACTTGCCCGGGATCTGTCCAGGCGGCGCGAAATAGCCTTTGCCGAACCGGACTTCGTAGGCACCCTGTCCTTCCTCCCCAATGATACCCGGTTTTCCGAACAATGGGCCTTACCGAAGATCAACGCAGAAGGAGCCTGGGATCTGGAAACCGGCGCCAACAACGTATTGATAGGCATTACCGATACCGGCATCCCGACAGACGATACGGGCACCCTTAGCCACCCCGATCTCGATGACACCACCCGTTACCTCTTAGGGCATGACTATATCAACAATAATGATATCCCGCGGGATGACTTCGGACATGGCACACACGTCTGCGGCATCGCAGCCGCGGAAACCAATAACGCCCATGGAGTGGCCGGCGTGAACTGGAACTCGCAGGTATACATTTGTAAGACCATCGACGCCTTCGGATACGGCGCACAATCCGACACGGCCGATGCCATGGAAGAGATCGTCAACTATGCCCTGGCCAATAACCTGAAAGCCGTCATCAGCATGAGCCTCCGCTGGCTGACCACCACCGACACCCTGCGGGATGCCTGCCAATACGTACACGACAACGGCATGCTCCTGTCCATAGCAACAGGCAATGACAGCAGCAGCGTCGGATATCCAGCCTCCCTGTCAACCTCTTTCAGCAGCATTCTCGCCGTCGGAGCCACAGATACCGCCGACAACGTGGCAAGCTTCTCCAACACCGGCCCCGAAGTTTCCGTAGTAGCCCCCGGAGTCGGTATCCTATCCACTTTCCCCACCTATGATGTCAATGGAGACAGGGCCCATAATTATGTATCCTGGGATGGCACTTCCATGGCAACTCCCCATGTTGCCGGACTTGCCTCCCTGGTCTGGGGCTTTGCTCCCCTGCTCAGCAATGAACAGGTAAGAAATGTGATCCTCAATACCGCGGTCAAACTGGGACCAGGCGACTTCCATAATTCCTGGGGACACGGACGCATCAATGCCGCCGACGCAGTAGCCAAAGCAGGATGGCAGATCACCCCCGTACAGCTCCATTTGAATTTTATCGATATCCCGGAAGGAGAGACCCACGGGAGAGCCATACAGCTCGATGTGAACAGCTTCCATGCTACTTCTTTTGAAATGTCCATACTTCCGGATGGCCCCTTTTCCCTACACAACTATACCCACCCCGTCACGATCCCTTCGACATCGGATTACGATACACCGCGCCCCGTTCATCTTTGGGTAAGATATACCGGCACCCAGGCCGGTGACACAGCCCACGGCACAGCACAGGTCCGGTGTATCACCACCGGCGAATGCTTTGATATAACGTTCACCGCCAATACCATCGCCCGGCGCGCCTGCGCCACGATCCTCCCGGAACAGATAATAGCCAACCCCAATGGCTATATCCCCCCGGGAAATATCGTACGGATACCTTTTTTCCTCAGTGAAGCAGATATATCGGCAGATACGATCATCCTGCTGCCGGCGCAAAGCCCCGTCGAAATCACGATAGAGACCCCTGGCGGCGATATCATCGACAGCGCCAGCGTCCTCACTCTTCCTTCCGTAAAAAGGGTAACCGGACCGCAGCTCACCTGGTACAGAATGGGCCTGCCGGTGAGCAATGGTAGCCTGATCCATGCACAGACGGGAAAATGGAACATCCTGTTACGGCCTGTCAGCCAACCAGACCAAGGCTCCGCACACAGCATCCAGCCAGACCAGGGCTCCGCACACAGCATCCAACCCGACCAGTCTGCTGCCCACGGCATCCGGTACACCGCGCTGGTACATACTTATTCCAACTTGCGGATGAATGTCAATTCCTCCCAGAACTCGTATGAGCCCGGCGCCCGCTTTTACCTGCGATGCGTACTCTCCGAATATGGCGCGCCGCTGGAAAAAAGGACCAGCGTCTCCGCCTCCGCTAAATTCCCTGACCACACCACCACCATCGTCCCCTTTCTCAACCTATCCGCCGGTATCTATGAAGCCAGCCTGGAGACCCGCTTTCCCGGAATCTATGAGTTCACCGTGCATGCCCGGGGCTTTACTTCACGCAATAAACCGTTCACCCGCCAACAGGTCCTGACCCTTGCCATCTGGCGTCCATCCATCAATAAAAATGTACAACAAAATGAACACAGACATCAATGAACTGGGCATTGGCCTGATGTGCTTTCCAGGCCTTGAGGCGGTAGTGACATCACTTTCCGGCTATATTGACGTAGTGGAGACCGAGCCGCAAACTACCTGGTTCAAAGAATCACCGGAAAGTGACTCTTTCTGCTTTGACCCGCATTTCGCCCATTTCCTGGCAGACCTGCCCCAGCCCAAAATATTTCATGGCATAGGGTTTCCGGTAGGCGGCACCTTCCTCCCCTGCAGGGATCATTTCGAGACCTTGAACGCACATATCCGGGCCGTAAGACCAGCCTATACCAGCGAACACCTGAGCTTTAATAAATTTTGCAATATGGAAGGGGAGATCAACCATACTAACTTTTTACTTCCCCCCTTGCAGAACCAGCATGGCGTTGAAACAGCAGTCCGGGCTATCCGGCAATACAAACACCAGACAGGCATGCCATTCGCCTTCGAGACAGGTACCAATTACCTGCAACCCCGAAAAGGAGAAATGGAAGACGGCGAATTTGTAGCGCGCATCGCCGAAGAAAGCGATACCTATATCCTGCTGGACCTGCACAACCTGATGGCCAATGAATTGAACGGACGCCAGCGCGTGAAAGATTTCGTGCAGCAATTACCGCCGGAACGCATCATCGAAATACATCTTGCCGGTGGATTCTTTTTCAACGATTATTACCTGGACGCTCATTCGGGAATCAGCTCCGCCGAACTTCTGTCACTAACACACTCCATCATAGGAAATTTGCCCTGCCTGAAGGCCATCGTTTTTGAAATGCGCCCTGACGAATTCAAGGATAGCCTGTCGGAACATCATATCAAACAACAGCTTCTCGAAATGAAAAGACTTTGGGATCACCGAAATACGACTCCCCGGAGCAGCAGGCTATACGAAAGGAGCAGGAGCAACTCTCCCGTAGACAATACCCTTATTCCTGAAGTTTGGGAATATGCATTAGGCAGCGTAGCGATTGGCCAGGAAGATGAAAGCCACCTGCTGCAATATGAATTAATGCAGGATCAGGGAACGGAGATCATCAGGGACCTGATCTCGGAATTCCACACTTCCCCGGAAACTGCCCCCGCCTTATTCATATAAACATTTTTAATCATCTCCTCCTCTTCTCCCCCCCTCTCCTGACGTAACCAGAAAAAAACAGCTCCATTTCTGGTTACGTTCTACTTCGCTGCATTTACTAAGTTAAGAACCCTAACTCAACTATTAAATCAGCCTGTATGAGTGACACGGAGACGGATAAGCTTGTTGTTTTCGAGCATTTTATTGACCTCTATAGCCCGTCAATCTCTTCCACTATAGCGAGGTTAACTGGCGTGGCTGACAAAAATGAGGTGGAAACCATCTCCGTGAATGTCCTGATCGATCTATGGAAAAATCGCGACGGGCTTTTTACTGAAATACCCCCGACAGCATTCATCTATAAAATATTGTTACAACACGTATTTGCCTGGCTGAAACAGCAGGGTAAAGAAGAGCATATCCTTCTTTTGCAGAACACCTTACCCATCGATCCCGCTCACTAC
>Ga0307511_10004979_pt1 | contig 13546 bp, 13 predicted proteins | sample 13_EM_MG_FD_200266 | JGI IMG/M metagenome (GOLD analysis project Ga0307511, IMG submission 200266) | Populus trichocarpa ectomycorrhiza microbial communities from riparian zone in the Pacific Northwest, United States - 13_EM | ecosystem: Host-associated > Plants > Roots > Unclassified | place...
CACGGCGGACGAACTCCAGTCCGCGGTGGGCACGTTGGAGAGGGTGCTGACGCAAGGGGCGTGAGGTGACGGGTGGTTGGACCGGCGCGGGGGCGTCGGTCCGACCACCGGTCCCGACCGCTGGGGCCCTGAGGGTGACGCTGTCGACCCGGGCCGTGCGCGCGAGCGGCCGCCCGGCAAGGTCACGGGCCTCGGCCGGGATCGCATGGACCCGCCCGACTCCCCCACAGAATCGGCTAGTTGTCCACCGCGGACCGCTCCGCCGAAGCACCGGCGTCCGCCAAGGCGGCCTGCGCCAGGAGACGGCGGGCCAGGTCGCGGGCCTCGGCCACCGTCAGCGAGGCCCAGAGGCCGGGTTCGCCCCGCACGACGGGACCCACGTCCAAGGTGACCCGGGTGATCGGCCGCTCCGGTAGCGCCAGCAGCAGCCGCTTCACCGCGACCTGCCGACCGCAGGTGGTCACCAACGGCCCTTCACCCGACGGCGGGAGCGGCTCCTGCCCTGACCGAATCATCTCGTCCACGACCCTTCTCTGAATACCCGGCGAGGTATCAGGAGCAGCGCCGGACGGGCCCGGGTTGTTCCCGGGCCCCGGCTGCGCCACCCGTCCGGACCGTCGCCAGGGGCAGCTGCTCGTGTTCGGCTTCGGCCGGCAGCGGGCTCCCCTCGCCGTCCCGCCGCTCCGCCGGCCACGATCCTGAATCCCGCCCGGCCAGGGGCGCGGGACAGCACCGCGAGCCGGGTGTCGACGTACGCGACACAGCCGTAGCCCACCGTGCAGCCCCGCGCAGCGGACCGTGGTGGCCCCTGGCCCCCTGGTGAACCCCGGGCGAATTCTCGACCGCCCTCCGGTCAGAACAGAGTCAAGGGACGCGGCGATGGCCCTGGCGTCCTCATAAGATCGCTGGTACCGCCACCTTTCGTACGACTCCCCCTGGAGGCCCGGCGTGCCCGGAACCGCGCGCGGCGCCGAAGCCGAACCTGAGACCGAGCCCGCTCCCGCCGCCGAACATCGCCGTACCGTCCTGCTCGCGGCCGGTGCCCTCGTCGTCGTGGCGGCCGTGGTGGCCGGTGTGCTGGCCGCCCGGGGGTCCGGCTCGGGCGGGAAGGCCGTTGCCGCCGCGGGCGGGCTGCCGCACACCACCGTCGAGGTCGCGACCTCCGGCTGCGGAAGCGGCTGGACGCATCCGCAGGCCGGACACCAGGTCTTCGAGCTGCACAACACGTCGAGCACGGCGGCCGAGGTGTATCTGACCGACCCGACGACCGGCGCGGTCTACGGCGAGGTCGAGGGACTGGCACCGGGGACGGTACGGCCGCTCGGGGTGACCCTGGGGAACGGTTCGTACGCCTTCAAGTGTCTGCCCGACGACGCCGACGCCGTGACCGGGCCCACCGTGCGGATCACCGGGTCGAAGGTGAGGAGCGGACCGGCGGCCGTGCCGATCACCCAGCAGGAGTTGATCCCGCCGACGCTCGCCTATCAGAAGTGGATTCAGGGCCGGACCGTCGAACTGGCCCGGAAAACCGACGTGTTGAGGGCCGCCGTCGATCGCGGTGATCTCGCGGCGGCCCGAAAGGCCTGGCTGCCCGCGCATCTCGTCTACGAGCGGATGGGCGCCGCCTACGGCACGTTCGGTGACTCCGACGGGGCGATCAACGGCACCACGGCCGGGCTCGCCGGCGGGGTGCGCGACGCCGGGTTCACCGGGTTCCACCGGGTCGAGTACGGGCTGTGGCACGGCGAGTCGGCGAGCGAGCTGCACGGTCCCGCCGACCAACTCGCCAAGGACGTACATGCGTTGGAGAGCAGCTGGCCCTCCCAGCGGATGGATCCGGCCGACACCGGGCTGCGCGCGCACGAAATCCTGGAGAACACCGTGCAGTTCGAGCTGACCGGCCGCACCGACTACGGCAGCGGCACCAACCTGGCCACCGCCCACGCCAACCTCGACGGCACCCGCGTACTGCTCGGATACCTGGGCCCGCTGCTGAAGACCCGGGACGCGGGCTACGGCGAACTCGGCGACTGGATGGACCGGGCGCAGCACACCCTGGACGGCTTCGACCACTCGGGAAAGTGGACGCCGTTGGCCCAACTCACCCGTTCGCAAAGAGAGAAGGTCGACTCCGACCTCGGTGGACTGGTGGAGCGGCTGGCCGATGTGGCAGCCCTCACGGACGTACGGAGGACCGCGTGAAGCGCGGACACGAGGTGGGCCGCCGGGGTTTCCTGGCGAGCGCGGCGGCCGTGGCCGGTGCCGGTCTGGTGGCCGCCGACCGGGGTACGGCGTCGGCCGCAGCGGAGACGGCCGCGCGCGTGCCCTTCCACGGGCTCCACCAGGCCGGGATCATCACCCCGGCGCAGCGTGCCACGGCGTTCGTCTCCTTCGACACGACCGCCGAGAACCGGGCCGAACTCACCGACCTGCTGCGGACGTTGACCGACCGGGCGCGTTTCCTGACCTCCGGGGGCAGCCCGGAGGACCTGGGCATCACCGCGCCGCCCGCCGACTCCGGCACCCTGGGCCCGGACCTCCCGGCCGACCGGCTGAGCGTCACGGTCGGCGTCGGCGCCTCACTCTTCGACGACCGCTACGGCCTGGCGAAGCTCGCGCCGCGCCGACTGACCGCGATGCCCGCCTTCCCCGACGACGACCTCAACTCCGCCTGGTGCCACGGTGATCTGAGCGTGCAGTTCTGCGCCGACACCTCCGACACCGTGCTGCACGCCCTGCGCGATGTCACCCGGCACACCCGTGGCGGCATGCAGGTGCGCTGGCGGACGGACGGTTTCATCAGCCCACCGCGCCCCTCGGGCACCCCGCGCAACCACCTGGGCTTCAAGGACGGCATCGCCAACCCGGAGGTGACCGACGCCCGCGCGATGAACGACCTCGTGTGGGTGGGGGCCGACAGCGGCGAACCGCAGTGGACGACCGGCGGCAGCTATCAAGTCGTACGCCTGATAAGGATGTTGGTGGAGTTCTGGGACCGGGTCTCCATCACCGAGCAGGAGCGGATGTTCGGCCGCGCCCGGGACACCGGCGCCCCGCTGGACGGGCGGCACGAGAAGGACACGCCGAACTTCGCGCAGGACCCGCAGGGCGATGTGATCCCGCTGGACAGCCACATCCGGCTCGCCAACCCGCGCACCACGCAGAGCGCCGACCAGCGCATCCTGCGCCGGGGCTACAACTACGACCGGGGCATGGACAGCAACGGCAACCTCGACATGGGGCTGCTGTTCTGCTGCTACCAGCAGGACCTGGCCCGCCAGTTCGAGACCGTGCAGAAACGCCTGGCCGGTGAACCGCTGGTCGACTACGTCTCGCCGTACGGCGGGGGCTACTTCTTCGCGCTGCCCGGAGTCCGCGACACCGCCGACTGGCTGGGCCGGACCCTGCTGACCTGAGAACGGGGTCAAGAACAGGCCAACAGACCATGAGAAATTCCTGACCGGGCGTTCGCTCCCGCGTCATTGCCACTCCCCCGCCCCGCCGTCACCATTGCGCAGGCTACGGCCGTAGGCGTCACGGCCATGGGTGGCGTGGCAGCGAGAACAGTGCTCCCGGAAGGCGAGACAGCATGATCGGCACAGGAAGAATCCCAGGCGCGCGGCGCGGCTTGACCCGCGTGGGCGCCCTGCTCGGCGCGGCGGCGCTGGCCACGGCGGGCGGGGTCGTGCCCGCTGCTGCGAACTCCGGCGGCCACCAGCCCTCCGGCAGCACCCACACGGCCACCCCGATCAAGCATGTGGTGGTGCTCTACGACGAGAACATCTCGTTCGACCACTACTTCGCCACCTACCCGCAGGCCGCCAACACGGACGGCACGAAGTTCAAGGCGGCGGCGCACACGCCGAAGGCCGACAACCTGCTCAACGCCGGGCTGCTGAAGAAGAACCCGAACCTCTACACGCCCACCCGACTGAGCAGTTCGCAGGTGATGACCTGCGACCAGAACCACTCCTACGGCCCCGAGCAGTACGCGGCCGACGGCGGCAAGGCCGACAAGTACGTCGAGAACACCGAGGTCAACAAGTGCACGGGCCTGTTCGGTGAACCCGGTCTGGTGATGGACTACTACGACGGCAACACCGTCACGGGCATGTGGAACTACGCCCAGCAGTTCGCGCTGAACGACCACTCCTTCAGCTCGAACTTCGGTCCCTCCACGCCCGGCGCCCTGAACCTGATATCGGGTCAGACGCACGGTGTGATCTCGGTCGACCCGGCCTCCGGCACCGAGAACCCCAAGCAGACGACGACTCCGGACTCGTACGCCGTGGTCTCCCCGAACGCCAAGGGTGTCGGCACGGTCATCAACGACCCCGACCCGGCCTTCGACGACTGCTCGGACAAGGACCACACCGCGACCAGCGCGCTCGCGGTGATGCAGGGCAAGAACATCGGTGACCTGCTCAACAACAAGGGTGTGACCTGGGGTTGGTTCCAGGGCGGCTTCCGGCCGAGCACCGCGTGGGACGGCAAGAGCGGTGACTACGCCAAGTGCGCCGGCACCACCCACACCAACGTCGGCGGCGCCGCGTCGGAGGACTACAGCCCGCACCACTCGCCGTTCGAGTACTACAAGTCGACGTCCAACCCGCACCACCTGGCGCCGAAGTCCGTCGCCGAGATCGGCCACAACGGGCGGGCGAACCACAACTACGACCTGACGGACTTCGACGCGGCGCTGCAGGCCGACCACCTTCCCGCGGTGAGCTTCCTCAAGGCGGCCGAGTACCAGGACGGGCACGCCGGTTACTCGGACCCGGCCGACGAGCAGAACTTCCTGATCAAGGAGATCAACGCGATCCAGAAGTCGCCCGAATGGAAGTCGACGGCGGTCGTGATCGCCTACGACGACTCCGACGGCTGGTACGACCACGTGACCTCCAAGGTGCTCAACGGCTCCAAGGACTCCACGGTCGGCTCGAACGGCAAGGCCACGGACAGCCCGGCCTGCCAGGCCCGTCCGGCAGCCAAGGGCGGCTACGCGGACCGCTGCGGTCCCGGCACCCGGCAGCCGCTGCTGGTCATCTCGCCGTACAGCAAGGTCAACAAGATCGACCACACGCCGACCGAGCAGGCGTCGATCACGCAGTTCATCGAGGACAACTGGCACACCGGCCGGATCGGTGACGCGTCCTTCGACCGGCGGGCGGGCACCCTCTCCGGCATGTTCGACTTCAAGCACCCGAACGACAAGCAGGTGCTGCTGAACACGAACGGTTCCGTGCAGTCGGTGAAGCGGATCCCGCACTACTCCCAGACGTCGTCGACGGCCACCACGGCCCCGTACCCGGCGTACGTCCAGGACCTGAAGGCGCAGAACGTCGCCGCCGGCCAGGCCATCTCCAACACGCCGGCGATCGCGATCGGCGCGGGTCTGGTCACCGCCGCGGGCGCGACCACCGCGTTCGCGCTGTACCGCCGCAGGGCGCGCACCGCGTCCGTGTAAGTCCCGGCGGACCGGCGGCAGTTCCGTCCCGAGGGCGGCGAGGAGTTCCTTCTCGCCGCCCTCGGCCGTGTCGACGGCAGGCTGATCGCCACCGGTTCCACGCGGCGCCGCCTGCCCCTACACTGGCAGCCCACGAGAGACCGGGTGACCTGCGAGAACAGATCGGTCGAGCCGACCCGCCGGAGTGAGGAGCGACCCCCCTTTGTTCTACTACGTCCTTAAATACGTGATTCTGGGTCCCTTGCTCAGACTGGTCTTCAGGCCCCGCATCGAGGGCCTCGACCACATTCCGGAGTCGGGCCCGGCGATCGTCGCCGGCAACCATCTCTCGTTCGCGGACCACTTCCTGATGCCCGCGGTCCTCAAGCGCCGGATCACGTTCCTCGCCAAGGCCGAGTACTTCACCGGCCCCGGCATCAGGGGCCGCCTCACGGCTACCTTCTTCCGCAGCGCGGGCCAGATCCCGGTCGACCGCTCCGGCAAGGAGGCGGGCCAGGCCGCGATCCGCGAGGGCCTCGGCGTCCTGAGCAAGGGCGAGCTGCTCGGCATCTACCCGGAGGGCACCCGCTCCCACGACGGCCGCCTCTACAAGGGCAAGGTCGGCGTCGCGGTCATGGCCCTGAAGGCCCAGGTGCCCGTCATCCCCTGCGCGATGATCGGCACCTTCGAGGCCCAGCCGCCCGGCAAGGTCATCCCGAACATCCACCCGGTGACCATCCGCTTCGGCAAGCCCCTCGACTTCTCCCGCTACGAGGGCATGGAGAACGAGAAGGCCATCCTGCGCGCCATCACGGACGAGATCATGTACGCGATCCTGATGCTCTCCGAGCAGGAGTACGTCGACCAGTACGCGGCCGTCGTCAAGGCGGAACAGGCGGCCGCCGCGAAGGAGCGCAAGTTCCCGCGCCTGCCGCTCAGTTGAGGCACCGCACGCAGAAGACACGCCGAGGGGCGGCCGGTTGGGAACCGGCCGCCCCTCGTCGCATGCAGGTGCTGTCTACGGCACCGGCGTCGCGTGCGGGGTGCACGTCACGTCGGCGGCGTCCAGCTTGCCGGTGAGGAAGTAGGCATCCACCCGGCTGTTGATGCACGGGTTGACCAGACCGGTCACACCGTGGGAGCCCGCGTCCTTCTCGGTGATCAGACGGGAGCCCTTGAAGCGCTGGTGCAGTACGACGGCGCCCTCGTACGGCGTGGCGGCGTCACGCTGCGACTGCACGATGAGGACCGGCGGCAGCCCCTTGCCGGTCCTGACCTCGACCGGGGACTGCTGCTTGACGGGCCAGGTGGCGCACGGCAGGTTCATCCAGGCGTTGGACCAGGTCAGGAACGGGTACTTCTTGTTGAGCGCCGTGTTGTCCTTGTCCCACTTCGCCCAGCTGGTGGGCCACTTGGCGTCGGTGCACTCGACGGCCGTGTAGACGGCGTTGCCGTTCTCCGAGGTGATGTTGCCCGCGGTGTCCGACATGTCGGGCGAGGCCGCGTCGATCAGCGGCTGGGGGTCACCGGCGAAGTACTTGCTGAACGCGGTGGCGACCGGCACCCACGAGGAATCGTAGTACGGGGCGCCCTGGAAGAAGCCCAGCAGCTCGGCCGGACCGACGACCCCGCCGAGCGGGCTCTTCTTGGCGGTGGCGCGCAGCTGCAGCCACTTGGCCTGTACGGCGTCGCGCGTGGTCCCCAGGTGGAAGGCCGCGTCGTTCTTGGCGACCCAGTCCTCCCAGTCCTTCCAGCGGCCCTCGAAGGCGACGTCCTGGCCGAGGTTGGCCTCGTACCAGATGTTGTCGCGCGCCGGGTTGACGACGCTGTCGACGATCATCCGGCGGACGTGGCTCGGGAACAGGGTGCCGTAGACGGCGCCGAGGTAGGTGCCGTAGGAGACGCCCAGGTAGTTGAGCTTCTTCTCGCCGAGGGCGGCGCGGATGACGTCGAGGTCGCGCGCGGTGTTCGGCGTGGTCATCTGCGCGAGCATGGCGGTGCCGGTGCGCTCGGCGCAGCCGTCCGCGTACTCACGGGCCAGCTTGCGCTGCGCGTTCTTGTCGGCTGTGGAGTCCGGTACCGGGTCGGCCTTGGGCGCCTTCACGAACTCCTGCGGGTCGATGCAGGAGATGGGCGCCGAGTGGCCGACACCGCGCGGGTCGAAGCCCACGAAGTCGTACGCCTTGGACGTGTTGACCCACAGCGGGTTCTTGGTGGTGACCCGGAGCGGGAAGCGCATGCCCGAGCCGCCGGGACCGCCGGGGTTGTAGACGAGCGCGCCCTGGCGCTCCGCCGCGGTGCCGGTGCTGACCGCGCGGTCGACGGCGAGCTTGATCTTCTTGCCGTTGGGCTTGGTGTAGTCGATCGGCACGGTGACCCAGCCGCACTGGACCGGCTTCGCGAAGCCCCAGGCTGCGGGGCAGTCCTGCCAGTCGATCCCGGCCTTCGCGGCGCGGGCGGCGGCGAGCGCGGCGCCCTTGGCCGCACTGTCCTGTCCGTGGGCCGCCGCCTGGTTGGTCTGCGCGTTGGCCGTGGGTGCCATGACGGCGCCGGCTATCAGAGCCGCCGCGGCGAACCCGGCCGAGCCGAACGCCGTGACGCGGCTCCTCGGTCTGATGAACCTCAAGTGGGCCCCTCCCCGTACTTAGTTGCGAAATGGTCTCGGGGGATCCTCCCGGCTGTGAGGTGTCTGAGGACAGAGGCTGTTGACCTTCTTTACCAATCCGATAAGCGGAAACCCACGTCCCGCTCAGCGGATACTCACCCGAGCGACATCAATGCCTCGTCCAGCACCCGCCGCAACCGCAGCCCGTCGGCCGCCACAGCCGTCACCAGCACGGCAGGCCCGGCCAACGGCGCCAGCGCCGCGCACTCCCCCAGCATCCGCGCGGCGGGCGGCTCCCGGGTGAACTCCGGCCGTACGACGACCAGTTGCCCCACCGCGCGATGTCCCGCGAGCACGGCGGGCCCGTCCCAGCCGCCCGGCGCTCCGGGACCGCAGGCCAACTCCTGGTCCAGCACGGTCCGTCCGGCGATCCGCAACGTGAGTCGACTGGTGAGCCGCCCGGGCTCCTCACCGACCCGCCCGAGCACCTGCTCCTCGCGCAGCACCAGCCGGGCGGAGCCGGCGAGGTCGACGCGCGTGGTGACCTGCAGATCGCTGCCGCACACGGAGATCAACTGCTCGGGCAGCCAGTGCAATTCACCCTCTTCGGCAACGCTCAGCCGCACGTCGTACCGCGACTCGCCCTTCGCCTGCCCGGGCAGCGCGATGGTGGCGGCGGCCGACCCGACCCGCAACCGCGCCCCGCTCTCCACATCGGCCTCGACGGCGAAGTGATCCCCGCCCAGCGGCCCGCTCATCGCCCCGACGAGCATGACGCGGGCCTCCGCGCCACTCCCCCGGATCCGGCGCAGCGCGAGCGGCCCGTCCCCCTCCAGCACGGGCAGCGCGGTGCCGCCCCGCCCGTCGTCCCGGGCCACGATCCGCGCAGTGGCCCGAACGCCGGTCGCGATCACGCGGCCCACGCGGCGAGTTGTGCCCGCACCCAGGCGGCGACGTCCGCAACCCCCGCCTCGGTCCGCAACGACTGGAAGACAACGGGCAGTTCGGCCCGCTGCGCCTTCGCGTCGGCGGCCATCCGCCCGAGATCGGACCCCACATACGGCGCGAGGTCGGTCTTGTTGACAACGAGCAGATCGGCAGTCGTGACCCCGGGCCCGCCCTTGCGCGGGATGTCGTCCCCGCCGGCGACGTCGATCACGAAGATCTGCGCGTCGACGAGCCCCTTGGAGAAGGTCGCGGTGAGATTGTCCCCACCGGACTCCACGAGGATGAGATCCAGCGGCCCGACCTCGTCCTCCAGATCCTCGACCGCTTCGAGGTTGGCCGAGATGTCGTCCCGGATCGCCGTGTGCGGACAGGCCCCCGTCTCCACGGCGCTGATCCGCTCGGGCGGCAACACGGCCTCCCGCAGCAGGAACTCGGCATCCTCGCGGGTGTAGATGTCATTGGTGACGACAGCGAGCGAGAGCTCGTCACGCAGGGCCCGGCAGAGCGCGGCGACGGTGGCGGTCTTACCGGAGCCGACGGGCCCGCCGAGTCCGATACGGAGGGCGCGGTGGGTGCCGTCCGGGCGACGGGCATCGGCACTGACGGCGGCGGGGCCGTGGTGGTCGTGGTCGAGGTGCATAAGGCGGCTCCTTTTTGTGCTGGGCCGGCAACAACCAGCCCGTCCGGCGTTTGAGGACGAGGCCGTTCAGGCCGATCGGGGGTCCAGGGGGCGGAGCCCCTTGGCGGGGTCGAAGGGGCAGAGCCCCTGGAGGACGGGACGGGTAGGGGCGGCGGGGACGGGAAAACCCCTACGACGCGAACAACCGCACAGCCCAAGCCGCATGCGCCTCCGCCCCGATCTCCAGCAACGGCGCGGACGCACAAGGCAGTTCATCGACACCGTGGTCCACCACTCGCCCGGCCGCCTCCACCGCCCGATCGGCGACAAGGTCCAACTCCGGCGCCAACCGCGCCAGTACGGCCGTAGCGTCGAACGGATCGAGACTCAGCAACCGCACCGTCGCGGACGCGGGCCCGCTCACACTCTCGTAGGCCGCGCAGTACGCGGCGTCCTCGGCCCCGAGACCGGCCGCCCGGGCGACCAGCCCCAGCACGACGGGCTGATGCGCGCCCTTCGGGAACTCCCGCGCCAGCGCGTCGAGTTCACCGGACGGCCAGGTCGCACGCGCGGCCCGCATCAACTGCCGCCCGAGCTTCCGCGCAGCGATCCGCAACGCGGGCGACGGCGTCCGCGCGTCGGCCGCCGCGTCCAACTCCACCGGATCGACACCGAGTACGGCCGCCGCGGCCAGCGAGGCGGACACAAGACCGGCCGTGTACAGCCGCCCGCGGCAGAAGTCGCCGAGACTCGCCGCCCCGGTGACCCGCCCGGCCTTGACCGCCGCCTCCGCCCCGCCGGAGTGCGCGTGCCCGCCGGCGGGAAAGCGCCCGTCGGCGAGGACCAGCAGTGCTCCCCTGCTCATCGCGGCCCTGCCATCAGAAGAGGAAGTACCGCTGAGCCATGGGCAGTTCGGCGGCCGGAGTCGCCTCGACGAGCTCCCCGTCGATGTGCACGGCGAAGCTGTCGGGGTCGACCTGGACGCGCGGCCGGGCATCGTTCTCCCGCATGTCGGCCTTGGTGACCGCACGGGTGGACTCGATGGCGACGAACTTCTTGCCGAGGTCGAGCCGTTCGGGCAGCCCGTCCTCGATCGCCAACTGCGCCACGAAGTTGAAGGAGTTGGCGGCCGGGGCCCGTCCGATCGCGCCGAACATCGGGCGCGGCAGAATCGGCTGCGGAGTCGGGATGGACGCGTTGGCGTCGCCCATCTGCGCGTACGCGATCTGACCGCCCTTGATCACGAGGTGCGGTTTGACGCCGAAGAACGCCGGTTCCCACAGCACGAGGTCGGCGAGCTTGCCGCTCTCGACGGAGCCGATCTCGCGGGCGAGGCCCTGTGCGAGGGCGGGGTTGATCGTGTACTTGGCGACATAGCGCCGTACTCGATGATTGTCCGCGCGCCCGTCACCCGGCAGTGCTCCCCGCCGCCTCTTCATCACATGGGCCGTCTGCCAGGTCCGCATGATGACCTCGCCGACCCGCCCCATCGCCTGCGCGTCGGAGGAGATGATCGAGATGGCGCCGAGGTCGTGGAGGATGTCCTCCGCGCCGATGGTCGAGGGCCGGATGCGGGACTCGGCGAAGGCCAGGTCCTCGGGGACGGCCGGGTTGAGGTGGTGGCAGACCATCAGCATGTCGAGGTGTTCCTCGGCGGTGTTGACGGTGTAGGGCCGGGTCGGGTTGGTGGAGCTGGGCAGCACGTGCGGCTCGGAGACCACGGTCATGATGTCGGGCGCGTGCCCGCCGCCCGCACCCTCGGTGTGGTACGCGTGGATGCCGCGTCCGGCGATCGCGGCGAGGGTGTCGCCGACGAACCCGGCCTCGTTCAACGTGTCGGTGTGGATGGCGACTTGGACGCCCGTGCGGTCGGCGACCGTCAGCGAGGCGTCGATGACGGCCGGGGTCGAACCCCAGTCCTCGTGCAGCTTCAGTCCCAGCGCTCCCCCGCGGATCTGGGACAGCATCGCGTCGTGCGAGACGGTGTTGCCCTTGCCGAGGAAGCCGATGTTGAGCGGGTACTGCTCCATCGCCGCCATCATCCGGGCCAGATGCCAGGGCCCGGGCGTCACGGTCGTCGCCTTGGAACCCTCGGCCGGTCCGGTGCCGCCGCCGACCAGCGTGGTGACCCCGGCGGAGAGCGCCTCGTCGGCGATCTGCGGACAGATGAAGTGCACGTGCGCGTCGACGGCACCGGCCGTGAGGATGCGTCCGTTGCCCGCGATGACCTCGGTCTCGGGGCCGATCACCAGGTCGGGGTGGATGCCGTCCATGGTGTCGGGGTTGCCGGCCTTGCCGATGCCGGTGATCCGGCCGTCGCGGATGCCGACGTCGGCCTTGACGATGCCCCAGTGGTCGACGATGACGGCGCCGGTGATGACGGTGTCGGGGGTGCCTTCTGCGCGCGTAGCACGGGCCTGGCCCATCGACTCGCGGATGACCTTGCCGCCGCCGAACACGGCCTCGTCACCGGCGAGTCCGGGACCGCCGCTGCGGTCCTCCTCGATCTCGATCAGGAGGTCGGTGTCGGCGAGCCGGATGCGGTCGCCGGTGGTCGGTCCGAAGAGGTCCGCGTACGCGGCGCGGGAGATCTCAGGCATCGAGGGCACCTCCGGTCTCCCCGCGCAGTCCGGGCACGACACGGGCGCCGACCAGCGGGACGAGTTCGACATCGACGGGGATCCCCGGTTCGAAGCGCACGGCGGTACCGGCGGCGACGTTGAGCCGCTTGCCGCGCGCGGCGGCGCGGTCGAACTCGAGCCCGGGGTTGGCCTCGGCGAAGTGGTAGTGGGAGCCGACCTGGACGGGCCGGTCGGCGGCGTTGAGGACGGTCATCCGTGTGACCTCGCGGCCCGCGTTGTAGACGATCGGGTCGTCCGCGAACAGGATCTCGCCGGGAATCATCGAGGCCTCCTACACGATCGGGTCGTGGACGGTGACGAGCTTGGTGCCGTCCGGGAAGGTCGCCTCGACCTGCACGTCGTGGATCATCTCGGGGATGCCCTCCATGACGTCGTCCCTGGTGAGCAGCTTGCGCCCGGAGGACATCAGCTCGGCGACGGTCCGGCCGTCACGGGCGCCCTCGAGGATGTGCGACGTGATGAGGGCGACCGCCTCGGGGTGGTTGAGCTTCAGACCACGGGCCCGGCGCTTCTCGGCCACGTCGGCCGCCACATGGATCAGCAGCCTCTCTTGCTCGTGCGGGGTCAGTTGCACGCTCCCACCTCACAGTCCTCGCTCCGGACCGTGCGGGGTCCGGCTGCCGCTTAAACGCTCCGCTCGGAGTGCGGGACGTCGTCCGAAGGCCCGTCGTGGCTGGTCGCGCAGTTCCCCGCACCCCTTCGGGGCGCTGCCGAACCGCAGCGGACTTCGCCGGACCCGCTCAGCCACCAGGGAAAAATCCCTGGTGGCGTGGATCGGCAGGCTAGTTGGACCGAGTTTCAAGCAAGTTAACCGAGCTGTGATCAGGACAATCACATCTACGCCCGTAGAGCCGCCCCTCGACAGCTCGGCTAAGAGGGGTTGGACCCCCGGTGCTCGGCCGCGATGCCGAACCGGTGGTGTTCGCGGGGAGCGGACGCGACCTCGCGGACGTGCGAGACGGAGCTGATCACCGACTCCTCTGCGTTCGCGTCCAGCTTGTCGAGTTCGTCGAGTCGTTCCAGGTCGGCGGCGGAGACCAGCGCGACAAGGGGCTTGCCGTGTCGCGTCACGACGACGCGCTCACCGCCGTACACCACCCGGTTGATCAGGTCGGCGAGCTCAGCCCTGGCTTGCGTCACCGGAATCTCGTAGGCCATACCCCCATCATAACGTCATGTACGTCCTGTACATTTCTTACAGAAGCCGAAGGAGGGGTACCCATGACCCGACCGTTCGCCCGCCATGTCCTGCCCGAATTCACGGAGCGCACCAGTTCCGGGCACCG
>Ga0307511_10004982_pt1 | contig 13545 bp, 21 predicted proteins | sample 13_EM_MG_FD_200266 | JGI IMG/M metagenome (GOLD analysis project Ga0307511, IMG submission 200266) | Populus trichocarpa ectomycorrhiza microbial communities from riparian zone in the Pacific Northwest, United States - 13_EM | ecosystem: Host-associated > Plants > Roots > Unclassified | place...
AAATATTATACCCTCCTCTATGGATGAAATGATACGCTGGGCTACATTGCAGTCCATCCATTATGTGGATTGGTTTGTGGAGATAGAGATGTCATCTATGTGATCACAGTGAGACTGACAAAGAGTAACTACAGAAGCTGCTGTCTAATCTAGTACAAGCCACTCTACTGAACGGATGGCAGGGAGCAGACCAGCCAACAACAGTAAGCAAGACAGTGGTGAGAGTGAACAATGGGTAGTGAATGGGGATCAATGTGGTATTGAGGTCCTTGCCCTCATAATACCCCCCCCCCTGTGATGGCATTCAGAATGTGTTGTCCCCAAAGCATGATGGTAGTGTGGGTAGTTGTGAATGCATGGAATGTATGGTCTCTCCATTGATAGGTGGAGTCAACCTAGATCAGGATGTGAATATGCATAAGACATAGGGTGTACCTGGTGATAAGGTGGAGGAACTTACAGTGCTACCTGCTGTTCTGTAATGAGATATACCTCATCAAAGGATTGTTGAAATGACTTGGACCGTTCTCTTTCAGGATAGTCCAGTTTTCCCACCCATTGTTCAAGTTTCTGAATTGCACTTGGTTGTTGTTGGAACAGGGATAGTGTCATATGCTCAAGTTTCTCATCTGTTTCAAGCTCCTCATCCATTTTAGCACCCAGTGACCACCATATCCAGATAATACCCATCCAACATTGCAACTTGTCCCACTGTTTGGTATCCTCAAGGGATGTCACAATGTGTGGGCTAAGCTCACAACCTACTGCCCATGGATTTGAGACCGCAAGCTCCACCAGCAATTCCCAGTATTGATGTGATATGTGTTGAATCCCCTCAGGAGATTGGATAGCACCCAGAAGGAGCCCTTGCCATTGCTCCTCCCTGGACATATCCTTGATACAAACATGTAGCCCATCCAACAACCCAGCAAGTCCCTCCACCCCAACCTGCTCAAATCCCTGGTAACCAATGAGCTCAATGGACCAGATAATGACTTGTCGTAACCTTGGGGAGTAGGGTTGGTGGTCAGAAAGACCAACAAGGTATTCTGCACATGTCTTGAGTGATGGGTATGGTTCATGTGAAGTGCTTGCTGAGGTCCATGCACAGAGGAGGTCTGCAATTGCCTCAGTTTGCCCACTCTGGAAAACAATGTCAACCATGTTTTGGTGACTTTCCATGTGGGTGAGTTTAGCCCCTATCCAGGCATCCTCTGGATTGATGTGACGAAAACCAATTTCTAAAGCAAGAAGGAGGAGATCCTTTCTGTCCTCAAGGCTGGAGTGGCTCTCACACACCATAGAACACCATTTATATGCTACCTCTGTCAAGTGGTTATTTCGTATTTCCAAATTGTGGAAGCGAGCCAACATATATGGGAGAAGTGCACATTGGGGGTGGGAGGTGTGGATAGCTGCTCCAATTGCTAGGGAAAATTGAGATATGGTCTGATCAAAGTGATCACTATTGAACAACAGTATGAGTAACTTGGAGGGTGTGAATGATAAATGATTTACTTGTCCTGGATTTTCAACACTTCTTCAGTAATTGGCCAGCCAAGGAAGATACATGATGCCAGGAGGTGGTTGAGAAATACATTCAATGGAATGGTGCACTTTGGTTCTGGGCCAAGATACCACCCAATTGAGTTAAATGTGTCTGGTGTAGTCTGGTTTGCCCATGACAAGTGTAGGAGTGCATTTGAAGTCCATTGCAAGTATGCAGGAGTATATTCTGGGAGGATAGGATACATCCAAGCAAGGATACGAGAAGTATCCACACAGTCAAAGACTCCAAGAAGATCCCTAAGGTCACTATCAAGAGATGTGCCATCATAGTGGATGATTGGGAAGGGGAACCCACATACAAACTCTGCAGATTTACACAATGCACGAATATGAATCCAGACAACAGCCTGTGCAGAGTAGTATGCCCTGTCCCTTGATCCAGGATATATCTTCCCACTGGGATCAAAACATGCCTTGAGGGTGGTGATAAATAGGTCAAATGGGGGTTCTACATCAAGTCCATCCTCAAACCATCGGATGACACCAGCAAGCCGGAGAGCAGCATCAAGTGCCTCTGGGTCGGTGATGTTCCAGAGAATCCATGAAACACACCGGACATCATTGGCATTTGCACTCTGAAGTGTTGCTAGAGCCTCAGGTTTCAACCATGAGGAAGTGTTTGGGATGATTGACAAAGGCTGGGATTGTGGAAGGCAAAGTAATATGTGGAGAATTTTGCATTGGATATTCTCCCACCACAGGTGACGGAGGGGGGCTGGTTGTGGCATGTGTTCAAGGGGTGTCAATTGTGTGATTGGTAGAGGTGGATTGTGTGGATGGTGCCACCATTCAATCAGTGGCAGCCAATACATTGCATGGAGCATTCTGCACATGAGGAAAATGTCTTCCAAAAAATGTTGCCAAGCATTCAAGGCCAGTGACCAGGGTAAACACTTGTACAAATATGTACCAGTGGCAGCAACAGGGAGGAGTGTGCTGATTATGTGGGGTCCAATTTTCTCCCATGAGCTACGCAGGCCATTGGATACTGGGGTCTGGAATGGACAATCATATGAGGATGTGCCAGCAACAACAATCCCAAGGTAAAATAGAACTCCAAGTGCAGTGAGGGTGATGAGGATAATTGCAACAGTGGCATTGATGGTTGCCATGTGTCGGCAGAGCCCGCAGACGAGAAGGAGGAGGGCAGCCTGGAGCATCAACGGCAGACTTTCAATGAACAGGTGGAACGGCCATTTCTGGAGTCCATCGCGTTTGCGTTGACGGTCTCCGCAACGCTCGATCATTGACCCCCCTGTATTCCGCAAGTACCGATTAAGCCACTGCTTTCCCAACATTGCGATGAATGCAGCAAGTAGCGAGATCAGGAGACTCGCGTACATGAGCCCTGTGACGGTGACAATCTCGCTGGGAGGGTTTTCCTGGGCGGGTGGAATGGTAGGGTTTTCCAGGACAACGGACTGGTTGAGGGTATGAAGGATTGCACGAAGGATGGCCGCAGATTGTTCATTCGGATCGGATTCGAGCTTCGAGTGGGTATCGATGACGAACGCCGAACTGATGGCAGAGAACAGACCGGCCTACGGCAACAAGGTGAGATGGGGTAACGAAAATGAAAGGTGGCTGACGCACGAAAATCAAAGTGGTGTTAAGGTCTTCATCATACTTCCTGACATAGTCCGTGTCATATTCGGTTGCCTCCCTCTTGTACGTCGTATAGAAGTCGAGACGGGCATCGTCTGTTTTGATAGGTTGAAAGAACACTCTGAGAGCATCTTGAAGGCTATATCCGTTCAGCGGTCAGCGACTCAACCGACGCAGGACCCCAGGCGTACCATTTTGGGTCAATTTGCAGTGGCGGAGAATCCCTTTCACTCTTATCGCCCTTCTCTTCCATGGTTCTTTGCGCTGATATGGTTGGTGGATGGCGAGGGCGGGGCGGGCTAAGCCTGAGATGTGGTTGCTATGGCACTGCGGGAGAATGTCTAGCGGCGGACAAGACAGGGTACCCTTGAACAGTTTGTGAGTTGGGAGCGACCGTAGATCGTAGGGGGTATCACCGGAGGCGAGAATCCGCTCCCAGGGACCCAAGCGCCCAATCGGCTCAACGCCACGTCTCAGGCCTCTCACCACGATGTTTTCTCAAAACTGCTCACTGCTCACTCCTCAATTTAAAAGAGTAAACGCGGTTCTATGGAAATGCCCTGATATGAGAGGTTCTCCCTGAGATGAGACCGCCCATTTTTCCTGACGGGCCATTCTGGAATGCGACCTCTCCGGTTCCTCGAGCAAGCGATCATCTCGGAATTTACCCCCACTTCTGCCGTTTCGACGGTCCTACACCCTCCGAACTCGGACCCATGCGTTACGGACCCAAATATCCGGAATCTTGTGCCCGCAGACTATGGACCTGGTTCTGGCCACCCCAGATCCCGAGTCCGGGTCGAAAGGCGGCGGCCGTTAGCGGGTGGCTAGATTTAGTGATCATTCATGGGATACATGATGCACATATCAATCCTGCGTTGCCTATGCCAACATCGTCGTCACACCCCCGCCACCGTAGAGGGCTTGATGCACTAAAACCCCGTCTCACTCGGCGTGGACTTGTATCGCTTCGCTCTCTGTTACATCCCCTAGAACGACCAATCGACGTTCTGGACGGCGACTCTGAGTCCGCCTACAGAAGGACGTTGGCCTCTCCATCTTGAGAATGCAAGCTCAGGCTGACGCGACATTCAACAGCGTCAGAAAATGGTAGCGTTTAGTGTTGCGGTTCGTGGAGTATTCTTCCGAGCAGTCTTTCGATCCGCACACAGTCCACTCCTTTACATCTACGACAGGCCTTCCGGGGACCTTCCGTGGTTGCCCCTCCATTGCAGGTCATACGAAAGGAGGGCTCCGATGAGACGTGATTCATATCTGGTGTTACTATGTACACAACACACTGCCGGAACCATTTTATTTTGAAGTTGATCGTCCGTCTATCATTTTCGAATCTCACCCTTCCCTTCTCGTTGGTTCCCCGATTTCGCTTGCGTAGCGTAACGCCTTCCCTCGCCTACAACCGCGGTCAATCCAGCCACCTTGTATGTATTCGCCACGTTTTGGACGTATTTTAGTGGTATGGGTAGGTTCGCGCAGCAGTAGCCCGCCTGTAACACCCCAGGTATCCAGCGGATACAAACGCGGACCCATCAGTGGAAATACAAGAAAGGGTTCATTTCGAAATGGTAAGAGAGAGGGGGATATCAGCGGGCCATGGGAAGAGACCAAGAATATATATGTCAAGTGGAGAAGAACAACGAAAGCACGATAGCGCGACTAGGGTAAGGGGGAGAGTTCGGGAATGTGTTGAGTTACGATGAAGCCTTGGTGATCTTCTTCGCGGTCCCGATGTTGGTATTGTTCACCTGACAATGCCGGTTAAAATAGTTGTGGAGAGGTGCGGTATGGTCGAACAGAAATTACCTTGGTAGCGAACCGCAATGAGCACAGAGACTCGTTCATATGAACGTGCAAGGGGGACAGGTTCAGGACCATTAGTGTTTTCGAGTTTCCACTCAGCGAATGTTGCAAGAGATACGTCAGCTGATACATTTTTCTCGTCAGCGGGCCGGTGTGCTGGCAATCATAAAGGAGCTTTACCTTTGAGTTCCTATACGGGATATGCTTGTCACTCTTCCCATCTCCCTTCTCACCCAACGCAGCAATGACGTCTCCAAGGGCACTCAAACTCTTATTGATGTTCTGCGTCTCCTTCAGCCTATCTTTGTCATTCCCAGCCCCGCTCTTCTCAAGTCGCTCCGAACCAGCGAGATCGACGAGGTTCAGCGAACCTTCGCAGGTATCCCCACTCGCGAGATTCTTTCCTGATAGACGAAGAGTGAAGACCGAATGAGACCGAGATGAGCGCTCGCTGATAAAAGAAAAAAGTAGAGGCGCAGTTAGTGAGGCCCAAATTGGGTTGTTGGTGGTGGCGTACTTCATGAGTGTGGCGGCAACCGTCCGTCTCGACTTGGCAAGAGAAAGGAGCGATTGCACCTGAGTGGCAGAATGGAGGGGTATGACATTCACGTCCGTCACTCTCGTCGAGGTCTTGTCATGTTTTATCTCGTGCTTCTTCTTGTCCAACTCCCCAGTTCCAAGAAGGTCGTTAATTGTCTCGTTATACTATGCGATCTCGATTAACAATGTCATCCCGAAACGCGCGATTGAACTTACGATTTCCAAAAATTGGCCCTCCAGCCTGTACTCCCAACCTTTCTTCTTCATCACTTCTGCGACTTGGAATACTTGTTCCACGGCGCGAGGGATCATACCCTTGGTCAAATCCGAAACTCCACCTTCCATAGTGAAAGATTTCCCGGAACCAGTCTGGCCATACGCGAAGATGCAGACGTTGTATCCGTCGATACAGCTCTGAGCGAGTTGTGAGATATCCTCAAAGACTTCCGATTGAGTCGAATGCGGTTCGAAGACCTAGGATGGGCCCTGAGCGACGTTGATCCCAGAACGGGCGAAACACTTACCCTGTCGAAGGTGAACTGCCATGTCTCCTTGCGTTCCTGGCCCGTAGCGCTCTCGCTGGTCGAGTTCAAGACGATTTCCTTGTGATCGAGCCGGTCAGGATATTCGATCCTTGCCGTAACCTCCGAAGGGTCCTTTGGCGCTTCCCCAGGCTCCGCTGTCAGTTCAGAAGGCAATGGGGGTCGTACTCGACAGAACACCCGGATATTCCCTTTGAGCTCTTGGACCATGTTATGCAGTCGTCTCCGGGACACCTCCGCTTCCTGTAAATCTTGTTCCAGCTGTTGAACCTTTTGCTCCGCGTCCTCCCACTTGAGGCGGTACTCGGAGGCGGTGGAGGAGTTACAGTCGGAAGAGGCTTGAACGGCAGTGAGTTGGGCTTGCAAGGCGTTGATTTGCGCCTTCAAGGCAACGAAGGTAGTGGACTGTTCCGAAATGGTGGCCTTGAGGATCGAGGAACTAGTCCTTTCGCGTGAGAGATCTTGGGCCGAGAGTCGAAGGTCATCTTCCAATTCCTGCACCTTCCTATCCCTCTTCCGTAAATCGGTCTCGAGATCCGCAATCTCCCTCGCGTGTTTCTTGTTAATCGAATCGAGTTCGTCCTGGAAATTCATCAGCTCCCTCTTCTGCGAGACCTCCTGGCTCTTCGCGGCTGCCAACTCCCTCGAGAAAACGAGGTGGTTAGCTTGAAGCTCCGAGAGCTTCGCCCGCTCGGATTCCATGTCTGCCGCCAGACGAGCGGTGTCGGCAGCTCGAGCGGACTCGATCAGAGCCACTTGAGTCTGTAGTTCTTGGAGGCGGTTGCCCTCGTCGGGAGGTACTGGTTTCGCTCGGCTGTGTGTCGAAGACACAGACCTAGCAGTAACGTTCCTACCAGGAACGGTCGGACGTGCGGAGGATGTGCCGAGACGAGAGGAAACGGTGGATGATTTGGGTGGTGCACTTGTTGCCCGGGTGATAACCCGCCGAGGACCAATGGTCGTCGTGGGTGGTCTTGAGGTCGTAGAAGCGGGTTGGAGACTCAGATTGGTGGCAGTTTTCGACGGACGGAGCGGGAGTTGCGAAACTGCAGTCGATTCTTGGATAGCTGGGAGTTTCCTGGGGCGATCCTGGTCATCGTCGCCAGAGTTGACAGCCTTTCGCTTCAAGCTGGCCATGACGGGCAGAGACGAGGACGAAGACAGAGAAGAAGACGGGAAAGAGATCGCAGGCGGACCTACGGTGACGTTTTCGTGGTCGGTGTGCAGCCTGGGCAAGCGGGACATTTTGACGTTCGAGCGTTTGAGAAGCAGAACCAAATCCGAACCGCGTTCTCACCCGTCATGTGATCTTCGTGATCTTCTCACGTGCCTCTCCCCACCATGTCCGGTGCCGCTGCCCAAACACCCGAACCGTACCAAAAGAAGTTCAAGGTGTGTTACCGGTTGGACGCATTTGGGTTTGAGCTGAGTGCAGGTGTGCAGGCCAGGGAAGTTTACACGAAAGTTGTAGAGTGAGCTTGTATTTCTCGAGACCCACGGTCCGGGAATGGTGACCTCCTTTAGTCCCTGCGAAGCCGCAGCCAAGGCTTCGATGGATTGTCTGGAGAAGAACGACTACAAGCGGTCCCAGTGCCTCCATATCTTTGAGGCCTACAAGGAATGCAAGAAAACATGGGTACGTCCGCCGTTCCGCGATCCGCGCGCCGTCTTGACCCGTTCCGTCTCAGCTTGCCCAGAGGAGGGCTGACCGAAGAGCAGGTAAAGACGCCTCCCTAGTATAAAGATCTCTCTCAAACCACTGTAACACAACGAACATCCCCTTGGTATACACAACGACCAGCGAATCCCATTCACGGCGAAAGCCCCTCCTTCCACTTCCTGTATGATCCAGGTCCGAAACCCCTCTCGCCCAACGCCCCGTCAACAACTTTCATCATCTCTATGACTTTCTCCTCTTCCCACGACTTCCCCGCAATCTGCACGCCAATAGGCAACCCGGCCATAGCCTCGACGTCGTATATCCCGTCACGATTGTAGAGTCGCGCCTCAACTTGGCTCGAGCCTTGCCCCTTTCCTTCCCCACGCACTGTCCACTCTTCCGTCAGAGCGTCGAGCTTTGGGTCGACTCGAGTGACCGGAATGACTCCCACAGGGCTGTCCACGATATTATACAGGACCGTGGAGCTCACAAGCATTGACAGGAACCGACATGCACTGTTGACATGTTAACACCCAGACGACATTGAATCGCGTGGAGCTTTTCTTACCCATGGGGTATGGCGGGTACAGGCTGGACCGCCGAGATGATACCGTCGAACTCGTGAACCTCCCAGACCTATATTACCCGATCAGTAAGGAGACCTCGTCACAATGTAACAGGGGATGACCTTTTCGTAGAACTCGCGAATGTAAGCATCCTTGTACGCTTCCCATTGCTTGAACTCGTACACGTCCTTATGACGTGAACTTGCGACCAGCCGAGCCAATAGCTCGTCTCCGGCAACGTTCTTGATGATCCATACAGAACACCATCTCACCCAACCTGTTCAAATGGTGAGAATTTCGTCTGTACCCCGTCCAAACGGTACAAACCCCAGATGCGAGGACCCAACAGCGTCAAAAACATGGAAGGTTCCTGGATAATATTCGCCCTCGCTCGGATGGTTTTGGATACAAACATTGCTCACCACAGGATCCGAACCGATCACCAACCTCGAGCTCTGGTATCCGTCTGAAGAGGTCAGAGCAGCAAATATTTCCGTACACCTTGCCGCTTTGGCACTCCAAGTCAGGTCAGGTGAATGGACCTGGAAACCAGTGCTTACGCGATGGAACAGAAAACTCGACACATTCGTGCCCTTCCCGCCTCAATGCTTCGACGGTTTCTAGAACCGCCCTCTTGCAAGCCGGAGAAGCTTTGACCAGCCCATCCATCAAATAATACCCAAACTTGAGTTTCTTCGGCAACTGAACGTCTCGGTATGGTATCGGGGCGGGAAAGTAGAACTTATCGCTTCCTCGCCTCCCGATGACCGCCCGGGCTGCTGCTTCGAGATCTTCAACCCCCCGGCCCATGGGCCCATAGACCGCTGGGACATTCTTAAACCCAGGATCGATAGCTGAGAGTCAAGCGTTCATGGGGTTGGTGAGTACCCAAGGATTGAGACAGATGGGCACGTACACGAGTTGTTTGAGGTGGCAATGCGACCGAGACCCGGTTTCAGCGAGTAAATCCCACAGTAGTGAGCGGGAATCCTAAGACTGCCCCCAATGTCGCTGCCCCATCCAAGAGCGGCACCATCCATAGCGAGGATCGCCGCCTCGCCGCCAGAAGAACCTCCCGGGGTATGATTTGGGCTATACGGGTTTGTGGAGATTCCCCATACCGGGTTCGCGCACTCGAACGAGAGCAGAGTTTGGGGGACATTGGTCTTGACGAAAGGTATACCGCCCGCTTCTCGGATGAACGTGACGAGCTAGAGGATATAAAGACGAGCGATCCCCTGTTAGAATGAAACAACGCGTCCTGGATGTGTATGTATGGAATGGCGTACGTCTGAGTCGCGTGTAGAGGGTTTGTTGGACCTTCCCGTCGAACCATTCGTCGTGTCGTACCCTTTCACGTCATCTACGCCGTACTCCCAAGTTTAGTTGTCGTGGTGGTTTGGGAAGATCGGAGATCGGATACCACGCACTTGAATCCTTCAGGCTCATCGGGATCCCATGTAGCGGACCTTTCAGCTTCCCGGTACTCGCAAAGTAATCATCAAGTTCCTTGGCACATTCCAACCCATCCGCGAACAAAACTACGAGGGGTCGAGGAAGTCAGCACGCGTCACGAAAACGATGCCCTCAACACCCCACCCTCAGTGATGCAATTGGTTTCGCCATGGGCGATGACTGCAGATTTGATGAACGCCCTGAGAATCTGAGTTGAGGTAAACTCCCGGTCCTGTATGGACTTGACAATTTCCAAACCTGGCACCATTATAATCGTGCGTTGGATTGACTGTTCTCCAAGAAATTGTGTGAGAGGCTTACCACTCTTGTTGACGATGGCAACCTCTTCCGCGGTCAAATGGCCATCTACCCGGAGAGCAGCGACCTCAGCTTCAATCGCGGCGTCTCTCTGCGCCCGCTTGCCAGAGACGATTGCTTGGAAGGAAGCAGAGGGTCCGAAGGGCCAAACCATGGTTCAGGTGGGAGTTAGAACGCAAAGACCGCGTGCTATCTAGTCGCCTTGTCGCTGGCAGTGAATGACACATCGTTAGCGCGTGTTCCAGCGGATCAAACTCTATTCATAGCTTACCTCCCCTGCACCTTGTCATCCTCTCCAACGTCGCTACGATCGTTAGGCAGAACTGGGTCTGTGATTTTATGTAATATATTTTTGGTTGGGCTTGGCCGAGCGTTAGCTCGGTCGGACGCGGAAGGAGGAGCCGCCGGGAAGGGCGGGAAATCCAGACCGCGATTGGAAAACATACAGAAATACAACCGCCACACATCAGTAAACATGGTGTTCACTTATTTTCGAGCTTATCGTGCATTAAGAAGGGTTAACCCACGATAATCTGGATTATACAATCCAAGTCCTCATCTTCAATAAGTTCACGGAGGCAATCACACGGTTTTTTTACCAGTGAAAATAAGATCGATTAAGTTTGGGATTAAAGGAGGAATAATGTAAGTAATAATCAGACTGAGATCACTCGGGAAAAGGAGATTATGATGTGGTAACGAGGGGAATCCTTAGGATAGGGTGGAATGAGTACTGTTTAACAAGAGGGAAGTGCTTATGATAGGATCAAATGAGTGTGGTATGAAGAGAGGAACGTCGGTCAAGCGGGGGCGGGGTGGGAGGATCAACAGGGAGAAGTGCCTCGCGCACCGGTTCTTCGGCAGGAGCACCTGTGTCGAGGCGCGTGGCTCGAGATTGAGACTTGTTGAGCTGGTAGAGCGACTTGAAAATCCCCGTCCAATCGTCGTCCGTGAGATCGTGCTCGATGATGTCGAGGAAGGTACGTGTTGACAGACCCCAGTTCGTCGTTGAAAACTCATTTGGGAGTTGAACAAATTCACCAGTTCGGTGCATTTGATACGCTCGTTCCACCTAGAGTGTCTCGGAAGTTGACTCACTGTGTTGTGATACGTTGGAGGAATACACTTACAGCGGCAGCGGCCAGAGCCAACGCACCAATTGGGCGGAATCCTGCCCCCGGGTCTGATTGTCGGATAGGCGTGCGAACCCCTTTTGAAGTGAAATAAACAGAGAATGCCCTGAGCACAGGCGTTGATTGGAATCGTCCATGACGTTTCTGACAATATGAGTGAGGACGATTCAGGGGTGAGGGGGTGTAAAGATTTGACTTACATCATCGTAGTAGAGCTTGGCACCACCGACAGGGATGTTACCGGGTCGGAAATACGCCCATATGTACGGATGTTGCTTGTCTGAAATTAACGCCTGAATGTATGCCGCTCTCTCGGGCAGGTTAATGAGCGTCCGGCTGCTATATTGGCTTGAAAGGTGCTTGACGACGGCCTTGATGGCCTCAGTCCCAATCTGAGACCGCAGAGTACCAAGCTCCCTGATTGTCTGTGTCAAATTGTGTGAGCGATGTCCCCGAGCAGAATTCAGGAGATATGTACCGGGACGATGGCAGCATCATCAAGATGCAACTCAGCGCGATACGTTGGGAAGGCGGCGTTGAACTCTTGTTGGAGGGTCTCAATCGGCGGGTTAACCCATGGGGTCCGACTCGAGAATACGAGCTCCATGATTCTTTGAATGAAGTCACTCCGGAAATCATCACGGATGGCAGGTGGGAGATCTCAGATGCCGACTGCACACTCGACGCCGTTTTCGTTCATATAGGGACGAGGTAAGGAGAGGATCTGTTACAGGAAATTGAGAATTGTGATCAAGGGAAGTTTCGTCTCACTCACTCCACTCTCCCAGTGCCCAGGGGAGTGATCAGCAGTGGGAAACCAAAGAGACTGATCAGATTCAGTGAACGGGGCTGACAGTGGGGAGTCAGGCATAGGGGGCATTGCTACCATCCCTGAGACGTCCATGGGTATGTGTGGTGTTTGGGAGAAAAAAGATTCAGCGGATTGAGTCGAAAAGAGTCGGGGTTGTGTTGCTGATGGGAGCGATGGGAACGGTGGAGACGGGGTATAAAATGCGAGTGGGTTAGGTATGTGGTCGTGGATATGTGGAGTTGTCCGGGGTAGAGATGCGGCCGTTGCAACATCGTACCAAGTGTTCGCGAGCCCGGATGGCTTGTTCCGAACAGTAGGACGGACATCCCCGAGTGACTCATATGCTTTTGAGCGTTTCAGTGCTCTAGGTTGGCGATGAGTGCATAGTGGAGGGTGAGCACATTGTGCTTCACGTACCGGGGGTCTTGGGATTTTCTGGAATGCTTCCTGCCAACAACAGTGCCGTCATCGCTGTCAGGGTCAGTTTCTACTACATCACCCCCCGAACTTCCCCTAATAAACTGGGACATGTCAGGTGGTGTGTGTGCGCAAGATAACGGAGGGATATGTACGAGTGGCTCTTTCGATGGATGTGCGTCATCTGGATTCTCGAGCTGAGCGATCCGTGCCTCGAGCTCCCGAATCGTGGCGTCCTTTGTCATCCGCTTGGGGCGAGGTTTTGCTGATGTAATTCCGGCCTTGACCTTGGTGGCTTCGCTCATGACTGGAGCAGCAGGGTGGGCAGTCTTGTTCTTTGGCCGAGTTTGACGTTTCATGATGGTAGATAGAGGAAAATGAGTGTGGGGTAATTTGGATGGATGGAACGAGAGGTGAATGAAATGGTGAGCGAGGAGGTTAGAGGAGAAATGCACTGATTTATATTTGCCAGGGCTACGCCGTGGTTCCGTGGGCCTGCGTGGCTGAGATGGCCGCATCTGCACAGGCAGGATCTTCCGATACCTGTCAGAAGCGTCCTGAACGTAAAATGGAGGAGGTAGGGAAGTGGGAATGTACAAGCGGAGAGTTTAGGAAGGGTGTTGTTGTAAACGGAGAGCTAGGAAGATGATGTGCAGTGTAAGCGATTGTCACGCGGCTGAGCGGAACATCCGGGAATCGATTCGCACGCCCGCCAGCTCATCGTCCCACCTCACCATGCCTCCCACCACTGATGGCCTTTCCCTGCGACCAATGTTCTAAGGTCTGCAAGTCTTCTGGTGGCCTCAAAAAACATACAAATGCCACGCACTCGCAGAGTTCTCGGCTAGGGGTACCATTATCCGATGTGGAACGACACTTCCATCCATCGTTGACTGGTAAGACAGCTACCCTATCTTGGAACCAGTTTCTCACCTTCGGTTAGCACATCCGTGTGACCGGACAGCATCGCCTACATTCCAAGTGGAGTTATAACTGTATATAATGGCGGTCACAATTATAACAACAGGCGGGGTTAAACCCATCCTGTCTTCGGTTATAATGTCACTACCTCCGCTGTAACCTCAAGGCCATTGCTGTAACCTCGACC
>Ga0307511_10004983_pt1 | contig 13544 bp, 9 predicted proteins | sample 13_EM_MG_FD_200266 | JGI IMG/M metagenome (GOLD analysis project Ga0307511, IMG submission 200266) | Populus trichocarpa ectomycorrhiza microbial communities from riparian zone in the Pacific Northwest, United States - 13_EM | ecosystem: Host-associated > Plants > Roots > Unclassified | place...
ATGAAAAATAAAAAAATAAAGAAAACTTGTAAAAAATTATAAATTTTATAATTTCAATAAATGTCTTTTGTAATAAAAAATAAAAACTAATTGGATCAACGAAATTAAACAACACATGTCGCTTGATTATGTAATTTACTTAACACCTTCAACAAAAACTTAAATAAATGACTCACATTAAACAAATCGATTCAATATAGAGATACAATTAATACTTAAATCGGTATAAGGATGTGATTAATCAATTGCTTGTGCTATATACGAGATCATTATATGTGCTTTGTTGTTAGTTAGATTAATTTTTTATATATAAAAAAATATTTAAGTATTGTTAGTATGTTTTTTTAGTAAAAAAATAATAATATGGGAATTGATCTAATATAACGTGATTGACTTGATAAATTCAAATATAACTCAAATGATCGATAAAAATATAGTTTGATTTAAAAAAATCATGATAATATCCTTTTTTTAAATATTGAAATAACAAAATATTAGATTGACTTAGATTAACCTGTCAAATCTGTTATTCAGGGTGTTTAAAGCAAATTAAACACAAATTATGAAACATGAATCGTAATCAACTTAATGTTGAAGGGTGAAATTAAAAAAAAATTATTTAAAAAAAAACACAAAAAATCATTCGAGTCAACCTGAGTCAACCGAACAAGCCAATGACCTAAGTCATGAGATGATCACCATTAATCTCCAATTAATCAAGTATCTAAAGATGAATATAACATCAAATGATGAATTTTCACCATTATTATTATAATAATTACTATTATCATTGTTATTATTATCAGTACTAATATTGTCACTATCATTATATTTACTACCATTACTGTTATTATCAATAAGTAATATCATAATTGTTATTAATATTATTACCATGATCATTATCACTATTACTATGTTATTATCATTGTTATTATTATTATTATAATTATTATCACCTTCACTATAACTAATTATTAGTTATCAATGAAATAACTAATATTATTTTCAAAACCGGTTAAGCTTTGAGTATATAGCACTTCTCAAATTATGCTATTTTTATTTGCTAATTTATTGTAATAATTGCCTAATCTATCCGGATTCTCAAGTGTCTTTTAGAGAAATTCAAAGACACTGGCCTTGAAATATAAACACCTCATCAGCTTTTGCCAAATTGAGGTGTCTCGTCATCTTGCTAGTTTGCATCTTTTTGCATGTTTCAAGAGGAGAAATCTACCACATTTGGATTGATTTCTTCTTCTTTCATTGAAGATGCCTCGAGTGGAGCAACATTATCTTTAATTGCGAGAAACCAGTTGTTCATGGTTAAAATATAATTTTTCAATATTCAATCATCAGAAAATCAATTGTATAAAACATTATGGCTTCCTTCTGATGAAGAACTAGAAAAGCAGAGTTACGAGAAACCAATTATGTAAATGATGCGAGCATGAGATGCAAAAGTGTAGCAATCATGCCACATACCCCTCATCTTTACCATGCCTATTATTAACATTCCCCTCTCTTCCTTTCAGAAAATGAAGGCAGTACGAATAGAAACTTCAACTTCATTTTACAAATATACTGTAATATCAGTCATTAGCACCAAAACATGTCTGCCGGTTTTGAAGGCATTGTCATTCATATTTAGCTTGGTAACAAAGAATATTCACAACTTGTTATAAGGCTTCTACCCGTCACCTTAGGTTGAATATATAAACAAAATATTCAAAGAGCAATGATATTCATGAATTTCCTCTTGGCAAATGCCAACCACCATTTGTTTGGAGTCCCATTGGGTCTATATGCGACACTCAGTAATCTCCCACTTGTTTCCTCCCTTGTCTGTTTAAGATACTTTCTGAAGAGCTCTGCATTTTAAGAATTCAAAAGTATAAATAAGAAAAAAAATTGGAATAAAAATAGCAGAGTAGTCACAATCATACTGCAAACAAACCAACATTCAAAACCGAAGAGCTTAAAAGTCCAAGATTTCAGAATTTTGGCTCAAATCAACAATTCTGTAGAACAGTTAATACAGTGAGCCGTAATGGAGAACTTGCAGCCAACTGAAACTATTATTGAATTTTATTTACTATGCAGTGTCTCAATTCAAAAACTTATATAGCTAAAGCCATTGGAATAATACAATATCACCAGGCTCGAGGATATTAAACTGCCCTAATGATATAGTATTGAAATGGCAAAGAACTATGAGAGTAAAATGACAAAGTCTCCATGGTTTGAAATGTGAATAACAAAGTCTGTCACACAAAATTTTCATCAGCAGAACAGTAGCGAGGAACAAGAGTAAAAGGCGGTAATGCCCATGTCTTATTGATAGCTAAACAGAAACAAAATTGATTTCATGATCCCTATAATCCAGTCACAAACTGAGACAAGAAGTTAATTCAGATTACTAGCAGGGTTACAGCAATCGGCTAGATAAACATCAGCCTGCAATCAAGCATCGATGCATTACTCCTCAGACTTGTAAGTCTAGAGGTTGAACATAATGCAGCTTGAAGAGACTGCTAGTGCATTTCAATGCTTCATTGATATAATTATAATATAGCATGCAAATAAATTTGCTCATGGATCATTTAGGTTATCTAAAACTTGGTTCGTAATTCATATAGTTTTACAAATTTGACCAAGTAAACTTGCTCCTAACATGACATCTGTTACACAAATTTAACTCCAGGAAAAAAAAAACATAAAAAGGAAGTTTACCTGCTTCCTTCTGAGATTGAGGATCCGCAAAAAGACCCGGGAAAGGAAAACCAGACTCTCCAGGCACAGAAACCTTCTCCAAACCCAAGTTAATTATTGCCTTGGTACCTTCAGCCAAAGTTCTACAACCCTCAAGCCTCTTCAAAGCCACATTGATGTAGAACGTTAAGTAAATAAGGAGCTTATCTGCTGGGCTCTGAATATTAAAATTTCTAAAGAAAACATTGGCACGAAAAAACGTGATTGCTTCATCAACTATATCAGTTCTATCTGCATAAAACACATCCCAGTTTCCACACAATCAAGACCAGAAAAAAAAACCATCTAACAGTCATTCAATCATCGAAACAAATTATAATGCATGTGTTTATAACTTTATAACCTTGATCCGAAACTGGAGCAGGACCCTTTATATGACTTTTCAACGGAAGCAAAGGACAGCCACAAGCTTTTTTCACTCCCTCCTCATCCACGAAACTAGAGTGATGAACCTAAGCATGAAAAACCATCTTTCAAACTTCATCAATAAACAGAAACTCAATTCACATTTGGTTATTAAATATAAATACACGAAATAAATAGAGCAAGAAAAATTCTAAGAACGCGGATACCTTCATTAGTTTCAAAGCAAGCCCAATTATGATGACAACCAAGTTTTTCCCATTAAATGACTAAAGCCACAACCTTTACCATATCTACTCTTTTGATTTTAACTAAACCTGCCTCTACCCCAATAGTACAAATAAATCTGACATATCCAATCGACAATTTATATCAATTTTTGAAAGTAAAAATACAAAGATGAAAAGTAATGAGGAAACAAGATTTCCAGATTCCATCCACATACCATTTTCAATCCCAAAGCTCAAACATTCAAACTTTTGCAGTATTTCAGTCAAATAAGAGTATCCCTGAAAACAATTAGAAGCAAGATATTAAATTTACAAATTTTGAGAGCTGAATTGATGCATTAGAGAGTGCTCAAATGGTAAATTATTGTAGAGACTCGGATATAAAAACAACCCTGTTTTCACTGGAAATGAAAACGTAAGGAGAAAAAAAAAAGTCCCATGATTTAAAATCTTAAGAAAAGTAAAGGTAAGATAGAAGTAATAAAATTACCTGAAAATTTTCAGTCTCGCAGGAGTACGTTGTCGGAGTTTGATTGACGTAGCTGTTGGCCTTCGATCTGCAGTTTTAAGCAAACGAGGAGATCAAAACGCGCTGTCGTTTTTGTTTTTTCTTTATTGCGTGGGCTGTCGTTTCTGCTCGGACTCCAAATGAGAGTTTTGAATCCCTTTTGGGAAAGCGTTTAAAAGATATCTTCTAAAATTTTGAGTTTTTTTTATGTTTTTTAATTTTTTATGAGTTAATATTAAAAATAAAATTTAAAAAATAAAAAATATTATTTTAATATATTTTTCTAAAATTGTTTTTTGAAAAACAATGTTATTGCACTTTTAAACTCTCTCTGAAAATGGGTTTTCTGCTTTCTTTCCTCTCTTTCTTTCTTTTTTTCCTTTTTTTTCAAGTAAAAAGAAAATATCATGCATGTATTTATTTATTTATTTTGTCTAAAAGTCTGAGAATTTATCTTGATTATTGATTCAGCCACGTAGAATTATATATAATTTCTTTTAGAACATGCTTGGCAGAATCCACACCCCATCTCTTTGAATGCTCAAACTGTCTTCAAGGACAGAGAAAGATACAATCCGAGGTAGCTGTGCATTGCATTTTAATGATAACAGAAGGAGTACATAAAGATAGTGATGATGCAGTCCCAATTCGTAGAAAGTCTAAAAAATTATTTCTTCTGGAAATCAGATGCCAGGAACTAGATAGAAAGACAGACAAAAGCCTTCTCTAAAACTTATGATCAGGTCAGTAATCTATTACAATGCATTGTCCAAGATCTTACATTTAAAACCATAAAGCTGTCTCCTGCCACAAAATCTTTGAGTGCAGAAGAGCTTGGACTGTAAGCAATCGGATGAGTTTCTGATTCAATCCTGCAGATTGCGTCTAGCATTCTGTAACTTTTCTCTCTAGGATTATTCAAGCCCACCAGCATCTTGTGATTAAAAAACAACAGGACATCCCCATTTTCAAAGAGCTTTATCACCGGAACGCAATCGGAGAATATTACCGTGACAAGCATTTTGACCCATGAGTCGCTCACGAGTCACACCATCCTCTTGCATTAGCCACACCTCCACAGAACCTTGCTTCAAGGCACAGAAATACAAGGAGTCGTCCCTAAAAACCCTTGAATACAAGCGAAGTTGAAGGGCTGGCATACGGGATTTGAGAGCAACCGGGGATGATCCATTTATCTTCTTGTCTGCGGGAATTCCATTCCCTGTAGTTCCAAGAACCTACCTCACCTCATTTGCCAGTTCTATCTATCACCATGTCATCCTCATGACCAGTGTACACGTTCAGGTGCTTTATTAGCAAATACGAATTCAAGATGGGCATTTACTTGGATTTGAAATTTATTATTTAGTTTTTTTTATTTAGAGTTATTATGTTCTTGGAATAACATTCCGATATTAGATTGATATTTATTTTTATGACAATCTACTTTTTTTATCATATTATTAAATAAAAAATAATTTATTATAGTGTTAAATAAAAAATATTTTTTATAAATTGATTTTTATGATTTATTTCTATTTATTTTTTATGAAATTATCGTGATTTTAAAAAAACATACAAGTATTGAGTTGGTGCGTGGTTTTTTAGGTTCTATTTTTTATTATGTTATTAAAGAAAAAATAATTCCAGAAAAAACATAATTATTGAGATTAAATTTCATGATTTATTTTAATTTAATTTTTTACATAGTTATCGTGGTCTTAAAAAATATTCCGGTATTAAATTAATGCTTGGTTTTGCAAGCGTCTATTATTTTATCATATAATTAAATAATTTTTTTAAAAAAAACAAAGTTATTAAACTTAATAAAATTTATCATTTTAATCACTAGTTTAACAAGCCAATCTAAATTTAGTGGGAATAATATAATATCTAACCATCTTAATTATTTTTAAGAAATGATATCATTTTAAAAAAATTAAAATTAAATCATGTTTTATTATTTATTTATTTATCTGTCAAATCAATCAAATAATATTAAAAAAATCCATTTTCTCCCAGGGGCCAGGGCCAACGTATGAACACATTCTTTTCAGAAAATCGAGCAAAAGAATATTAAAGATAAAATGATGTCATAGGTGCCCTGTAATTAACTTACACTGTAACTTTCTTTCTTGTCGGTGTAAATACTTTATCATAACTTTCTTACATCTCCACCCTCGAAATAATAATATCATCAATCATCACTAATTATTATCATCATTCCACCGCTATCATCACTATTTATTTTATTATCGTCATTATCTATATTACCATTATCATAATAATAATCATTAAAACTCTTAATTATTATCAATCACAAATTAATTTAATTTTTTTCTAAATTTTCAACAAAACTCTTAAATAACTAAAATTAGTTAGGATCCTGATTATTTATTATTTCTTTAATTAAAACTTATTCAACCTAAATTAATATCTTTTAATTATTATTATTTCCACATAAAATTAACTTTTCCTAAATTCTAAACTCAACTGTAAAATCGATAACATTATTTTTTAAATTTTAATACGCTTAAATTATAAAAATCACTATTAATCTCGTCAAGTGATAAATTAAATCTATTTTTCTCAAATCCTAAATAAACTCTAAAATACAAGTCATATATTAATACAATAAAATTATCATTCTTAAATTTATATACAAATTATAAATTCTAAAAATAAATTTTAATAAATTGATTTTAAATAAAAACAAGTATAGTGGACGGGTTTTGTGAAGCTCAATAAAAAACAATAGAATTAGCAGGGTTTCCCTGCCTATGTATCCTGGGTTCAAGCCTTAGCGTGCATGTTTGTTACCCCCGCGGTGCTTTACTTGTCTACTGGGTTTGCAGGGTGTTCAGTGGGTCCGAGAATTAATCATGATGCGTGCAAGCTGATCCAAATACCTCGAGTTATATAAAAAAAAAAATATAGTTGACGGGTTTTGTGAAGCTCCATTAAAAAAAACAATAGAATTAGAGGAGGGAGATTGCAATATTTATCAATAAACAGTGACATAAAATAATATTTTCCCTCTGTGTTTCCATTATTTTTATTTTTCTAATTTTCTGTCAGTGTACTGCTGATGTATGCGTTGCACTGAAATTTGAATGATGAAAAGTCGAGTCGTCCAAACAGCAATAATTTAAGAGTGGTGGTGATGGTGATGATGATTTGTCATCGATATCACAATCATTTTCAAATCCAATTATTTGCCTTCTGGTGTTTCCTAATGAATAATGTCTGGTCCCCTAATTAGATATTTGTCACTGTTTGCCCGATGAACACCTTGTCTGACCATGAAATTTATTTCAAGATTTTAATGAAGTATGAAACGGACACATCTGGGATATTACTTGTTCATTCATGATTCTCTGGAATTATGTCCCTGCACCCATAGTTGAACCCTATAAAACCCAATTTAGCTAGTTATATATTGGGTGCATAAATTTATTATATTGTTTTGGAAAAACATAAAAAGTCAAACCATGTATCATTCGGATCAAATCGATTCAGTTTGAGCGGATCAACTCTCACCTAATTTAACACGAAACTCAACCCATATTAAATCCTAGATAGGCGAGTCACCATGTTGACTAATCAAGTCAGGTTTAATATTATTGGTTGAATCTAGCTCGATCTGATGGGTTGACCTAAAAAACCCGAAATCTAGAGCTTGGTTTAATTAAGGTTTTAAATGAGTTAGATAAGATATTAAACTTGTAAAATTCAGTTGACTTGATCTAAACCTAACAACATCAAGATCAAAGAAGATGAAATGCATCATTTTAATAAAAACTACTAATCAGGGTTGATCAGTAACCCAAACATTTTTTCGGATCAATGTTCGAATCTGATCTGGCTACTATGGGCCCGCAACCAACAAACACAGCTTACTATGAAACTTCGAATTAATATTCTATGCCAGGAATCTTAACTTGCAAGTTACAACCTGCTTCGTGGCTTATTCAAGATTCTCCTCGATGCTGTCATCAATTTCCAAAGATATTACGAAATGCTGTTTTTTTCCTTTAACATTGTGCGTATCTTCTGAGCTGTATATACAGAGATTAAACGATACGTTCATCTGAAATCTTATGTCCGTGACTTTCTTTAAAACTTAAAGGCAAAATGACAAGAAAGAAAACAAAACCAGTTACCGTCAGAACCTACCAACCATTCCTTCAATAGTATATATAGTATAGGATCCATTGTTCAAGCTCTCAAGTCATCTCTCTTCCTAAGCTAGGAGGGTTGTTTGTCTGAAAGAGGACGAAAATATTAAGTTTAATTATTTATGGTCATAGCTTGCTCTAACCAATCACTTGTCTGCCCCACAATTCACACGTCAAAGGTTGTAATTGTACACAATCCACCACCTTACTATCAGATCGCTTCAGATTGATTGTTGTTCTGTTGTAAACATTCAGCAACTGTCGATAACACAGCAGTAAGATATAATAAAATTGAAAGGACATCAAACAAGTTATTTTCAATTGTTTGCTTGGGGATCAATTTTGTTCTTCCATTTCCTTTTTACAAAAGCTACGGTGAATTGAAGTAATCACAATGTGGTTATTTCATTAGAAAATTGTAATTGAATAATTTATTCTGTGAAGTTGTAGCAGAGATTTCTTCGTTTTTTCCAACATTGACATGAAGTCGGAGCAACTAGCGTGCCTTAATTATTCAGATTATCAGTATCAATGTACAAGTCGGTCTTCTTCTATATTGTTTAAGCTCGAAGTAAATTATAGCAGGGGCTATATTCAAAGCCAAGCAAACTAGACTTCTTTGTTGTAAAGAAAAACCATCCTAGTCAAGCATATATATAGATTGAAGATTACAGGACTAAAATTTCAAGCAATCAATGCCATTATGCCAGGGTTAAACTGAAGAGGGAAGCATGATTCAATATCCTAAGGAACTATTAAGAAAAAGATTATACAACACAGTCAAGTTTCACCAGACCACTAACTCCTCCCAAAAAATACCCTAAAAGAATCACAACCTTTACGAACATCAGAACATGTTCTTAGAAGAATTCACTCTCCCATTAGTTGGTACTCATAGACTCTTAAGGACAAAGAATGGCACTATTAGAACTAGCTATACATTTCATTCTAGTACTGACAAACCTTGGTCATGGTTGATGGTGCACACTGGACGGTGAAGGTTTCATTGATCAGATTATGCTTGTGAAAGATGCTGTCAATACATAAGGGATATTCACAAGAGGACCGCGTGCTTGTGCGAGTTCATGAATGTCCTTTATGATGTCAAAAACAGCCTCCGGTTGGGCTAGTTTGAGTGCATTCTCTGACATTCTTTCAAGTTCATCTGTTTTCGTGCAAAACCATTCTGTCACAATTTTTGCTGTTTCTTTAGGACTTCTGGTGAAGACACCAGCCCCATTGTCTACCACATAAGGAACATTTCCCTTTTCCTGCGGTTGCCAAATGAAGATAAAAAAATGAGATGAAATAAGAACTAAATCTTGACTGTTAGTTTGTCAAGTTAAGCAAATGTGCAGAACGCCAATCGCTTACTTGTCCCGGAATGTAGTCGTTGAGAATAATAGGTAGCCCCCTTATCAATGCTTCTGCAATAGTGCCAGGTCCAGCCTGTGAAACATTGAAGTCAGTAAAATCAATTAGATTAAGTTAATAAACAAAAAGGATTCATTTAGCATCTAAAGCTAAAATATCTTTAGCATACTTTTGTAATTATGCAGTCACAAGCTCCCATCCATTTCTCCATCTGTGTCTCAAATCCTCTAACCTGCAATTAGGCAAATAAAAAGATCATTCAACAAATAATTTTGTGAATGTATGAAGTATATCATACGCTTCACATACTACACGGACGGGAAGTAAAATCCAATACCTTAACTGGGATTGTCCATTCATGAGATTCCAATGTAGATTTAAGAACCTTATTACGGCCACAAATGATGATCAATTGCCCAAGTGGTTTCCCAAGTTCTTTATCAAACAACGATTCTCCAAGAGCCAATGCAGTTTTCTTAACAGGACCCATACCTTCACCACCTCCCATCAGTAAAACCGCAGGCAAACTAGGGTCCAGTTCAAGCTCTTCTCTTAACTCATCCTGTATGACAAGAAGCCAAAAAAAACAAGCGCACAGTTAAGTGAGAAAACCATCCTAGTAGAGCATAAGTGTGCTTTTAATTGTGTGATCACAGTTGTGCACCTTTGAAAGAACTGCACGAGCAAAAGATGGCCGGATAGGCAAACCAAAAACACGAATCTGAGAATCTTCTAGGCCATCTAATGCAGCCCTCTTGGCAACCTCCTCTGATGGGCAGAAGCATCTATTCACCCCAGGATGAAACCTGAAAGTACTTTCATTGTTACAATAGATAACCAGTTATGATAAAGGGAAACAATGAGCCATATATCTTCAAAATGACTGAATTAACTTACCATGTAGGATGGCAGCTATTGAGGTCGGTGATGACTGTAACAAAAATCACTTTCTTTTGTAAGCCTTGCCATTTCAGAACCCACAAAGGAATATGCTGCATCATGGGATGAACACTGATAATTATATCCGGTTTGTACTCCATTAGACCAGCCTCCACCTCCCTACAATCACACACACAACAGAAAAAGATTAAAAAAGTTCCACTAAACTTATTAACACAAACATTGGATTCACTTTCTTTCCGACATCCAATCACATTTCCAGCTCAAGAAACAAATGATTTTAGCTTTAACAGTAATCAACATTGTGTGCTGATAAGTGGGGTCGGAAAGAATCATTTTCAAGAAGAACCTACAAATGCATAATCAATAGTGGAAGAGGAGAAAGAATAAAAAAAGTCCTTAAAAGCTCTGACATTATTAATCAAAAGATTCAATCTTTATTATACTGTAGTGACCAAATTGATGTATTAATCCATAAAATTAAAATGACAGCTGTAAATTAAAACTATAAACTACAATCCACTTGCCAGCTATAAATTATCATAAAATGAAGAAATATCTCCAGCGAAATAACTGAAAGATTGAGGGAATTAAATTACTTGGCATAGTAGGCAGCGATAGCGGCAAGATAGCTGGAGTGTATCCATCTTGGAGAAGTACTGTGAAATGCCACCTTCCATAGCTGTACGTGTTTCACCATGAATTTGTATTGCCTCTCCATATCATTCAATGGCCAGCCTGTGTACTCTTTCCAAACATCCTTCACAATTATCTGAAAGCAATGACATGTAGTAGAGGCCTTATTTAGCAGATGAATTCTTGAAGTCCAGAAACAAAATTTCACCAGTAAAACAGAGGAGGAGAGATGGGGAAAAGGCCTTGAAAAGAGGAGGAATTGATTGAACGTGAAAATAACAGAATTGATTATTTGCCGTGAAAAAAAACGTTTAGCAAATTAGAGAAGAAAACAGCAAACAAATAAATCCAAGAAGAACAAAATGGCTACTACCATATTGACAAAATCGGCACTTTCCTTATCCACCTTACATATATAGAAAAACAAAACAAAACACCTCTAACAAGATAATCAGAAGATCAAAATCAGAGGCAACAACAAACAAAAAAAAAATCATGTTCTACACAGAAGGAAACTCAAAGCCTAAATCACACACCCTGTATTCATCACCATATTCAAGCTTGAAAGCATCACGAATGGCTTCAGCAGAAGCACGATGACCACCACCTGTATCACTCATAAGGATCAAAACATTCTTGGCTCTCTCAGCACCAATTTGAACAAGTTCCATGGTCCCATCTTCCTCTTCAAAATCATCGTCACTCTCTTGGATATAATACTTAAGCTTTTGTAGATTGTTGCAATTATAGCTGTCGCTGCTGCTGCTGCTATCACTATTACTGCTAACGGACCCAAGATTACTATAAACTCTTTGTAAAACCTCAGTAAATGATGTTTTCCTCGGAGGAGCCTGCACCTTCATCATTATAACGAACTTTCAAGTATTTGAAAAGTCGGTAAAAGAAAAGGCAAGAAAAACCAAGTAAAACCGAACGGTCGAACTTCCTTCCCGCCACCGGAAAATGGGGTTTTTCCTGGCCGAGAGAGAGAGAGAAAGTGGTGGTTTTGAGAGAGAACGAGGGAGGGGCAAAGGAGAGAGGGAGTGAAGGTTATATTGTTGGTGTTTAAGGTTGTGTGTGTTGGCAAGAAAATGTTTTTGTAGGTTTTAAAATTGTAGTGGAAGGATGCTAATAATGTGCTTAGCTGCCAAAGAAATACGCCTTTTTTGCATTAGGATTTATGGCTTTTTGTGGGGGGTTATTTAGAGAGTTTATTAGCCGTCGGATTCGCATTTTATTTTGGAATGTTCGTCTGGGGAGATTTTTAGATTCGAATCTTCTAAAATAGTGCTTGCCGCTTGGATGGTCATGGTGAGTTTTGGGTTTTGCTTTTGTGCCCTTTTCTTTTTGGGTATTTGCTCGTGTCGGCTAAGAAAGAGGGAAGAAGATGGTGTTGTTAACGAGGGTGGAAGGGGAAGACAAGTTCGGCCCTTGATGATGGTTCCAATTGGCTGTTGTGTTGAATTATGCGTAATTAATTTATGATAATTGAAAATGGTAAATAGAGGAGAGGGACAAGAAAATAAAAAAATAAATAAAAAGAAATGATTGGGTTTTACTTGAATTAATCAAATATTGCCATGATTTTAAGATGTTCTTGGCATCATTCAACTAAGTTAGGCTCTCATAACGAATTGAAAACGATTCATGGGTTAATTTCTTTTTCATAGACTTCGTTTTTGCCTTCTCATCAATGTAATGATTTTTTTGTCTTTTTTCTCATCATTATCTCATCGATCTCTTAATTACTTGCTATTTTGCATTCATTATCCATAATCATTCCATATATATATATATATATATACATTCATTGATATTAAATTTTTTTTAATAATTTTAAGAAGATATCTTCACGGTTGTCTAGTATATTCAGAATAATTCATTTTTCTGAATATTAATTTTTTTAATAAAAAAACTCAATTCTTCTCTTGAAGTTAATGTAGCCCCTCTGGATAATCATTAATCCACAATGATTTGTTTTTTGTTTTTTTAGTAATTTACATTTTGATCCTTTAATATTTTTTATTTGATCCTTTAATATTACAATAATATGGGTTTGGGCTTTTACCAATTGTTTTGTATGTCTGCCAATAAAAATCTTAAAGTGTTGAGAAAATATTTTGTTGCTTGATTAATACTTATTTTGGCGCGATAAAATTCAATTTTATTGGCTTAGAGCAACTGAGGCTTCAAAGACCGAATTTTAAGCTTTAGAGAATATTGAACCCCTTTAATTTTCTCTTATTGGGGATGGGGTTGCATGAGCAAAGAAAGATTATTATAATCACTTCTTTTTGTTAGTGATTATTATGTTAGTTAAGGATTGAGGTTTGTTATTTTTTTGTTTTGAAAAATATTATTTTTGTGCAGATTATTATGATCACTTCTTTTAATTTAATTAGGTTTTTTTATTGTTGATGCTTGTTTTTTTATCATATAATTAAATAAAATAAAATTATTTTAGTCAGTCAAGTCTATGAACCGAGTCGCAAATTTTTTTTACTTTTTTAAAACAAGCTTGCAAAGCCTAGACATTCTTTTTACGCTATTGTTTTTGTCCAACCTGCAGTGTAACGCATGCCACCA
>Ga0307511_10004984_pt1 | contig 13540 bp, 14 predicted proteins | sample 13_EM_MG_FD_200266 | JGI IMG/M metagenome (GOLD analysis project Ga0307511, IMG submission 200266) | Populus trichocarpa ectomycorrhiza microbial communities from riparian zone in the Pacific Northwest, United States - 13_EM | ecosystem: Host-associated > Plants > Roots > Unclassified | place...
ACTAAAATACAAATTACCAGATAACATAATTTTATACGTCCTTCAAACTTGTAAAATCGGTTCGAGTTTATAAATTTGATCGAGTTTAAATGAGTTTGATTTATTTTAAATGAATTTGATCAATTTTACTAATGTTTAAATTTTAGTTTAATTTTAAAGAAAATCAAGGACGTCATAAATGATAATAGGCAGATGAAGTCAAGATAAGGTTCTGTTGGCAAAAGAAAAGGCAAAGCAAAGCAGAACAATCCAACAAACTTACAGTTACAGCTCAGCGAGTGATTTGTGACTATTTGTCTGGCTGCTATTCTACAGTCATGGGTGAAACAATCAGGCAGAAAATAGACTGCTCTGGCGACCTTTTCTTCTTCTTTTTATTTTCTTCTTCTTTCTTTCTTCTTCTTCTTCTTTTTTTACTTTAGAGCAATTTTATTAATTTCAGACTAAGGTTCTGTTGGCAAAAGAGAAGGCAAAGCAAAGCAGAACAATCCAACAATCTTCATTCTTCTTCTTCTTCTTCTTCTTCTTCTTCTTCTTTTACATTAGGGCAATTTTCTTAGAATCTCTGACAATTATGCTCAAAATAAAAAGGAAATAAAAAAAAGAAAATGAAATAGGAGAGACGTCAATGTATTGGCCAATGACATTCTGCTGAACATCATATGATAATTATTCTGCAAAATTAATATGTTTCATATATATTCAGCTTTGCATAAGGATCAGTGAGTAAAGATGCAATACTTTTCATCGATTTTCCTTTGGGTGTATATTCATCTCCATCTTGTATAGGAGATCTGTTACTGATAAATTGGTGTGTAGGTATTTTCAACACTCAACTTGTCAAGGACTTGTTGAAGATTTTACTTGAGGTTTTTCTGTTAGTATATCTGCTAAACAGTCTTCAAATATTACTGAAGGGAGTGAATCATCACATCTTTCAATCCTGCCATGGAAAATGGCTTTGACAATGGAAGCCATTGAATTATGAAGCCATTATGTTAAATAATATTCGTCACCAATATATCTTAATAGATTTACTGGACATCTACCTCCAGAGTCGTGTCACAAGAAGCGATGAAGATAAATTCAACATATATAGCTAAAAAAACTGTATTTTTTTAGAAATAAAATATATTATGATACCTTTTTATCCTTAATTTAAATCATTGAATTTTTTTATACATTTATTCTTTTTTTTTGTTTTATTGAATAAATAATGTCAAAATATATTAATAAAAAATAAGAAATTATATTGTAGATTTATTTATAAATAATTTTATCTCCATATAACTAAATAGAAAAATCTAAAATGCAAAATTATATATATTCATATATGCATTTGTCTTTCAACTTCGTGATTTACTATTTAGCTATCGTTATTAGCTTTTTATAATATTTTTCAGTAAGTTTATTTGTTTTTCCTCGTAGTTTCCTGCACACTTAATTTCAAAGACAAACCTCAAATTTATCATTCTAGAATACTCTCGATTATGCATTTAAAATACATTTTGTATAAATTATATAATTAAAGAATTTTTATTTTTCAATTGTACCATTCAATTTAATATATAATTAACGAAAAAGTTAAGTATTTGGGTGCTCCTCACATAATCTTCACCAGAGAAGGAAATTAAAAGGGAATTTTTCTTCAATGTCTTAACAAGACAAGTCACAAGCTTCACATGAGATCAAAATATAAAATTCCAAGTCTTTTAAATAGTATTCATAATTATTCGTTCACATGTCATTCTGTCATAAGTATTAAGAGATAAGACACATATCGAGACTATTTGATCTAGAATAACCAATAATAAGGAATTGTGCTAGGACTAAGATGGACTTGATCAGGACAGGAGATACGGAAGACAAAAAGAAGAAGACAAAACTAGGGTTAAGTGAGAAAATCTCTATACCATGATAAATTTAAAAAACCTCGAGTAAAAAAAGACATGGTTAAGAACACATATAGGCTCCTTATCTTTCAGAACTGAAAACAAGTTGGTCAACCTTTGCATCGCAGCTTCCAACCTACCATCAACACAAACTCAAGAATCAAGACATGTTGTATCATTGCAGATTATCCATGAAAAGCAGCACAAGTTAAATTCCACACATTTTTATAGCACTATTATTTTCAGGGTAGCTCTCATGGCCAGGCAAAGGAAAGCCAACTGCTCCCCCTCCCTTGGTAGATTTTGATGTAGGAATTGAAACTCTGGATGTGTCATTCAAATAAAAAGCAGCCTGCTCTGGAAGAAGCTGAAATTTCCAAAACATTAGCTTTCTAATATTGCTACTCAAGCATTTCCTTATCTGCTACAGTATATCACAGTTCAAAGTAAAAACCTGAGCCTCTAAGGCACCAAATCCTCCTTCAGAATCAAGAATATTGATTAATCCCTCCAATCCTCCAATGATAGATTCAATAAGAGACTCAACATATAGGACTGCATCTCGCCCAATTTTCGTTACCTATTTACAGAAAAGTACAAAGTAAATTTCATGACATTTCCATTACATGATATGCAAGATGGAAAGCACAGTTGGGGTGGATCAACGCAATGTGCAAACTGTTCAACCATGCCCTTAACGAGTATGGATCAACGCAATGTGCAGCAGATTAAATAAAATAAAATCCAAGTCTTCCCATTTCAATTTCTCTTAGCAAAAAATCATCAATTATAGCCCCTCTCCCCAACTGAAATAGCAAGTTGATGGATCACCTCTTCTGGAACAATTGGAGAAGCACACTCTGGAAAGCTACTAGCAACACCAAGCCATGCACAGCAATGCTGAGGACGTCCTTCTGGTCCAAACATGGTGTTCCGAAAGACCTACCATGGAAAAAGATGCATAGTTAGTTATAACAAGGAGCCCGTAAGGAAAAGAGTAACCCCAAGCAAAATAATTGTGGAAACGAAAAGCAACAGAGCTGCTGCCTAGAAAGTCCAACAATACCCAATTGAGTATTTTGAGGAGCCCAGCCTTCATGACTTGAAATTATAAACTGAATAAGCCAGGAACTCACTACTGTAAGGTGCTGATGGTAAAAATACAGCTTTTTTAGAGTTCCATGCTTTGATAATTGCGACTCTAAGTCATCAACGCATCTGCAATTGAAAGAGATTCCTGTCTGTAGATTTCAACAACATTCAATTTGAACAAAATAATTTGGATTTTCCATGTGAACAAGGTAACCTCCTGAATACAGTACAGCAGATAATGAAATTGAGATGCTGTTTGGAGAAAAGAGGGAACCTATGCCCATAGGCTTCATTTTTTACTCAGATCATGAAACAGTCATCTAACATTAACTATTGGTCTAGCACATGGTTCAAAGTCTCAAAGGAAAACTAGACAACATTAATAAGTGGTATAACGTGCCTAACTCCCATAACATGGTAGAGCATTTGCCATTTAGCTCAAAGTTTAAGCTACTCGGTACAAGGCCACTTCAAATGTTGTGGTATGAATTTCTAGTGAGACTAATTGTTGTTTAAGTTTTTTGAAACATTGCCCAAGGGCACAACAGTAATTGTCCATAGTACATTAAATTTTTTCCAAATAATTTCAATAAAATAAATAAGCTTTTCATCTTGACTTTCTGGGCAGTGGTTTGATTCTGAGTGAGATCAATTCACCAACAAATAATTCAGTCAGTTTTTAACTTTTATACAGATATAATGTTGATAATTATAGTTTATATATTGTGTTAGATAATTGTATCACTCAAATCATAGTGTCAATCTCAAACTAGAGGGGTTAGACTATGTGGATCGGCTTCGTGAAGTCAGTCCAGTAATGGGCTAACTTTTCAGCAACCTAGCAGTAGCACTAGTTATAAGGCGAACAAGAGTCGGGGAATACCTGGACCAATTGTATGCAGCATTTCCTTCTGACAGTAAGCCTTCCTTTCCAGTAGAGACAGTAGCTTTCTCCAAGTGTCTTATGTTTATAGATGACCTAGCCGATGTGACAATCATCAATATTGACAACCAATCCTTGCGAAACTCCTGCTTAGAAAAGACATACCATGATATTGTTATTGGTGCTCTTATGAAGAAGCCAATTCTGGAAAACAATGGTAGAAAAAATGGCAACAACAAAAAAAATTGTTAAAGGAATTAACAGAATCCATGATAAGAAGGAAACATACTTCAAAGCCAAGCATAAATGCAAGAGTAATGATTTGTAAAATGAATATGTAACGAATAGAAACATAAAATAAACAACCATAAAGTTTGCTAAATTACCACTACTGCCATTGTGTCCATTCTTTATATATTTGTTAAAAGTTTTTCCTTAAACATAGCATTACTCTGAATGCAATACCGCTGACTTCACCATGGTTTCTTTCAAGTCAAAGTTAAGAGGACCAACAGAGATAATCATTTTGTTGGTTTCCTTCAAACAATACCTTCTTTCAACTATCCCAATCATATGTCTTTTAAATACAAATGAGAAATCCTTGTGTGATGGAGGTGTCTAATTCTTGACATTATAGCGATAAGCACTTGAAAAATCACAAGTGCATAAAATCTTATCATACCCAGTGATACTTCAAAGCAGTGTCAATTCAAATTCAGAAAACTTCACCATAACAAATTGAACTTGATTTACACAGATTTCTTACAGATAAATCACACATGATGGCGGAAATATTTTCACCCTGCAGTTTTGGTATGCTTTCCAAATGCTGAACAATCTGTTGGAAAAGCCCTTTTAAACTAGCATCAAGATCAAGAGCCACCATTCCTGGAGTTCCCAGCAAAAACCGGATTCTACCAGCACATGAAGACAGGTATGATAATGCATAGCCTCGGATAGCTGCATTAAATATGAGAGTGTTTAAAGACTTGTTTGTCCATACTTGAGACCTGTGGAGTAAGATAACTGCATGCCATAAAACTAGTTGCTCCACACTGAGGTATATAGGCATTTCAGGTAATATGAATGATCACAATGCCTCATGGTTGAATAAGAACCTGTTTTCATAAAATTGACCCTTGCCTAGCACTACAATAACTGTTCAGCATTTCATGGTTTCTCACATTGGAACTACAAACTGAGTGACTTCTCTGCTAATTTATATAATAGCCACCAAAAAACAATCTGTATAATAAATGCAGATGGATTAACAACAATAAGAAAACATAAGACAACAACACCAGGCTCTAAAGTCATGATAGAACCTCTGAAAACCTAACCTTTCAGTTTTAAAAGGTTAAAAGGTCCATCTGCTATTTTAAATAATTATCAAACTTCACACTCATTCAATTTTAAACATTTTTTTCGCATACTAGCTTTGTAAGACATTTTTACCATCTTAGTCACAACAAAGTAGCTTGTAAGATCATTTATATCACTCTGGGGTTGGGATGGTTTGCTTCTTTACTCCACTAATGAGAAAGAATCAAAACACTAACCAGTTTTAAGTGCAATATCAACATAAGTTGTATGATTTGTGAGGGGGGGAAATTTACATCAAACCCTAACCTGCAATATACTTGCGCACAAGACAGCATAGATGATCCATTCCATCTAGTAAAAAGCCAATAGTTGGATCATTTGGATCCTACCACCAAAAATAACACCAAATTAAGTTAAAAACCAGAGTCACCTTTTTACAGAATTATAATGACAACATCGGATTTAAGCAAAGAACTTGACGTACTATGTCAACAGGTATTGCTCGAGCAGCTTTAGATTTTGATGATGCAATTCCTACATGTTGGAAATACCAGATAACCTCAGACTGTGCCAATGCCAGGGCAGAGAATACCATCTGTAAGAAACACCATAACATTAGAGAATGATTGTTCCGGGAATAATTTGCGGTAAATAAGCATACTTGGTACCATGGCAAGTAAAATAGATTCAAAGAGAAGTCAATTGCTCCCCCACCCCCACCCCTACCCCACTTCATTGTTTTCTTTTCCCATCAGCCCAGAAATCAAATTTCAATTAACATCAATTATCTATTTAAAATACTGCATACATATTGAGACTGAACAAAAGGATTCCTAACATAGCCAGAGTTGGTCAACCATATGCTTAAATTTAGAGCTTTGAAAAGAAGCAGAATGATGGGATGACAAAAGGAGATGTACCATCACTTCAAATTTACCTGAATGTTTGGAGCCAATAAACTTGGCTGATCAGTAAAAAACAGTACCATTCTTCCTATTTCTTGTTTTAATAATACTCTCCTCTCATGGTGAATGGCATCACAAGATAGAAGAGATTGCTCGTGCACTTCGCTGCAACATTCACAACATATCCAAATCACATTAGATGCTGAAACATTGGGTATATTGATTTTTCTTTTTGTTTTTATTAGAATAATAGAACCACAAGAAATTAAAGCTAACTATCAAATATTAGTGGAATATTAGAAGAAATTTTAACATTGACATAAGCAAACAAGAGACCGTGCACTTTTTGTCATTGTCCATGCACCAAGCAAAATCCCAGCATCTGAACATGTGGTATCATTAACATAAATGACAAGATTTCCAAGTACAAAGTCTATCATTTTTCACCACATTGTCAGGATTCTTCAACATTTCTATTTTGCTAGAATCACAGCTCAATCATTTTTATAACCAGGCCAATAATGGCTGTTACACGCCACTTGCTTTCTGATGATAGAACTGTGGCTGAAACATTTTCCCTCCTTTCTGTATATCTACAAACTTTGGTAGCTACTTCAGAATGTGACAAGTTGACATCCCTAGATTAATCCTTGACAATTTCACCAGTAAAGTACATAAAATATTGAGCATATTGATTATTTTTAAGGTTAATGTTTATAAGTCTAAAGAAAAAAACCAGAGGGCAGTGATGGTTTCATTCCTTCCATCAATACCAAGAATCAAAACTAAGTTTTACCTTATCATTTTCTCAACGTGCTTTGCCACACTATACTCGAGATCTGCTTCTTTTTGCTTAGTACGCCCAGACTTGGCCATCTTCTTCGATTCTAATATCCGAGGCAAAACGTATAGCTGATAATCCTCATGCAAAAGTGCATACTGCATGTTCAAGATTTCAACAAAAAATCAGCCATTGTAAACAGAGAGCATGGTCTGGACAATTGACAGTGCTACTAACCTCATCCCGGAATACAGTAAGTATCAAATTTTCCTTCAGTACGACCTGAGAACCATTTTGAAAATTTTAAAAAACAGGAAATCATAGTGAAAAAGAAGTATCAGTGAACAAATGTATGAAGCATCCAGATAATTCTTGCTAAACCCTCGCAGTAGTTAAAGAGAGAGAATTTTTGTTTTTGAATGTGCCAGAGAAAAGATACCAGAAATAGAGAGAAAAGCATCTGGTCCAAAAAAACACTGCTCATGTTATCAGCTAAGTACATAAATATTACCAGAAATCTGATAAGGAAATGATAAAGGTGCAGTGAAATCAGCAAACTGAATCAAAGAGAATTTAAAACAATACAACTTTCCACCAGTTGCTCCAAACCCCATGAGGTAAGCTTTGCCACATAAACCAAGCCAGAAAGGCACTCTATATTAATATTTACCAACTATGTAGAATGAATTCAGTATTGACTCTTTTCTCCAACAATCCTCAATAGATGAGAGCTAGATTTCACAAGTTTTGAAAGCGCAAGGATTCAGTTAATCCATTATTGACTTTCATATGCTTTGATACAAAGTCATCAGAAACTGTTTTACTTCTAAACCAGGTTCTCATGTCATAAATGAGGGAGAAAGCCACTATCCACACAAAAAGTGGAATTTTAAGAGAAAGATTGATCTCATTCACGGGATGGTAATATTGATACACTTATGAGTTATAATATTTGGTCACCTGCACTTGAGAAATATGGGCTTGGAAGAAGTTGGGCTGGTTTCATACATGCTAGTCAGAAACCAACAATGCTAATAATGACATTTAATTCAGCCTGGCTTTTCATGACAGTAAAATCCAACATTAGTATGTTCTTCGGAACTGTAGAATTTCATGAGCAACATTTTGTAAGATGTAGTTTAACTTATTTAATTGAAAGTGTCATTCACACGGTATGTATTCAATTGAGTATCTAATTTCAACAACAAGCTTCTTCCTTGCAGTGCGTATCTGATTTTTAATGAAAACCCTATTGAATAACATGAATGAATGATGTGAGGCATACCAGAGCGATATCAATGCTAGTGACACGAAGCAGCTCATCTGGACAAACAAGATATCCAAGTAGAACCCATTCCCTGTAAGAAGTAACATTTGCTAGATCTTGGGCTCTCTGAAATGTGAAAATGACGCAACAACGAAGTTTAGCAGTAACTATGTCTTTCAGAACTTAAAAGTCAATTTAACCCAAATATCAAGATCTTTCAAAACAGCATGTACCACAGGGTGAGCAGAATTTGTCAGTATATCTGGATACCGAGGGTGATATGGACTTAGGAATCCCTCATTTCTAAGCTTCCTTGTATCTGTAGATAGGAAAATGACAGGGCCCACAGCCTCTAAAACCTGGAGATAAATATTGAAACTTAAGTTCGACATTATTTAAGCAATCCATCTAAAAACAAACATAAGTATGATTTTGGAATTTGTTAAAATTCAAACTCCTTTCCGATATATGTAAAAAGGACTACTTGCTGTAGCTCCATTTAATGATCATTTTACAACAACATAACCGTTATAAACACACTTCCAAGTGAGCACCACACTAACCAAATTCTGAGGAAAAGAAAAAACTCTTCTCATTTTTCATAAGATATCATCCAACAAACTTCCTTTCCTTCGGATGGGAGCTTGACAAATATGACCATTAAAGATGTCTTAAATTCTATTATTCAATTTCCTCTTCTTTTTATTTTATTCAAAGACAGAATTTGTGGAAGTATTATTGATAGGAGAAGAAAAGAACACGGAGGAGAAGATCCCCTCGCCATACTAATACTAGAAAGCTACACAATACATTTTTTAAGTTTACGGTCCAACCCCCTACTATTACGGAAGAATCATCACACTATGAAGATTTAGAGAGAAAAATGAGCGATGAAGGCTAGATACCAATGTCTTATAACATAAAATTACAAAATAAAAAGGACACATGCACACACAGAGAAATAGAAATATGATCAGCATTATCACTATCACTTTTTTGGATAGAGAAGGAACGTAGATGACCTCTCCAATACGTGGACTGACAAATTTTAGATCTTCTTGTAACCCTTTCAATGGTGGATCATAAGAATCTATAAATTGAACCAACCTGCAATTCAAAAGGAGAGAGATCTCAAACAAGTAAAGTCTATAAGATTAAAAAAAAAAAAAGCGCCTTTAACATAAACTGAAGTATCATGCTAAACTGAGCATTACTGCTCAAGAATTATGTTGCATAAGCCTGTCAAACTAGATATTTAGGCAGTAATATGTAGAGCAGAACTACCCTTTCTGGTTAATGGAGAGCACCAAGCTTAAAGAATTTCTAAAATATGTGAAATATATATATATAGCCCTCCCGGGGGTGTAAAATTCTAGTTCCACCTCTTAGTGTACTGATCATTACTGGACAATCAAGCATTTGAATTTTAACATGTAAAGGCAAAGCACTATAAATAAGAGGTGGTAAACCATTTGGCATTACTTTTTAATGTGCTCATGGTGGCTCTGCAAACAAAGTCTAAAACAAAGAGTGAGTAATGCAATTACAGCAAGTCTACTCTAAAAGGAGTAAGTAGGGCGCAAAACTCTAGAAATGAAACTCAAAATCAATTTTGAACCACTTTGACCAATCATATTGTAGCCTTGTTAGTATTGCAATTGACTTAGTAGGTTTATTGAACTCATCATTTTTAATATCACAGGTAGCTTTTGAATTCAAGATTCAAAGTAAATATTGCTAGTCATGAGTTCCTTTCTTTTATTAGAATATCCAGGTTGTCTTATTGACCTCCAACATCTTAAGCAAATCCAGGAGTGATTATACCGGCCAAACTTATAAATTATATTCCTTATTACTTGCAGAATCCCTACTCAATCAAACTAGACATTTTGAGTTCAACACGGATAACCTTCACAATTATTGACATAGAAACTCTAAATCCACTAGAAGCAAACAGAACATATTACAAAACGTTAGTATCTAAATTTGGATGTCATAAAGTTTCTTCAGCAGATAGAAAATCGCAAATATGCATGATCAATGTACTTTCAACTTTCAAGAAACTGGAGAAGTTGTTAAAACTCATTCACTGATCAAGATTATCAAATTTCCTTTGCAGTTCTAGCATAAACAGAGAAGATATCCCCATTTCCATTCCCATCCAAGCATAGCATGCTCATACAAAAGTCAAGTTTTATTATGTGAGATCCTAATTTACAAATTGCATGTTGAGAAACAGAAAAAAAGGTCTCATCCCTTATGGTCATTATCTTCTATCACTAACTGCCTAAATTGTGTTGCTACCCAAGGATACTGAGAATATAAAAGAGAAGCATCAGCCCCCGTTTTCATTATAATTGGCCTAATAGCAGGACAGGCAAAGATAATTGCACTAGTCAATGTATTCTATACCGATGATAGAAATCACAGTCACTATCTTTTCTTGACATGGCATGCAGAAGGTTATACATTTGCAGCATCATTTTCCTCGGTATCTGTACAAGGCATTAAAGTTCAATGTTGTCAGCCAGATAAGAAGAATGCATAAATGCACATAAGTTCTTAAATAAAAGGAATGTACAAAAGAGAAGGAAGATATAGAAGAGCACAAAATACAAAGTCCACCCACCTTCTCAGAAAAAAGATTGACACGGATAAAGGAACAAAAGAGATCCATAAATGCATGCAGAATAAGCGAGTTCTGATGGGGCTGCAAAATACTGCACCAAGTTATCAGAGATTCCATAAACAAATCAAGCCACTATGTTTCTTATTTTCTAAATGAAGAGGAAAAGAAAACGAAAAGGGTCAGTTCAACATCTTCAAATCAAGCAGTGCATGATACATATTGATAGACCAAAGTTCTATGAATCTTTCAGCTATTGAGGTTGATAGATTGCACTTCATATCAAACTAAAAACACAAGATAAACGAGAAGATTTTGATACTCACCAACAAGGTAATAACAGTACTACTTAGATCCAATATGAGTCGCAGAGCTTGTTCTCGGAATGCCATCAGGTCAAGAAGTAGCTGGCCACACAAAAGCAAGCCATTAAGTAGCCATAAATCTTGATTTACAATCTCTAATGATAAGAAAGTACGCAATTTCATGTAACTTGTTATACATACTTTTTTTAATCAAAAACTTGGGTTACAAACCTAATAACTACTGAAAGTCATTCATAACAAGTACCATTGAAACTAGCAACAGTATAGAAAGAATAATAAAAGATGATGCAAACAAGCCCCACACATCCTATAATATGGTTACTAAGAGAAATAGCAGTACTGATCATTTAAATTCTAAGATAAACTAAATAAGTGTGTAACTTTCATCTCCCTTTTGGGTGTGAAGTGATAGGATATTTGAGTTTCATGTCCTATTACATTCATTCTAGTTTTATGACTGGTGTTCTCTCATTTTCTGTCTTTATGTTACCGCAGAAGTACTGAAGTGGGCAAACATTTTGCCAGGCAACCACAGAAAAAACAAATCCCCCTTTTGTCGTTGATTGTCAATCACACCCATACCCTGCCTATCCCATGCCACTGCATGTAATTGGAAGACTTTCGATCCTCATTTTGTTCCAGTCACCATACTCTTTTCCATCATGCTATCATCTGCTCATACTTAGGATAATGATTAGTTATAGAATATACATCTATCAAACCTTTGGATACATGATGCTGTTTATGCGAATCCACATGCAATTTAACCTTTTAACTTGCCAAAGTCACCAGTGACCAATCCAATGATCAGTAGTGAAATTATACTTGCAAAGAGATTTGTACCACCTTAAGTGTAATAGATGACCACCATTTGTCTACCACAAACATCTTTATTGATGGCTACTTTCTTAATTGTCTGCTTCTCAAGGAGTGTTTTGGAAACTAGAAGCGTGGATGAGTTCTGGTATAATAGAAATAGGTGACCTTAAGCTTATTAATTTTTAAGTGACAAAAGGTAGATAGTTCCAAGTTTATTTTTTCTTAAACCTTCTCTGGAAAAAAGTACTATCTTCTTTTTCTTGAGAAGTAAAGAGGATTAAAATAAACTGATGAACACTAGACTAAGTTAACAAATTCAATTTTTCATAATGTTTATATTTAGGCCATGGTAATTAGAAATTAAAACAAAACAAAGCTGTAGCTGAGCAATTACGAGCATGCTAAAGCTGCCTCCCTTATCAGCCTTTTAGGATATTAAGGCTTGAGCAAGCATGCAGAGATGGAAAGTTATATTTTCAGTTTTAAGCCTGACCACTGTTTCGGCTAGCATTTGCACAAGTAATTTGAAATATAAATTATATATCAATAATTCAATTTCCATTATCATTTCTTCTTCCCCTTCCTAAAGACTATTTTCCTGATTTAGAACCAAAAAAAATATATATCAAGTTAGCTTCTTCATTACTTCATATTGGTTAGAATGCGATGTTAGATGACTTGAATAGTAAATAATCCCAACAGTATCATTACATTTTTTTCCTTGAATGGTCAGTTATATAGTAAACTAAGAAAAATATTGAGGGTAAAACAGTCTTTAAAACGCATCAACTGTGTCTCATTGTCCACAAATGAAAACAAAAGGGCATCAAATTTCCTACGAGAGGCATGATATGATCATGGAGATAGTTCTAAGTGATGCAGGATCTTTCCAACTACAGCAACTAAATACTAAGGTTTACAAGTTAGAGCAGATTTGATGGATTGAGGTGAGGGTTGAGAGGTTTTTAAGATAAGTTGACCAGACTAGATAAAAGGATGAAGGATATGTGAGTTATAAACTGAATTAAACTAAATACAAAAGCTACTAGTCACGCTAGTAGGGTTTCTAAGAATCACACCTAGAAGATAGAAAACCATCACACCTAGAGATCTTAGGAGTCACACCTATGATAGATTGCATCACACAATCTCAAACACACATACGCGCGTGCGCGCACATAGAGGGAGAGCGAGTAAGGAGGTGCACTAAGGATTTGTACTAAGGAGGAGCACCATAGCTGGTGCTAGTTGGCAAGTCACTTCCTTGATGCTGAAAAGTTAAATGATCAACTTTCAAAAAATACGAAATTACCCTGACAAAGGCAAATTACAGAACTGACCCTGGCGTTGGCCACTGGAATTCTACAAAAATCACATAAAGATACATTAATTCCAATTGTTTTGTTTCTGTGTCACTAAAGTTTTACCTCAATAGAACAGCAATTCATTATGAAAGCAAGTATCATTATTCTAAAGCATATCAAGGATTCTTGGGCCTAATACAGAATTTAGCTGAATGAGCACCATCAAATTATTTCCATATAATAGCAACTCAGCAAGGTTCTCACTTTTAGGTGGCAAGCATGATAAATCTGCAACAGCTGAGCCATGCCAGCTGATATATCT
>Ga0307511_10004985_pt1 | contig 13538 bp, 21 predicted proteins | sample 13_EM_MG_FD_200266 | JGI IMG/M metagenome (GOLD analysis project Ga0307511, IMG submission 200266) | Populus trichocarpa ectomycorrhiza microbial communities from riparian zone in the Pacific Northwest, United States - 13_EM | ecosystem: Host-associated > Plants > Roots > Unclassified | place...
GTTAAGACGGAAAGCAGCAGCGGGTAGGTGATCACAGAAGCGTCAAGCATAGAGACAGAAGGCGCAGGGGTTTATGGGGTCGTATGCCTTTGCAGTTAGAGACCCATCGGTTTAATACACTTGGGGAGGCGCGCGTCCATCACATTTCGTTGCGGTAGCCAAAAATTTGCGACATGGTTGGGGTGAACGGTAGTACCTGTGACCCTGCGGAGCACCTCCGACACCTCCGAGGGTTTCGTCAACCTTCTCTGGTCAGCGTGGCGCGTACAAGGGCGGTTATCGCTATCCATTCAGTTGGGATGAACCGCCACCATCGCGCGTCTCGATCAGTATCGACGGCCGTCTCCATTCGTTCCTGCAAGAACTCTCCAGTTCCAACTCCGGCCCTCGGGACGAGTTTGCGACGCGCCATACACCACGTATCGGACCCCACGTCCTCTTTCAATTGACTTGCTTGGCAGGGTTTCCCTTACCCCAATATAAGATGCAGGGCCGTCCTGTGGCAGAGCCCGGTGTGGGTCCACTCTCGAGCCGCTCAGTTCGGCCACCCGGGAACTGGGGTACTATTCTTCTGTATAATAGGGCCGTATATGCCTGAATAAGTTACTCGTGCTTGCCCCATCGTTGTGATGGTCTTGTGGTTCGGTGATGCTTGGGCGGTACATCGTTTTTCTCAAACAAGTTTCCTCGATTCTCGCCCGTCGAACCCCGGCGTCATAGGAGCCATCCCTGCTGAATTGAATGGCCTTACCATGGTCGAAGGAATTATTATAGCCCGGCGCCGAGTCGGAGCCCTTTCGCCCGGAAGGCAGGGCGCGAGACGCATATCATGGTTGTCATTGCAGAAACGGCCAACAGGGCCAACAAGAACCCTTCGAACTGACTAGGGTGTTGGTGGAGCGATGCGACCCCTGGTGTGGGCACTCCACTCCGTTTCGGTTCGCGAGAACTCGATACTCATCCGCCCTTGTCACACCCTCCAGCGATGGCGAGATCAACACCGCTGTGAAGGAGGTTGCTGAGGAGGCTAGAGTTCTGGCCGTTTTCCGTATATCGCCGAAGCAATTGCGGGAGGTCTCAGTAGTTAAACTCCACTAACTGCTTCTATGTGCGCAGGTGATATTGGTACGGATGCGGCGACATCTCCGTAGTTCGGCGACCCGAGCTACCGCTGCGATCGACTGATCATCCGGCGGATGCTTATCAGACCCACCTGTGGAAATGTTTTGCCCTGATACGCCTTCGACCTGCTTCACTCCGCCTCCTTTCTTTATCAATGTTAGTTCAAAATGCCACAAGTCGCAAGGGGTTGGAGGGAATAGAAGGCATGAACGCCTATCTGTTGCCGGCCAACTGCCAAACAAATGTGGTACTACGTGTGAGAGGGGCACTGGTAGCTGAAAGAGAGAGAGAAGAGAGAGAGAGAGAGAGAGAACGCTCTCAGATAAGAAGCAAAATATGGGGCACAGCACACGGTAGCGGTAAAGAGGGACGCGGTGGGACGCCGGGTGAGTGGGCGGTGTCTCGTCGACTCGCGGAAGGATATCCCAGAAGATTTTGAGCCAATACCGCGGTTCGGTTAGGACACATTACAACGCTCCATCCGGACGCTCCTTTCACGATAATAAACCGTGGATCCCCATCGTAAAGACATCTTGGACCGTGTCGTACACATACCGTGAAGGTGTTGCGATCTCTCAGCGAGAGCGCCTTTCGTGCACTTCGAGGTACCTTTGTAGCGGGATGTGACCACAATGCATTTATTCTGAAGCGGATTCAAAACATGTCGGGGGGTCCTATCGAAGATATTTTAAATGGTCAAGTACGACCGGTCTCGTCAGGGCCACTGTTATCTGTGCCAGCGTACGGTTTGCAGGGCTCCTACTTAGCAGGTCGTCCTGTCACAGGCCTCTTTCACCAGCTTTACGACGCCTTCAGATCGAGGCTTGATTGTGCATTTGAAAGGTTTGGGATCCCTGGTGTATCGTCGGACGACGGTTAACATTACAACCGCAAGAATCAATGACGCTAGGAGAACATACCGAATCATGACACTGTGGAATTCTGCTTTGGGCATTTGAGGATTTCCATCCTCGTCCAAGGCAGGTCCAATGTCGAACGTAGAGAGTACGCAAGCAACGACCAGGTACGCAGTCCGGAGAGCGAACTGTTTGCCAGGACAGCTCCTAGGGATTACGTAGTTATTCACCATTCGTTGTAGGCGTGAACTTTGGTATCTCTTACCTCCTCCCAGATCCGAACACCCTATCTTCGGGATTGAAGATCAGGGGGTTTATTTCTCCATCCTTGAGGAACCTGTCTGGGTTGAAGGCTTCCGGGTCGGGGTAGATATCTGGATTACGAAAGACGGCCCAGATGTTTTCTATCACAATGGCTCCCGCGGGGATAAAGAGCCCCCGGTACACGTCATCCTGCGTGACCCTTCTTGGGATGCTGATGGGGGCCGGTGGGTTCCACCGGAGGAGTTCCTTCACCAGAGCGTCGATGTATGGCAAGTTGTCTTTGTCCGAAAAGCTCGGGAGTTGTTCTTTGCCAACAACCCGATCAAGTTCCTCCTGCGCTTTCTTCATGACGTCGGGGTTGAGAACCATTACTAAGAAGAACGCTTGCAAAGTCGTCCTTGTCTAAAAGCGGTGTCAGAGAAGTGATGGGAGGGCTCGGGCGTGTCCCCAACATACTGTCGCGGCTGCAGCTGTAGCCAACTGTGAGAACACGGGTAGGGGTGTGGGGTCGTGAAGGAAGCTCACCACTAAACATATTACCTGAGACCTCCCGTATGGTTTCTTCGCTAAAAGTTGTTTGCTCGTCGCCTTCCAAACGAGACAGACAGTCGGACGTCATGGAGTGGGAAAATTCCCCACCGGACTACATTCATGGTTGTATTTGCGTCTCAAACGTAATCCGATTCCGGGTGCGTTACAAACTGACCTTCATGGCGTTCTTCACATATTCCATGGGACCGTCATTAGCTATTTTGTACTTTTCACGTATTGCCTTGGCGAGAGCCTTGAACCCCGTCCCAGGGAACCAGTCTGGGAGATACCGCACTGCTCGAGATATTGTCAGCAGTCCCTGGGTGCCGTCTCGGGGTAGGAACGCACGAATGGGGATGATATCAACGAGGAACTTCCCGGGTACCATAGCGGTCGATAGTGTATGTGCTGCGTCGACGGTCGCGCTCAGGAATGGGTCGTCAGTTGACTTGGGGTCAATTCCGTAGGTTACGGATAATATCATAGCTCCGGGGGTACTTCGTGGATCAGGTTACGGTGCGTGAGCAGACGGTTTGGATGAAGAGGGATAGGAAGCGGCTTACAACTCTGCCTCCTGGAAGAAACTATCGGGTGCCTCCAGCAAGCGCGATAGAAAACGATATGTGTATTTGTATTGGTGGCTGTCGAAGCTTCCGGCGAGTCTTTCGTTCAAGCCCTCGTGGCAAAGTCTACGGCGGGCCCTCCATTGGTCACCGTATGGCATAAGTGCAAATGCCCACTCCGTTGTGCCTGCCCTGTCGACAAAGATCAGCGGTCAGGAAGAAATTTGGAGTGGTACCCAATCTCACAGCTCCATCATCGCCAATTGTGGCTGTAACTTGGTGTTAGGAACGAATGGTGAGGGTAGTGAGACCACTGACTCTATCTGAGTATATGCTTGACCGTTTTTCGAGTAGATCCGAAATAGCCTCGTTGCTACTCAGGACGATCATGTCCTCACCCATCAGCCGTAAGTACAGGATGTCCGTCCCTTTCAGAGGACAGCTTCAGAATCTCCAGGAGACGGAACAGCATTGGGACGTACCATGGTCATTTGCCAACGACACAAAGTTCTCCCACATCGGAATGCTCATGGCGAGGTCCAACACATTTCCAAGAATTGGAAAACCCTTTGGGCCTGGCGGATACGGGAGGATGGGTTTCTTCCGTCTCCCGGTGAGGACGAGGATCGAAATGAAAAGCAGCAGTAGGTAAATAATCGCAGCAGTGTCGAACATGGTGAAAGAGGAGGTAGGGGGACTTGCGAGGCCGTAAGTTGTTGTCGGCACAAGGTGGGGTTATAAGGCGAATAGAAATCCACCGCTTTAAAGCTCCCAGTGGAGGGCGCCCATTTGCCATTCATGGCATTTGATCGACATGTCTAGTGTTTTGGTTGGGCGCGGCCGGAGGCTAACGACTGATATCCGCGACTGGGTTTGAATCGGGACAGCGGATTGGTGGAACCCTTGGACAAGAACAGTCATGTCGTGTGTCATGCCTTCATCCAGGGAATAGAAGCCAAGGCGATCGTGCTGTCCTTCTCGGAGTTAAGCCTCAAGCTTGAGGAACGAAGGGGATTGGTCACATTCCAAGCGAGCAGGTTGGGAATAGTTTGGGAGAACATAGGAAAGGATGCGACAAGGCGCCTTGGCCGCTGACAGGTCGAAAGTATGCCGCCCCCGGTGAACACCGGAGTCGGGCGTTGCAACGTTGAACGTTGGTTGCCACTCGTTGAATGTATTTTTGGCGGGGTGGGAGGGCAAAGTCCCCCACTCCAACCAATGGGGTCGCCTCGTAACCGTCCGAGTCCGCTCGCTGGTGGTTTGCGAGGAAACGCAAGTTCGGCTCAAAGTGGGCTCTGACCGGCGTCGCAACAACCACGCTCCCTCCTTTCGTCAATCTCACCGTCATCCAAAGTCTCGTGGACATGAGCTCTCCGCGAGTGTTCACTGGGGTCAAACTGTCCCACCACCGCGTTACTCAGATCGATTTGGATTGACGCTCTGTTTGACGCTGTAACGGAACTCATCCCGTCCAGCGTCTCTTCCTCTCAGTCGCTGTCCGGCGTAAAATCGCTGAGAGCGGCGATTGCGAGATCCACGGGTTTTCGTAAGTTTATCTCATCTCTCTTTTTCTTTTCCCCCCCGGATCTTTCAAACCTTACCATTACTTTTGGTCCTCGCACAGTCACTTATCATCAATTCCTCCTCAGGTCCCCCTTCATCACCGATGGAGTCCCCCTACAGCCTACGAGTCCCGGATCCTGGAGGCTCTTCCAGCCACCCATCGCGTTCTATCTCTGCCGAGCCCGCACCATCAACCTCCCAACCTCGATCAGCGCGAAAACGGGGGTCCCACAACGTTCAGCGCTCGCAGCACCAATCACCCCAAGTTCCAGATGATAACCTTCCAACATATGGCGACGTCTACTCCCACCCCGCGGCAGTGGCCTACGCTACCGCCCATCCTCATCGCACCGCTCCCAAGTTCGGCCCGTACTTGCTACTCCAAACCCTGGGAGAGGGTGAGTCTGGTAGGGTCAAACTCGGCCTTCACATGCAATTTGGGGAAGAGGTCGCCGTGAAGCTGATCCGAAGGGGGGATATCGACACTCATACTCGGATGTCGAGGATTGAACGTGAAATCAATATTCTGAGGGTGCGCCATTGTTCTCTTCGTCATCTGTTCGGCCCACTGAGATGCTCCCGGTGGATTTGTGTTCCCTTCTTCCTATAGGTCCTTAAACATCCTAATATCATCCGACTTTACGACGTCATCGAGACGGACAAGTATATCGGTATCGTCCTCGAGTACGCGCCCTGTGGTGAACTCCTCGACTACATCCTCGCCAACCGCTATCTGGCGGGAAACGTCGCGTGCAAACTCTTCAGTCAGCTCATCTCCGGCGTCTGGTACATCCACCAGAAAAAGATCGTCCATCGCGGCCTCAAACTCGAAAGCCTCCTCCTCGAATAGGAACGTGATCATCACGGGTTTCGGTTTCGCCAATCAATTCGAATACAAGGCCGATGGACTCATGGAAACGAGTTGTGGGTCCCCGTGTTACGCCGCTCCGGAGCTCGTGGTTTCTGATGGCAAGTACGTCGGCCCCCCCGTGGACATTTGGAGCTGCGGCGTCATCCTCTACGCGATGTTGGCTGGTTGCCTCCCCTTCGGCGATGACCCTGCCAACCCCGACGGAGACAATATTGTCCTACTGTATAAATATATCGTCAACACCCCATTGTCGTTCCCTGGCTGTATCCCCCCTGCGGCCAGGGATATCCTGTCCCTCATGCTCGTACCCGATCCGAAAAAACGAGCTGACATCCAGACAGTCATGAACCACTGTTGGCTCCACCCCGGTGCTGTACTCTTCGACGCTACTCTCGGAGACCTGGAACACGCAGCGATGGAACGGCATCGGCAGAAAAGGTCGGCCTCCCAGAGAGAAATGAAAATTGCCGCTGCTGCGAAGAACCAACAGACGGCAAAGAGTCAGTCTGTCCCGACGCACGGATATGACAACCCGGTAGGAGTCCTTCCTTCATCAACGACACCCCCCCCCCACGAGTCTCCTCTGGGCGCAGTCATTGCACTCGCCAAATATTACGAAGTACAGTCCTCCCAATACTGCTCCTACCCGCGGTTTATAGCCCCCTAGGAATACAAAGCTGTCAAGGAGGAGTTCGACCGACTCATTCCGTGGCTAACGATATTGAAAGTCAGCATCACTGTTGCTACGACTAGCACTGATCCAGGGGAGGGGACGCGACGTGAGGAATTTTCCAGGTAAACACCAATGTCCCCCCTCCAACCCGTTCTGATTGTGTTTAGCACCTTGGAAGAAGTCTGGAACCGATCTCAGGCTCTAATGGACGAGGGAAATGCCCCTGACTTCCCTGGCAAGGCAAGACGTTCTCAAGAAGTGGTCAACTTCTTTGGGGAACTCCGGAGCGTAATTGTGAACTACCACGTGAGTGAACTAGTGCGGTGCGAAGCGGAGCTGACCCGTGGAATAGCTCTCACAGCAACGGTCGATTTCCAAACAGATAATAATATTGGCTGTAAGGCTTATCATCGATCATGTCTTCGACCCTAGTGTTGACGAAACGTCTCGTTCCACAAGTCTTCCTTCGACGCACTGAAACTGCAAGAGGTGCGACCGTGCGTGGCCATCGAATACCAGTCTGATGCGCGGCCAGAATTCACCAGTGACCAAGGGAAAGATCGAGACCGCTTTTGCACAGCTGGATAGGCTTGGCTTAGGGAAGGACGGCGAAAATGTAGCCGATGCACAGGTATCGTTACGGCAGGCGCACCTCCTCAGGTTAGTTACTTCGGCCTCGTCTGAATTAACATACTAACCTCCTTTTAGCACCCTCGATTCGTTCGGGCGGAGGCTTCAAGGAATACTGGGCTGCATCAGGGTCGTGGGTTACACGGAAAGCAGCGAGGACCCTCAAATTATGTCTGAACTTGTGGATGACATTCGAGATGCTGTCACCAGTTACCTGGTCAGTAGTAATCGCAATGGTTTCTACGGCCCCCCTCATTTATGCGACCGGCCCAGACGGTGCACCGACAGGCCATATTTGATCAGAGTCTCAAATTCATTGTAAGCCCCCAAAATGGACGTTTGTGAGCACGTCTGACAGTTCAACAGGATGGAGGTTAGGTTCACTTCGAACGGAAATTGAAATGGGCTAACCTACGTGTTTCAAGCCGAGATTTCGGTTCTGAACGGTTGCCGTCGCGCGCGTGGAGCAGGATATCGACACATAGATCGGAACGGCTGCCTCAGGGGGACCAGAGAGTGTGTGTTGAACGAGATCGAACGCTGGGCCACGAGTTCCGAGGAGCCTCCCATATTCTGGCTCAACGGGCTCGCAAGAACGGGAAAGTCCATGGTCGCGCGGACCGTCGCAGAGAGGTTGTTCGCTGACGGCAGCCTTGGTGCCTCGTTTTTCTGCTCGAAGGATCTCAAGGATCACTGTGATCTCAAGCTCATCTTCCCCACACTGGCATTCCAGCTTGCGCTACAGTACCCCGGATTCCGACGCCAGTTTGTCCCTATCATCCAATCTAATCCGGACATCGTGCACGCGTCGCTGCGAGCACAGATGGAGAAGTTTCTGGTCGAACCTCTCCGGTCCGCAGATATTTCGACCGTGATTGTGATCGATGCACTCGATGAGTGCAGGGATGAAGGTCTAGAATCCACCATCCTCCCAGTGCTGGGACAGTTGGTTTCCGAGATCCCCGGAGTCAAGTTCTTCATAACCAGCCGACCAGAAATGCACATCACGGCTGGATTATGTGACCCGCTGCTACAGAGCTTAACGGATGTCTTCGTCCTCCATGATGTCGAATCTCACACCGTCAACAATTACATCCGTTGCTTTTTCAAGCGTGAGCTGTCGGAACTCACCCAACGACACAGTGGAATCGAAGGTTGGCCGACAGATGAACATCTCGATTCCTTTTGTCGAGGGGCAGCTGGTTTCTTCGGATACGCTGTTGCGGTGGTCAATTTCATTGAACGCAAGTTTCAAGATCCCTTGGACCTGCTTCATATGATCACAGAATCTCCAGAGAGAGCAATTCGCGAAGGGGAGAGTGGGTTCAAGGCGTACACTGGCCTCGAACCCCTCTACATGTCGGTTCTCCAGGCGTCCTTCCGCAGAAATGGAGCCGAGGATGACGATATGGTCCGTCCAATTCTCAGTGCGGTGGCCCTGGCAACAACTCCCCTCTCACTTTCTGCGATTGCCACGCTGTTGCGTTTTCCCCGCGACCAAGTCTTAGTGTTCCTCAAGTCAATCCAATCATTGCTCATTCTACCCGAAGATCCGGACCACCCGGTTCAACCGTTTCATAAATCCTTTCCAGATTTCATCACAGATCCAACCTGCTGTACCGACCTGCGGTTTTTCATATCCCCTGATTGTCATATCAGACTTGCCCTGTGCTGCCTCGAACTCATGGACAAGCTACTGAAGAAGAACATTTGCTCGATCCCCGGCAATACCCTCAACTCCGAGGTAGGAGATTTGTCGAGGAAGATTGAAGAGTGTGGTATCCGCGGTGCACTTGTAGATCGTGGTACAAGCACCTCGTCGTGGCGGAACGCCAGACCGCGGATGTAGGTTCCGTTCTACGCGGTTTCCTGGAGAAGAAGTTTCTCCTCTGGCTGGAGGTGTTGAGCATCCTTGGTGTCGTTGGCGATGCTGTACACGCGTTGAACGTGACTATAAAATGGCTGAATGAGGTACGCCTAGATTGGCAGCTCGATCGTCATGGCCCTTGGCATTGACGTAGAACCAGATCCGGGCATCCGTTCCCATCGGCCATCTCAACACGGCCGCCAACTGCCTCCGCTTTGTGACCGAATTCTCTGAGGTCATCGGTCGGTCCGTACCCCACATTTACCGCTCCGCGCTTCAGTTCGCCGCTGGCTCTAGTGATACCACCACGAGCCCCATCCCCCAGAATGGTGCGTCCTTCACTGACCTTCCACGCAATACTAATTGTTCACCGATCCATTCTCCATTTTGAACTTCACACCAGATTGCCAGGGTTCAATCAGCCGAGTGTTTGCCCCATGTGTACTTCCTTCTTTGATTGAAGCGGTCTTCTCGAGTAATGATAAAGGCGACACGATCCGCTGCCTCTGTGGGGACGATGCCCAAACCCTTATCAATGTGATAGACGAGGTACGTTCCCCGGTCACTCATTACCGTGAAACTCAATTAACTAAAACTGACAATGATATTCTATCGACTAGGCACTGTGCCTGGACTGCCTCGACCTTTCGCCACGGATCCGAAAGAGATGCCTCAAGTCGTTGTACAGAATGTGTGGCCGCCACGCTCTCCTTTCAAGAGCCTTGAAGATCCCCATTTGCTATGACCGAACGGGCATCGCGTTGTACAGTGGTGGATTTGCGGACGTGTGGAAGGGGGAACATTGTGGTCGGGACGTTGCAGTGAAGGTCTTGAGAACATACTCAAACAGTGATTTACAGAAGATAGTTGGAGTGGGTTCCCGGTTTCGCTTCTGCATACGTGTCGACGTGCTGACCGAGCAATGTATAGAGGTTCTGCAAGGAAGTCATAACATGGAAATTCCTCCAGCATCCAAATGTGCTGCCGCTGATAGGAGTTACGATGACCGAGACCCAGTTCGCCATGATATCAGAGTGGATGGTAAACAAAAACGTCGGTGACTTTGTGAAGGCACATCCAGACGTAGACCGACTAGGGCTGGTAGGTTTTTCATTTAAGTTCCTGTTGGCTTCGTTTCGAATTCTTTGACAATCAATGATTTCCCTAGCTGGGGGATGTTGCTAGGGGACTGATGTATATGCACAGCCAAGAAATGATCCATGGCGACCTCAAGGGGGTGCGTCGTTGACAACCAGAGTTCCCTATCTTCCTGAACTTATCCACCAAGGGAAACATACTGATTGACCAAACCGGCCACGCTCGCCTGGCAGACTTCGGATTGCTTACGATAGTCTCGGACTCAACAAACGGTTTCTCCTCGGACTCATACACACAAGGTGGCACGGCTCGATGGATGGGTCCGGAGCTCATCGCTCCGCAGCGGTTCGGCTTCAAGAACAGTCGCCCAACGAAATCGTCTGATTGTTACGCTTTGGGGATGGTGATATATGAGACTATCAGCGGCCACTTGCCGTTCCATGAACATACAGACCTGGAAGTTTTTGTGAAGGTCTTGGACGGTGAACGCCCTCCCCGAGAATTGCGGTTCACAGATAGTTTATGGAGGGTGTTGGAACTGTGTCGGAAACCTCACCCGAATGACCGCCCAAGTATTGAAGAGATCCTTCAATGTTTGGAGACGGAGCCGCCCTCCCCTGGCCCGGATGAAGAGGCGGAGGAAGATGTGGCGGAGGACCACCCCGCAAGATTGGAGGAGGAGAGCGATGATTGGGACTCAGGTTGGGACTCGGGGGACGATTCTTCTTGTAGGTTTCTCATTTCATCCCCTCCGCAAAGTCTCATGGTCCATGATTTTACATGGACGTAGAGAAATTACCTGGGATCACTCAGGCTCAATCTAGGACTCTGACAGCTACTACTTTTTCCTCGACGAGCCAGTGAAAGTAGGTCCGTGTTGGTTTGTTGCCCTCGGCAGGAGGCGGCCCCGTTTCCGTGTTTGTTCGTACACTAGTTATGCGACTGGAATCCAGGGATTTACAAAGTGCACAACTCCTTCCCGTTACGATTGGCCGAGTGAATAACCGGTTTACCGACCTCTTCGTGGTCAATGGGCAAACCGTTCGACGCCGGCGTGCCATTGGGGGTAAAGAATAACCCGGGCCCGCTGTAGTATAATGGGCACAAGAGATTTTATCCACCCCAAGTGGGAGTAGGAACAGTCCACATGATACCGGCAGGGATAGTTCATTTTTCGTACACGATATCTCCTCGTCGTTTTGCATCACGGCTGGGGTGGACTTATTTTTTCGACACCTGAACTGGTGTTGGTCATGCCCTCCGATACGTAGGCACACACCCTGATCTCATCGCAGAGTGGCAGGATGTCCGGGACCGGCAGCGGTTCTCGTTGACCCCATGACGAGTTCGCGATACCTTGTGTAACATGTTTCGTTCGGGTTATCTGATAGGCTTGTAGTCCATCCTCGAGCTCGCCTCCACACCGGCCGGGGAGGTCGGCACACTGTTTTTTTTTTTTTTGGGGGGGGGGGGCGGAAACGATCGCGGCCACAAGGAATGTTGAAGAGGAAGGAGCTCGGCAGATCCTGTGGCCGAGTACGATCATAGAGACTCCCGCTTGTGTGAAAACATTCCAGCTGTAGACACGAAGTGGAGAAATAGAGTGCAGGGGGTAAATATTATTTTCTCTGACGTAATGTCCATAATATCGCTGCGATCCTGGTCATGGATCGTACTCGACCAGATCAACGAGCCCTCTCCTGGTTAGCTCCGGCAATAAACTCGGTGCGTGGTCCCTAAAATCCATCTCCCCTGCCTTCACATTGTATGAGACCTCCGGGCGAATCGAACGTGGAGCCAGGAAACGGACCAACAGGCGGTCAAGGTCCTGCCATTGCCGACGAACCATTTCCTCGATTGTGTTTATGAAGGTGTTACCAGGGGGCCGCACCGTGATTTGTCGAAGGTCACTGGATTCGACGGTTTCGAGCGCTGCGGTGATCCATTGCACGTTTGACCGTGTGGAGTGAAACACCAAGCGTTTGAGTCTTGTGGCCGTAGAGAGGTTAAACGAAGCCATCGCGGACGGGTCTAAGTATAACAGTAAGACATCAGTCAGGTTCAGGGAGTGAAGTGAACGTGCCTTCGAGGTGACTAATAACGCTGAGAGATTCAAGGGTATCAGAACACCCCGACACTAAATCCGTTGTCGACTCGAAATCTTCCCTACTGAAACACAACACGGTGATCTTCGTGAAGCGAAGACCATTTGGGAGGTCCAATAATCGACGGGTGGTGGAGCTAATCCCTTTAACCACGCTACACAGCTCGAGGGACCCGGTAAGTCTTGGCGAGGCCAGGGGTGCGGCCCATTCATCGGTCCCTTCCATACCACCAAAAGCAAGCGATGTGAAATTCTCGAGAAGGGAGAATGAGCACAATAGGCCGAAAATCTCTGAGGGTGGGAGAGAGACGGAATGCAGGTGGAGTGACCTGACGCCGGGCGACAACCCGTGGAATGGGGCGAGGGAGACCTGATAGTCGTCACCCCAAGTCTCCGCCGAATCGAGGGTGTACACGTGTAAGTGCACGACGCTGTGGAAGGCGCGGATCCAACGACCAGCGTCCGTACCTACAGCGTTGACGAGCTGGAGACCACGAATTGTGAGTGTCCGAGTGTAGTGAGCGGGAGAGTTTGAAGGATTTGGAAAGGCCTTCATCCACGATTCGATGAGGGATCTATGCGCGTCGAAGGTGACATGAGCGAAAAGGTTCCTTCGCGACCGCGGAACCCATGATTTGGAGACGAGGCAGCACATTTTCAGCGCGGTTGGTTCGTCGCCCAGGTGGTTGACGATGAGGTCGAGCGTCTCTGGTGGGAGGGAGCGGCACATCGTGGTCTGCGTCAAGATGAACCGCGCCCATCTCCCACGCCATGTGCCGGAGTCAAGGTAAATTCTATTCAGGAATCGGAGGCCGTTCCACCGTCTGTTCGTGACCTTCGGTCCGGGATTTTATCCACCTTTTCACCAATCCACCTCCCACAAAACGTTTTCTCGCCAAGTCCATTACATACCGCGACTGTGGCGCGTCATATCTTCAATGGAATTATCTGATGCCGACTTACAGTCCATCCTCGAATTCACCTCTACGCTGGCACGGAAGGCCGGGGAACTGATCCTAGAGGGAGCAGACGCGATTGCCGCCTCGGGTAATGTTGACGAGAAGAAAAATTCGGTAGATCTCGTCACCGAGTACGATGTACGGGTCGAGGAACTTGTCAAGGAGGAGATCAACAAGGTATATCCTGGCTTCCAGTTGTGCGTATGGATCTTCTGCGCGGGTGCCACCAAAACCGATACCATGTTAGCATCGGGGAAGAGTCCTACTCTGCTGGAGCTCGACCGGACCTAACCGAGGATCCAACATTTTGCGTTGACCCCATCGACGGTAATCGTGCCATCATGCTCGTTGTTACCGTTCTCCTGACACAACTTCCCAGGAACAACCAACTTTGTCCATGGCTTCCCCTTTGTCGCCATCTCCATCGGGTTGATAT
>Ga0307511_10004986_pt1 | contig 13537 bp, 10 predicted proteins | sample 13_EM_MG_FD_200266 | JGI IMG/M metagenome (GOLD analysis project Ga0307511, IMG submission 200266) | Populus trichocarpa ectomycorrhiza microbial communities from riparian zone in the Pacific Northwest, United States - 13_EM | ecosystem: Host-associated > Plants > Roots > Unclassified | place...
TTCCACTCCCTTACATTAACATGCTTGTAGATAATGTTGCAAAGAAATTTACTTACTCTTTCATAGATGGTTTCTTAAGTTATAACCAGATCAAAATGGTTGATAAAGACAAGGAAAAAACAACCTTCCTTACCCAATAGGAAACTTTCTGTTACAAGGTAATGCCATTTGGTTTAAGAAATACTAGAGCCACATATCAGCGAGCAATGATAACACTATTTCATGATATGATGCATAAAGAGATTGAAGTTTATGTTGATGATATGATTCCTAAAACCCAGATGGAAGAAGATTACGTGCAAACTTTGAGGAAGCTTTATGAAAGATTGAGGAAATATTGGTTAAAGTTGAATATAGCAATATACACGTTCGAGGTTAAATCTGAGGAGTTATTAGGATTTGTGGTAAGTAATAAATGAATCGAGGTAGAGCCAGACAAAATCAAAGTCATTAAGAAATGACAGCATCCAAGACTAAGAAAGAAGTAAGGGGTTTTTTAGAGAGGTTGAACTACATAGCTTATTTTATCTCCCAGTCGACACTACATGCGATCCAATCTTTAGGTTGTTAAGAAAGAATAACCCTGGTATTTAGAATGAAGATTGTCAAGAGGTTTTTTTTTATCAAATGTAAGAAATTTATAGATCAAAATAAAACAGCGCTGGAAACCAGCAAGTCAATTGTACAGGCATATACAAATACAGGGAACAGACTCCCTTGAGACAAAGGGTACAGACACCCTGAAATAGACCCCTAAACTAGCTACCAAAGCAAGCCATCAGGCAAGGACCAGTACAACAGAACATAACCTGCATCCAGAATCATAAAACAGAAAAGGGAACAGGCTCCCAAAAACAAAAGAGGCTAGGGGAACAGACTCCCACAAAGCCAATACAAACACAAGGAAGCCCCAGCTAGCAACTTGCATAGAACAAAGGCAACAGAACCACAACCAACAGCTCCTGCAAGAACAAGTCAGCCAACAACTAGCATAGCACAAAACTAGCAAAACAAGCAGGGGAAACACCCTGCAACTGCCAGGAACGCTAGAAAACCACACAAAGATTAAGCTGCATAGGAGACAAAAGGAAGCCCAAACAACCTGACAAACAGGAGCAGAGAAGAACAAGCAACAAGCCAACCAGCAAGATAACTGCACAAACATAAGAGAACCAGCTGACAGAAGCAGCAAACAACAATAACCAATAATGAAGTAAGCCCCCAACCAAACTACATCGAGGATGTTGGAGTTGAATCATCAGAGCCACTTTAGACAGGAACAGGCCCCTTAGAAGTCCCCTGTTGTCCCAAACAGGGGTGGGCAACAGTTTTGCTAGCTTTGCTTCTGGTTAAGTATTGTCTTTTAACCGGTAAGGCAGACATATCCTCAAAGTTATCAGTACCGTGGACAAATCCTGAGGCCGGTTTGGGGGTGGATGATGCAGCAAGTTTAGTCCTTTTATGCCCAGGGGATGAGTGCCTCCTGAATTCAGAGGTGGCAGCTTCAGTAGACATAGGATCAACTGGAGTGTCAATAGGAGGGCCCTGACTGTACATGTGTTGTTTCTCAACTGCCTCAGTTTCTACAGATGGACTACCAGAATCATCATGAATGTCCTGGGCCTTTTCTTGTGTTTTAAACCTTTCTGGCATGTAGAAACAGTATGCCCCAGGACATAACATTGTTTGCAGAAGCGAGGGAGTGACTCGTATATAACCTGCTGAGCAAGGGGTGAGCCATTAGGGTGGATAACATTTACAGAACTGGGCAAATCCCTCAGCAAATCAACCTTAATAAGAACCCGGGCATAGGAGAGCCTGCCATGTTGGTTGTAGGGCCATTACAATGTATAAGCTTACCAATTACACTAGCAAGCTTAGATAAGCATAGGGGAGTCCAACACCGAAGTGGTAAGTTTGGAAATCTTACCCAGGCTGGCATCTTGGTCATCTCATTAGGCTTGAAGTCGAAAAAATTAGGCATGACCTTGAGAATGAGTTTAATTTATGTCATATTCATTGAAATATATGTCATGATCCCTGATCCCTAACTATCTTGACAACAATTTTAAGCTTATTATTATTATTATTATTATTATTATTATTATTATTATTATATTGTTGTTGTTCTTATTATTATTATTATTATTATTATACTGGCTATCAAAAATTCGGTAGAGTCTCCTTTGTAAATTGACTTTCCTAAGTGTCGATATCAACCTAAAACACAATTTATCCTCCATACTTATGATCCAACCATCCTAGTCCTTCTTCAAAAAAATTTAATTTCTCATCACTTCATCCACTTCGACTTATACCTTCACCATTTTCCATTCTAATAATAGTGTCATATATCTTTTCTCTTCACACATGATGTCATTAAAACAAAGCATATTATAAAGTTATCTACATGCAAACTAAAATTCTTTAATGCCTACACAAAAGATATTTAATTATCTAAAAAGTGGTATTTGACTTAACACTAATTACAAGCCCAAAAGATAACTTCAAATCCTAGTGAACTAGAATATTACATAATCCACATACCCAAAAATATACAAAGTAAATAACTACCCACAAAAGAAAAGAATCAAGGTTGTCCTGCGATATGAGAAGGACCTGTAACAATGCAACATAATTTATTTAGTAATACTAATTTAATTTATTCACACACATATATATAGTTTACATATTTTTTTTTAACACCATAATCTCTAATAAATTTTCTCTAGACATATCCTTCAACTTTAGTTACTTGAGATGACTTCTCCATTATCAAGCTTCATAGTTTGCTTGTAAAGTTTACTCCTCTTGCCACCTTGGTCCCCATCTTAATGGAAACCAAGTAATCACACAAATAATCCAGACCTTCCTCAATTCCTGATTAAAGTCATTACCATCTTAGCCATTTCATACATAGATGACTAAGTTTTATAACCACACTTTAGTTTCCATTCTTACAGATAACTAAGTCATCTGTTCGTACCACCTTAGACATGCCTCTGCGAATGGCTAAGTCAAATACTATTCACCTTAGTTTTCCACCACTTTGGAAACCAAGTCAAAATCAAATGTTTATATCTCCTTAGTTTCTGACCATTTAAACAACTAAGTCATACACATTATCTCTTATATTAATTAATTTCATTCATCAAATAATTATTTTCATTCTTAACATGTGTTCTCATAATTCTCTTACAACCATGACACATTTCAGTTCTAATAATGATCAAACGTACATAACAAAGACAACCCAATCACATATAAGAAAATGAAAGAACAACTACAATAACTTTACATAGTTAAAGAGCGAAACACCTACTTGCAGCTCCAGGTGTTCGAGCTCGCTCCGCTAAAGTTCCAGCCACGAATGCTCCTCCTATAAATAAAGGGAAGGTATGCTTGTTACAATATTCATATCCAGAATTGTAATACGTATATAATTTCATTGTCACGTTACATATTTCAACATTACATATTCTAATAATTCTTGTCTCAACATTAATTCCATTCATACTAATTAATTCTTCCGTTAAAAAATACATATTTTCCTAACTTAATTTCCCTTAAAATGCATCTTTTGTTATCGATAGTAAATACCTTCAATTCTCATTGATTTACACTTTCATACTTCAATAATTTCTTTTTCATAACTCCATTTATTTATTTTTGTTTATTTTTTATTTTACTAAGCATGGCAAAATAACTATGTCATATGATCATCCAAATAAATCCTCACACCATTCCTTATACCTTCATAATTAACTAACTTGTTCATGAACATATAATTTAATACTCTCTAATAATTTGCATTGTAATACATTAAATTCTCTACCTATACATATTAGCATGCACTGACATTAACCATTTATTTACTTAAATTTTCCACATATTATTATATCCCTATATACAACTTAATCATTTATGCATCAACACACCATAATCACATACAATTATACAATCTTTATTACATTCCATGTTCATCCTCCTTTATTTCAAATATGACCGACATTGTTGTTTTTCATCACACCTAATTTTTTTCTTCCATCTTTCATTATTTTGCATCATTTTCAACCTATCTTATCACAATGTATCAATTTCAACAATTTCACATTTTTCCCCGAATTCTCTCCTAAAAACCCTAATTCAAGAAATCTAAGAACAATGTATTAAATCTATTTCTTTCCACCCAAACTTGTTTAAACAACTTAGAACTTATTACCCAAAACTAAAATGAACTTCGAAAGCTAACCTGGTGATGTTTTTACTCCCCTTCAATTTTTCTTCTTTACCATGACTTACAACCCCTTTCTCTCCCTTCTCCATAACTTAGTTTTCTTCTTAAATCCATGCTTGAGGGAGTGATTTGTTGTTTTACAGCTTCTAGATCCTTGATTCTACACAATTTCTACTCTTTCTCTCAAGGTAATTTTTTGTTTCAAGCGTTTTTCCGTCCTTCTTTTCTCTCCCTTCTATTTTATTCCTCTGTTACCTCTGTTTCTAGCGTCAAAAGAAGGGAGAATAAATGGTTGGACTTTGCCAGCTCATAAGATTATTTACAAAACTGTCATTGATGAATTTTATGTTATTCACTATCTGACTATTAACATTTTTTAAAATATCTTCCTGAACTTGGATTGCCCTAAAATTATATAAAAAACAAATGTAGGACTATATGTTATGAGATTTCGCGTAAAATTTCAGTTCGATCTAACGGTCGGATTGAGCGTTCTGCTTAATAGCGTAAAACTAGTCAATATGAGAAATATTTTCATTTTTATTATTATTTTAACATTTAACCATTTATTTTAATCACTTTTTTTCCAGGGTTTCACACCTTGGTACTACGATGTAAAGATATTTGTCTAGTATCGAGAATCTCCCAAGGGGCATCCAAGTCAGATCGAAAAAAATACAAAGAATAGCCATGGTTTACCACCTAGATGGAGAAGTTTTATATAAGAGGTCATTTAATAGAACTCTTCTAAGGTGTTTGAATAAAGAAGAATCAAGGAAAGCACTGCCTGAAATACATGAGGAAATCTATGCTACACACGCAAATAGATATATGATGACCATACAGATCTAAGGAGCTGGGTATTTTTGGATGACCATAGAGAGAGATTGCATAGATTACATGAAGAAGTGTCACAAATACTAGGTACATAGAGATAAGGTCATTGCGCCACCAGTTTTTCTATTCAACATGGTGTCACCTTGACCATTCATAATATAGGGGATAAATGTTATTGGGCCTATTAATCCAAAAGCCAACAATGAACATATATTCATCTTAGTAGCAATTGATTACTTTACTAAATAGATCGAAGCCTGTTCATACACATATATGACTCAAAAGGTTTATTGAGAGAGAACTGATTTATCGATATGGGCTACTTGAGAGGATAGTCATGAACAATGCTCATAATTTCAATGGAAAAACAATCGTTGAATTGTGGGCTAAATGGAAGATCAAACATTTGAATTCATCCCCATATAGGCCAAAGATGAATGAAGTTGTAGAGGCTGCCAAACAAAATAAAAAGGAAGATCAACCAAAAGATGGTATACACTTATAAAGATTGTCTTGAATTGTAATAACCCGGTTTTTTTCAAGCCAAAATCGGTGGATTTTTTTTTTGTAAATCATTAAGTTCTCGATACTTCACACAATAACATTCGTGAATTAATAATTAGGTTCCTTTCCTTATCATGACACCATACTGATATTTTTTTGTAAATAAACATTCCTATAAAATGAATACTCAATTCACATGCCCATAATATTATATTTTCATACTCGTACATTTACATTACATCATATTGACATACTCAAAAGTTCACATTCTTGTTCTAGTCTCTTTATCATCACAAGTTTATACAAGAGTACCGAACGAAAAATTACACAACTAGTACTTTCGTTCATACAATCCTTATGTGATTTTACAACACAACATCCTTATAATAGAGGATACCACACACACACACACACACACATAACATCATATCTACATGTTCGCACATCCACATCCGTGTTCCATTACAATTTTCATTACAAGTCTTTGTAAAAAGGTCGGATGACAATTTAAGTGATTAATACGTCTGTTCATACAAAATAAATAATAACATAGCATACTGGTACAAGGTTCGTCGCAAAATATATAGATCCATGAAGGGGGGTTTCCTACGCACCTTGATTGTGTGATATCCTTGTTACAGGAGCAAAATAGGTACAAGAATTATAAATAATCTGAGACATGACAACAGATAACTAAAAACATATTGGCGTTACTTTCGTTTATGGTTTAAGTGGGTATGATCCTTTTGTTTCACCGTACATACATATGCAACCTTAATATTTCTTTAGCTATAATACTCTTGCTCTCATGTCCCAACCTCTTCATAGGTGTGGTAGGGACCGAAGTTAATTCATTTGCCACGGTTATTTTAATTCACTTTATTCTGGTCATCCTTTGTAGTACCGTTAATATGTTTATCCACCGTGTTCCAACCCAATCATCCATCTAGGATGCCACTAACCATAACTAATCAAGATATACACACTTGACCATCCATCTCGGAAGTCATTAGCTGTAGCTAATCACCAATTCAACCCGATCATCCATCTTGAATGCCATTAGCCGAAGCTAATCATCAAATATAACCCGACCATTCATCTAGGATGTCGTTGGGTGAAGCTAATTAACAACTCAATCAACATTTCATAGTCAGTTTAACATTCATCAACATCAATTAATCAATCAACATTTCCTAGTTGGTTTAACATTCATAAATGACTCAATCAACATTTCATACTCGGTTTAACCTTCATCAACAACTCAATCATCATTTCATAGTCGGTTTAACATTCACCACAATGCAATAATATATCATCCAAAGATAAATCATTTTAGAACGTTAACATTATACAAGAAAAAGGTGGAAACCACCTACCTGTTCTTCACGCGGGGTGCCCTAGCCCGGTTGAAGGTCCGATCCTGGTCGCATCACCTAACACATCAATAATCACAAATCAGTCCCTGCACTCGATAATCACATAACTCGTCATCAACCATATTTCAAGAATACACATGTTCACATTCAAGTGTTTCACATATTACACAATTATACCATGCAATCATTACAAGCATTAAATCATTTCCGATGTGTGGTTTATCAGTGAATTAAGCGGTGCTGCCACAGAAAGTTGTCAGCAAAAATTGGGTCGCTGGTGACATAAAAATCATCAGCGAAAACTGGTTCGCTGGTGACACAGAAATCATCAGTGAAAACTGATTTGCTTGGTGACCCAGAATTGGTCAGCGAAAACTAATTCGCTGGTGACTTAGAATTTGGCAGTGAAACTGATTCGTTGGTGACACAGATTTTGTCAGCAAAAACTAATTCCCTGCTGACATAGGATTCGACAGCGAAAACGGATTCATTGAGTGACACAGGATTCGGCAGTGAAAACTGATTCGCTTGGTGAAACAAGATTCATCAATGCAATTCCTGTCTTACAGCTAATGCATGAAATCATCAGCATACTTAGTCTACTGTTAACTCAGAAATCATTGATAAAAACCAAGTCGTTGGTGACTTAGAAATCATCAACGCAACCCAGTTCTATGGCTAACACTGAAATCATCAATGCATATAGGACACCATTGACTTAGAAATCATTGATGAAAACTAAGTCATTGCCGACCCAGAATTCGTCAATGCAACCTAGTTCTACGACTGATACTGATATCATCAGCGCGCATGTACTACTGTCAACACAGAAATCATTCACGAAAATTGAGTCTCTGCCAACTCAAAAATTGTCAACGTAACCTAGTTCTACGGCTGACGCTGAAATCATTAGTGCACACATCCTACTGTCAACACATAAATTGTTGACACAATCCATGTCACTGTCGATTCAAAAATCAAATTGAACATAGACCATAGCCAACCAAATTCTTAATATGAACATCATTCTTAATGTTTGCAATTAAACATTTTAAAGAGAGGGGAAAACTACCATGATTTTTCTTTTTGCGCAATGCTGTCTATCTTTAACATTGGGTATGTCCTTCAGTGTGCTCCATATTTTTACCCGAGAGAATAAAGTTTGGCAATGAAAATATGGTTGAGAAAATATCAAATAAACAATATTGAGAAACATAAAACAATAAAATGAACAAAACAAAAAAAAATCTTTATTGTTCATGGTGTAACACCACATTTAGGTTGCCTCCCAAGAACACCTTTCTTTATTGTCTTTGGTTAGAAAACTCTCAATAGTTTTTCTTCTCGGACTTCGGTTAGATAATCACTGGCAGGGTTTCATCCTCTTCCAAGTACACATACTTCAAATGTTTGGATAAAGACTTCAATTCCAATTTCAAGGCCTGTTCAACAGAAGGTAAAACCCTTTCATAAGAATTTGATAGTTGTAAAGGAGATTTAACCAACTTGTTTGGCATTTTAAGTAGTGCATGCAAAGACATAATTGATTCTTTCATGTCCTCATTCTTCTCCAGCCTTGCATCTCTACTTTTCTTATAATGCTATAATACGAAGTTCAACTCATCTTTCAAGAAATTATGCTCATAATCATCTTATATAATATGGTCAATTACATCAGCATGAAAAACAGATTCAGAGTCTTCTAGATATTTTATAACATAAAAAATGTTAAATGTTACTATTTTTTCATCAAAAGATAAAGTACCCTTATGCACATCGATCTTTGTTCTTGCTGTTTCATAATATATAAGTTGGATTTAAAAAAAAACTCATCATCCATGTCAATGATGTAAAAATCAACAAGAAAATTAGTTCATTTACTCTAATTAGAGCATCCTCAACAACGCCTTTAGGGTATGAATTATACATATCTACTAATTGAATTATTACCTTTGTTTTTTAAAAAAGGTTCTAAATTCAAATCCTTGTAAATTGATAGTGGCATGACATTAATTGATGTTCCCAAATCAAGCATAGCCTTTTCTAACTTACAATTTCCAATCACACAGGGTATATTGAACATACATAGGTCCTTACATTTTTAAGGCAATTTCCTTTGTATGACTGCGAACACATTCTCTCAAACCCTTATTTTCTCATTAATATCCGGCCTTCTTTTCTTTGTGCACAACTCCCTGAGATACTTGGTATATCATGGAATTTGTTTGATTGCATCCAACAATGGAATGTTCACCTCCACCTTCCGAAAAGTTTCAAAGATTTTATTCTCTATCTCATTATTTTTCTGTTTTGCAACTCGGCTAGGAAAAGGGACATGAATTAAAATATTAGAACTTGGTAACACATAATTTTTACTTACCTTGTTGGTTGGCAAATCCAGTGATTCGGCTGATTTCTCTTTCCTTTATTGGGTGCCCGCTGTTGTTGTCTTGATTTGTACTTCCTTGCCACTTCTTAGAGTCATGGCACATGCATTTTTCTTGGGATTAATTTGAGCTTAAGATAGTAACCTATTTTATGTACTTAAGAAACCAACTATGATATTTGGTTTTCCAAATTTTGAATGCTTGCTCTAATCTCTTATTGAAACGTTTATGTGTTGGTGGCCAAGAATTTTACAATATCCTTTAAATACATACCTGTACTTGATGATTGTTGAGGAGAAAAAACAACTATGATATTTGCTTTTCCAAATTTATTCGTACATCATTTAGCCGTTATTCTGGTGAATTCCACTGATTTCTTTTCTAATAGTACTTGCCCTTAAAGCCATAAAAAACTTTTCCAAAAACTTCATTTTTAGATCATTCCATGTGGTAATAAATCTAGATGGAAGGTAATAAAGCCAATCTTTTGTCTTGTTTGAAAATGGGAAAGCCCATTTTTTAATTTATTCCTCTTTTACTCCTTACGACTTCATGGTTAAGCAAACCACATGGATATCCTTCTAGTGCTTGTGGGGGTCCTCACCTTCAAGGCCATAAAAAGCAGGTAGTAAATGAATCAAACTATATTTTAACTCAAAATCTACATCAATATTTGGACATTCAATGCATAAAGGCTGCTAGTTCATATTGGGAGTTGATAACTCCCTTAATGTCCTTTGTTCTACCATGTTTTCTGTTTTTGGCACTTCTACTTTGAGTTCTTTTTTAGAATTTGCACTCAGATTTGATGACCTTGACGAGTTATCTTCTTGTCTTATGGTCTTCCTATTTGCCTTAGTTGTTCTTTCAATCTCATGATCAAATACTAGTGCACCTGTACGGGAAGATCTTGGCATAAATCAGTTCACTATTGAAGAAAAATTAGATAAAACTTCCCTAGCAACGGTGCCAAAATTTGGTCAATCGTCGGAACCTCTAAAATATAATTCTGACTTAACCATCACAAATAAAATAAATTTTTAGTATGATCATGAAAACCAAGTCAAACCCAAGAGAAATTTTGTTTAATCTTCCTACAATATACTAAAATGAAAAAGAACGGGGTGTTTGAATGAAAAATTAAAAAAACAATAATTCTAAAAATAATAAATTGATATGTCATTAACTCAGTTCAATGGTCCACACATTCATTCCTATAAATTTGTTGATCATCAAAGTAAAATAAATATTATTTCACATCAAGCAAATAAATTCAATATCCCTTAAAGCTGAGGGAAAATGATAAGATTAAGATTAATTAATTAGACAAAGCTCTCTAATCAATTTCTTACCATTAAGCGAATTTAACATTGAAAGCAATTCTCATTCACTCGGCAGTAGTCTTATGAGTAAAATCTATGCATTTATTCTAAGCAAACGTTCAAAAGCTTGAAAATTTAACATAGTTTATTTTTCCCTAATAAATCTATATGAGAGTTGTAGCAATTAAATTAATCCTTTTACTTCGTAATCTAATCCCTAACAACAATTACAGATTAAAAGAAATTACAAAGCATACATGCCATCTCAAAACAATTTGATCAGCATGAATAACAATCAATAGCTTAATTTTGAATAAGAAAAAATAAATACTTGAATCTAAAAGAATTACAATGATAATATTACTTCTCACGACTTGCTAATGGAGATTGATAAAAACAGAGAAAAGAAGAATGTTACAGAGCCCTGTTTCAGTTGTGTTCTGCTCTATTTATTCTCTCTATTGGCTTTTGAATCGCATGCATTCAATGTTTGAGGCTCAAGATATGTCTGTTTGAATCTGTAGTGTGAAAGTAAAGAATCCTGCTGCAAGGAGGATTTCGGCCCGATTTTGCTAGTCTAATTAGAGGTCCAAACGAACTTGGATTTCTGCCCATAATACCTTACTAGAAAGCTTGATATGTTTAATTTAACTTTGATTTAAGCCACATTCACATTCTAAAATTATAACTCGATGAAAAACCTATCACAAAAAGTAAGGTTTGAAACATAAAATGCAGAAATTCTTATCTTTAAGTTATTAATTTACAAAGTCTCCTAGGCATGCCAAACTCATAAAAATAACTTTCAATAATCTCAAATAAGCTTAAAATACATTAAAAAGCATAGTGTAAAAGGACTAAAAACATATGTATAATTTGCTCTTATCTTGCCTGTTAACAAACCTCATCAATAGAGAGATTAGTTATAGGGATGTCTTCAGGAACATCCTCAGCATGGAATTGGACTGTGGAGATCTCCTTAATGTTCATCTTCGCTCTAATGATTGATTTTCTTTAGAAGAGGAGTCGCCACTAGGCATAGACAAGGTAGACCCACTGAATTTGAATCCAACGGTCTTAGGTAAAGACCCTGCATAAAAAAACAGTCAGGAAATGGAAGGTATTGAAATTAAAAAATATATATAGAAGCAAAATTACTCAAATCACCATATAACCCTTTAGCCATACAACTGATGTCATATTCAGTATGGAGGTTGTCCAACATGGTACAAACCCTCTCCTTCTTTAAGCCCAAGAAAGGCTTTTCATTTACACCCATTAGGGGTGTCCTCCAATATGGGTACAACCCTAGATTGGGCTATACCCAACTTGAGGTCTGGCTAAGCCAGTATACCTCACTATTACCCACTACTCCCTCCACTTTTTTTTATAGAGAGGACCTTCCCTTCATGGTATTTTGCATTGGTCTATTTTGCCTATTGACAAAAGTAAAAAACCAAGGGATTGAAGGTCCCCCTTCAGTGCTACTGATCAAGGTATAACTGTGAAACCCTAGAAATTTATAATTTAAATATGCGGATATGCAAACTGCCATGTAAATGTAAGACTGAAAGTGATATATAATGGAGGGAATGGCCTCAATAAAATGAATTTTGGTTTAGAATTCATAAGGACAGAAACTGGTAACGTGTTTTAATGGATTAAATAATGAGAAAAATAACAAAATATTTCTAAGAAATAAGTGAGGTAATAAAGAATACATTATAATAAAGGATAATGCAATGAAAATGGCAGGATTGAAGGTGCAAGCACCAATTAAAATTAGTGACATTACTTTGAAACGATAATAATACCCGATAAATAAATAAAGGTGGAAATTTTAAAATGAATATATTCCAAAATAATAAAATGACCTTAAAGGTTTAGAAGGATAATTGATATGATTTTATGTGAAGATTGAACAAGAAAATTTGGATCGTTGACAAAAAGTCATGAACTGACCAATTTTACATTAGAAAGCAGAGCTCTCAATTCAATCGTCGGATTAGGATGAAATTTTGCATGAAGTCTATTAATATGTTTTCCTACCTTGGTTAAAGATCTCATCCCAATCAGAGTTCGGTAAAGAATAGCAATTTAAGCAGAAACAAACCAGATAGTTTACATGAAAAGTAAAATAAAATACATAAAGGCATATATGAGGGACATAGTTGTAATTAGGGGAAATGTGCCTTTAAAACAGCAAAGAGGCTACCAGTTAAAAAAAAAAGTAAGAGACAATAGAGAATTCGGCTAGAGAGAGAAGTGCAAAATTTGGAGGAACCAATAATGCTCCGATAGCCATATCTCTAGAATCCACCGTTGGATCATGCTGAGTTATGGATATATTGTTCTTCTCACACTCCTCTAATAACCGACCAGAGGGATGTGATGACACATAATTCGTTTGACAGAAATCATCATCGAAAATTTCCTAGAAAACAAAAGGAAATACATCTGCAAGGCAGTTTTGGTCGCCGACCGAATTCTCTCTCTTACACCGTTGGATCATGCCTATTTTTGGATATGTGGTGCGTCTAGTTTTGCCTTCATTCTAGACTGTGGAGATCGGAAACGCACTTTCCGGCAAGGTGGCGTTCATGTTGAACAGTAGCTCGTCCATTTTCAGATGAGCTCGGTTTTATTCAGATCTATGGAGATCCAACTGTTGGATCATTCTGAATTTGAGATATATTGTGCAAAACTCTATGATCTATATTTTGACCGTTGGGTTCAAACAAATAATCAGAGGTTGATGACTTATTGCTTTGTGAATCTATTGCTAGTTTTGGCAAAATTTAGAAAGCTTGATTAAATACATGTTTTAATGAAATTAGAATTGTGTGGGTGTTAGGGTTTATGGAAGATGTAATG
>Ga0307511_10004987_pt1 | contig 13536 bp, 5 predicted proteins | sample 13_EM_MG_FD_200266 | JGI IMG/M metagenome (GOLD analysis project Ga0307511, IMG submission 200266) | Populus trichocarpa ectomycorrhiza microbial communities from riparian zone in the Pacific Northwest, United States - 13_EM | ecosystem: Host-associated > Plants > Roots > Unclassified | place...
ATTGCCATTTGGGCTGTCTGTTTTTTTTTTTTTTTTTTTTTAATTTCTTTCTTTCCCATCACTAGCCCCCTTCTTTAGTTTAATAGGTACAATTACAAGTTCACCCAAAACCCAAAAAAGCGAAGGAAAACTAGCAAAGACCTATGTACATAGCAAGTGCATAGCAGGAGGTTGAAAACTAACAAGAAAAAAGTGAAAAACCAGACATTTAAAGGTATAAAATCAACATTGAGTTGAGGGTTTAAGTTAGAGGTGCAGGTTGACTATAATTGGGTGAGTCAAAATAAAAACTATTTCTTTTTATATAAAGTTCCATGTATAAAATGCAGCTTTTGTATATAAAAGATAATTTTCTAAGCAGTCCTAAGATAATACATCTAAGTATATATTTAATGATACAGTGTATAATGCTTTTCAATTAAAAATATATTAAGATAATATATATATATTTTTTTAATATTGGCATATCAAAATTATCAAAATACATTAAAAAAACATTAATTTATAAATCATTAAAGCTGTCAATATTAGGTTTGATTTAAACATAATAATCGATTTTCATGCACGTGCGCTGACCTTTTCAAACTAAGGATTTTAATGCAATGTTTTTTTTTTTACATGCAGGACTAATGTGTTAAGCCAAGGCAAAATTAGGATTAAGTTTTACAAATTTTGAAGGTGCAAACTCATCCATCAGTAGTTTATACATTGCACTGTTGTTATCCCAAAATAGAAAATTATGCTGAAGATCTTCACATTGCATAGCTAACGAAAATTGTTTTTTTATTATTTAAATAAAATAAAATAAAGAGCAAAGCCAAGTAGAAGGATGGGGAGATATTCCCATAAAAGAAAGGATGTGGAAGTCTCAAAATAATGCCTCAACTATCCCCCAATTCTCAGTAGCCTCCCAGTCATTTTTGTCCTCAATTAAGTTGCAAAATATTTACAACATCGTGAATCTTTTTTTAAAAAATCCTTAATAAAATCACTGGAAACTTAACAGTATTTGACCATATAAAGAACAGAAGCTTTCCTGAACAATCACCATTGGAAACCTAAGAGCATCGTGCATTTTCACCCCATCTTTGGGGGTAGTATTACTACACCGTACTTTTTGAAACGAGTATAGTTTAGCTGTTACACCGAACTCATGAATCAAAATCCCTAATACATCGTGGAAGAAGATCCCGAGAAACGTTTTTTAGAACATGATAAAGTTCTAGATTCTAAATCTGCGAGCTTCTACATCAGTGGAGTTACATGGTGTTGAACCCTAAAATATATTTTAAAAAAGAACTAATCACAGAGCCTGCATCCCATTACCTGCCAATCTGTTAATTCTTGTAAGCAGGACAGGTTAGATAATGACTTCTAGTGTACAAACAAGCACAAGCCATCAAGAAGTGCGACCTTGAGAAAATGATGACATGGATCAAACTGAGAAACCATTAACAATAAGGTGAGAATGGAAAAACCTTGTAGTTGCAGGTTTTCTCTTCATCGTTTCTCCCACCATCGTTTTCTCCCTGGTTTGGAAACGCACAAGGAGGAATTGTCATCCTTTGATTGATAATACCTGATTCCTCTGGACCATAAATTTTGCAACGAAAGTCAAATCTCCCTGTTAACACAATAAATCAAATCCTAAAATTAGCTCGTTACGTCACATATAATAATTTATAATATGGACTAGACCGCTAACCACATTGCATTATTAACTCTTGTACTAGTATAATACACCGCAACCTTACACCAACTTGCCTTTAACACACAGCAATTCTGAAATCTTGCACTTCTATAACTGATTTCAAGAAATAAACAGTGTAACTACCTCTGGACATGGGGTGAAGAAGGCTGATCTGGAGATGGCTGATGAGCAGAGCTGCTATGAAACCTTTGGTCCTCAAATCCCCCACTTGATCGACTCACCTCATTTAAATGCAAGGTCTCATTTGCACCTGAGAAACCTACTGGCCCAACGAACCCAAGCTCAAGATGCTCTGCAGAACCATAGCCAGTATTATGATCATAAGGATACAGCATGACAACAGAAGGAATGGTAGGTCCATTTGATGACACTCCAGGATTCAAGGATGGTAATGGATACATGCCATATGCCACATTGCTGGAACCATTCTGAGACTGGCACGAAGGGAACATATCATGTCTATGTGAGCCCCATGTCCTCTCAGCTTGACTCTCACCAGCCAACCGGTCTGGCCTTGTATTAGACTTCTCAGCATGGCTGCGATTGTTGCCACGCCCAGCAGCTCGTGCTCTAGAATTATTGTTCCAGCTCACTTCCCTATCACCATGGTGGTCACTTCTATTGTAGTTGTGATTTCCCTTTCTCATATTTGTAGCATGCCGGTCTCGGACAGCAACCTTCTGCAGTAAGAACTTAACTGTAAAAAATTATAGATTTGAAGTGTACAAAATGCTGCATAATTCAAAACTATTTGAATATGACAACAAAATCAAATTATTTTAACCAAAAAAATGCCAACTTTCCAAACCAGGTTAGAATCAAACAATCACAGCACATATTTTCCACATCCAGGTAAAATAAAAGTGAATGGTTGTCCAATAATATGCAACCAGAACCAAATTACTCTGACCACCAAATAAAAAGCACATGGCAAAGAAAACTATAAGCTCATCAAATGAGCGGTCATTACTGGGGAAAAGATTGTCTAAATGGAGAACTAGAAGGGTCTACAGTTCAAGAAAGCATGGCAAGAGAAGTGCAAAGCATCCATGCAAACATAAGTACATAAAAAATATTACAACTGAATGACGGTTGCAACTCTCTGCCTCTCTCCAATGACAACTGCACTGTTGATACAAAAAAGCATGCACAAAAAGGAGGGGGGAAAAAGCATGGAAAGCACAAAAGATAAAGCTGGTCAAGTAATCTTACTGGATTCGGCAAGTAGGTCCCAGTTCCACCTCGATATCTAGGCATTTCATCAACATAATGCTGATAGACACCAGCAGGTCTATTAGATGCAGACTGTAGCGGAGCAACTGGAACAATACTTAGCTGAGTAAAATTATTCGTGTTAGTTGAAACTGGTCTCCCAGAACCATCCCATGGAAAACAGCCCTGTAAATACACAGGCGGCACCATAACAGGTGATGGATAAATCATAGGTGCAGGATTTCGTGTGTTTTGGCATAGACGCCCAAACTGCAAGTTCTGCCAGTGGCTAGCAAAATCACTATTAAGAATGTCAGGTTTGTGTTCCAATGGCTCAACAGAAGCAGCCATTCTCATAGAACTGGAGGTACTTAAAACCTCAGATAGATCAATTCCTTCAGATGAATCAAAATTTTGACCCGAATCACTGTTATCAAGGCCCTCTTCACTGTCAAATTGGCTAGTTGATGCACCAGAAGTTCCTGTCTCAGTTGGGAAGTTGTACAGTGGAAGCATCGTAACAAATGGAACTGGTGGCCCTGCAGGATAAAATGTATAGTGAACAGTCCCTGACCCTGAGTTATCAGCAGATCTTTGCCGTGAACCATGACCTAAGAGCACTGGAGCAATGGGTATCAACGAATCAGATTCACTTGGTTGTGCTCTTTCATATCCAGGTACTTGATGCCTTGAAACATGCAAAGCAGCAGAAGATTCAGTTGGGAATCCTATGCTTCTTTCAGGTTCAGGGCCCATTGTTGATGGCGCATTCCATTCTTTATTGTCATCATCTGTCAGATTGGAAGAATGTTCAGAGGCACTCTTACCTTTTCCATAAACAGAAGACTGCACTGCAGAAGAAACCGTTTTCCTACCTCTTTTTTCCTTCACAGGCTTTGACAACTTTGCTGATGATCCTTCCCACGAACTCTCAGATGAGGTTTTACTTCTCAAGGGACTAATATTCACCGTAGTAAAGGACCTTGAACATGCACTTGTATCATCAAAGTATTCTTCAGTGCCTCTGTTTTCTTGATATGTTAAAGCACCTATAGATTCTTCCCTAGCTGGCCCTCGGGTTTCTCTGGTGAGCTTCTGGTGAGCTCTCAAAGAGTTGCCAGAGCCACCTCTTCGAGATGATGAAACAAATTTATAACTAGACGAACTAGGCTGCGGATCATCTAATTGATGCATCTCAAAGCTTCTTTTTTCTTTATCAAACCCACTAATGGAGCCCCTCTCCTGCTCATGCCAGAAATCATGATCAGGCTCCCTGACATTCATTTCCACGGGACCAATATTCTCATTACCAGGTTGAATTGAATCTTCTTGGTTTGAAGTCAATTCAATGCCAGGAAGATAATGGGCTAATGGTGATGGAACCAAACCTTGAGGAAATGGCATATTTGAACCCCAAGGAGTCTCCAAGAAGGGAATGTTTGCGGGTACCATTCCACCCATATTTCTCTGACCATATCCCATTGAAGCTAGAACAGAAGGTGGAATTGGAAGAGAAATGTGAGCAGGTGCCATATTCAGTGGAACATGAGCCTGTCCATTGAAACCCACACCAGTAGAAGAAGCCATCACATTCACAAGATCTTGCTCTTCCTGATGCATCCCCTGTGACCCTAGGACAGAAACAAATTCTTCACTGGCGACATCCAAGCATGAATCTTTGTGGTAACTATTTGAATCAGCAGCAGGATTGCAGCTTTGACTGGAAATGGTGTGACCAACAGATGAAGGATCATCACTTGAAGAGCTAATACCATGGTTTTTCAAATTATCAGATCCCAGGTTTTTCCTCCTGCCATGATTTAGCCTAGCAGATGAAGCCTGGCCTTTCCCACTTTCTTGGACTTTGTTACGCCTTCCTTGAGAAGAAATTTCGCTATATGTCTCAGTAAGTTCAGGACTAGAGCGTGTCCTAGCAAAAAGATACCTTCCCTGAAAATCAGTGACTAAGTTGTCGGGTTTTTCATTTCTCTGACTTCTATCAGCATGCATGCTCTGATTGGAAGTAGATTCCCTTCTACTCTGATCAGAGGTGCTCCTTGTGCTGTTAGTGTTAGCGTTAGTCTTTTGGCTTTGAGTACGAGAAAGTGTTGAAACTTCACTACCTTTGGATGTGCTATCTATGGAATAATTATCATGCTGGGAGGGAACAGTACATGAGCCATGAGCCACATCAACTTGAGCTTCATGACCGGAAGGTTTGCTGCTTGAATTGTTCCTTAGACTCTCAGGCCCATGCAAGTGATCATGATTTGACAATCTCAACTGCCACAAATCATTCCTTGGCGCATCAGGACGATGGCCACTACCATGTCTCTTCCAGGTGTTCAGAAAAAACTGATTTACTTCAAAACACAGGTCTTCTTTGGGGCAATCAAGTAACCTAGCTAGCCTTTTAGCTCCAAATGCAAACGCACTGCGTATCCTAAAGAAGTTACCTGGAAAATGTACGTTGTATTACACAATAAAAGTTACTAAATGCTAACAGATCAGTAAGAAGTATAAAACATTCATGAACTGATCTATATGTTTACATTCCAATCAAATTCTGTTGCGTCCAAGGACATAAACACCCAAATGCACACATGAAGTTTAGAGAAGCACACTTAAGTTATCATTTCCCTTTGTTCTGTACACTCTTAACCTCAATTACAATTTGCAACCATTCCCACCATCCAGACCACTTAACCTACATTAAATTTTCCACCAATATGTATACATGTGTATATAGGTAAAGCAAATAATGGAAAACAATTAACACATCAATATTAATAGCATATTTAGGCAATTGACAACAAAAAGAACCCTTTTCAAGTCCTAGAACGAAAAATCTAAATATATCAACTTGAATGCCCAATTTCCCTGTTATAAGCCTTAACCCTACCACCAATAAAAGAACAAGAACTAGGATATATTTGAAAACCAGAGAGAGAGAGAGAGGCAGAAAAAGAAACATAGTTACAGATGTTTTTCTTTTTCTTTTTTTGCAAGGAATAAACAAAAAGATAAATATAGAAATACATCAACATACATCTTTTGCCCCTTCTTTATTTCTGGTACCTTTCTTTATCAATACCTTTTCTATCCATTTTTGCTTCAAATCATCACTAAAAACCATGGTGTACAAAATACCTTTAGGAGAAAATTGCAAAACAACTGCACAAACCTCTCTTACGGCTCTTGCACGCTACTATCAGCAGAAACATGTATAAAGAAGAAATAGTGCCAAAGGTAATGCTAGTTTGTACCATATAAAAAATGACACAATCAATAATGAAAAAAAATTGCAGTTGGATAATGCTTCAATGAATATTAAAAGCCAGCAAAGAAAAGACAAGACATTAAGTCCTGATTCTCTGTGCTATCTACAGTAACTTGTCAAAGGGAAGAAGAAGAAAGATGTGCATTTGTCATGCAGATGCACAATAAAACATATCTACAACTCAAAATGAAAAGGGAGAAATATTCAAACGACAGTTAACTTGGTAGCAGACAACATGGCAGGGTTCTATTTGTGTACCTTTACTGACACTACGTCCCAGGTTGTTGTTTACACGCAAAGGATCAATAACATTGAAGTGTTTGGACAAAAAAGGTTGCCCTTGATTATCTTGTCCAGCAGGTAAAACAGCATACACAGCACTACAAGCCTCAAGAAATAATTTGCTAAGCAGTAACTCTCCACCATCCTTTCGAGGAGGTTCCGCTGTGTAACATTTCACTAAAATAGTTGGTGCCAGTCGATTGACAAATATTTACAAAAAAAGAAAGGGTTACTTATTGAGAAGATGGAAAAGAATCTTCAATCAATCAAGCATACCTGTTACATCTGGAAGTGAACTAATAGGTACAGGACCCCAGAGACTAACACATAAATTAGCCCAATCAAACTTACTGAAGAACTCGAGAAAACGATAAAGGACCTAGACAGGTAGATAGAGAAAGAATCAGATAAACGAAGAGGGGAATGCAGCAAGACAGTGAGACCAAAATCCACCTCAAGAGGACCCGCAAAGGAGTTGTTGAAAACATGAAATATATATAGAACCAAGGTTTCCAAAGCATAGGTGGAGATCAATCCATGGTGAGCACCAAGTATTCGGCTCTCATAGTAACACCAGGCCTTTATCAATATTATGCTACGCTTGAATAGATGGTTTTGATTTATCAAATTATCAACCTACAGAGGCAAGAATACTATCAGGGACAAAAATATAAAAGAGTATCCTGGTTTCTAGTTACCAAGAGAAAAATGGTACTCCTCCATCTGAAATTATAATACATGTTTTACTTTTCAGTTGTTTAAGGAAGGCTGATAACATGGTTGTACAGTACTTTATGCCATCACCTTTTTCATTTTGTTAGCCTCTTTTTTTGGTTAACTTTTTTTTCAAATTTGAGGTTGCTTAATGATTAGGGCATGACAGCAAAACATCAAAATAATTTGTGACTTCTGAATAATGCACTAATAATTTGGTATGGCAGAAGTGTTCCAACAGGGATCATTATATTTGGACAAAGGAAGTAAGAAAGATTTTCCAGATAGAGCACTAACCTCCTCAAGGAAACAAAGGGTGCACAGTCCACCAAGTTGGTTAAATGAAATATCTACCACAATGTTTTCCACAAGACACTTTATTATCTTCACCTGTACATGTGTATTCAAACAAAAAGAAAGTTACATCTATCATCAAGAATTGCTCAATAGAGTACAGGGCATTGAGAAATCTTTAATTGAGATTTTTTGGCACGCCTTCTAGACACAGATCTCAGCGGGAGAATCATTTTCTTAAACAAAAAAATACAAAAACGATCAAAACAAATTACATAGAAATTAGATTGCGAAATATAATTTCACCTCAAAATAATGTTGAAAATGTGTTGAAAAGCTTACTAGTGTTCACCATTGCCCCATAATTAGAGGTAATACAGAGTGCATATGTCTAGCAAACAACCCACTTGTTTCAAACATACCACAGAACCTTGAAATATTCACTGAAGATTACAAGTCCACTGTAGTGGAAGAAAATGCATGGATGGAATATTACTGCTGCTATAACAATTCTGAAGTCAACATTACTAACTAGATATATTCAAGCCAAACACAAACAATCGCATCCTAGTTGTAGAAGCAAGCTTAAAATAAAATGAAGAAACAGAGATAACAAAAGAAATAAACAGAATGTAAAGGAATTGAAAGGATTAATAAGGGACCTACCTCTGCCTGAATGTACTGAACCTCCTTCACTCGGAATTCAGCATTTTCATTCTTCTCCTCATTCTCCAGCATATCACGAACCTGATGAGCCCATGTATCTTTTAAATTAGGATTCTTACTGAAGGCTGTTAAGTCAATATCCCCGTCAGGTAAATAAGTCTTAAGTGGTACAGACCCAAAGGTGAATACCTGTAGATCATAGCAATCATGGGTAAATAATTATATTAAAAACTTGAAGATGCATACCTTTTGCAGCAATGAAACAATTGATATTATGAATCCAAATCACTCCCACTATAAAAATACTCAAGTCCTGCCGGTAAGCCAGTCTGCATTGTTCACAGTTGTTGATGTCTTGTACTCGACCTTAGGTCTATAATCTATTCTAATTAAGACAAACATATTCTTTTTGTTTGGTCACTTACACAGAAAACACAGTATTTTACTGCCATCAGCTTATAATCCACTACATGCTCTTGTTTGCATACATTGCCAATCAAGACATACCATCTCATATTTCACTTGTTTTTCACGAATTTTTTTTTTATCAACGCCTTAACTTAAAAATTCCTACGCACAAAATCACATTCCCAGATTCCATATCAACAATCCAGGCATAACGATGAGGCATTATTCCATGTCTCTCTCTACTGGACCAACACAATCCACAACAATGGTTATACAATCTAAATCCAGAAACCATTCAAGACATGCACCATGAGCGTGAGCAACACAAAGATTTCATACGTTAAGGCATATAGGCAATGCACCTGGCAAGGAAAGCACTTTGCAATAAGCCGCTGCACATAATCTGCAACGGCATTGCGAAGCTCTTCAGAGGGCTGGTTGGGCTGAATGCAGGCAATAAGCTCTGCAGTTCTCTCTTCGGCCTTTGACCATCGCTCTGAATCAAGCACTCTGATCACAGAGGGCGCTTCAATGGCCAATAGGCCATTTGGCGATAGCCCACTTGGTGGCTGTGCCCACCCTTCATGCTCTCCCATGCAATCCTAAAATAAAAGCAAGTGTTTTCCTCTCTCTCTCTCTCTCCCCCCTTTTATTCCACAACCAACAAACCAACTTTCTTCCAGAAAATAACAAATTTTAAACACTTGAAACCATAAACAACCACAAAAAAACAGGTACAGTATTCAGAAATAGGTTTTCAGGATAACCTGTTTCCAAAAATGGAAAAAAAGAGAGCAGGTGCTGAAATTTCCACCAATATTGGGTAAAAAAAACACAAATCAATTTCAGTTAATTTGGGCACTTACGTGACATTGCATGATTGAAAGGATTCTCCTGAATAAAACAGAATAATAAATTAAACTAAATCAAAGGAAACGCTGGAAATTACGAGCCCAAATACAAAAAAAAAACAGAGAAAATCTGAATCCTAATAAAAAAAAATTTTATAATGATTGAAGTGTCGGCAAATCAAATAAAGAAATATTGCAGGATTAAAAAGGACCACATAGCAAATGCAATAAGCAATATTAGGTGCGTTGAATTTATTTCTGAATAAAGGATGGAGGCGTGGATCAATTTCAATACAGTGATTAGTTTTTTTCCTTTCCTATTATTCTCGGGGTTGCAGAGAGAGAGAGGAAGGGAGCGGGGGTGTTTGCTTAGAGGAAATGGAAATTGCGGGGGCTAGAGAAAATTACATTTGAGGGAGTTTGGGCCTCTGAGAGGGTTTTTTTTTCTTTATTATTATTATTATTATTTTGATTAGATTTCTTAAAACTAGTTTTTTAAATACTGAGAGTTGAGGATAGAGTTTTTGGGAAGGAGAGAGAAAAAAGGGGAAAAAAAGTATCCAAATTAATAAATTATAAGATTATTAATCATAAATAAATCATCGTGATTTTATATTATAGGCCCGATTGTGATGATGTTTGCCCACTCCAATGACTTGTGCATTTAAGTAGCTTCAGGACAAAAGAAATAGAGAAGGTAAAGACAAAACAGAAAAGAAGATAAGAATAAAATTATATTTTGTATTAATATATAAGATAAATTGATTGTCTGAAAATGATGAATTAAAGAGAATAAAATATAAAAAAATAATTTTACTCTTAATATAAATTATTTTCAAATTTATATATTAAAAAATAGATATATAGTATTATTTTTACTTTAGTTTATATTAAATGTTAAGATTAATAATATTATAATAAATCTAGTTATAAAACTTTGTAAGCTTACCGGGTCCTAGACTTGTTTAAGAAAAAAGAGAGGAAGGATTGTTTCGACCTAACCGGACCAAAAACACAAGTCATCCCGGGATAAAACACGGGTCAAAAACTCGTTGACTTCTCTAAAAAAAATTGGGCTAGTCGAGTTGATACTCTCAACCCATGACCTGAATCTTGTCTCGGGTTGACTCCGGAATTTGATAACAACAATTTTTATTCTTACATTGACTCGGGTAAACCTGAGTTGATCCATGTATCAAGTTTTAAAACTATGATAATAACCATTTTTATTTTACATTTACCCTCCTGGGACCTTACTCCAAGTCAAGTTTTAAAACAATGATAATAATAACTTCTGTCCTTATATTAACCTTGGTCTTACCTTGACTCAACCCTCAAATTGACTTTAAAACTACAATAATAACCATTTTTATTCTTATGATGACTTGGGTCAACCCGACCCATGACCCAAGCTTTGTCTCGAATCGATTTTCGAGTTGAGTTTTAAAACAATAATTACCATTTTTATCCTTACATCTCTTAGTTGAATAATTTTAGAATTGAGAGTTTTTTACATTGATATTTTAAAAAATAACAAATATGATATTTGAAGACATATCTCTTTTGTACTTTATATTTTGAGAATACAAAAATTCACTCTACAATTATCTTAAAGATAAATTTATTTTTATATCTTTGTATCTTTAACTAAATATATTTTTGTCTCTACTGTCTCTGGATATCTTATTATTTTTTAATATTCAAATTACATGTGAGATTAATATTCAAGTGTAGGTTGTTTCATGTTGTTTACAACTTCCAAAATATGCTAATAATTTACTAATTATTTAATAGCACATTTAATTTTTTTTTATTATAGTAGAAATTAAAAATAATAAAAATAAAATGCATACACTTAAAAAAAATAATGGGAAATTTAAATAATGTATACTAATTAAAACTACTATTATATCATTTAGCTAATATTTCCATTTGATGCATCTTATAATATTCAACCAAATATCAAGGCATGCTTATTGTATCTATCAACGTTATTCTCTTATTTTCGTGTTATTGTTTCATTCTTTTCACACAATAACAATCATATCTCGTTTTATCTTTGCTTTTTTATGTTTTGCATTTACTTTCTTTTCCTTGAAAGCAAATATATTTTTGCAAAAAAATTTATATTCTTACATTTCATTTCTATTTTATGTTCTTTGTAATCCTTTAAAATTGATCTAACATGAGAACTTGTGCTTCCCTTCTCTTTTTTTAGCTTGCTTTTTTGTCTCTTTTTTACCTATCGATCTCTCTATACTGCCATCATCATCAAGCACAACATCATCTTTTTATAAGTTGATTGAATTTTGAGTAAGATGAGAATAAGTTGTAGGAGTTGCATTTCTAATGTTTTTGAACTTCTTTGAATTTACAATTATCCATTTATGTTGGCTCTTCAATTTCTCCAGCAATGTTGAAATAAGAATGGTTAATTTTGATTTTTTTGACATGCAATCTTTACTTTATTAACCTAATATTAAAGCATATTGAAATTCATTACTTAAATAATTAAATGAATTTAAATATATAAGTTTTATATAAATAATACATCGTCTTTATAGGTGAAACCACTTTAATTTTTATTTTCGATTCGGGTATAGTATGAATAAAACTAATTCATCACTGGTTGAACGATTGATCAAAGATATATTAGAGAACTTGGTGTACACTTGAATATAAACTTCTTGTTTTCGTTGTAGCCTTTGTAAATTCTTTTCCAATACACCTTATTTTTTTATTTATTTCTACATATTAGATCCATATTAGTGTTGATCTATGTCTCTATAAGAACAATATTTTATTCATCCTTAAAGTTACTCGATCGCTTAGTGGATTTTAACATGAATCTTGAGATGTTACAATAGATTGATTGGAGTATTGATAGGCTAGATTATAATTTTATTGTGAAAATTATTTATTCGGGTTGACCCTACTAGTGAATTAGCCACCACCTTCTTGAGATTCCATTGAAAAACTTTGAGCAACTGTGATCGAGAAAGAAATTGAAGTTAAGCAAATATACATGAAAGTGTAAATTTTTAATAGAAAAAATCCAATTTATAGAAGAATTTGGGTTGGGTGCAAATTATACCGTTTATATTAAATAGTAAAATTGCAATGGACAATTTTTTTTTAAATGCAACAACTTTGCAATTTATTATTGGATGTTGAGAACAACCATCTAAGTAATTAAAAAATCTAAGTCTGAATTATTCAAGTTTTGAGTTTGTTTTTAAGAGATCATCGGTTTAAGTTTTACAAACCTTAGCGATACTAAAATTAACCTCCATTATTTTTTAAAAAAATTTATAAAAGCAAAAAAAAAAAATAACCTTAATGAAAAGCATTTAAAACAATAGAATTTCTATTTTGTCATAATAAAAATAAAATTTTTAAAATTATAGAGTAGCACATACATAAACGGATAAAACCCAGCAAAGATTGTCACTTTCCAAGTTTGTTTGAGCACATAGAGTAGTTAGAAAAACTAGATCACAAGGAACGTTTAACTAGATAACTCCTACCGAAAAGAATAATTGAGATTATATATAGTTGTATTTGCGACAACAAATAATTTTAGACAGCTATATATATATATAAGTTTGATATACTTAAATAAAAATCGATTCTAGACAAATTATATAGATGGTCTAGAAAATATATTTATAGACCGATGAGATAGGTATAGGTTCAAAGAATAATAACTTTTGATATGATCGTTGGATTGTGCTCAAATTTCTACATGAATTTTCGGATGATATTTTCTTTAGAGTAGTTATGGAATCACTATTCTGACCGTCGGATATTTAGATTTTAAAAATCTCATTCCGGGATCTTGATTTTGATGATTTTGATAATTTTCCTTATTATTTTCATATTTCATGTTTTTTTCTCTTATAATCTTGGATCTTTATTTTATTTTCTAGTTGAGATATGATTTTTGATCTATTTAAAACTTTATAAATCTCTTGGAAAATCATTCATTCAGGTCTCATTTATAATCATTTATACTTTTTAAAATTCATATATTTTTTTATTTGTCTAACTAAAAGAACATTTTAGAAGTAAATTTCAAAAAAGAAACGACAAAACATGTAGACTTATTATCTACTTGG
>Ga0307511_10004990_pt1 | contig 13533 bp, 12 predicted proteins | sample 13_EM_MG_FD_200266 | JGI IMG/M metagenome (GOLD analysis project Ga0307511, IMG submission 200266) | Populus trichocarpa ectomycorrhiza microbial communities from riparian zone in the Pacific Northwest, United States - 13_EM | ecosystem: Host-associated > Plants > Roots > Unclassified | place...
TGATTAAACATAACCCGGACCCGCTGGTAGGGATTTGACATCAATTTAGAGGTCTGTAGGGGCATTGAAGGGTCAGATAAGGTGGAAATTGACGTCTAGGGGCGGATTTTACAAATTCAGGACGCTTTGAGGTCAAGTAGCCACCCACCACTAGTTGGGCGCTAGGAAGCTTAACTTTTATAACATACTACCAGATATATATGGCCTTGAACAAATTTTGGCACCTACCTAGTGGAGTGGGTTAATTATTGGACCGGGCGGTCATGGGATGGTATTGAGAGCTTTTTTGCTTTGATCAATGCATACCGGTCTATGGGCTTTTCCTTTCAATTAATTAGTATGCGCATGATGCAGAGCGGGTCCGATATAGTCGGGTACGACTTTAAGCTCTATACATTTGCATAGAAGTGATCGTGAGGCATGCTGAGGAGTGCCAAATATGCAGGGGTTCATTTATGTGGCTTCCCCCCTACCTGTCGCTTGCCTACCAATAATAGTAGCTGTTTTAGGAACTCCTGCAGTGTATACAAGTACAGTGTTCAGAGGCCATTCCGCCTGAACTGAGATCTATGGAAACAACTACGCTCTACAATATGGCTACTCTCACGCCCTGCCAAAATCAACGTAATACCATTACCCTCTCCTTGCAATGTTACCTCCCGGATGAGCACCCCACACCTTTCTACCTAGAGACCCCCTATGAGTATCTGAGATGCTTTGGTAGGACTTGAGGGTAAAGTCGAGATGGCCATTGAGATAGTTGAGATAATAAGAGGCCTCGGAATTACCCACGTTGCGTAGGTTAGTACCTGTAGTTAAGACTATTCTGTTTTGCAATTTTGTAGCTATTGCTGATTTAATATGATTATAGATGCTTGATAAAGGCCTCCTAATGCTTATAGGCTCACCAGCCTGATGTTCAGCCTAGGGTGGGGTGCTGTTCTGACCCATTCAGCAATACGGTCCAGTCAGCAATGGGACGCTATTGTTGGTTGGGACGGCCCATTCACCAATCTGCATAATATTCTTCATACGAAACTATGGAATAATTAAGCCTGACATCACCAAACAAGTAGAATATAACATAAATTAAATACTAGAAATTAAATCGCCCAGAGGTATAAAAAAATATAACATAAATAAAATACGAGAAATAGAACCGCCCAGAGGTATGAAAAATATAACAAATAAAATATAACAAATAAAATGCTAGAAATCAAGTCCTTTTCCGCAACACCATAGAATGCAATGTACTATCTAAATCAGAAGCCCCGACAGAAGCTGAATGCGAAATAGAAGAAAGAGTTTCGTATGAAGTAATAATACTAGAATATTATGCAGATTGGTGAATGGGCCATCCCAACCAGCAATAGCGTCCCATTGACCAATGGGCCGTATTGCTGAATGGGTCAGAACAACCCCCATGCCCCGCCCCGCCATACCCTTGGCGAGTAACAGATTTGAAAAATTTCCTAAATTACCGAAGCACAATCATTATTATTATTACCAACGTGCCCTCCTAAATTTACTCCAAATTAGCGACTCTAACCAGTACTCGTTAACTAACCGGTTCCACTGGACGACATAAGCGTTTGGGTTTGAGATTGCAGCTTAGGCTATTTAGGTCACGATCTAAGGATTATATGGCTAGATGCACGTGTACCTATACTGTCTTCATGTTTGTAAAGCTTTCTATTGGTTGGTATTACTCTATGGGGTTGGCTGCAGTCTGGGGTAGAAATTAGTGCAGCCAGCGCTATGAGGTGTGTTGCCTCGGATGAACCAAAATACCCGAAGCAACAGCCATCATTACCCAAGTTTCCCGACCGAGTAAGTCATGGATCCAATTGATCGGAGCAAGTGATATATTGTATATCTTTTGGATTTGAGGTTGCAGCCTAGGTAATTTCGTGGCGGCCTGAGCGTTTACCTTACCCATGGCAAGGCGGGTTAGAACCCATATCTTAGCCAGGTGTCGATTGTGAAACATGCATTTGGGGCTCAGTTCAATTGATTTGACCACTGATTGCTTTGGTGAATACGAGCGCTGCAGCCGCCTTGGAGATCTTGAGACTTAAACACTGCCAGGTCATATGTACATACAAATATATGTGTTTGCTCATTTTTTTCTAAAGAAATTACTGGCCGAAAATGGAATCAAGTTAACAGACCATATCTAGATTGGCTGAAGTAAAAGGAATTGGCACTTGGAATTAGCATTGGATGGCATTAAGCATTGAAAGCCGCTACACATACCGTACTTCAATGCAGACCTACTAGCGCAAGGCCCAAATAGTCGCCAACATGCTCGTCATATGCATGGGAGCGGAAACTAGCACCTCTCACATCACAAACTGCTCGCTACATCGATATCTAATGGTTCCATTGCTAAATATTTCTTTTGATATCCGTATCCGTCATGCATATTGGGCTCAATTGATTTGATTTGAGCACTGAGTAATTTTATTTGCGAAAGTGAATACGAGCGGTGCTGCATGCCTGAGGCAACGTTAACGAACCTAATTGCCTAGGGGATCTGTAGTACCGTACCCATGCCTCGCCCGTATTGTCAGCTCTCTGCCACTCCTAGGGGTACACGACATTAAATCAAAGAACCATATGAGAAGCATCTCAATCAGTGGCACATCTTGGAAGCTCCTCATAGGAGCTTACTATAATATGAAATTTTACATGAATTACCAAAGAGGGTAGTTGATTTTGGAGTAATTTCCGTAGCTCTGCAAACACGTATGACTTAGAACTACTTACATATATATGTATGTATGTACCTGCCTGGATATAGAAATTTATATATGGGGTCTGAATATCATATTCAATTGCTAAAGCGCAGAATTCAGATATTGAACTACCATTTGCACATACATACCAGCACCTCTAATGAGTGACCTGCTCAAACCGCCCAGTGACCATGTCGTTAAGCTTGCACCACCCTGGGTCTCGACCTTCAGGTCCCGAAACACTTTCGAGATCCTTTGGAGCTGTATCTTTACATTGGTTTTTTCGGCATGGACTATGTGGCATCCTAAAATTCCAACTCATAAGGAACGGAAAAAAGAGAAGGGGTCTTTAAGAGCAAAGATAGCCCGCCTCGCATGGCAGGCACTTTGTGGTCTGCTGCTGCCTGAGTTTGTACTACTATATGCAATCATGGATTATATACGAGCACGACGAACGATCAAAAGGCTGAACGTTTACAAAAAGCCGTAAGACTCCCACAGACTTACATTTTTGAGATTTTGGCTGTTAACTGTTCCCTAGTAAACCCAAGGTAAGACAAAGCATGCAAGCACAACTGATTTACTCCATCCTAGATTCGCTTTTTTCTCTTCACTTCCCGAAACTTGTTAACATGGAGATAGACACAACAATGGCAAGAACCATCAAAATGGCGAACATTCTGGGAAAAGTGGTTTCCACCTAAATCCGACCTTGAGGTACGCAAGCACAACTGGCTTAATCCATGCTAGATACGCTTTCTTCTCTTCCCTCCCCCCGAAACTTGTTAACATCGAGATAGGCACAAGAAAAGAAACTACCGTCAAGATGGCAAGAATTCTGGGAAAAGTTGTTCCCACCTAATCTAGAGCGAGGATTTCACGCTGGGATGGGTGGTTTCGAGCTTGTTGAACCCAAGGACGGAGATGGGCCCAAGTACGGGGATGAACCCAAGGACGGGGATGAACTCAAGGACGGAGATGAACCCATGGACAAGGATAGAAGACGCACATTAACGGCTTATGAGGTGGTAATATTGGTAGCGTTTGGGTTTAACGTTAAATTGTCAATCGGTGGAATTCACGACAGGAGCAAGGCAGTGCTTTTTACCAAATTAATTACTACAGGGCAAGCACTCTGGATGGTAGTGCAAGTTCTGGTACGAAACGGAGTGGGCCTTCCTATCACCCTGCTCGAGTTCAATACCGTACTGCATGTCATTTGTGCTCTTGTGGCATGGGTTGCATGGCTGCGGAAGCCTAAAGACATTCGGCGACCGACGAAGATCAATATAGCGGACATAACCTCTGACATACGAGGTTTGCTGCACGTGAAGGATATCTACACTCCATTTGAGCTGCTGCAGAGGAGTCGTAAATTCAAACATTTAAAGGAGTCGGTTATTAAGAAGATCCTGCGGCCAGATAGGATCCTGCGGTACACGCCATCAAGCGATTCGGGCACGGCAAGAGATGGCGGCTGGACATTAGTTGATGCCAATGACACACAACCATATCCCGCCGACTGGGACCAGAAGGTTGGGGGGGTTTCAATCATGGATTCCACAACCAGCACGTTGGAGAAGTACCTGATCAGGTTTCACGATCCAATTCAGTTGACGACGCAGTGGGGGGAGTTCCTAGTGGAATATTCCACCAAACCCGGGAAGGTCATGGGTAAAAGCGAGCTAGCTTGGAAGGATTACCGCAAAGAGGTAAACAGGAGTAGCGTTCTTGCGGAACCGACCATAGGCTTCTACTGGATATCCAAACCAACGATGCCCAATATATACCGAGCCTTAGACAGCCAAACGACATTCATTACTGGGCTCGTGTTGATATTACTATCCGCCATCTACGGCGCAATCCACTGTGCTACCTGGAATAGCTACTTCCCCACAGTCTTGGAGAGATATCTATGGCGCTACTCTGGCATTGCTACTATTATCGGAATACCCGTCATATTTCTGTCATTCGCGGCTTTCATTCACTTATATGATTTTCTGACGCGCCGGATCCATGACTCTGGATTGACAGGGCGGATCCACGATTCTGGATTGACGGGGCGGATCCACGATTCTGGATTCATAGGGTGGGTAGAACTTGCATTAGGTTTCATTGATGGGATATTTCTATCTGTTACTCTTCTGTTATACTTTTGTGCGAGGCTCTATATGATTGTTGAGGGTTTTCTCAGTTTGCGGAGTCTGCCAGAGTCCACATATGAGAATATCAGGTGGCTTGACATGTGGCCTCATCTTTAATGGGCCAGAGTTATGGCAAAGGGGGTACCGGCGTGCCGGAAGTTTTCGAACGGGGAAGATATTTTTCATGGCTGTGGTTTGTGAATGGAAATTTAATTCTGTGAATCGGGAGCAGTTATGGTCTTTTGTGTGATTGTTAAGAGTACGGAAAGGGTATTCAGGGATTAATGTAACCATTTACGGGTACTCATATTGACGCTTTAAAGGTAATATAACAATCTACAAGGCGTATACCCTTCTAGTAAGCAACTCTTGCTGTACTCACATCTCTAGTCTGGAGCTCATGAGACTCTAATTACCCTCATATCTACCTCCCGTGGATGAATATCTCATTATGAACTAATGACCGACCAGAAGTACATACTTTTCCAACATGAAGACAACGGGGAACGGAAGTGAGGGCAATCATTAGGCTGATAATATTCGGAGATGTAGTCATAGGAACATCCCTGAATGTTCTCAGTGTATACACAGGGCGTTTGAGTGATACCTTGTTTGTTCTAGAGTATCGTCAATATTCTTGTTCCAGGACAGGCTATGTTATCTATGTTCTAAGTCCTGCTCTTTTCGCTCGTGGGGATATTTTCTTGTTCGGTTATTCTGGTTCTTCTGCTCTGTATTGTTGCCTGTTGCCTGTGAGCTCGCAGTTCCTGATCAAATTGGTTGTGTTAAGATCAAGCGCTGGGCTTAGTGAATGGCGCTAGTGGCTACCTAGTCTGGCTTGGCTACTAAATACGGTATCTACTTAGTACTCCCTACGGCAATTATAACTCTTCCATATAGCCTACAGAAGCGTTGCTCGATTACTTCGATCGCGAAGGAGCACGGACTGTGTTCTGTACACCAGCTGGGCCCAGTTGTGTTTTTCCGCGCTTGGAAATAGTCTGGCACTTGCAGCGTTTGCAGCATCTATTTGAGTTCTGGTAGTTAAATCTGGACCCCACATATGCCCTGGTTAGGCTCGAAATACCGCACCCCGCCATAATTCGCTGCAAGAATGCAATTTGCATTGATGAGAAAATATATCAATATCACATGTACATTTATCCTGAATCATGCACATAGAGCCCTTTCGCTGGTCGAGAGTCTCGTTACCTCCATATATATAATCCATCCGGCCCATACCATCATTAAATTCCCCTGTGTTCCTTTGCGGCTCTTCCCAGCAGTATCAACCTTCCTTGGTTTTTCCTCTCTTAGAAATCAAATGGCTCATGACAACTTTCCGTCATAACCTCAAAACCAAAAAGACTATAAAAAGATAAGAAAAAAAAAAAATTAAGAACAAGCAAAATGAAAAAGAAAAAAAAAACCTAATAGGTTCACAAGAAACAAACAACGGAAGAGTTCAATTGAGTCTGAGATATACCCATTACCATGAATTACGACGTCTTGACGAAAATAGAAGAAAAACATCACTTTGTAGATTTCTCCCCCAATGTACATGACCCTTTGCCCCCCATGCCCCGCATTTTAGCCCCCACGACCCCAGGTCCGCCATAAGCAATATGCTTGCCTCTACACATGTCGACTCTGCGACTTTGATTTTTTGCAACAATATATCCGGATGAGTTTACCTTCAAATCTTGTGCCTGGGTGTTGGAGAAGTTCAATAGCCATTGGTATAGTTCTTCTCTCACCAGTATAGAGGTGGTCGTATTTCCTGTGCCTGTTGCTCGGGCGAGAGTTGGGACCATACGTATTTTGCGAGTTCTTTGTTCCGTAGTCTCCGGGCACACTCGTAGGGCGTTTTCCCGGCCTTGTTTTTAATGATGAGTGTTGCACCAGCATGGAGTAGCATCTTTGCATTCTCTAAAGCTATAACATAATTAATTTCGGAACAGCAGGCATGAAGCGGAGTGTCACCACTCGAATTCTGCGCATCGACTAGCTTTCGAGTTTCCACTACACTATCAAGAAGGAACTTCATGATGTGTTCACTGCCGTACCATGATGCGTAATGCAGGACAGTACGCTTAGAATCACTCAAGACCGTAGCGTTCGCTCCCCTTTCGATAAGTATTTTTACACAGGACAGCTGGTGATGGAAAACAGCCTCCAGCAATGGCGTTCTACCCAATACATCTGGGTGTTTTTCGTTGATATCGGCCCCGATGTCCAGCAGTAGTTGCAAAGCAGTCTTATGACCGCCCCCTGCGGCAACATGAACACGGGGTGAAAGCTTGGGTTTCAATTGTTGCTTTTGCTCAGTGTCGAGGCATAAGCTGCAACCCTTTTCCATTAGGAATTCGCATAGAACTTCGTTGCTCATAAATGCCGCCGAAGCAAGGGGAGTCCAGCCTTCGGCGTCGCGTGACTCCATCAATGACAATAACTGTAGTATTGACTTGTAGCCCTTTTTGACTAGATCGTGCATTCGTACAGCGATGCAAGCCACAATCATCTTTCCCACGGTCTTGATATCTGCATTTGGTCTGTTGTCCAAGAGTTCCTCACAAATGTAATCTAACGACCCGTTGTCATGAATGTCTAAGTTGTTCAGCAATTGAGCAGCATGAGTGAGTAGTGTTTCATTATCACTTGCACCTCGAGCTCTGCTTGCACCTTTCTCCAATAACAGTTTGCAGATGGCTTCCTGCCGCTTCATGATTGCATGGACAAGCGGAGTTCGACCATTTGAATCAAGCTCTTCAATATCCATTCCCATAGTGAGCAATGCTCTAACAACAAATCCATTGCCTGTCTCAATAGCATTATGTATCCTCCCACGAGAGGATCGTTTGCTTCGGGGCTGAGAATTAGAAGGGCTGCGTGGTGTCCCTACTGACAAGCGGTCTTGGAAAGGCTCGGGGTTACTGACATCGGATAAATCAATGGGGAGGTTCAGTACCGCAATCTGTGAGACTGAAAGATCTCCCAATGTTATATCGGAGAGCATTGACCAATTTCCAGTACTGCAGGCACTGTCAAATGAGAAAACCGAATCCTTGCTTGAATCAATCCCTAGGCCAAAATGCCCGAGCCGCTTGTACGCTCTTGAGGCCTTGAGATCTTCCATATAGTGCCTTCCCAATCGTAGAGAGAAAGTACTCCGTTTAGATATAATGGAGGCATTGTCGCAGTTGTCGGACGGGTGGCTGCCAGTACCCCCGAGAGTACTCATATTTGGCCGATCGCGATTGTGGATCTCTTCTAGAACCCGAGCATGCTCCTCTTGACGAGTGATTAAATCACGGAGCAAAGCTGAATGTGCATGGCTCGATTGCAAAAGTTCGATGCAGAGTTCTTGTAATCTTGCCTGACCTTCAGAAGCCTGCGTGGTTGTAGTGCTGTATAATTATAACCATGAGAAGTTAGCGGTACTCTTGGAACCTTCTGCAGCTGAATTCTGCGTATATATTAGGGCTGGGATTGACCATCATGCGATTAATGAGTATTAAAAAAATTAAAATTAAAAAATGACCATCAACGCCAACGGTATATAGTTATAAGGCAGCAGTGTATCGGATTCTGGTTCCACAACCCCTCGTTGAGAAGGGAGTAACCTGAGGATTGAGGGTCAACTGCTGGGATGCATGACTCACCAGGTGATGATAGTTAACATAAGATTCAAGGTCTGCTTTTGTCGCTGTAGATCCTCGATAATAACCAAGACCTCCTCGTGCCTCCACAGTCCCCATTTGACCCGATCTGCAACCACCCCTGCCCTTTTCCACACCGCAGTAGCCGTGGTGGGGTCGTTAAAGCCACACACCTCGTTCACCTTCTTCTCCAACCTAGAGTAGACAATCACACAGCCAGTTAAGGTGGTCATGAGATTGTGAATGGAAATCATTGTAAGATTGCCATGATTCAATCCCGAGCCAGAGCCATTGAGCAAGAGATGCACTTGACAAAATATGGGCTGCATGCTCTCTACCTCTTCCCTCACCCGCATCATCGTTTCAGGCGCATCTTTCACTTTGTCAAACAGATCCTTTGCCATTCCGACAATCTGGGCTGAAATGGTAATGAGACCTGCGACAGATGCGGCAATCGATAGTGGCTCACTCATCTCTGCGATAAAGAATATCGATATGTATGAGGACGGCTTTTTCGGGATTTGGTAATGGTCTGCTGCTGTACCCGCGCGGATAGATGTGCCTGGTGCTCGAATTCGTCGTAAGTTCTTGGACTGACAGCCTTTGGTATTTGTACTTGCGCTTGAACGAGATGCAGACTTTGACCCGTTAACGGAACCGTATTTCAGACAGTTCGGGGATTGAGAACGATAGGGAAGGTTGAAACTGTATGCATGTATGTGTAGAACCTCGGTTAGATCTGACAATATATTAAACCATGGCTTCCAAGCCCATCATGCATAAATGGAATTACAGGGATTAAGTGCTCTATTTGCCCAGGAAAATTAGAACAATAGGAACAATAGTATTTATGCACGGTGGGCTGTGTCGTATCGGACACTACCGTGCATTGAGGTTCAAAAACTACTACACGTATGGTCCATGTATATAGTACATACCTACATACAATGCGTGGGGGAGGGTTAATACGCAGAATATGCAGCGCTAGCCCGAGTGCTTGCTCTTTCTGGTGCGACCGAAATGATAGTTCTGACAGGTCCCAATTTATTCCGCAATTCATAGTCTGGTTACGTACTCCGAGCCTCTCATGTTCAGACTATAGTTTCCACTACCGGTAACAGACTAAGCCTCGACAGATTCCAGTCTGCTTTACGGATAACCTAGAAGACTATACATACTCCTTGAGATCAACTTGGAAGGAGCTTGATTGGGGGGTGAAGCATAGCGAGAAAGTAGGCTACCGTAAGGGTAGTATGATGTGTTAGGGCACTAGTCTGACTAGAAGGGCTATATATATACCCATATCCTAAAAGGGAAATACGCCTGGCTTCAACCCAGTGGTAGCTCCTAAAGTCACCGAAGCTCGGTAGATAGATGTTACACAAGTTTAAGCGATCTCACAAAGATTGTAGATACATACCTCCTCACCTGGGTAAGTCATAGCTATATACAGTTCCGTGCACGTGTTCATTTTAATTGTCCGCCAACTAACTCTACACAGGCTCCGGTGACCCCAACTCTTTCCCCTGCCTCGACGCACTGGGCGAAATCTCACCAATACCGAGCCTTCACGATCGCCTCTTCCACCTTAGCCAACGCCTCCCCCAAGCCCGTAACTCATATCAGTCGCAACATTGATCTGACTCGAAACCCGAGTGTCATCTCATTCATCGCTAGCTCCAAGGACCATTAACACCAACAGCCTCAGCGTTGTTTCTGATCCCTCATTCATAGTATTTTCGAGTGACTGGTCAACTAGTCCAAACCTCTCTTTGAAATCCATACCACTTGCAAAATCTTTCAATGCCTTGACACTTGCGAAATGGCTTCCTGACACTTCATGGTAGCATGTATAAGAGATGTTCGAACTATTAGAATCAAGCTCATCGATATCCATTCTCAGAGCGAGCAAAGCCCTAACGACAAATCCATTGCCATTCGCTATAGCATTATGTATCCGCCAACGAGAAGGCCGTTTGCTTCGGGGCTTGGAAGGACTGCGTGGTGTCTCATTGACAAAATGAGGTCTTGGAAAGGCTCGAGGTTACTGACATCGGCTAAGTGAATTGGGAGGTTCAGTACAGCGATCTGTGAGACTGAGAGGTCTCCCAGTGTGATATCGGATAGCATTTACCAATGGCCACTGCAGGCACTGTCAAATGAGCGAACCGAAACCGAGCTTGAAGCAATCTCTAAACCAAAATGTCTAAGCCGCTTGTATGCTCTAGATGCTTTGAGATCTTCTATATAGGTTAGTCGTCCCAATCGAAGAGAGAATGTACTCCTCTTGCAATTGGAGATGATAGAGGCATTGTCAGAGTCGTCACGATAACCGGAGGGGCTGCTGCTAGCATGCGCAGAGGACAGGCAGGTGGACACTGTGGAACTACCGGTACCCCCGGGCCCATGAGTACTTGTGTATGACCGAATCTCGTCTAGAATCCGGGCCTACAGCTCATCTTGACGGCTGATTAGGGCCCGCACCTGCTCATCTTGACGTCAAATTAAATCTCTCAGCAAAACTGAATGCCCATGGTTTGATTGTAAAATCCTTGTTGAGAGCTCCACTAATCTTGCCTGAAATTCAGAAGCCTCGGTGGTCGTTGTGCTACATAAATATCAGAGGTCAGTGGCGCTCTTCGGATTTTCTATAGAAATTAAAAAATATTAAGATAATCTCTCTATTGCAGGCTAATCCCACATATATATTAGGGATGAAGGAGTGGACTTGAAGGGGATAGGTAAGGATTAATCGGATAGCAGTGCATTTCAGGAATCCGAAGATTTAGAGTAGATAGTTAACCTTTAGGATGCATTACTCACCAAGTCATAATAGTTAGCATGAGATTCAAGCTTAGTTTTTGCCGTTGTAGAACTTCGATAATGCATATGACCTCTTCATGCCTCCACAATCCCCATTTGACCCAATCCGAGATCTCCTCCAAGCCGCACTAACCGTGGTGGGGTCGTTGATACTACACACCTCGTTCACCTTCTTCAACCTAGAGTAGACAATCACACACCCAGTTAAAGTAGCCATAAGATTGTGCATAGAAATCATTGTAAGATTGCCATGATTGAATTCCGAGCCAGAGCCATTGAGCCAGAGTTGCACTTGACAAAATATGGGCTGCATGCTCTCTACCTCTTCGAAGCCCTCACCCGCATCATGGCTTCAGGTGCATCTTTCACTTTGCCAACAGGCCCTTTGTCATTCCAACAATCTGGGCTGAAATAGTAATGAGGCCTGCGATAACTGCTGCAATCGATACTGGATCACCCATCTCTGCGTTTGATGAATATCGGAATGTTGACGACTTTTCTGGCTTCGGTTGTCTGCTGCAGGCGTGTGACTAGTTACTCCTAGCGAGAGGTGTGTACCGAGTATTCGCCGTAAGTTATCGAGTCGACAGTCTTCGACTCATACCCGAATGAGATGTGGGCTTCAAAATCTTGACGGAACCGTATCACAGACAGTATGGGAATTGAAAGCGGTGGATCAGGAGACTCTATGTGTACAGGTAGAGCTTCGCGATCGGTCGGTAAAGTGAGGTAAGTATCTGCATCCAATTAAATTACTGATACTGTACATACACTTTGATGTAGTTGATTCCGCTTCAGCCCCCAGAAAGGGGTCCTGAGTCTCGGTGGCGCTACCGGTACCTACTCTGCTACCGAATACCTACCCCAGTCCACCAGTCATTCACCTCCTCCTCCTCTGCTACACCGGCGTTCTCCCCATCGCATTAGACTCGACCCCCCATAGAATACCAAACCTGGGGGACGCTAAACCCCTAAAAAGTAACGAACTCGTCCTCTGCACGGGGCCCTGCGCGTCCACACACTCAAACCAAGCTAATCCCAAGCCACGCTAGTGGGAGAAACTCATGGCTCCGTATGGTGGGATGCTCCCTCCCTCCTCTGACACCCCACGCATACTCTACATACTCATATCCCTATTCAATCGCCATGCGTCACACCAGCGGCAAGTCCTCATGGGTTCTCACATCTCAACACACGGGAATGAAACTCTCAATACAAATTGCCACCATCACGTACGCAGTGGATCGCAGAGATTCGGCAGACAGAGCGGGTGAGAGTGCTTCTTCGCTGTGTCCGGATTTTTTGACAGACGTACCCGGACCATGCGGGCGAGAAGTTGGTTGGAGGTATGGTGCGATGGTTTGTTATATGTTAGTAAGGCTCGATATGGCCTTCTTCGACCTCTGAGTAAAGAACACAGACGATGCGATTCGTGCAAAAAGTCAATAGAAAATCGACCCGACCTTCACGCACCATCACACACCCTACAAAGAGCACTCAGATCGTCATCAGCGCAGAAAACTACCTCTACTGGTCAATCGGAGTTTAGTTAAGGGGCTATCAGCACTGCGAATCACCCCACGCTGATTCTGGGTGAAGCTGCAATACATTGTTCCTGGCGTATCAGCAGTGCGAGATTGCAGAGACGTTGAGGACGGGGGGATTAGGAGGGAGGGGTATCAGACTTTGTTTGGGCATGATATGTTTTTGTTGGATTTGGTGAATGTGGGAGGGGAGGGGGAAGTTTTTGGAATGAGTCAATGAAATGTCTACAGAACCGCAACATCCATTTTTCGCTATTTTAATGACCTAGGGCTTGCTCACTTGGACACCTGAGAGGTGAGGTGGGCGTTGGGGCGGCGGTGGGTGGGTGCGCTTGGTATGGGCGGGATGGGACTGGCTGGATGGGGACGGGTTTGTAGCACTGCTTGATGAGGACCCTAGGGGTTGAATTTGCAGTATAAAAGTAGGCGGGGATTGGTGTTTGTATATGCGTATTTGCATTATGCTGTGTTCTGACCCATACGTCAATACGGCCCATTCATCAATGGGCCTAGCCCACCCATCAATATGATGGCCACAATAATATTTAAATATAATTATCTCATATATACGGAACTAATGAGAAATACGGGACTATGGAGCACTACGGATAAATGGAAAAATATA
>Ga0307511_10004992_pt1 | contig 13532 bp, 12 predicted proteins | sample 13_EM_MG_FD_200266 | JGI IMG/M metagenome (GOLD analysis project Ga0307511, IMG submission 200266) | Populus trichocarpa ectomycorrhiza microbial communities from riparian zone in the Pacific Northwest, United States - 13_EM | ecosystem: Host-associated > Plants > Roots > Unclassified | place...
TTACAAAATCTAAAACAAACCATAACAGATATAAAATTATACATTCATATAGTACAAGTTTGTTTGAGAAATAACAATAAAACATGTACATCTACTAACAAAATACATATACTAAAAAAACAATAAAATTGACATTTAATTAAATGTTAAAATTTAAAAAGATAGAATTACTTACGAAAATTGATAAAATCCATCGGTAAATTAGAACACGGATGCTGTGACCACAAAACTTCAAGAAATATAACTTGTTGTGCTGATATGAGGGAGAATTTTGTTTGGGGGGGAGGGGGGGCTGGTTGTTTGCAGATGTGGAGAGTTGGGATTAGGAAGAAGAAGAAGAAGAAATAGGGGAGGAGAGGGTTGGCAGAGCGGACATATATTAACTTTTCCCGACGGTTTCACCGACGGACACTCCATCGGTGAAACCGTCGGTGGTTCTGACGGAACAATTGACACATCACCGTACAGATCTTCCATTTCAAATCCCTCGGTGATTCCGTCGGCAATTTAAATGGCGAATCGGTCACGTCGCTGTACGGGCTGTCTTTTTGAATCCGTCGGTGATTCCGTCAAAAAAAATAACCCGCCAAAACCTCCACGTCAGCGACCCGCCTTTTTTTTTACGACGAAAACTTTTCTGTCCGTAATTAGTCGGTAACTACCAACAGAAAATTTTCATCGGTAGTGACCGACTGAATTACGAATGGAAAAGTGTCCGTCGGTAGTTACCGACTGAAGTACGGACGGAATAGTGTCCGTCGGTAATTTCAACCTCAAATTACTGACAAACATATTCCGTCGGTAAATCCGTTGCTATTTAGCGAATTTGTGGTAGTGTTTCTCTGCCTCTGCCTCAAATTCTTGCCTCAATTTTTCTTCCGATTGTTCACTACCATGGAACGCGAGCAATTTTCTAAGGAAGGCGGGAATAATGCCTTTGATCTTTTTTTTCTCTACCATTCTGATCATGTGGGATTGGTGCTTGTTTCCAAACCTCTCAATGGTGATAATTACTCTACCTAGTACATATCTATGACAATCTCCTTAAACGCTAAAAATAAATTGGAATTTATAGATGGTACAATACAGATACCGTCAGCCAACAGCCAACCAGACGAGCATGCTTCATGGAAAAGATGCAATGACATGATTTTATCATGGATTCTTAACTCGATTACATCAGAACTTACCGGCAGTGTTATATATTCGACTACAGCACAAGAAGTTTGGGAGGACCTTCAAGATCGTTTTTCTCAAAGTAATGCTCCTCGTATCTTTCAGATTGAGAGGGACATCGCTTGTGTTTCTCAAGCTCAGATGACAGTTGTGGCATTCTATACAAAGCTGAAAGGATTGTGGGATGAATTATGATCTTATAGCGGAACTGTTTGTTCTTGTGGAGCAGATTATAAGCGACGACAATTGATGCAATTTCTCATGGGATTAAATGAATCTTACAAGGCAATTCGGGGGCAGATTCTACTGTTGAATCCTTTACCTGATATTCGTTAGGCTTATGCTTCTATTATTTAAGAAGAGAAGCAACGCAGCTTAGGTGATACACATGATGCAACAGAAACCGCAACCATGGTAGTTCAACAAGATGCACCCACAGCTCTGGCATTTCGATCATGACAAAGGGCTTCCTCCTGCTCTAATTCTTTTAATTGTAAGCCACTACACTACACATACTATGACAATGACCATCATGTGCGAGATACATGTTGGAAATTGCATGGATATCCACCAGGTCATCCAAAGCACAAAGCCAACAGATTCAACACGTTTGGAAGTCGTCCTCACTACAACAAACCTGCATAACCTTAAGCTAAATACATCAAGGAAGGTCCCACGATGTAATAGATGCATTCAGTGATGAATGGACTCTTTGATTTACAGTTCCAGCAAATATTGTCCATCATGAACAATAAAGGAACCGATCAAACCGCTGTTCCTCAGGCCAATGTTGCAGTTACTACTCCAGGTTTGTTACAAGCACCGTTAAGACTCCATCAATTGATTCTCGACAGTGGAGCCACTGACCATATCACTTTTTCTTTGAATTTGCTTGTCGATAGTCATCAGAACACTATTTTACCACCAGTTATTATGCCGAGTGGAGAATAGGCTCCAATTATGTCTATCGGGACTTTACCTTTGAATTCTGTTATTTCCCTAAAAAATGTGCTTGGTGTGCCATCTTTTAAGGTGGATTTGATGTCTATAAGTCAAGTTACAAGAGGTCTTAATTATTCAGTAACTTTTTCCCTATTGGTTTGGGTAAACAACGAGGCAGACTTTATTACTTGGTTGCATTAGCATCAACACTACCGACACCAAAATACCAACCCTCTGCATCTGCTGCCATTGCTACCTGATCATCTCGTTCTCATGTCATCTCTTACACCGATTTGTGGCACTGCCGATTAGGGCATTTATCTTCCTCTAGATTACATTTTATGGCAAAAAATTTACTCAATTTCCCTTTTACATTCCAAGACGTTTGTGATGTTTGTGCACTTTCAAAACAATATCGTCTTCCTTTTTCTGCTAGTTCAATTTCCTCTATTCGACCATTTGAATTAATTCATTGCGATATTTGGGGTCCTTATAAATTTTCTTCTCCTTTTGGTGCTAAATATTTTTTGACAATTGTGGATGATTACTCTCGATTTACATGGGTATTGTTTATGCATCACAAACATGAAACACAAAATTTACTCACCAATTTCTTTTCCTTCGTCAAAACTCAATTTAATGCATCCATCGCAAATATTCGTGTCGATAATGGGGGGAATTGTCTTCTATGCAGAATTTTTCCCGCCAACATGGCACAACTTATCAACACTTTTGCGTTTATATGCCCCAACAAAATGGGGTTGTAGAGCATAAACCTCGTCATATCCTTGAGTCCGCCCGTGCTCTTTGTTTTCAAGCTCACCTCCCTTGTATTTTTGGGCAAAATGCGTCCTTACCGCTATCCATTTAATCAATCGTTTGCCTACACAACTTCTTTCTTATAAAACCCCCTTTGAAAGACTTTATAACAAGAATCCCAATTACTCCCATCTCAAAGTTTTATGTTGCCTTGCATATGCTACTGAAATGCATGCTACACATAAATTTGCTCCTCGAGCTGCACATTTTGTTTTTCTCGGGTACTCGGTCGGCCAAAAAGCTTACAAACTCTACAACCTTACCACCCATAAATTTCTCATCAGCCGTGGCATTGTTTTTCATGAACACATTTTCCCCTACCAATTACCTCCCACCATTCCTGCACCTCCCATATCATCAACTGAATCCACAACTGCCACACCAGTCATTCCTCTTTCCATCTCAGATCTTCTTTCAGCAGCCTTACCAGTCTCCTCTCCTATGTCTTCCACTCCAGTTCCTCCTTCGTCTCACATAAATGTGCCCCTGTCATCACCTACAATGCTTCATATGCAGCCTTTGCGTCTTTCCCAGCAGCATCACAGCCCTCCTCGTGCTCTACGTGATTATTGCGTCGTTCCCAGCAGCATCACAGCCTTCCTCGTGCTCTATGTGATTATGTTTGCAACCAAGTAACATCTCCCAAACCAATTTTGCCTTCATCATCCAGTCCCACTACAGGTACAAGGTATCCTCTTTGTAATTTTCTTTCTTATCACCGCTACTCACCACATCATTGCTCCTTTGTTGCCATCATTAGTCAGGACATTGAGCCCCGCTCTTACACTAAAGCTGCCTCCTTTCCACAATGGCATGATGCTATGCAATCTGAGTTAGCAGCATTGGAAGCTAACCAGACTTGGTCCCTCACATCTCTCCCTCCTGGCAAGACTGCAATTGGATGTCGCTGAATCTACAAAATCAAGCACCATTCAGGCGGCACCATTGAGCGTCATCAAGCTTGGTTGGTGGCCAAGGGTTACACACAGCTGGAAGGTATTGATTTCCATGACACATTTTCTCTTACTGCCAAAATGATTACTGTTCGTTGTTTACTAGCTCTGACAGCAGCGCAAAATTGGTCCCTCCACCTGCTAGATGTACACAATGCTTTCCTTCATGGTGATCTTCATGAAGAAATTTATATATGTCCACCTCCTGGTCTTCAACGACAGGGGGAGAACTTGGTATGTCGCCTCAACAAGTCATTGTATGGATTAAAGCAAGCATCTCGCCAATGGTTTGCCACATTCTCTGCAGTTGTTCAAGTTGCCGGATATGTTTAGTCTAAAGCAGATTATTCATTGTTCACATGTCACAATGGTGAATATTTTACCGCATTGTTGATATATGTTGACAACATTCTCATCGCAGGTAATGACCTCAAGGCTATATCTACTGTCAAGAGATTTTTGCACAGTCGTTTTTGAATTAAAGATTTGGGTGATTTGAAGTACTTTTTGGGCATTGAGATCTCTCGATCAAAAAAGGGTATTTCTATGAGATCACAACGGAAATACGCTTTGGAAATTCTGAAGGATATTGGGATTTTGGGTGCTAAACCCGTGAATTTTCCTATGGAACAAAACACAAAACTCTCTGATGCAGGTGACTTGCTTAAAGATTCATCTTAGTATAGAAGACTTGTGGGGCGCCTAATCTACTTGACTATTACACGACCAGATATCATGTATTCTATACATGTGCTAAGTCGGTTTATGCATGCACCACGCAAACCGCACATGAAGGCTGCCTTGCGTGTGTTGCATTACCTGAAAGGTGCTCCAGGTCAGGGTTTGTTTTTCTCTTCTAAAAATGATATGTCTCTGCGAGCTTTTTGTGATTCAGATTAGGCCGGTTGCCTAATGACTCGGAGATCCACTACGGGTTATTTTGTTTTTTTGGGTTCTTCGCTTGTTTCTTGGCGAACGAAAAGATAGAAAACAGTGCCACTCTCCTTAGCAGAAGCCGAATACAGAGCTATGACAGGTACATGCTGCGAGTTATCTTGGTTACGATCATTGTTGAAAGACCTACGGATATTGCATTCGAAACTAGCATTACTACAATGTGATAACAAAGCAGCTTTACATATATCAGCTAATCTAGTTTTCCATGAGAGAACCAGATATATAGAAATGGATTGTCACTTCATTTGGGACAAAATACAAGATGGTTCAATCATGACTGAATTTGATACTTTAGCAGAACAACTTGCAGATGTATTCACTAAACCATTGGGAAAAGAGAGTTTCTCCACCATGATTCGCAAGTTGGGAGTTCTTGACGTTCACTCTTCAACTTAAGGGGGAGTGTTAAGAAAGGATCAACAATATCTCACATTTACGTAATGTATTAGGAAACATATGCTGTCAAGGACATCTATTCTTATTGTAACTCTTATTCCAAAAATATCTTAGCACAATATAGGAAAATATTTTTGTATATACCTGCTGCTGTGACAGATTCAATGTAAAATAATTTTGAGTTGGCAAATCTTTTCTTTCTCTGAATTTACACGTTAAGAGAAATCATTATATTTAGCCATTGAATCGTCATATAGCTGATCAGATTCTAAAAATCTAAATCATGTTGCTTTGACTGGTTGTGCGATGATTCATGAGCATCTCTTTAGATAGTCTGCATAATTGAGGCAATTATTCGGTGAGGGAATAGCATGTACCTTGCATTTTTGGGATTGAAATTTAAAGCTATTAAAGATTGGATCAAAATCCATTCCATATGCATGTGTGATCTGACAGAACATGGCTGGTTTGCTGTCTGCAGTGTCGGCAGTGTGCTAAGTGACTGCCTCGTCAAATCAACGAGACTCGAGCATTTGCTTACAATGAACCAATTGCCATGGTTGCTTACGTCAAAAGAGTAACAAAGATTTATTTTTCTGTAGATAGTTCTTTCGTTGGTTGCTTAAGGTCAGATATCAGCTGATTAAAGAAAAAATAATAATAAAGAAGAAAGCACATAGGTGGCATTACACATGAAAAAAAGAATAAATTAACTAGAAGTAGGTTTTTACTAGTTTTTTGACATTGACATGTTTTCTCATGGTCGAATAATTTGTTTTAGAAAACTATGTATTTAGATTTTTACGATATGTTTTTGTACATAAAAAAAATCTTAAATAAAATTTAAAAAATTCATGCATACATGTAATTAAATAAATTAATAACTATTTATTCAATAAAAACAATTATTGCTTAATCTCTACCCAGCTGAAGTAAGCTAAACTTTTATGACCTAAAAATCAAGCTAATCTTTATATATATATAAAAAACTATTTTTAACAATATTTCAACCTGAAAAAACCATAAAAATACTCTAAACACTTTGTAAAACATATCTATAACCTATAATAACTCAAAAATTATCTTCAAAATTCATAATGAATCTGAAATCATAATTCTTTTCGAGTTCAAATCTACAATTCTAGGCAAGTTTAAGGTAAAAATAATACATTGTCTAAACTTTACTTGTCAAAAGTAAACCATTGAAACTAAAATCACATGTTTTTATGACTGAAATCAATCTCAATTAAGATTTTTTTTCTCTACAATCAGAATCCAGCCACTTTTCTTCTTCTCTCTCAAATCAGGAATTAAAAAATAAAAATAAAAATTTGAAATCAAAATTGAATTTAATAGATTGTTAGTGACTAAAAGTTCATAATCTAAAAAGTTGGAAGATTAAAGTGTATGTTTAGCTCTAGTTTTAGCAAAAGTATTTTTTTGTTGTATTTTTCATTTTAATCTTTTATTTTTGAATCTTTCTCTTCTTTAATAAAAATATTTTAATTGGTCATCAATTTGGACCTATGAGAGTACAGTAAAAAAAATAATTAAAAAATAATCACAATCCACACTGATTTATTTGTTGATAAATAGTTCACACCTTTTATTAGAGTATTCCTTAATATCATTTGAATTTTTGGGCTCCAAATGAAAAAAAAAAAAGAAAGAAAGAAGGGCAAACCTAAAAAATGCCCCCAACTATTTAGGCAGTCTTGATTTTTTCCCAGTAAAAATTTTCCATCAACTCTGTCGCCTAAGATTTAAAATTCTCAATCAAGCTTCTATTCAAAATTCTCAGTCGCCTAAGATTTTTCCCTCGCACATCATTTTATTGAAAAATCAACATTTTCTATCAAGAAATTCTAACAACGAAGATAAAATTAGGGTTTTTAAATTCTAAGGTTACTGACACAACCAGAGAAATCTAGTTAGATTTAAATAATATTCTCTAATAAAAAATAAAACACCCAACAACTTTTAGGTTTAATTTTAAAAAATCCAATGGTTCAATAAATAAGAGATTTTCTTCCCATAAAAAGACAGTCTTGAAAACTTACTAGAAAAATTTGAGCAAGAACTAACATTCGGATCTTCTATTATTATTGTTTTAAGTTAGACTATTCGTTTAGATATTTTCTTAAATTGTTTTTGTTTTTCAATTAGATCCATCAAATCTTGTAATAATTATTCCTTGTCACAATCTTAATTGAGAAATCAAAATTAAATTAAATTTGATCTCTGAAAATTTCAATATTCTTAATTGAACTTAAATTGAACTTCCAAACTTAATTTTTTTACTAATTAAGCCCCTAATAAATTAATTTGACTCATTTAAAGTATAATTAAGTCCTTACACTTAATTAAATCCTTCAATTGGATGCAAATTAATTCTTAAACATAATTAAAATTCAATTTGACTCATAATTAAATCAAATTGGCCTATTAAAAATTTAATTATGTCATTGGACTTAATTTTTATGCAAATTCATCTAATAATCATTTAATTTGACATTTAATTTATATTGTTTTCTCTATTTTTAGGCACAAATGGGGTACAATTAGATCTTGAATTTCCTTCTAAATCACAGCTTGATTTTTTCTATATTTTTTTGAAATTCTTCTCGACCTACTTTCTCTACGTTGCTAGTCTTTATTTTATTGTTTGTTTTTTTTATTTTTTTTAAAGTGAATTTTAAAAAATAACCCATGTGTAAATTGCTGACTTTGATGACCTTTTTTTCTGTCAATCAAGTGGGCCTGGTAGTGTTGGCAGGCCACAACCAATTCATAACACTAAAAATCATTTGTTGTACACGCGCGCGTGCGCAATCACATAATAGTACATAGTCTGTAATGCACAACAAGTCAATATTAATTTCTTTTAAATGTAAACAAATATTAAGAGTATAGATAATATTTTAAGCTTCTTGGATCTAGTAATTATATTAGACTCAAGTAAATTGTATCACACAGTCATGTAAGATCCAAGAGCCTTGAGTATGAAGGCCATGCCAGACCTAAAAAATTTAAATATAATTTTTTAATTTTTTTTTCAATTAATCCTTCAATTTGATTTGCTAGTAATTGAGCTTTGAATGTTTTTTATTTTTCTCTTTATGAAATTACCCTTTCTCATATAATTTTTTCTTTGTTATCAAATTAAATTGTGGAGACTTTACAAGAATAATTAAAGGGTATCTTTTCATGATGTTGACAAGAATTTATTTATTTATTTTATTATCCATTGTTGTTTTTTATAATTATATTATTAAATTAATCAAGTTTATTAAACCAAATTCTAAATTTTCATTAATCTTCTAAAAAGAGTATCATCATTTTTTTACCTTTTAAAAAAATTACCATGTCTCGCAACATTGCGAAAACCAAATCATTTGTTGATGATAATATTAATTCCATAATTTTGAAGTAACATGAGTGGAAGTTGATTGAGAATAAGCTGAAGACAGATAAAAACAATGAAAAGTCAGGAGAAGAGAAATACTAAGTAGTTGCTTTCGCCATATTCCAATTAATTTTTTTTCTCCTTTAGAAGCCATTGTGATCATCAGTATTAATGTTGTCAACGTCTTCGTTGAGTATAAACGGACAAAGAATAACCTTATCTCAACAATCTTGGCTAAAACTCTCTTATCCCTAAACCATTGTAGATTGCATAGAAAGAGAGCAATATTGTGTTGTGTTCCTTTACTATTTATGTGGATATTCAATCACTTGAAAACATCTTCAATAATTTTTGGTGGTTTAATATTGGACTGATTTTAAATAAATAATGGAACGACCTAGATGAGAAAGCATGAGTGAGAAAATACCAAGCACTTTATCATAGTAATTTTAGGAGGAGAGCTCCTTGGGCGGGCAATTCTTCTTATCTTATGAGTTGAGGTGACTGTCGCACCTTTAACAAGAGCCAAAAGAAATGTATGGTTGGGTTAACAAGAGATCCCATCTGGTGACCTCCTTTAACCAAAACTAAAGGAACTATGTGTGGTTGGGTTAACCTGAGATCCCTTTTGGCGATCTCCTTTAATCAGAACAAAAAATATATGTGTTCTTCCTGATGGCAGGGTTCAAACTTGCTTTTACTTTGGGAATTTCATAATAGTAGGGTTCTTCTCACTTTGTAAGGATCACCACTGGCAGGGTTGATCTTCTCATTTCTTTGAGATTTTCCTAATGGTAGGGTTCGCCTCATCTTCTTCTCATTCGAGGGTCAAAACTGTGATTCTTTGTTATTATCAACTCAATGATTCTTTCTTTGTCCACAATCTTACTGGATTTCATTAAGGATTTTTCCTGTAATAATTCAAAAATATATGTGCAATGCTTTGAGGTTAGATGACATGCATACCTTTTTACCTGGTTTGAAATATAGGTCCCCCCCTCTTTAATGTTCCATTGTCATAGGGTGTCTTTGTTTGTTACCTAAAGCTTTCTTTGTTCTTCTGACTAACTAGCTCATTTGCATGCTAGTCTTCCATTCAGATGTAAGTGTAGTGCCCATTTGGGGCTGTCTACAACGATTACTATTTTCATTGTTTATCAAGCTTAACAATGCCTCCAAGTATGGTGTTGCTTGATTCATCATGAAAAAGCTCAACAAGTCATTCATCTCCTGGATTCTCTCGAGAATTGTTCTCTAATTAGTTGTGTGCATCCTACCAACACCCATTAAAAAGTTTTCTTGTGTCGACCTCATCTTAGATTGCTAATCATCCACGGACTTGCCTCCATTTGAAACAATGCTCTTCACATATACATTATCATCAACCTTCTTGGAAACTATTCAGTCCTCCAAACATGCTTCTCATATCTTGCAGTAAAAGGCTCTTTGTTGTATATTCAGTGTTTTTATCAATGAATTCCTTTCAGCTTGTCAAATCAGATTATGAAAAGAAATGCATTGACATCATCAATTATGTTCAATTTGTTACCCATATTTATACGGTGAAGTGCACCTTGGGCTTCAAAATATATGATCCCACAATTAGTCTTGGTGGTGTGTATCATTTCGATATTCATTCAAATGCCACTATATTATAACGTTTGTTAGGAGTAATAGTCATGTTTCAAAGGGAAACCTAAAATGACAATATGAAAATGTCTTTTAAGTGTCGTATTGTCCCACAATCAATATTGATGGTGTTCATCCTTTCGATATTCATTCAAAAACAGCCATGTGATAACATCTTTCAGGAGTCATAGTTATGTTTCATAGGGTAAACCTAAAATGAAGATATGAAGATGTACTTCAAGTGCAACATTGCTCTCAATTACTACTAGAGTTTACTAGATCATAGATTGTTCTTGAACATCATTGCCCCTAATTGATCTGAGTATGCTTGTTCTTCTGTCTATAATCAAGAGGCTTTTATCATTGCCAGATACTAAACATAACTTTGATGGACTTTGCTAACTCATCATTTGATTCTTTCTTTGCCCCAAGTTGATCTAAATATTGTTTGTTTTCCTTTTCAGGGTCCACTGTATTGCTCCCAGGTGGTCAACTTTTCAAGCATAAGCAATAAGTGTCAATGTCATCTCTGTCAAGGATTGCAAACTCGATCAATGTTCTTCTTGTTTGACGAACTTTCTTATTATTATTTGATTTGATTTGAAGGATAAAATTAAAAACTATAAGAGCTTGGATTAGACATGTTTAATATTATTATTAATATTATAAATATTATTATTGTGATTATTATTAATATAATTATTAATAATTTTTATAAAAAAATATTATTACTATTGAAAAAAACCATAGATTTGATTTGAAAAGTAAAATTAAAGATTATTATTGTTGTTGTTGATGTCATCATCGTCGTTGTTATTCTTATTATTATTATGATTATTAGTGTTATTCTTATTCTTAATGTTCTTATTATTTTTAATATTATTAAAATTGAAAAACAATTATTACTATTAAAAAAATCATAAATTTGATTTGAAGGAATAAAAAACTATAAGAACTTGGGTCAAACAAGTTTATTATTAGTATTATTATTATTATTATTATTATTAGGGGAACCAAATCCCAGAAACATAGGTCTAGTTGTGGCGCCAAATCCAAGTTTATAATCATTAGTAGTATTCTTGTTATTATTATTGTTATTATTATGATCATTAATAATTTTTTTTAAAAATATTTTTACTATTGAAAAAAGACCATAAATTAAATTTCAAGGGGTAAAATCCTATAAAAACTTGGACTAGACAAGTTTAATATTATTATTAATATTAAAAATATTACTATTTGTATTATAATTAATATTATAAATATTATTTTTGAATCAAGCGTTGGAATTAACAAAAGACTTTTAAATCTAGTTTTATAAATAGACGTAACATTTTTTAATATTAATATTTTTTATATAAAATAAAATAAAATTACTCCGCATTGCACGGGACACCCACGACCAACTACGGATGCCATGTGCTGGGTGTGGGCGTGCATGGAGCACAATTGAACATCACCAATTAGTAATTGTTTTTATATATAAATGTCACTATCAATTTCTTTAACCCCGGCGGCTATCCTTAGCTTAACCTTTGAATTGATTAACAAAATAAAAGGTGAGCTGTGCACATAAAAACCATCTCTTGCTGATGAAAGGTTGTCAAGGGGGGAGTAGTTTATTGGTCGGGTTTTAAATTTGTTTTTTCGAGATTATTAGTTTGAGTTTTATAAATTTCAGGGTCACTGAAGGTTTATATAATTGTTAATTTCAGGACCTGTAAAATTAATCGAGATAGACATAAACTGATCTGAATATTCACAATAATAATAAAAAAAAATTATTGGGTCAGCAGCGACTATGTTTATTATGATGGTTGCATCAAGTTTCCACTCTCCCAAGTCCACATTTCCTCATCTTATTGGTCTCAAAATGCAAGGACAACTAAATTAAGCCCTCACATTTAATTTATCTTACTTAAATCGCCCCCCCCCCTCTCCATATATATACTCTCCGTATTTCCATAGTCTCATCGGATCCAGGCATACACAAAACCATGGTAGAAACGGTATGATATATATTTGTGTGTGTTGACGGTATGATATATATTTGTGTGTGTTGATTTATCTTTTAATGCATCCTCTTTGGCCTTTTTCTTCTTTTTACGTGGATGTCCTATATATGTACAAGTTCTTGATATATAATCTCTACAGCGGATTCTTCCATGTCAGAACATGTTTTGAGTTCTTCCAATCTTTCTGTCTATAAATTTATCCTGAGATTTTCTTTGTTTTTCTATTGGGATTAATCATGGTGAGGTCCTATATGAAATGCATGCACTAACTAGTACTGTTACAGAAAGTCACAACGATGGTGATCAAGGTGGTTGACCTTGGATGCGAAAAATGCCACAAGAAAATCAAGAAAGTACTGTGTGGTATCCCTCGTGAGTCTTTCTTTTTCTCTCTTTAAAAACAGTGCTAGGTTTGAGTTGTTTTTATTACCAAAGGAAGTGACTAAGTTTTGTGGATTTGATGATGTTAATTAACGAACAAGAGAAATCCAGAACCAGATATATGACAAGAAGGAAAACACAGTGACAATCACTGTGGTGTGTTGCAGTCCTGAAAAGATCAAGAAAAAAATATACTGCAAAGGAGGTGAAGCTGTCAAGTGCATTGAGATCAAGCTGCCTCCACCTCCACCTCCACCTTCACCACCACCTCCACCTCCACCTCCACCTCCACCTCCACCATCACCACCCCCATCACCACCTCCATCACCACCTCCACCACCATGCACATGCACATGTTGTGAAAAATGCCGCCGAGGCCCATGTTGTCATCACTTTTGTATGCCAATAGTACCTCCATATTTTCATGTACCTTGTAGATGGTCAGAGTGTGATCTATGGGGAGATGGTTGTTGTAGTTGCCGAAGTAGGGGTTACTATGTGTGCAGAAGTGCATATGTTTATGAAGAGTACTACTATCCCCCGACATGCAAATGATGTAAAGGGAAATCAAGTTCAGAAGACCGATGATTTGAGTCAACGTCCAACATCAAACGTTGGATTCAAATCCAGTGGTCATGATGGGCCTTAGTGTTGTTGTGTTTATAATATCATCCCTTTTGTGTTGCTGCTGTTGTTTTGACCTCTTTCATCTAGCTAGATGATGCACGACTTTGTGCCTAGCTAGTATTTCCAAGTCAATGGTCACAGTTTTTCCATTGTTGATGGCTTCTTACATGTTTGGTCAACAAATATGGGAGGCTTTACTACCTAGTCTTTGTTTTTTATGCTATCTTATCT
>Ga0307511_10004993_pt1 | contig 13531 bp, 12 predicted proteins | sample 13_EM_MG_FD_200266 | JGI IMG/M metagenome (GOLD analysis project Ga0307511, IMG submission 200266) | Populus trichocarpa ectomycorrhiza microbial communities from riparian zone in the Pacific Northwest, United States - 13_EM | ecosystem: Host-associated > Plants > Roots > Unclassified | place...
TCGACACGGTCGCCCGTGTGGCATGGAATTTCGGCGCGTACGCCCACCCGCTGTCGGCGGCACACATGCTCGCCGCCGACCTGGGTGCCATGCTTCATCCTCACCCGGTAGTGGGTCAGGCCCCATCGGTCAGCCTGCAGCCTCGGCGTGACCTCCCCGCTGCGTCAGCCAGCCAGCCTCCACCCTCGCATCTGCACCTCATGGACATGGTGCACCGTGTCGCGCCGGGCGCGGCCACAGGTGGCGGCACACTCTCGCCTACATCTCACCTGAACCTGTTCACCACGCTCGAACACGACATCGCCAGCTACATCTGCCGAAACGACCTGCGTGAACGGCTCCGCGATTTTATCCAACTCGTCCTGACCCGGCTTGCCGAGCGCGACGATGTCGGCAAGATCGTGATCAACGCACATAGTCAGGGCGCCATTGTTGCCGTCGATGCACTCGGTCGCTACGCCCCCACCAAAATACGGAGGCTGGTCACCGCTGGAAGTCCGCTCCGGAAATACGTGGATCTCTTTGCTTGGGGCAACCACGTCGGAGAATTGCAAAAAATCGCGACCAAGGACTTCTGGCACAACGTTTACGACCCGTTCGACCCCGTCGCGGACCCCCTAGTGGTTCAGCAGGGCTGGCAGCCTGGCAAGGCGATCGACGCTCAAACTGCAGCCCCCTTAATGCGCTGCCCCATCACGGACCAGCCGGTCGACAATGTCGCCAACAGTGGCGGCGGCTTGGCCGCACACAACTACTGGGGCAACGCCCGCCAGTTCATCCCCTACCTTGCTGACGTGATCAAGAATGCCTGATTGCGACCGCCAGAACCAGCTCTAGCTCAAAGTGACGGGCAGAACCATATGTCCGTGGCGCGTCATGATTTCCTTGCTGATCCTGGCGAGGAAGAGGCCGTAGGCGTACCTGCGGCTGCGGGTGCACGCGTAGTCGTGGTGATCCTGTTGCTGGATCACGGTTATGCCGTCGACTGCGGGGAACGGCTTGCGTGTCGATGAGCCGTTCCCCGATCAAGTCAGGCAGCCTGGTGCGGGAGGCTGTAGTTGCCGCTGTGGCTCTGCTCTGGCGGGCGGTGTGTGTCGCCCGCCGGACACCGGGAGTTCGCCGTTCCTGGCCCGAAGAACATGCCATGGCACTTGTCGCACCACCTCCACTCGGCCTGCCGACTGGGATTCGGCGCGACGTTATGGAACGGGCTGTAGTCCGAGCTGCCACTCTGGCCTGGCGCCGCGTGGGTACCTCCGGCCGGGCATCTGGAGCTCGCGACGGCCGGCCCATAGAACAAGCCCTGACACCGGTCGCACCAGCGCCAGCCGCTCTGCCGGTCGGCGGCCGCGATGGCGTCCATGGGAAGCGAATAGTCGCCGCTGTGGCTCTGATCCGCGGGCCGGTGGGTATCGCCGGCCGGGCAACGCGAGTTGGCCCACCCTCCGCCGAAGTAAAGCCCCTGGCACTTGTCGCACCACCGCCAGTCGGGCTGCATCGGCAGTTGGCCACCGCCCAGCCGCTCGACCTGGACGAAGATGGAGTAGACCCCGCGCAAGTACGGATCGTCCTGATAAGGCAGTTCGACGATTCCGGCGCCGAGGCCCTGCACGTTGTTGGCGACCAGATAGTCGGCCGTCTCGGTGTTCAGGGCGATGGTCTTGGGGTTGAAGACGAAGCCCTGAGGGTCGTCCGGGTTGCGCTGGGTGCCGATCGGACGACGCATCGACCTGCCCAGCGGGGACCACAGCCCGGCTAGCGTACCGACGGTCTGGATGCCCAGCGAGACCGCGTCGAAAACCGGCTTGGAGACGGGCCAGATACCGCCGAAGACCTCCTTGGCGCGCTGTCCGTACTCCTTGTCGGCCTGCACCTGCCAAGCCAGCCACCCGTCCCAAAAGCCGGCGCCGGGATCCCACTCCCAGATGGTCGGGGTGATCATGACCATGTCTTGTCCGGGCTGTAGTTCCCCTTCCCAGACGGTATAGGGCGGGTAGCGGCCGACGTTGAGGGCAGCGGAGCGTTCCCACGGTTTGGCGACCGGCGGAAACTTGTCGCCCGAGACGATGCCGCCTCGGTCGGACGCCGACCCTGCCTGAATCCGGTTCGGCAGATTCCAGGTGTCCCCCATTAGCTCGCTCTCGCTGTCCAGACTCTGTTGTATGGTTCCGTCGGGGCGGCCGATCTTGGTGTTGACCCCCAGAAACACCTCGTCGTGCTTGCCGTCCCAGTTGAATGCGTCGTCCCATGTCTCATTGTGGCACCAGAAGCCGTTGATCGTCGCTCGGTATAGGGGCATCGAACCGATCCTTTCGTGGTCGCCGAGCACTCCACACACTGGAGTCGCGCCGGGACTGTAACCAATTTGTGTCCGTCAATGCGCTGTATTGACCATCGCTCACCGAATGATTTCCGGAGAGTGTGAGTCTGGTTAGTCTTTAGCTGGGAGTTGTATCTGCTGGAATGCTCACGGCTTCTGGCGCGGTCGTCGAATTCCTGCACGCGTTCGTCGTCGGCCTTCGATAGTGCTGCTGACCCTTTTGGCGCGTTTGTGGAAGTATGTCCACACGCTGCCGGCGCTGAGACCGAGAGCTCCAATTCCCGCGACGAGGACGGTAACGCTGGAAGTCAAAAAGCTCCACGCGGAGGCGATCGAGTGTCCGATAGTGGCGGCAACGGCGAATTTGGCGTCGATCTTCGTGTCAGCGGTCAGCGGCTCCGGGGTATCAGCACGTAGTGCCGTAAATGTGGCCGTGATGGTGAACGAGCCGCTAGCCGATGGTGTGAGTTGCCATGTCCAGGTCGCATCGTCGGCGCTTCCAATGACGGGCTGCACCTCAGTCGAGGCTAGGGTTACCCGCCCCGGTGCGTCGGTCGTCAGATGCGCCTTAATGCGCGCGCCGACGTGCGTAGCCGCGCTTGCAGGTGGAGCGGCTGGAGTATCATATTGCGCGCGCAAATGGCAGTTGGAGGCGCTCTTGCTGCAGACGGTAACACTGAAATTGATCGACGTATCGACGTCTGTGCTTACGTGGGGTGAATATATAATGTATCCGTCGATCAGGTAGGTCTGGTTAGCCGCCGTCGTGGTCTGGAACCACTGCTGTGTAGCTTCGGATGGTCCCTCCGCGCTCCCGCAGGCACTGGTGCACGAAATGATCAGAACAAGCGTCGATAAGGCGATCACTGTGCGGACTAAGCATGTTCTGGCGAGGTGTGAAATTTGACTGGAGAAAACCCCGTTCAGAAAGCGCTCCTTCATGGCCGCCCGGGCGGTTTTTGCTGCCGCAGCCGCGAAAACTGCATCGATGGAAACCAACTCCGCGCTCCAATCCGCCTGGGGATCCTTGCGCTAGTTCGGCAGGTCATGCGGATCTGTTACGGGTTTACGTCGACTGGGTGAACGGGGTGGCGAACTTATTGATGACGAACGGAGTTTGAAGATTGAACGTAGGTAACATACTTTAGGTCTGTCAGAGCTGGCACCAACAAGGATAGGGCCATTCGGGTGGCGCTAGTACATTAGGGGCAACAGTCGGGTGTCAAGAACACTGGATGGTCGGAATGGCGTACTCTCGCGTTTCTGCACGCTGCGGGTCCATCGTCCAACGGCTTCAGCTGGCGGTGCAGACGAACGCGTTCTCGAACCTTCATCGACTGCGTAGGTGGGTGAAGCGGCGACGCGTTGACTGCCGGATTGGGATCAACGGCTGGGCGGTTCCGGTCGAGAGTGTGTTCAGCTTGCTCGCTGCTGGGGAGTAATTTGAAGCAGCTGGTTCGGACGAGAAGCCGGAACTCGATGGTGCAAACTAAGGGATCGTGTGATCGCCTCCCGGGAGAACCAGTGTGTTATCCCGGGGGGCGATCACGATCAGCGCGTCGCCGTCTGAGCTCGCTCTTCGCGCTTGATCTCATACAGGTAGGACCGGTCCACGCTGACGCCACGCTGCTCCAGCATTGCCAGCGTCTTCGGCACCTCCCAGTCCAGCTCGCGCAGGACCGACAGCACGACCTCCTTCTTGGATGGCGGCGGTGGTTCGATTGGCGGTGGCGGTTGAGCCGCCCGTACCCGCGCCCGGAGCTGGCGCATCGCCAGCCGTAGCTCCGACAGCCCCAACTCCGTGCCGAGCGTGAACAGTGCCGGCGCGATGCCCGGCAGTAGCCAGCCCGGCACGATCTCGACGCCGGTCGAGCCCTGGATGTTGAGGCAGATGCTCAAGTCCGCGGTGAGCCCGACGAGCGACCCGCCATACCAGGTACGCCAGCCCAACTCGTCCATGAGCGCGTGCCGCACGACCACGCCGGAGCTGAGCGCCATGAACCCGTCGATGATGGCCGGGAACAGGAACAGCAGCGAGGTCGGCGCGATGTGCCCGTTGGTGGCGGCGATGTTGACCAAGTGCGACCAGGACAGCGCCCCAGCCCCAAGGGTCAACAGGATGACGCCGCCGTAGATGACCCACTGGATGACGGCCAGCAGCCGCCGCTCGATCTTGGCCAGTCGCTCGGCCTCGGGGAGTCCATCGCGTTCGCCAACCAGGGGCGGCTGGCTCGCCGGCAGAGCCGGCCCGGCGAACGGCGCGGCGCCCGACGTGGCCGTCACGTGGCCGTCACGGACGGACTGAGCGAGTGCGTCAGGCATCGGAACCCCCCGAATCGGTACAGGGGTGTTCACCTGCAAGAACGGTCACGATCGGCATGGGTCGTCACCGTCCGGTTCGATCTTAGGCGGCCTCGTAATGAGCAGGTCGTCGGTTCGATTCCGACAGGCGGCTCGGGCTCCGAAGGCTTGATGTCTGCTGGAAAGCGCAGACGTCAAGCCCTCGTTGTGTTCTGCGGGGGCATGGCCCCACACCCCATGCCGGTGCTCCGCCCCGGTCTGACCTGTGTGGATCAGGCCGGGGCGCTGGACTACGTGTCTTTCTGGAGGCGGCGGAGGGCATCGTCCAGGGGAGCCAGGTCGAGGTCGAAGTGCGGGGCCAGGTAGTCGGGGATGGTGGGGTCGTCGGGATCCATGGCGTAGCCGCCGGCGGCGCCGTGCAGGGAGCGAGCCCGATAGATGAGCGACTTGGCGCGGGCGCGGGAGGGGCCGTAGGCGGTCTCGATGTCGGCGATTGCGTCTTCGGCCCTGCCCTGTAGCGCGTCGCGCTGCTTCTCCAGGTCGTCCGCCTTCTTCTCGTGGTCTGTGCAGGCATCTTCGACGTCCTGCACCATCTTGGTGAGCGCCTCAACGGTGCGAACCTCAAGGGAGCCGGAGCGCATCTCGTCGAGGACGACGAGCCACGGACCGGTCACGGCGGCCAGGGCGACGATGATGGCCAGGGTCCAGGCGAGGGTGGAGCCGAAGCCCTTGGCCTGATCCAGCACCCGGGCGGCGATGGAGACGCCGCTGCCGACGCTGACGGCGGCGAGGCTGAGCAACTTGGCCCAGAGCAAGGACTTTCTGGGCGGGAACTCCTTGCGGGCTGGCTCACGCTGGGTGGCGGCGGACGAACGCCACTGCCACATGCTGTGCCCGGTGGTGTGGGCGAGCAGTGCGAGCACCAGGGCGGTGATCAGCGAGAAGCCGACGGTCGCGGAGATCTTGCCCAGGTCGAATGAGCCGGGGCCCAGGTTGAAGACCTTGGCGAGCGTGGTGGAAATGGCCACGATGTCGGCGGCGAGCAATCCGTACGCGGTGCCGCGGCGCACCTTGGACGGCCGGTCCAAGTGGTGCGTGTCGCCGCGATCCAGATCCGCCTTGATGCGATCGTGGTTCTGGCGGATGACGGTCCGCGCCTCGTCGACCGTCATCGGCGGGATGGGAACAGGGCGGTGTTTGACGACGGGGGTGCGGGTTCGCGCACGCTCCCTGGCAGCGAGGCTGAGTTCGCGCTTGATGGCGTTGATCAGCGCGGCGTGCTGGTTCGCCAGTCGGTTGACGCGCCGCTGGCCGCGGTGCCTCGCCGCCGCTGCGACCTTGATCGCCGGACCGGCCACGGCCATCTCCGCGTTGGTCAGCACCGCCGGATCGGCCGGGCGCGGCTCGCGGCGCAACGCCTCCCAGACCATGGTCATGATCCGGTAGGCCTTGATCGGGTGGAACAGCCAATACCAGAAGCTGAGCCGCGGTCGACTGTTGGTGTCAGGCATGGCTGTCTCCGCTCACCGGATTGGTCAGGGTTACCACGACTACTCGGTTGTGTTCGGCCGCGTCAGGTATCAGCCGCCCGGCGGAATCTATGTCCGGCACCAATTGGTGGTCGAAGCCGACGCCGTTGACCTCGGTGAAGGCGTCGCGGCCGACCCCAAATTCGTCGGTCAGGACGTCGACGACCTTCTGCGCGCGTTTCTGTGACAAGGTGACAGCTGAGTCGTGTTGTCCGTACGTTGCGGTGTGGCCGACGACCGTTGCCGTCGTGCGGGGTCCGAAATAGCTCGCCAGCTGCCCCAAGAGCTGATCCGCGCCGGGAATGAGTTCGGCGCTCTCCGGCTGGAACAACGCGGAGCGCGGCAACGGAATCGGATCGGTCGGCCGTTTGTTGGGCACGATGACCGGGCCTGGCGCGCTGACCGGCATTGTCTGCACGCCAGTGGTCGCCGTGGGCGCCTCTCCCGGCAGAGGTTCGGCGTCGACCTCGCAGGACGTGGCATGGAACTTGCGACACACGCCCAGCCACAGCTGGGTCAGCGTCTGCCGCACGACTTCGGGCAGTGGCTGCTGGGCGCCGGCCACCTGGCCGAGCCCGGAGAAGAGCACCGTCTTGCCACCCAGGTCCGGCAGGGCGTTCTGCGGCAGTGCCGCAAGCGTTTTCGTGACGTCGATGTCGAGCCCGGACGCCGTGGTGTCGAGCTGGCCGACAGTCTGCAGGCCGCTGCTGACCACCACCAGCGTTGCCGGCCCCGGCGGTCTGGCCATGTCCGCGAGCAGCGTGAACAGGTCGAGCTGCCCGCTGCCGTTCGCGACCGTGCCGAGGGTCTGTTGCAATGTCTCCAGCTTTTGCCGAAAGCCCTGATCGCGTGTTCCGGCGTCCTGTTCCAGCTCGGTGGCGTCGCGATAGACGGAGAAGTCCTCGGTCTTGAGCTCGGATGTCGCCCCGTCGCCGGCCTGATAGACGGATAGCTGAACCTTGCCGGCGTTGACCGCGTCGTGCAGTCGGCCCACGATTCCGCTGGAGAGCGCGGGCGCGGGCTCGTTGGCGGTCGCGGTGACGCCAATCCTGATGATCTGTGTTGGCGGCCCGTCGCCGGAAGTGCAACAAGTCAGTATCGACAGGCCGGCGACGAGTAATGCCAGAGTTTCGAGACGTCGGTGTGACATTCGGATCGATGTATGGCGCATGGTTCGACAAGCGTGGCGATGATGGCCGTTGTTACGCGGGTAGTGCCATATACCAAAAATTGGGTAGTGCGGGTGGGTGAAAACGTCGGGTGTTCCTTGCTCATGGCGAGCAGGCTGTACACGATGGCCCGATGTCGGAGCGGTGGGTGGCGCTGGGCCTCGGCCCGGCGGAGGTACGCAGACTCAAGCCGGCGGCGGCGGTGCTCGACGTGGGCCTGCCGAAAATGGACGGTGTTGAGGTGTGTCGAACTCTGCGCGCGAACGGCGACTGGACGCCGGTGCTGTTCGTGACGGCCCGGCGGAGGTCGCGGAAGTCGCCCAAGCCGTCAACGGCCTCACGGATGCCTTGCGGCACAGCGAATCCCGGCAGCGGGAATTCCTGCTGTCCGTCTCGCACGAGTTGCGCACGCCCCTGACGGCTGTCAGCGGGTTCGCGGAATCCCTTGCTGACAGCGTTGTCATCGGCGACGAGGTGGCGAGGCGACCGCCCAGGTATGGGAGGACCGCTCTCGCCGCAAGGGAATCCGGTTCGAGCTCGAGAGCCCGGGCCAGCCGCTGGGGGTCCGCGCGGATCCGCGGCGGCTGCGGCAGGTGCTCGACGGCCTGGCGGAGAAGGCGCTGCGGGTGACGCCCGCAGGCCGCCCGATCGCGCTGAGCCTGTCGAAATCCTCGAACGCGGCGCTGATCCAGGTCCGCGACGGCGGCCCGGGACTGTCCGAGCAGGACTACCGGATCGCCTTCGAGCGGGGCGCCTTGCACGCGCGATACGAACGATTGCAGCCGGTCAGCAGCGGCGTGGACCTCGCGTTGGTGCACGGCCTGGTGACCAGGATGGGCGGCACGATTGCAGCCGGCCCGGCGGCGGAGGGTGGCGCTGCCTTCAACGTCACCTTCCCCCTCATTTGAGGGTCACTCGTTAGTGTCGTCACGTGCGGTATTTGTGGAATGTCGTGCGCACGTGCATCTGCGTGTCACTCTTGAGTCACTCGATAGTGTGAAGGGAAGCGTTTCGACGATCATGGCGGGTGATGCCGGGATGCCGTTCGTCGATCGTGGGCGACCGGTCGTCGATGATCGGGCGGTCGGGGATCAACCCCTCGTGTCAGGGGGCGGTGACGGGAGCATGATTCCGGCACCGAAAAAAGGCCGCGGCCCTGTGGCAGCAGGAACCGCGGCGGCTCAGTCCTTCCCATGTCGTCGCCGAGAGAGGACCGACTTTGAGTGTAGAACCGCCACCGCAGCGTGACGGGTCACACGACCGAGTGCAGATCATCGTGCACGCGTTCCCGGATCGCACCCGGTCGGCGAACCGGCCGCCGAGTTCGCCGCAGCAGCCGGCGACCGCGCACCGCGGTCGTGGCGGCGCGCACCGTCGGGCCAGCTCAGGGTTGCTGCCGACGCTGGTGCGGAGGGTCTTCGCGGGGTGGCTGCCGCCGGAGTGACGGCGCAGAAATTGACGAGGTGAAGAAAGGGGCGTCCGTGGAGATCGCATTCCGTTGGGCGCCCCTTGGTGTGTTCGGGTGATTTCCGATCCCTCCACTCCAACGGCCGAGTTTCGTATCGGCGGTCGGTGCCGATGCTCCTGTCAGCGGTACCCGCCGGATAAACGGCGGGCCAAGGAGGGGACATCACCATGACCAGTCCGACACCGAGGAGCGTCGCCCGCTACGGATGGGTTCCTGACCTTCCGGACGCCAGGGACCATGTGTACGCCGCGCCCCGCGCCGCGCTCGCCAACCTGCCGGCCAAGACCGACCTGCGGGCCGGCCTGCCCGGGTGCTACGACCAGGGCCAGATCGGCAGCTGCACGGCCAACGCCATCGCCGGCGCCTTCGAGTTCTCGCTGCGCAAGCAGGGCCTCGCCGACTTCATGCCGTCACGCCTGTTCATCTACTACAACGAGCGGGCCATGGAGGGCAGCGTCGGCACCGACTCCGGCGCGCAGATCCGCGACGGCGTGAAGAGCGTGGCCAAGCAGGGCGTCTGCCCGGAGACCGAGTGGCCCTACGAGGCGATCCCGGCCGACGCCAACGGCCACTTCCCGGCCGGCTCCCGGGAGGCGACCAAGCCGAGCGACGCCTGCTACCAGGACGCGCTGAAGAACCGGGTGACCACCTACCAGCGGGTCGTGACCACGCTGGACCAGCTGCGCGGCTGCCTGGCCGCCGGCTATCCGTTCGTCTTCGGCTTCAGCGTGTACGAGAGCTTCGAGAGCCAGCAGGTCGCCGACAGCGGCGTGGTGCCGATGCCCGGCCCGTCGGAGCAGCTGCTCGGCGGCCACGCGGTGCTCGCCGTCGGCTACGACGACGCCAGCCAGCGCTTCCTGGTGCGCAACTCGTGGGGCAGCGGCTGGGGCCAGCAGGGCCACTTCACCATGCCGTACGCCTACCTGACCGAACGCGCCCTGTCCTCGGACTTCTGGACGGTCCGCGTGGTGACCTGAGCCGGCCACGCGAAACGGCCCGGCCATCGGCGGCCGGGCCGTTTTTCGTTGGGGGACAGTCACTTCTCGCCGGCGGCGGTGTTGACCATCCGGGCCGCCGGGCCCAGCCAGATCCGCTGCACGATCGAGCAGCCGACGATCCCAGCAAACAGCGGGAAGTTGGTGGCCCACACCGCGGTGTCGAACGGCAGCGTGAACACGATCAGCAGCCGCAGCGCCACCTCGAGCAGAAAACCGATGCCCCACACCAGGTTGGCCCGGTTGAGCAGGCTACGGAACTCCTGGGAGTTCGCGGCGAGGTCGTCCCAGGCCCGCGCCTTGCCGGTGGTCTCGGCGATGAACGGCTTGAAGCCCTTGGCCATCACCGGCTGGTTGCGCAGCGCCATCACGCAGATGAACAGGCCCAGCGCCCCGGTGCCGAGCCCATCCTTGGCCAGCATGAAGGTCGGCGACCCGGTCAGCAGTGTGATTGGGATGCTGACCACGGTCACGACCAGCACCGCCAGCGCGAACTGGTCGGGTTTGCCGGCCCGCAGCGTGGTCCAGATCGTGCGGGCGGCCGGGATCAGCCCGCTGACGACCAGGGCCGTGATCACGTCCACGCCGAAGCCCTTGAGCAGGTAGTAGCTGCCCAGGGGCAGTCCGATGTCGAGGATCAGCGGCAGCAGCCGGCTCAGCGGGCTCTGCGGCTTGTCCGACTCGCTGGTCTGGCCGGCTGCGATCTGCTGCGTCGTCGTCATGGCTAGAACGCTACGAAGGGGCGGCTCTCCGCGCGGGTGCCGAACAATCGAGCTCGGCCATGACAGTTGTCACGACCGGTTGGGCCGCAGGGTCCACAGCACGGTGAGCTCCGTGGTGATCACGCCCTCGGTGTTGCTGATGGTCACGTGCACGGGGAACTCGGGGCGCTCGCCCGCGTCCAGCTCCGCGATCACCTCGGCGGCGTCCCGGCCGAGCACGGCCTCGGCCCGCAGCGGACCACGCGCCACCTTGCGGTAGGCGATCTCGGCGTTGACCACGAGCGGGGTGGCCCGGCCGAGCTGCTCGGCGAACGCGGTCAGCAGCAGCGCGCCGGAGGCGGTCTCGCCGATCCCGAAAATCATGGCGGCGTGCAGGCCGCCGACGTGGTTGTGTTGACGGGCGTCGTCGGCGATGGTGGCGACGACCTTGTCCGGTCCGATGTGCTCGAACTCGACGCCGTTGCTGCCGACCCAGGGCACGGCCGTCTTCATGCCCTCGCCGATGAGTGCGTAGTCAGTGCTCATGAGGCCGATGCTACTCGACAGTAACTTAACGCGGACCCCATGACCGAGCTCACAGATTATTTCAGTTGCTAAGACATCGCCACGAGATGCATGCTTGTACTCGGCAACTACTTGGATGACACAAGCAACAGGGGGGAGCGCCGTGGTTCCGCTGGGCGAGATCGCGCCGGACGACCTGGAGGTGGCCGACACCATCGGGATGTCGGTCAACCGCCTCCACAAGTTGTTGGCCTGCGTGTCGTCCTCCAGCAGCAAGGCCGGCATGGACCGGCCGACGTTCATGCTGCTGGCCACCCTGGTGGAGCACGGTCCGCGCAGGTCGGGGGCGCTGGCCGAGATGGTGCGCTCCGACCCGTCCACGGTCAGCCGCCAGGTGGCGCAGCTGGTCAAGGCGGGGCTGGTGGAGCGCCAGGTGGACAGGCAGGACGGGCGGGCGACCGTCCTGGCCGCGACCGAGCGGGGCCTGGCCCTGCTCGCGGAGATGCGCGGTCGGCGCAACGCGCAGATCGCACAAATGATCACGCACTGGCCCGATGGCGACCGGGCTCGGTTCGCCGAGCTGTTCGAGCGGTTCATCACCGACTACGAGCGCCATCTGCCGGTGTTCATCGCCGCGTTCGCCGACAAGGCGGGCGTGGGAGGGGAGAAGTAATGTCACAGACCGCTTCGACAGCGGCACCGAGCGCCGCCGGTGTCAGCGGTGGGGGGTTCACCCAGCGGCAGATCCTGACGGTCATCTCGGGCCTGATGCTGGGCATGCTGCTGGCCGCGCTGGACCAGACCATCGTCTCGTCCGCCATGCGCACCATCGCCGACCAGCTGCACGGCCAGACGCTGCAGGCGTGGGCGACCACCGCTTACCTGATCACCTCGACCATCGCGACGCCGCTGTACGGCAAGCTGTCCGACATCTACGGCCGCAAGCCGATGTACCTGGCCGCGATCTCCATCTTCCTGGTCGGCTCCGTGCTGTCGGGCATCTCCACGTCGATGTACGAGCTGGCCGCGTTCCGCGCGCTGCAGGGCGTCGGCGCCGGCGGCCTGATGTCGCTGGCCTTCGCCATCGTCGGCGACATGATCCCGGCCCGCGAGCGGGGCAAGTACCAGGGCTACTTCCTGGCCGTGTTCGGCCTGTCCAGCGTGGCCGGCCCGGTGGTCGGCGGCTTCTTCGCCGGCCTGCCCACGCTGCTGGGCGTGGACGGCTGGCGCTGGGTGTTCCTGGTCAACATCCCGATCGGCGTGATCGCGCTGGTCGTGGTCAGCCGGGTGCTGAACCTGCCGCACCGCCGCGTCGAGCAGAAGGTGGACTACTGGGGCGCGCTGACCCTGTGCCTGGGCGTGGTGCCGCTGCTGATCGTGGCCGAGCAGGGCCAGCAGTGGGGCTGGGGCTCGGCCGGGTCGCTGGCGCTGTTCGCCGTCGGCGCCGTCGGCATCATCTCGTTCATCCTGGTTGAGAGCCGCATGGGCGACGCCGCGCTGCTGCCGATCCGGCTGTTCCGCAACACCGTGTTCAGCCTGGCCAACGTCCTCAACTTCATCGTCGGCATGGGCATGTTCGGCGGCCTGGCCGCGCTGCCGCTGTACCTGCAGATCGTCAAGGGTGAGACGCCGACCAACGCCGGCCTGCTCACGCTGCCGCTGATGGTCGGCATCACGGTGTCGTCGCTGAGCTCCGGCCAGGTGATCGCGCGGACCGGTCGCTACAAGGTGCTGCCGATCATCGGCACCGCCGCCATGGCGGCCGCGCTGTTCCTGTTCAGCGGGCTCAGCCCGGACACCAGCCTGGTCTACGCCGGCTTCGTGATGGCGCTGATGGGCGTCGGCCTCGGTCTGTGCATGCAGACCCTGGTGCTGGCCATCCAGAACGTCGCCGCGCCGCAGGACATGGGCGTGGCCACCGCGTCCGCGACGTTCTTCCGTGGCATCGGCGGCACCGCCGGCACGGCCATCTCGCTGTCCATCCTGTTCGGCGTGGTCGGCGACCGGATCGCCAGCGCGTTCCAGAGCGCGCGGACCGACCCGTCGTTCATCGCCGCCACGCAGGACCCGAAGGTGCTGGCCAACCCGGCCAACGCCAGCTTCCTCAAGGGGCTGGCCAGCGGCGGCGGCAACATCGACCTGGAGAACACCTCGTTCATCCAGCTGCTGGACGCCCGGCTGGCGCGGCCGCTGCTGGAGGGCTTCGCGTCCGCGATGGACACGGTGTTCGTGGTCGGCGGCGTCACCACGGTGATCGCGTTCGCGCTGGTCTGGTTCCTGCGGGAGGTGCCGCTGTCGACCAAGTCCGGCCTGCAGCGCGCCGCCGAGGACGCCGACGAGCGCCCGCTGATGCCCGTGATGGAGTGAGCTAGACGAACGACAAGGGGCCTTCCGCACGCGGAAGGCCCCTTCTTCTGTGCTCCCCCGCATGCACTCAGTGCTTGGCGAAGGGCTCCATGGCGCCGCTCTCGACCGCGTCCTTGTAGCGCTGGTAGGAGCGCTTGACCTCGGCCTCGGCCTCGA
>Ga0307511_10004995_pt1 | contig 13528 bp, 9 predicted proteins | sample 13_EM_MG_FD_200266 | JGI IMG/M metagenome (GOLD analysis project Ga0307511, IMG submission 200266) | Populus trichocarpa ectomycorrhiza microbial communities from riparian zone in the Pacific Northwest, United States - 13_EM | ecosystem: Host-associated > Plants > Roots > Unclassified | place...
GAGGGCCTGCCGGGCTGGCTGGACCCGGTGGTGCACGCGGTGGAGACGGTCGAGCCGCTCCAGCTGAGCCGGTTCCTGCCGCCGGAGGACGGCGCGGGCCGGCAGTCCGCCGTGCTGATTCTCTTCGGGGAGGGCGATCAGGGGCCCGAGCTGCTGCTCATGGAGCGGTCGAGCTCGCTGCGGTCCCACGCGGGACAGCCGTCCTTCCCCGGCGGTGCCCTCGACCCCGAGGACGGCGACCCGACGGGCGACGGCCCCCTGCGGGCCGCTCTCCGCGAGGCCGAGGAGGAGACCGGGCTCGACCCCGCCGGAGTGCAGCTCTTCGCGGTGCTGCCCAAGCTGTACATCCCGGTGAGCGGCTTCGTGGTGACCCCGGTGCTTGGTTGGTGGCGGGAGCCGACGCCGGTGGGCGTGGTCGATCCGAACGAGACGGCACGCGTGTTCACGGTCCCCGTGGCGGATCTCACGGATCCGGCCAACAGAGTCACGGCCACGCACCCCAGCGGCTTCCTGGGTCCGGCATTTCTGGTCGAATCGGCCCTCGTGTGGGGCTTCACGGCCGGGGTGATCGACCGCCTGCTGCACTACTCGGGCTGGGAGCGTCCCTGGGACCGCGAGAAGCAGGTCCCCCTCGACTGGCGGTCATGACAGGGTGTCGCTCGTGAATGTGCTGGACATCCTGTTGCTGGTCGCCGCTGTGTGGTTCGCGATCGTGGGCTATCGCCAGGGGTTCGTCGTCGGCATCCTGTCGGTGATCGGCTTCCTGGGCGGTGGTCTCGTCGCCGTCTACACGCTGCCCGTCATCTGGGACGCGCTGACCGACAACGCGGAGGTCTCCACCACCGCGGCCGTCGTCGCGGTCGTCGTCGTCATCGTCTGCGCCTCCGTCGGCCAGGCCCTGACCACCCACCTCGGCAACAAGCTGCGCCGGTACATCACCTGGTCCCCGGCCCGCGCCCTGGACGCGACCGGAGGCGCCCTCGTCAACGTCCTCGCGATGCTCCTGGTCGCCTGGCTCATCGGCTCCGCGCTCGCAGGCACCACCCTGCCGACGCTCGGCAAGGAGGTCCGCAGCTCCAAGGTGCTGCTGGGGGTGTCCCGGGCGCTGCCCGCGCAGGCCGACACCTGGTTCGCGGACTTCTCCTCGGTCCTCGCGCAGAACGGCTTCCCGCAGGTCTTCAGCCCGTTCGCCAACGAGCCGATCAACGACGTCCAGCCGCCCGACCCGGCCCTCGCCTCCAGCGCGGTCGCCACCCGCGCCCAGCAGTCCATCGTCAAGGTCATGGGCACCGCCCAGAGCTGCGGCAAGGTCCTGGAGGGCAGCGGCTTCGTCTTCGGCGACCGCCGCGTCATGACCAACGCGCACGTCGTGGGCGGCGTCGACGAACCCACCGTCCAGATAGGCGGCGTCGGCCGCAAGTACGACGCCAAGGTCGTCCTCTACGACTGGCACCGCGACATCGCCGTACTCGACGTACCGGACCTGAAGGCGCGCTCCCTGCAGTTCGCCACCAAGGACGCGGACAGCGGCAACAGCGCGATCGTCGCCGGCTTCCCGGAGAACGGGTCGTACGACGTCCGGGCGGCGCGCGTGCGTGGCCGCATCACGGCCAGCGGCCCGGACATCTACCACCGCGGCACGGTCCGCCGCGATGTGTACTCGCTCTACGCGACCGTCCGCCAGGGCAACTCCGGCGGCCCGCTGCTCACGCCCGAGGGCAAGGTGTACGGCGTGGTCTTCGCGAAGTCCCTGGACGACCCCGACACCGGGTACGCGCTCACCGCCGACGAGATCCAGCCGGACATCGTCAAGGGGCGCAGTGCCAACGAGCAGGTGGACAGCGACAGTTGCGCGCTGTGAGCCCGGCTTGGTGAAGGAGGGTGCGTCAGCCTCGGGGATGACGCAGCCGTACCGAGACCCAGCGGGCCCGGCGGCGCAGAATGCGCGGGATCCCCACCCTGAGGTCTGTGCCCTGGAGTTGCGGGGCGCCCCGTTGGTGGGAGCTCAGACCGTGGTCCGAGCGGCGATTGCGTGCTGCGTCACTGTAGTCGTGCGTCCAGCCCATACCCCGACCTCTGCCCCTGCCCCAAGGTCCATAACCACCCCTTGGGGCCCCAATTGGCGTATGCGCGGGGCAAGTGGCCGTTCGTAGTACAGGTGTTCAGGTCCGGATACCGGGCGCGACAGCCCGGTCACCGATCGGGTTCGGGATCCTTGAGCCAGTTGACCAGTTCGGTCGAGAAGACCGCCGGCTCCTCCTCGTGCGGGAAGTGCCCGAGACCGTCGAACAGCCGCCAGCGGTACGGCGCTTCGACGTACTCCCCGGAGCCCGCCGCGCTGCGGGTGCGCAGCACCGGGTCGAGCGAGCCGTGCAGATGCAGCGTGGGCACCCGTACCGGCCGCTTCATACGCCGGTTGAACTGGATGCCGTCCGGGCGCGCCATCGACCGCACCATCCAGCGGTACGGCTCGATCGAGCAGTGCGCGGTCGACGGGATCAGCATCGCCCGCCGGTACGCCTCGATCGCGTCGTCGTCCGGCGGCTGCGGGCCGGACCAGTCCCGGATCAGCTTGCCCACCAACTCGGCGTCCTCGGCGAGGAGTTGCCGCTCGGGAAGCCAGGGGCGCTGGAACCCCCAGATGTAGGAACTCGCCGCCGACTGTCTGACGTCGGACAGCATCGCGTTGCGCCAGCGCCTGGGGTGCGGCATCGAGGAGACCGCGAGCCGGCGCACCAGCTTGGGGCGCATCGCGGCGGCCGTCCACGCCAGATAGCCGCCGAGGTCGTGGCCGACCAGCGCGGCGTCCGGCTCGCCGAGGGAGCGGATCACGCCGGTGATGTCGAGGGCGAGGTTGGCGGGGTCGTAACCGCGCGGGGTGCGGTCGCTGCCGCCGACGCCCCGCAGGTCCATGGCGACGGCCCGGAAACCGGCGTCGGCCAGCGCGCCGAGCTGGTGCCGCCAGGTCCACCAGAACTGCGGAAAGCCGTGCAGCAGCAGTACCAGCGGCCCGTCACCCACCTCCGCGATGTGGAAGCGGGCGCCGTTGGCCGCGACATCCCGGTGAGTCACCTGGCGCCCGCCGGGAAGGGCGAGCCGTACGACCGAAGCGGGTTGTGCCCAAGGATGAGCGGGGTCCGTCATGAGGACGAGCGTGCCACAGCCTCGATGGCTTCGGGGACACGGTCCTCGATCGCCGCGCGCGGATGCGGCTTCGCGTTGCCGAGGACGCCGGCCGTCTCCTTGACCGAAGCGGCCACCTTCTGCGGGCCCTTGCTCTTGGCGGCCTTCTTGAAGAAGAACACGCCGACCAGGCCGAGGACGAGCGCGACGAGCACGTTCGCCGCGAAGGAGAGCAGGAAGCAGAGCGCCATGTTCCAGCCGGTCCATGTGCGGATGCCGTACGCCAGCGCGAAGTTGAGCATCGGCAGGGAGAACAGCAGGACCACCGCGGCGACCGTGAACGCGCCGCCGCCCGCCACACCGCGCTTGACGTCCTGCTTGAGCTGCGCCTTGGCCAGCGCGATCTCGTCGTGCACCAGCGCGGACATCTCGGTCGTCGCCGAGGCGAACAACTGGCCGATGCTGCGTTCGGCGCCGACCGGGCTGCCGTCGGGTGCGCTCATCGCGTACTCCCTCTTCCCCATGTGTTTTGTGCCGTCTGGTCAGATCATGCCGGACCGTCGTTGTCCTCGCCTGCCCCGCCCGGCACTTCGGCAAGCCCGCGCCGCTGCTCGGCGGCCTTCTCCTCGGCGATCCTGCGGTGCTCGGCCGCCTTGCGGTCGTGGAGTTCGGCCATGCGCAGGTGGTACGCCGGGTCGTCCTGCTCGTAGATGTCGGGGATGCCGTCGAGATCCTCGTCGCGCTCCTCGTCCTCGTACATCCTGCGGTACCGGGCGTTGCGCAGCTTGAGCAACACGGTCGCGCACAGGGCCGCGATGAGGGAGCCCACGAGGACGGCCGCCTTGACCTCGTCGGTGAGCACCTGGTCGCCGTCGAACGCGAGTTCCCCGATGAGCAGCGACACGGTGAAGCCGATGCCGGCCAGCGAGGCGACCGCGAACACGTCCGCCCAGGCGAGGTCGTCGCTCAGCGAGGCCCGGGTGAAACGGGCGGTCAGCCAGGTTCCGCCGAAGATCCCGACCGCCTTGCCGACGACCAGCCCGAGGACCACACCGAGGGTCTCCGGCTTGGTGAATACGTCGCCCAGTGCGCCGCCGGAGATGGCGACCCCGGCGCTGAACAGCGCGAACAGCGGCACCGCGAGGCCCGCCGACAGGGGCCGTACGAGATGTTCGACGTGCTCGCCCGGGGAGTGCTTCTCGTCCTCGCGGATGGTGCAGCGCAGCATCAGGCCCATCGCCACCCCGGCGATGGTGGCGTGGACGCCGCTGTTGTACATCAGCGCCCAGATGACGAGCGCGAGCGGGACGTAGACGTACCAGCCGCGCACGCCCTTGCGCAGCAGCAGCCAGAAGACGGCGAGGCCGATGGCCGCCCCGGCGAGTGCGACGAAGTCGATGCGAGCGGTGAAGAAGATCGCGATGATCAGGATCGCGAACAGGTCGTCGACCACGGCGAGAGTGAGCAGAAAGGCGCGCAGGGCGCTCGGCAGGGACGTGCCGATCACCGCGAGGACGGCGAGCGCGAAGGCGATGTCGGTGGCGGTCGGCACCGCCCAGCCCTGGAGGGAACCGCCGCCGGTGAGGTTCGTCAGCGTGTACACGAGTGCCGGTACGGCCATTCCGCACAGGGCTGCCACGACGGGCAGGGCGGCGGCCTTGGGGTCGCGCAGGTCACCGGCGACGAGTTCGCGTTTGAGCTCGATGCCGGCGACGAAGAAGAAGACGGCGAGGAGGCCGTCGGCGGCCCAGTGGGCGATGGAGAGGTGCAGGCCGAGGGCGGCGGGGCCGAGGCGGAAGTGGCTGACGCTCTCGTAGCTGTCGTGCAGGGCGGGGACGTTCGCCCAGATCAGGGCAGTGATCGCGGCGATCAGGAGGAGGACGCCGCCGACGGTCTCGGTGCGCAGCGCCTCCGCGACGAAGTTCCGCTCGGGCAGGGACAGGCGTCCGAGCGCCTTGCGGGCGGCGGTGGAGCGGGGCGCGGCCATCGGGGAACCTCCGGTCGGTGGGCAGGACGGAACTACTCGCCGACCAGACTTCCCGGCACACCATGAGGGTCACGTTTTGCTTAGTTTACCTAAAAGGGGTGCCCGGCGCGCGCTGCGCCGGGCACCCCTCAGGGACGTGTACTTCGGTGACGTACTGCTCAGTCCTCGCTGGGCGCCGCCGGGAGCTTCTCCTGAATAAGGGACATAACCGTCGAATCGGTCAGCGTTGTGACGTCTCCGAGCTCACGGTTCTCCGCCACGTCCCGCAGCAGACGGCGCATGATCTTGCCGGAGCGGGTCTTCGGCAGCTCGGCCACCGGGAGGACGCGCTTGGGCTTGGCGATCGGGCCGAGGACGGCACCGACGTGGTTGCGCAGGTCGTTGACGAGGTTCTCGTCCTCGGCGTTCGCCGTGCCGCGCAGGATGACGAAGGCGACGATCGCCTGCCCGGTCGTCTCGTCGGCCGCGCCGACCACGGCCGCCTCGGCCACGGACGGGTGGGAGACGAGCGCGGACTCGACCTCGGTGGTGGAGATGTTGTGCCCGGACACGAGCATCACGTCGTCCACCCGGCCGAGCAGCCAGATGTCGCCGTCGTCGTCCTTCTTCGCGCCGTCACCCGCGAAGTACTTGCCCGGGAAACGCGACCAGTACGTGTCCAGGAACCGCTGGTCGTCGCCCCAGATCGTGCGCAGCATCGACGGCCACGGCTCGGTCAGGACCAGGTACCCGCCGCCGCCGTTCGGGACCTCGCCCGCCTCGTCGTCGACGACCGTCGCGGAGATGCCGGGCAGCGGCGTCTGCGCGGAACCGGGCTTGGTCGCGGTCACGCCCGGCAGCGGCGAGATCATCATCGCGCCGGTCTCGGTCTGCCACCAGGTGTCCACGATCGGGGTCTTGTCGCCGCCGATGTGCTTGCGGTACCAGATCCACGCCTCGGGGTTGATCGGCTCGCCCACCGAGCCGAGCACCCGCAGGGAGCCGAGGTCGAACTTCGCGGGGATGTCGTCGCCCCACTTCATGAACGTACGGATCGCCGTCGGCGCCGTGTACAGGATCGTCACCCCGTACTTCTGGACGATCTCCCAGAAGCGGCCCTGGTGCGGGGTGTCCGGGGTGCCCTCGTACATGACCTGCGTCGCGCCGTTCGCGAGCGGGCCGTAGACGATGTACGAGTGGCCGGTGACCCAGCCGACGTCGGCCGTGCACCAGTAGACGTCGGTCTCCGGCTTGAGGTCGAAGACGGCGTGGTGGGTGTACGCGGCCTGGGTGAGATAACCGCCGGAGGTGTGCAGGATGCCCTTGGGCTTACCCGTCGTACCGGACGTGTAGAGGATGAACAGAGGCTGCTCCGCCTCGAACGCCTCCGGAGTGTGCTCCGTCGACTGCCGGTCGACGATCTCGTGCCACCAGACGTCGTGGCTGTCGTCCCAGGCGACCTCCTGCCCGGTACGCCGTACGACGAGCACGTGCTCGACGTTGTCCACCTTGGTCAGGGCCTCGTCCACGGCCGGCTTGAGCGCGGACGGCTTGCCGCGCCGCCAGCCGCCGTCCGTGGTGATGACGACCTTGGCGTCCGCGTCCTGGATACGGGTCGCGAGCGCGTCGGCCGAGAAGCCGCCGAACACCACCGAGTGCGCGGCGCCGATGCGCGCGCAGGCCAGCATCGCGACCGCCGTCTCCGGGATCATCGGCATGTAGACGGCGACCCGGTCGCCCTTCTGAACTCCCAGCTCCAGCAGGGCGTTCGCGGCCTTGGAGACCTCGTCCTTCAGCTCGGCGTAGGTGATCGCGCGGCTGTCGCCGGGCTCGCCCTCGAAGTGGATGGCGACCCGGTCGCCGTTGCCCGCCTCGACATGCCGGTCCACGCAGTTGTACGCCACATTGAGCGAGCCGTCCTTGAACCACTTGGCGAACGGCGGGTTCGACCAGTCCAGCGTCTCGCTCGGCTCCTTGGCCCAGCTCAGGCGGCGGGCCTGCGCGGCCCAGAAGCCGAGCCGGTCAGCCTTGGCCTGCTCATACGCCTCCGCCGTGACATTGGCGTGCGCCGCCAGGTCCGCGGGGGGTGCGAACCTGCGCTCTTCCTTGAGCAGGTTGGCCAGGCTTTCGTTGCTCACGGCATCTGCCTTTCCCAGGGTGTCCGTTGTGTCCCGGGCCAGCTCATCAGACCCGGGGGTCCGATGACAAGGGTCGCCGAAATATTGGTTTAGACCTGTCATCGGACCCGTGGGCGGATCTGCGTGGCGTGGGTCTTTCGTACCCACGGACGCCGGGTGAACGAGGTTCAGGCCGACGCGTCCATCACCCCCACCCGATCGAACAACTCGTCCTCCTCCGTCAGCAGATACGCCTGCGCCTCACCCACGTGGAAGTACATCCCGTTGAGCTCCAACTCCCCGTCCCGCAGGGCCCGCGCCACCGACTCGTGCCCCCGCAGATGCTCCAACTGCTGCACCACATTGGTCAGACACAGCTGTTCTACGGCGTCGGCGGGCGCCCTTGCGGCCAGCCGCGCCCAGGGCCGGTTGTCGTCGGCCATCCGCTCCAGGCTCGGCCGCCCGTGCCGCAGCCACCGCTTGAGCGGCGAACGGGCCTCTCCGGGCTGGGAGTTGAGCAACGCCTGCATGGCCCCGCACCCCGAGTGCCCGCACACCGTGATCGATCTCACGCGGAGCACGTCCACCGCGTACTCGATCGCCGCCGCCACCGAGTCGTCGCCGCTCTCCTCGCCGGGCGGTGGCACGAGGTTGCCCACGTTCCGCACGACGAACAGGTCGCCGGGACCACTGGAGGTGATCATCGACGTGACCAGCCGCGAGTCGGCACAGGTCAGGAAGAGCTGCGAGGGCTGCTGCCCCTCCCTGGCCAGGCGGGCCAGCTCGTCCCGCACCAGGGGTGCGGTGTTGCGCTGGAACGCGCTGATGCCACGGGCGAGTTGACGGCCGGAGGCGGCACCGCCGCTGCGGGGCGCCGGCTGCGGTCGCTCGCACCGGTGCTCGCGCCACGGCGTCCAGGGGTGACAGCGGCAGGCTTCCGCACCCGTCGCGCCGGCACTGACTCCCGTACGGCGGCCCGTCAGTTCGGCGGAGCCTCCCCGCGCGGTGTGCGCGTTCTGCCAGTCCTGCAGCGACTCGTACGCCGCGTGGTCCATGAACGAACCGTCCAACTCCACGACGACGTGGGCGCCTTGGGGTACGAGATGCAGGGTGCGGCTGAGCCGCGGCACCGCGAGGAACGTCAACTGCCCTCGGACGTGTACGTGATGGACTCCTTCCTTCTCGTCGTGCGTGATGTGGGTGTGGGCAAGGCGGTTGAGGGCGACGGCGACGGCCACGGTGACTCCGAGGAGCACGCCCTCCAGGACACCGAGGAAGACCACGCCGAGGGTGGTGACGGCGTAGACCAGCACTTCCCGGTGGCGGGTCACCGTGCGGATGTGGTGCAGGGACACCATCTGGATGCCGACGGCCATCACGAGTGCGGCGAGCGAAGCGAGGGGGATCAGCTCCAGCACGGGGACCATCAGCAGCGCGGCGATCACTACGAGAACGCCGTGCAGCATCGTGGAGTTCCGGCTCACGGCACCTGCTTGCACATTCGCCGAACTCCGTACGGCCACGCCCGCGACCGGCAGTCCGCCGAGCGCGCCGGAGACGATGTTGGCGGCGCCCTGGGCCAGCAGCTCGCGGTTGAGGTCGGAGCGGCCGACGCGGGCGGAGAGCCCGGGCCGCCCGGCGACCAGCTTGTCCACGGCGACCGCGCCGAGCAGCGACTGCACGCTGCACACCAGCGTGGTGGTGAGGACGGCGGCGGCGATGCCGAGCACCGGGCCCTCGGGCAGTCCGGCCAGCGCGTGGCTGCTCCAGGACGGCAGGTCGACCTTGGCGAGGGTCAGCCCGGTGAGGGAGGCGGTGAGCGTGGCCCCGGCGACGGCGACGAGCGCGGCCGGGATCTTCCGCATCAGGTGCCCGATTCGGCCGGGGACGCGCGGCCACAGCAGCAGAAGGGCCAGTGTCAGCGCGCTCATCGCCACGTCGGCGGGGTGCAGGTCCGCCAACTGGGCGGGCAGCGCGCGGAGGTTGGCGAGGACCGAGCTCTGCGGGGTGCCGCCGAGGACGATGTGCAGCTGGGCGACGGCGATGGTGACACCGATGCCGGCGAGCATGCCGTGCACGATCGCGGGGCTGACGGCGAGCGCGGTGCGGGCCACGCGTACGCAGCCCAGGGCGAGTTGGGCCAGGCCCGCGAGGACGGTGACCGCGCAGGTCGTCCGCCAGCCGTAACGGTGGATCAGATCGGCGGTGACCACGGTGAGTCCGGCGGCCGGGCCGCTGACCTGGAGGGGGCAGCCGCCGAGCAGTCCGGCGACCAGTCCGCCCGCGGCGGCGGCGACCAGGCCGGCCTGGAGCGGCGCGCCGGTGGCCAGCGCGATGCCGAGGGACAGGGGCAGGGCGATCAGGAAGACCGCGATGGAGGCCGACACATCCGCGCCCGCGATCCGGAAGCGGCGGTGCGGGGGCGGTGGCGGGCTGTGGGGCAGGTGGACGCGCTTCGCCCGATCGGCGTTCGAGTCGGTGGCGCGGGTGGGTACGCAGGCTGACATGTCTTCCCGTCTCCTCCGGGGCAGCGCGGTCGCGGAACTGGTGGTCCCCGTCGATGGCGGGGGTCGGTCGCGGCCGTGGGTCACGGCGTGCAGCGGCGGGATATCTCAACGCTCGGTAAATGGATAGTAATGCAGAGTAAAGGTCAAGCATGGACTTTGCGGGCAAATGGGTTAATAAGTCACCTCGAAGGGTGAAGTGAGAATTTCATCGGCTTGTCGTACTAATCCCACCTTCGGCCCCATGCGACCTTGGCGGCGCTGCCGGGAATCCCGGCACATCGCCAGAAAACGCCCTGATCGGCGTCGGTCCGAACGAAGGAAGAAGGTGGGCGGACATGGCCGCCACCCAGAGGATCACCGCGGGCGCCGTGATCGCCGCGGCCTGTGCCGCGTCGCTCGCCGGTTGCGCGATCGGTGACAACGGTTCCCCGCACGGAGCGCACGGTCCGCGCAAGGCGGCGCCCGCCCCGGCACCCAAGAGCGGAGTACGCCTGATCGGGGACGGCTCCACGTCGTACACCGGGGCGCAGCCGCATCTGCCCAGACCCGAGCGGCTCAAGCCCGGCCAGAAGCCCCCGCAGTTCGTGGTCTTCTCCTTCGACGGAGCCGGCGAGGACAGCCAGAAGCTGTTCTCCCACTTCCGCAAGGTCTCCAAGGCCAATCACGCGAACATGACGTACTTCCTCAGCGGCGTGTACATGCTGCCGGAGGACAAGCGCGACCTCTACAAGCCCCCCGAGCACTCGCCGGGCAGCTCGGACATCGGCTTCAACGACGAGCAGGGCATCTCCGACACCGTGAAGCAGTTGCGCCTGGCGTGGCTGGAGGGCAACGAGATCGGCACCCACTTCAACGGTCACTTCTGCGGCAAGAACGGAGGGGTCGGCGAGTGGTCGGTCGCCGAGTGGAAGAGCGAGATCGCCCAGGCGAAGCAGTTCGTGAAGAGCTGGAAGACCAACTCCGGGATGAAGAAGGCGTCTCCGCTGCCCTTCGACTACGACAAGGAGCTCGTCGGCGCTCGCACCCCCTGCCTGGAGGGCCAGGCCAACTTCATGAAGGCGGCGAGCCAGTTGGGCTTCCGCTACGACACCAGCGGGGTCAACGACCAGATCTGGCCCAAGAAGAAGGAGGGGCTGTGGGACCTGTCCATGCAGCTCGTCCCCTTCCCCGGCCACTCCTACGAGCAGCTGACCATGGACTACAACTTCATGGTCAACCAGTCCGGCACACAGACCCAGGGCGACCCCGACAAGTTCGACCAGTGGGGCGACGAGATGCGTGACGGCCTGCTCAAGGGCTTCGACCGCGCCTACGACGGCAACCGCGCGCCCCTGGTCATCGGCAACCATTTCGAGTCCTGGAACGGCGGCACCTACATGCGGGCCCTCGACGAGGTCATCGAGAAGGTCTGCAACAAGCCCGAGACCCGCTGTGTCTCCTTCCGGCAGCTGGCCGACTGGCTGGACGCCCAGGACCCGGGAACCCTGGCGAAGCTGCGCACCCTGAACGTCGGCGAGGCGCCGAAGCCGGGCTGGGCGTCCTTCCTGACCGGCCGCCCCGCGCCGGCCCCGAAGGGCGTGCCCGGGGCGCCGGCGGTCAAGCAGTAGAGGGTCGGGAGGGCGTGCGCCTCACACCGCGGCGGTGACGCTCTCGTCGAGCACGAACCCGGGGTCGACCTGCGCCGCCAGGTCGGCCCCGGTGCGTTCGTTGCCCCAACTCCGGGCGTTCTTCAGGTGGAAGTGCACCATCTGCTGCGTGTAGCGCTCCCAGTCGCGCAGTGCGTACGTCGCGTCGGCGGCGATCTCCAGCATGCGCAGGGCGCGGCGGTTGACGTCCTCCAGGAGCTCGAACCGGGGCGGGCGGCCCTTCTCCATGGCGCGCACCCAGTCCGAGTACCCCACCGTCACCAGCAGGTCGTCCCCGACCTCGGCGCGGAGGAAGTCGAGGTCGGCGCTGTCGTCGCCCCGCACCTTGTTGCCGACGACCTTCAGGACGACTCCGAAGTCGCGGGCGTACTCCTTGTACTGGCGATAGACGGAGACCCCCCTCCGGGTCGGCTCGACGACGAGGAACGTGATGTCGAAGCGGGTGAACATGCCGGAGGCGAAGGAGTCCGAGCCCGCCGTCATGTCCACCACGACGAACTCGTCGCGCCCGTCCACCAGGTGGTTCAGACACAGCTCCACCGCTCCCGTCTTGGAGTGGTAGCAGGAGACCCCCAGGTCGGCGTCGGTGAAGGGGCCCGTGACCATCAAACGGGCGGCGCCGCCGTCGAGTTCCACCGAGCGCGCGCAGGTGTCGTAGACCGGATTGTTCTCACGCACCCGCAGCAGCCGGGAGCCCGTGCCGGGCGGGGTGGTCTTGATCATCGTGTCGGCGGAGGCGATGCGCGGGTTGCTGCCGCGCAGGTAGTCCTTGATCAGGGGGAGGTGCTCGCCCAGTGCGGGCAGTGCGGCGGCCTCCGCCTCGTCCAGGCCGAGCGCGGGGCCCAGGTGCTGGTTGATGTCCGCGTCGACGGCGACGACGGGTTGGGCGGTGGCCGCGAGGTGCCGGACGAACAGGGAGGACAGGGTGGTCTTTCCGCTGCCGCCCTTCCCGACGAAAGCAATTTTCATGTTCACGAAGAGTAGTCGGGTCATAGCTGTATGTGGCAGGTGTGCGTGAAGAAGACCACTCCATCGTGGGGTGCGCCGCCGGGATGGCTACTGTCGTACTCATGAGTACGACAGGTGCGACCGCCGATCCGCTCGCGGCCCTGGGCACGCTGCCCGGAGTGGCCGAGTCCGTCGAGTCCATGCGCAAGGCCGTGGACCGGGTCTACGGGCACCGGGTCATGCGGCGCCGCAGCAACGAGATCACCGCCGAGGCGGCACTGCGCGGGGCGCGTGGCTCCGCCGCGCTGTCCGGGGCCGACTGGGCACTGGAAGAGGTGCGTCGGCGCACCGACTTCAGCGGTGACGAGGAGGCCCGCACGATGGGCGCGGCCCTGCGGCTGTCCGCCGAGGCGGGCCAACTCCTGTCCATCTGGCGGCAGTCGCCCCTCAGGGTGCTCGCCCGGCTGCACCTGGTGGCCGCCGCGAGCAAGGAGGGCGAGGTCGGACGGCCGCGCCAGGAAGGCGAGCCGGTCGACGAGCCGCTCGTCGAACTGCCGCTCCCCGGTGCGGCCGAGGTCTCGGGGCGCCTGGACGGGCTCTCGGAGCTGATCATCGCGGGCGGTTCGGCGCCGGCGCTGGTGACGGCCGCCGTCGTGCACGGCGAGCTGCTCGCGCTGCGCCCCTTCACCTCCCGCAACGGGCTCGTCGCGCGCACGGCGGAGCGGATCGTCCTCATCGGCAGCGGTCTCGACCCGAAGTCCGTGTGCCCGGCGGAGGTCGGTCACGCCGAACTCGGGCGCGCGGCCTATCTGGCGGCGCTGGACGGCTATGTCTCCGGCACCCCGGAGGGCATGGCCGCATGGATCACGCACTGCGGGCGCGCCGTCGAGCTGGGGGCGCGCGAGTCGACGGCGGTGTGCGAGGCGCTGCAGCGCGGAGCCGCCTGACACAGGAAAACGGCCCCCTACGGAGGGGGCCGTTACGGGTTGCGGCGGTACGAGGATTCGTACCGCCGCTGGCATGTTCCACCGGGTTACCAAGCGTCCTCGAAATATTGCCCATCAGGTCGGGAACATTGCCCGTCACCTGGTGCGGCTGGCCCGTAATCGACGGGTCGACGTCGCGTGGGTGCTCGGTGTTCATGCGCGGTCCGTGGGGCCAAATGCGTTATTAAGGTGATCCTTTCGGATGTCCTTGGTCTCGCGGGCCGTTGAATCCTTT
>Ga0307511_10004996_pt1 | contig 13527 bp, 12 predicted proteins | sample 13_EM_MG_FD_200266 | JGI IMG/M metagenome (GOLD analysis project Ga0307511, IMG submission 200266) | Populus trichocarpa ectomycorrhiza microbial communities from riparian zone in the Pacific Northwest, United States - 13_EM | ecosystem: Host-associated > Plants > Roots > Unclassified | place...
GCGTGGACTACCAGGGTATCTAATCCTGTTCGCTCCCCACGCTTTCGCTCCTCAGCGTCAGTATCGGCCCAGAGACCCGCCTTCGCCACCGGTGTTCCTCCTGATATCTGCGCATTTCACCGCTACACCAGGAATTCCAGTCTCCCCTACCGAACTCAAGTCTGCCCGTATCGACTGCAAGCCCACAGTTAAGCTGTAGGTTTTCACAGTCGACGCGACAAACCGCCTACGAGCTCTTTACGCCCAATAATTCCGGACAACGCTCGCACCCTACGTATTACCGCGGCTGCTGGCACGTAGTTAGCCGGTGCTTCTTCTGCAGGTACCGTCACTCGCGCTTCGTCCCTGCTGAAAGAGGTTTACAACCCGAAGGCCGTCATCCCTCACGCGGCGTCGCTGCGTCAGGCTTTCGCCCATTGCGCAATATTCCCCACTGCTGCCTCCCGTAGGAGTCTGGGCCGTGTCTCAGTCCCAGTGTGGCCGGTCGCCCTCTCAGGCCGGCTACCCGTCGTCGCCTTGGTAGGCCACTACCCCACCAACAAGCTGATAGGCCGCGGGCCCATCCTGCACCGCCGGAACTTTCCACCCCAGATCATGCGATCCAAGGTCATATCCGGTATTAGACCCAGTTTCCCGGGCTTATCCCAGAGTGCAGGGCAGGTTGCCCACGTGTTACTCACCCGTTCGCCGCTCGTGTACCCCGAAGGGCCTTACCGCTCGACTTGCATGTGTTAAGCACGCCGCCAGCGTTCGTCCTGAGCCAGGATCAAACTCTCCAATAAGGTTTTGTTTGATCGAGACTAGTACAAACTGGCATCAATCCAGTTTTAACCATCTCAAAGGAACCCACTAAGGGGTTTATTCATTCAAGTACTGGCTATTACAGTACGCTGTTGAGTTCTCAAAGAACACACGCACACCGTCACTTGGCTCTTTCAAGCCGCGTTCGGGGGCTTTGGTGTTTCCGTTTCGCTTGTGTTTGAAGCTTATCCGGTCCGGATTCTCCCTGTCAAATCGGCTTGTTCTTGCCGATTTCCTGGGGTTCGTCCCGGGCGTCACTGACTCTACCAGACTTTCTCAGTGGCTTTGTCGGTGACCCGCTGGCGTCCGTTTCCGTCCTGCCCTGCGGTACGTGGAGAACATTAGCAGTCGATCCAAGCCGCTTCCAAATCGGGCCCCTGGCGCGCCGACCCAAGATCCATCACCGCAGGTCAGGGCCGTACGCGCGGGCCCCGCGGAACCCGGAAAACAGCCCCAAACACGATCACTATGACCGGCGTCACACCGGCTCATCGCAGCGCTAGGAACACCGATCCGCCGACAAGGAGGCCCAGAACGGCGCCGACAAGAACTTGGGCCACAGTGTGGTCGCGGAGCTCGACCCGCGACCAGCAGACGATCGCGACCGCCACGTAGGACACCAGCAGCGCGGGGCCGAACGTCAGCGCGGCGATGACCGCGCCACCGCTGGCGACCGCCGCGTGCGCGGAGACCTTCCACCAGTGCGTGACGGCGAGCGTGACCGCGAGCGAGACGAACATCGACGTGACGAGCGCCAGCATTTCCCGGGGTGCACCGGCGATCGCGAGCACGGCCAGGCCGATGAGCACGGAGGCCAGCGCGATCAGCAACGGGATCCGGCGTTGCTCGCGCCGGCCCACGTGGTGATCGGTCAGCCGGCCACGGCGTACCCCGAGCAGGATCGCACCGAAGGGAATGACGCTGGAGAACATCGCCGCCAGCAAACCCCAGAGCAGGCCGGCGCCGACGGTCTCACCGGCGTGCAGGCCGACCAGGAAGGAAACGGCCACCACCACGACCGCGGGGGCGAACACTTCGGTGGCGGCTCGGGCGGCCAGCCGGCGGAAAGAGCGCGTCTCGACAGTCACGCGCTGAGTATGGGAAACCCCGCAGTGCTGCCAGGTCGGGGGTCCGACAGCACTGCGGGGTCATTCGGCTCATCGCTGCCGTCACGGAGCGCGTTACAGCGACCCGGAGGTGTGACCTGAGTCACTTTCGAGTGAGCCGTCGGGGCCCGGTGCGGAGGAGTCGCATCGGGAGGTGGTGCCGGTCGGCGCGGGCCCGGGGATCGGGCCCGCATCCCGCGCCGACCGGCGATGGCTCGCAGCTGGGAGGGCACGCCCGGGTCGAATCGGGCGCGGCTGCGTTAGCCGGTCGGGAAATCTGTGGTCAGCGCAGGCCCTGCAGCCGCGACTGGGCGAGCATCATCAGCTCGTGGCGCATGGCGGGCGTGGCAGCAGCGTCGATCGCCTTGCTCACGGCCTTGCGAGTACGGGCCTCGGCACGGCGGGCGCGGATCTTCGCGGCGAAGTTCATGGGGTCTGCATCCCTCTCAAAGTCTCGCTTCTGGTGCGGTAGTACCAGTATGCACCCGCGCGACCCCGCAGAACACCACTTTGTCCGGTGATGTGCGGCACTAGCCGATGATTCATCGGCAATCACCCCCATGTCACCCCATGTTCATCCGGGCGAGTGACGGTATGGACCGAACGAGCTACTCCTCCCGACCGAGCAGGAACCGCCCGAAGTGCGGCACCGTGAACGCGATGCGGCCGCGCTCGGCCGAGTAGACGAGCCCCTTCTTGATCAGGTTGTCCCGGGCCGGCGACAGCGAGGAGGGCTTTTTGCCCAGGTAGACGGCCACATCCGTGGTGCCGACGGCCTCGTCGCGGCCCTCGGTGAGGTCGGCCATCGCCCGCAGGTACTCGCGCTCGGCCGGCGTGGCGCGCTCATACCGTGAGCCGAAGAAGCCGACCGCCAGCTCGGCCTCGGCCTCGGGCGCGGCCATCGCCACGTCCTCCCGGGTGATCGGGTCGGCCGGCGCCGCGTCCCAGGCCGCCTTGGCGTAGGCCTGCACGAAGTACGGGTAGCCGCTGGAGGCGTCGAACAGCGCGTCCAACGCGTGCGGGCTGATCTCCGCGCCCTCCCTGGCCACCGGCGCGAGCACCGCGCGGTCGGCGTCCTCCCGGTCGAGCTGGCCGATCAGCACGTACCGGAACAGCCGCTCGGAGTAGGACTTGCTGGCCGACAGCAGCGCGGGCAGGTGCGGCAGGCCGGCGCCGACCACCACCAGCGGCGCGCCGGACTGGGACAGCTCGTGGCAGGCGGCGCACAGCGCGGAGATGTCGTCGGGCTGCACGTCCTGCATCTCGTCGATGAGCAGCGCGACGCCGGTGCCGACGTCCTGGGCCAGCTCGGCGACGTCGGTGAACAGCTCCACCAGGTCGATCTCGATGTCTCCGGAGTCGGCGCGGCCCTGCGCGGCCGGCACGTCGATGCCCGGCTGCCAGCGTTCGCGCAGCCTGGTGCCGTCCGGGTTGGCCCGCAGCGCGAAGGCCTTGAGCACGCCGAGCACCGCCTCCACCCGCTCCGGGTCGCGGTGCCGCAAGGCCAGGTCGCGGATCGCCCGGTGCAGCGCGGCCGACAGCGGCCGGCGCAGCTCGGCGTCCGGCCGGGCCTCGATCTTGCCGGCGCCCCAGCCGCGCTTGACGGCCATCGAGCGCAGCTCGCCGAGCAGCACGGTCTTGCCGACGCCGCGCAGGCCGGTGAGCACGAGGCTGCGTTCCGGCCGGCCGCGGGCAACCCGTTCCAGCACCACGTCGAACGCGGCGAGCTCACGGTCCCGACCGGCCAGCTCGGGCGGCCGTTGCCCGGCCCCGGGGGCGAACGGGTTGCGCACCGGATCCATCATCGGACCGTATCGGCGTGTCTAGCGCTGGCTCAATACACCGGAAGACTCCTCTAGCGGTTGCGGACTGTGCAGTACTTGCGCTTTGATAAGTGCGAACAAGGCGACAAGTCGAGAGGACCGGATGGACTCGCACCCCGCGCAGCTGCTTGACGACGTGGTCCACCAGCGGGTTCGGCTGGGCATTCTGACCGTGCTCAGCACCGAGCCGCGGATGGCGTTCACCGCGCTGCGCGACCTGCTCGGCCAGCCCGACAGCGGGCTGAGCCGGCACCTGCGGGTGCTCGAGGACGCGCGCCTGGTGGACACGGACAAGGTGATCGAGGACCGCAAGCCCCGGACCTGGATCTCGATCACCGAGGCCGGCCGGCAGGCGCTGCGCCAGGAGCTGGCCGCGCTGCGGTCGATGATGGACGCCATCGAGAACGGCGGCGCCGACCTGCGCGCGTTTGTCGCGCTGCTCGGCGACGAGCCGGGGGAACGCGACCGGGAGCGGGCCGAGCTGGTGCTCAGCGAGGTGCCGGCCGGCTTCGTGCTGAGCCGGGAGTCCGCGGTGGACCGCAACTACCGGCTGGTGTCCATGCCGGCCGCGGACTGGGGCAGCCACAGCGGCCAGGCGCTGACCTTTCGCAGCCACGGCCTGCTCGGCGGCCATTTCCGCAGCTTCGCGTCGGCGACCGCGAACGCCCACGTGATGCTGGTGGAGCTGGGCAACGACGAGGGCCCGCTGGCCATCCTGCGCACGCTCGCGCCGTCCACCCTGCGGCTGGAAGGGCTCGACCCGTATCGGGCCTTCCTGACCGAGCGGGACAGTGGCGGCACGTTGGGGGTGTGCTGGATGGCGGCCGGGCCCTACCTGGTGTGTGTGTCAATGACGGGCGACGAGGAGGTGATCAGAACGCTGCTGCCGCAGTTCGCAGCAGGTCAGCGCGCCAAACTCACACGTTAGGAAGCCGTCAATGGGGGTGCGCGGCGGCCGAACGCGGTCGCACAGTGCGGGCGTGACGACAACTGCGACCCGGCCGGAGCGCTTATCCGGCGGGGACGACCAGAAGCACCGGCTGACCGCGATCACCGGCATGGCCGGGCTCGGTCTGGACGCCATCGCGTCCGTGGCCTACGGGCCGGAGGCGATCGTGCTGGTGCTGGCCGCGGCCGGCTCCGCCGGTCTGGGCTGGACGCTGCCGGTGACGCTGGCCATCGTCGTGCTGCTGGGCGTGCTCATCGCCTGCTACCGCCAGGTGATCCAGGCGTTCCCGGACGGCGGCGGCGCGTACACCGTGGCCTCCAAGTACCTGGGGCGCCGTGCCGGCCTGGTGGCGGGCGCGTCGCTGGTGGTCGACTACGTGCTCAACGTGGCCGTCTCGGTGGCCGCCGGCGTGGCCGCGCTGACCTCGGCCTTCCCGGGGCTACTGCCGTGGACCACCGAGCTGTGCGTACTCGTGCTGCTGATCGTCACCGCCGTGAACCTGCGCGGCATCGTGGTCGGCGCCAAGGCGTTCGCCCTGCCGGCCGCGGTGTTTGTCGCCGCGGTGCTGGTGGTGATCGTGGTCGGGCTGTTCCGGCCGGAGGTCACCGCGCCTGTGTCGCAGTCGACGACGGTCGGCGGCGTGGGGCTGCTGCTGGTGCTGGCCGCGTTCGGCAACGGGTGCTCGGCGCTGACCGGTGTGGAGGCCATCGCCAACGCCACGCCGTCGTTCCGGACACCGCGGCGGCAGCGGGCCCGGCGCGCGGAAGCGGGGCTGGGTCTGGTGCTCGGCGTGCTGCTGATCGGGCTGGCCGTGCTGATCCAGCGGTTCGACGTGCGTCCGGTCGAGGGCCGCACGATCCTGTCGCTGGTCACCGAGGGCTCGATCGGCGACGGCTGGCTGTACGTGGTGATCCAGCTGTCCACGGTGCTGCTGCTGGCGTTGGCCGCGAACACCTCGTTCGGCGGGCTGCCGGTGCTGGCCGCGAAGCTGGCGCGCGACGACTACCTGCCGCACGTGTTCGGGCTGCGGGCCGACCGGCTCGTGCACCGGCACGGCGTGCTGGTGCTGGCCGTGCTCTCCGGCGCGCTGCTGATCGGCACCGAGGGCCAGGTCGACGTGCTGGTGCCGCTGTTCGCGATCGGCGTTTTTGTCGGCTTCGCGCTGGCCCAGATCGGCATGGTCCGGCACTGGCGGGCCGAGCGGGGGCGGGGCTGGCTGCCCAAGGCCCTGCTGAACGGGTTCGGCGCCGTGCTGACCATCGCCGCGCTGATCGACGTCACCGCGTCCAAGTTCATCGAGGGCGCGTGGCTGATCGTGCTGGTGATTCCGATCTTCGTGGTGCTGTTCAGCGTGGTGAAGCGGGCCTACGACCGGATCGGCAAGGACATCGGCGTGGGCACCCTGCCGAGACGGCCCCGCCGCACGTCCTCGGTGGTCGTGGTGCCGGTGGTCGCGATCACCAAGCTGACCGCGGAGTGCCTGTCGACCGCGCTGTCGATGGGCGACCGGGTGGTGGCCGTGCACGTGACGTTCGACGACGAGCAGCAGAGGGCCCGGCAGTTCCAGGCCGACTGGCAGGAGTGGCGGCCGGAGGTGCCGCTGGTGCTGCTGGACTCCCGGCACCGGGTGCTCGGACCGCCGGTCGCCCGCTACGTGAACTCGCTGGACGACGAGCACGTGGTGGTGCTGATCGGCGAGATCGAGCCGGCGGCGCTGTGGGAGCGCATGCTGCGCAACCGCCGCGGCGCGGTGGTGGCGCGCTGCATCGGCCGCGACACCTCCGCCGTCGTGTGCCGGCTGCGGTTCCGTCTGGGCTTCTCTACCGCTGTCTAGCTCTGAGCCAATACTTTCTTAGACTGGTTTAGCCGGCGGATGCCGATGACCAGCGGCAACAACAGCCACCAGGCGTAATTGGCCAGCTCGGGGTGCCCGGTGACCGCGACGACCGCCCACACCACGAAGACCGTGACGGCCGCCATCGGTTGGAGGTACCAGCCGAACCGCGGAAAACGGCCCGGCATCGGCCTGATGTCGCCGTTGCGCTGGGACACCGCGATGATCAGCGTCTGGACCGCGAACACCGCGCACACGTTGGCGGCGTAGAGCGCGTAGGACAGCGCCTCGTCGCCGTGCTTGGCCAGCAGCGACGACGGGAACGGCAACAACGCGACGAGTCCAAGCAGCAGCACGTTCAGCGACATGATCCGCGAGTGCCGCACCCGCAACTGGCGGAACAGCCGATGATGCGCCAGCCACAGCACGCCGATCACCAGGTAGCTGATCAGGTAGCCGGCGACCGCCGGCTCCAGACCGGCCAAGGCGCGCAGGAAGTCGCCGCCGTGCACATCGTCGGGAATCCTGATGTCCAGCACCAGCAGGGTCATCGCGATGGCGAACACGCCGTCGGACAGGGCCAGCACGCGCCCCAGGTCGACCTCGCCGCCACCGTCTGCATCGTCCTCGTCGCCCTCTTCAGTCACGGGGCAAGAAGCTAGGGCTTCTCCAGGATCGCCGTGACGCCTTGGCCGCCGGCGGCGCAGATCGAGACCAGACCGCGACCAGAGCCGCGCTCGTTCAACAGTTTCGCCAGCGTGGCAACGATTCGGCCGCCGGTCGCGGCGAACGGGTGCCCGGCCGCCAGCGAGGAGCCGTTGACGTTGAGCTTGGCCCGGTCGATGTCGCCGACGCCGTTCTTTTGCCAGGCCGCGAGCGTGGCCAGCACCTGGGACGCGAACGCCTCGTGGATCTCGTAGAAGTCGAAGTCCGAGAGCGCCAGGCCGGCGCGCTCCAGCATCCGCGGCACCGCGTAGACCGGGGCGGTGAGCAGACCGTCCTCGCCGTGCACGTAGTCGACCGCGCCGGTCTCGGTCCAGGTCAGGTAGGCCAGCACCGGGATCCGGTGCCGCTTGGCCCACTCCTCGCTGGCCAGCAGCACCACCGAGGCGCCGTCGGTGAGCGGGGTGGAGTTGCCGGCCGTCATCGTGTCGCCGAAGACCGGCTTGAGCCTGGCCAGCTTCTCCACGCTGGTGTCGGCGCGCAGGTTCTGGTCGCGGGTCAGGCCGAGGTAGGGCGTCACCAGGTCGTCGAAGAAGCCGCGCTCGTAGGCGGCGGCGAGGTTGCGGTGGCTGGCCGCCGCCAGCTCGTCCTGGTCCTCACGGGCGATGCCCCATTCCTTGGCGGTGATCGCCGCGTGCTCGCCCATCGACATGCCGGTGCGCGGCTCGGCGTTGCGCGGAATGTTCGGCACCACGTGCGTCGGGCGCAGTTTGGTCGCCGCGCGCAGCCGGGCCCCGACCGTCCGGGCCCGGTTGAACTCCAGCAGCACCTGGCGCAGGCCCTCGTGCACGCCGATCGGGGCGTCGCTGGTGGTGTCGACGCCGCCGGCGATGGCCGAGTCGATCTGCCCCAACGCGATCTTGTTGGCCGTGGCGATGATCGCCTGGAGGCCGGTGCCGCAGGCCTGCTGGATGTCGTAGGCGGGTGTCAACGGCGACAGTCGGCTGCCGAGCACCGCTTCCCTGGCTAGGTTGAAGTCGCGGCTGTGCTTGAGCACCGCCCCCGCGACCACCTCACCGACCCGTTCGCCCTGCAGCCCGAACCGGCTGACCAGGCCGTCCAGCGCGGCGGTCAGCATGTCCTGGTTGGACGCCGTGGCGTACGGACCGTTGGACCTGGCGAACGGGATGCGGTTGCCGCCGAGCACGGCCACGCGCTGAACGGTCGGGGTCATGCCTCGACAATAACCTACTAATGAGTAGACTTACCAGCGAGTAGGGAGGCGTCTCGCATGTCAGATCCGTACCTCCAGTTCGCCCAGTCCGGTTTCGGGCGGTTCGTCACCAGCCGGCTCGGCCTGCCGCGGCCGGCCCGGCTGCGGCGCTACCGACCGGGGCAGCCGGCGCTGGCGGGTCCGGTGCTGACCGGTGGATCCGGCCGGCTCGACGCCGTGCTCAAGGGGCACGCCACCGGCGGGGACGCCCCGTACGGCGGGCTCGTGTTCGACGCCACCGGCATCGACAGCCCCGAGCAGCTGCGGGCGCTGCACTCCTTCTTCAACCCGGTCATCCGGCAGCTCGGGCCGTGCGGACGGGTCGTGGTGCTCGGCACCCCGCCCGAGGAGCTCACCAGCGTGCCGGCGGTCGTCGCGCAGCGGGCGCTGGAGGGGTTTGTCCGCTCCGTCGCCAAGGAACTGCGGGCCGGCGGCACCGCCCAGCTCGTGTACGTCTCCGAGGGCGCCGAACCCAACGTCGAGTCGACGCTTCGTTTCCTGCTCAGCGCCAAGTCCGCCTACGTGTCCGGTCAGGTGATCCGGGTCGGCGCCGCCGAGGTCGTCGAACCGGTGGACTGGGAGCACCCGCTGGCCGATCGGGTCGCCCTGGTGACCGGCGCCTCGCGGGGCATCGGCGCGGCCATCGCCGAGGTGCTCGCCCGGGACGGCGCGCACGTCGTGTGCCTCGACATCACCGCGCAGGGTGGAGAGCTGTCCGAGGTGGCCAACCGGGTCGGCGGTTCGTCCTTGCAGATGGACATCACCGCGGCGGACGCGCCCGCCCGGCTCGTCGAGTACTTCCAGCTGCGGCACGAGGGTGTGGACATCGTCGTGCACAACGCCGGCATCACGCGGGACAAGACCCTGGCCAAGATGACCGAGGCCCAGTGGGACGCCGTGCTTTCGGTCAACCTGGCCAGCCAGCTCCGGGTCAACGACGGTCTTCTTCGCGCAGACGCGTTGCGGCGCAACGGCCGTATCGTCGGCGTCTCGTCCATCGCCGGCATCGCCGGCAACGTCGGGCAGACCAACTACGCCACCAGCAAGGCCGGCGTCATCGGCATGGTCCGGTCGCTCGCCCCCGAGCTGGCCAGCCGGGGCAGCACCATCAACGCCGTCGCGCCCGGCTTCATCGAGACCAAGATGACCGCCGCCGTGCCGCTGGTCATCCGGCAGGCCGGGCGGCTGATGAACAGCATGTCCCAGGGCGGCCTGCCGGTCGACGTCGCCGAAACCATTGCCTGGTACGCCAATCCGGCGTCGTCCGGGGTCAACGGCAACATCGTCCGGGTGTGCGGTCAGAGCCTGCTGGGGGCGTGATGTACCTGCGTGCGGCCATGACCGGCTTCCGGCGCGGCGGCTCGTCGCTGCCCGCCGATTCGCCGTCCCGCTCGGATGTGGCCGTCGATGTCGCGCATCTGGCTTCGTACAACCGGGTTTGCGGCTTCGGGCTGCGTGACGAACTGCCCGCCACCTATCCGCACGTGCTGGCCTTTCCGTTGCAGATGCGGCTGATGACCTCTCCCGGGTTCCCTTTTCCCTTGCCCGGCTTGGTGCACATCGCCAACCGCATTTCTTTGGTGCGTCCCGTTCTCGCCTCGGAGCGCTTCGACCTTCGGGTGCGGGCCGTCGACCTGCGGCCGCACGAGCGGGGCCGCCAGTTCGACGTTGTCAGCGAACTGCTGGTCGATTCCGCCGTGGTGTGGACCGACGTGAGCACCTATCTGCGCCGCGAGGACTCTTCCGGTTCCGGCAGTTCTCCGGCCGACCCGCCGTCGCCGTCCGCCGTGTGGTCCGTGCCCGCCGACATCGGCCGTCGCTACGCCGCCGTCTCCGGCGACCGCAACCCCATCCACCTCAACGCCTTGGCCGCGCGGCTGTTCGGTTTCCGCCGGGCCATCGCCCACGGGATGTGGACCAAGGCCCGCAGCCTGGCCACTCTGGAGGGGCGGCTGCCGTCCGCCTATACCGTGGATGTCCGGTTCAAGCTGCCCGTGTTGTTGCCGGCCAAGGTCGGCTTCAGCGCTTCGTCGGTGGGCGAGGGCTGGGAGTTCGCGGTGCACGACGTGCGTAGCGGCCGCCCGCATCTTGCCGGCTCGATAGCCCCCACCCATTCCCAGGGGGGCGACCCCGAGGCCAGCCTACCAGCGGAAACGCTCCGCTGATCTTGAAGCGGCCCCGGCTGTGGACAACCGGCGAGGCCGGCTCAGGCCTGTGGACAGCTACTTCGGCGGTTGCCACATCTGGCCGTCGACCAGGTTGCCGAAGCCCATCCAGACCAGGTTCATCAGGCGGGCGGCGACGGTGCCGGCGGACTCCTCGGGATGGTCGAGCCACCAGTCGGCCAGCGACTCGCCCGCGCCGACCAGGGCGGCGGCCATGGCGTCGGCGTGCAGGGACGCGGCCTCGTTGTGGGAGGTGTTCATCAGCAGGGCGGCGACGAGGCTGATGGCACGGCGCCGCATGTCGAGCAGCTCCTGGGCGAAGGGGCCGCCCTGGGCGCTGGCCTGGCGGTGCAGGACCTGCCAGCTGTCCCGGTACTCGCCGACGAAGCCGAAGAATGCCCGCAGACCGTGCCAGAGCTGCACGTCCGGCCGATCGCCGGCCTCGCTTACGCCGACGGCGATGGCCTCCATGAGCCGGGTGGCCTCGCGGCGGATGCAGGCGGCGAACAGGTCTTCCTTGGAGCCCAGGTAGGCGTAGACCATCGGCTTGGAGATGTCGGCGACCTCGGAGATCTCGTCCATCGACGCGGCGTGGTAGCCGCGCTGGGAAAAGACCTCGACGGCGGCGTCGAGGATCTGCCGCTCACGCACCTCGCGTGGCAGCCGCTTCGCCCGGACCCGACCGGTCGCGTCATTCGTCCGCATCCGATGCAGGCTAGCTTGCCGACGTACCTACTACACAGTAGGCTTACTGGTCAGTAGGTACGCGGAGGTGGGGTTATGGCCGACATCGAGCAGTTGGCATCGATCGACCCGAAAAAACTCAGCAAGGACGAGTTCGTGGCGCTGCTGTCCTCCTTCACCGAGGCGGCCGACGGCGGCGCGGACTTCGACCTCAGCGCGATGCCGCCGCAGGACTTCGCGCGGATCATCTCGCGGGCGTCCAAGGATCAGATCGAGGCCGTGATGGCCGAGCCCGCGCTGCGCGGGCCGATCCTGGACGAGGTGTTCCGGCGGATGGAGGTGCACTTCCGCACCGAGCGGGCCGGCTCGACCCGGGCCGTCGTGCACTTCCGTCTCCTCAACGGCGACGACTTCGACCGGTACCAGGTCAGCATCGACGACGGCGCGTGCGCGATCACCAAGGGCGGCGAGGACGAACCGCGCGCCACCGTGACGCTGGCCCCGCTGGAGTTCCTCAAGCTGGCCACCGGCAACGCGTCCGCCCCTGTGCTGTTCATGACCGGGAAGCTGAAGGTCAAGGGCGACCTCGGCTTCGCAGCCGGCTTCATGAGCCTGTTCGACATCCCCAAGGCGTGAGAGGACAAACTCCCCATGGCCGGCTTCTCCCTCGAACTCAACGAGGACCAGCGCGACCTGCGTGACTGGGTCCATGGCTTCGCCAAGGACGTGATCCGGCCGGCCGCGCCGGAGTGGGACGAGCGCGAGGAGACACCGTGGCCGGTCATCCAGGAGGCCGCCAAGATCGGTCTCTACGGCTTCGAGTCGCTGGCGACCTGGTTCGCCGACCCGATCGGCCTGTCGCTGCCGCTGGCCACCGAGGAGCTGTTCTGGGGTGACGCCGGCATCGCGCTGGCGATCATGGGCACCGGGCTCGCCGTGGCCGGCATCTTCTCCGCCGGCGAGCCGGAGCAGCTGGCCGAGTGGGTGCCGGAGTGCTTCGGCGACGAGAACGACCCCAAGGTGGCGGCGTTCTGTGCCTCCGAGCCGCAGGCCGGCTCCGACGTTTCCGGCTACCGGACCCGGGCCCGCTACGACGAGGCCACCGACGAGTGGGTGATCAACGGCCAGAAGGCGTGGGCCACCAATGGCGGCATCGCCAACGTGCACGTCGTCACCGCAGTCGTCGACCCCGCGCTCGGCGCTCGCGGGCAGGCCGGCTTCATCGTGCCGCCCGGCACCCCCGGTGTCGCCAGCACCCGCAAGATCAAGAAGCACGGTCTGCGCGCCTCGCACACCGCCGACGTGTTCTTCGACGAGGTGCGGGTACCTGGCCGCTGCGTGCTCGGCGGGAAGGAGCGCTTGGAGGCCCGGCTCGCTCGGGCCCGCGAGGGCAAGCGGGCCGGCGGGCAGGCCGCCATGGCCACCTTCGAGACCACCCGGCCCACCGTCGGCGCCATGGCCGTCGGCGTCGCCCGCGCCGCCTACGAGTACTCGCTTGAGTACGCCAAGGACCGCGAGGCCTTCGGCCGCAAGATCATCGAGAACCAGTCCATCGCCTTCGACCTGGCCAACATGCGCATGGAGATCGACGCCGCTCGCATGCTGGTCTGGCGGGCCGCCTGGATGGGCCGCAACAACGTGCCGTTCGAGGCCGGCGAGGGCTCCATGTCCAAGCTCAAGGCCAGCGAGGTCGCCGTCTGGTCGACCGAGCGCGCCATCCAGATCCTCGGCGGCGCCGGCTACACCCGTGAGCACCCGGTCGAGCGCATGCACCGCGACGCCAAGATCTTCACCATCTTCGAGGGCACGTCCGAGATCCAGCGCCTCGTGATCTCCCGCGCCATCTCCGGGATCCACATCCCCTGAGGCGCCAAAGACGAGGAGGCACCCGCGCGGCAGCCGGGTGCCTCTGCTTCGTTCGCGGGCGTCGTGGGATCGTCAGCCGTTCTGGAACGGGCAGTGGCCGGTCTCCTCGCCGACCGAATTGATTTCGGCGTTCGAGCGGCTGTCATTCGTGTAGACGTACTGGTCCGTGCACTTGACGTCGGGCTTGTGCTGAAACGGCGGGCAATAGCCGGTATCCGAACCGATAGAGTTGATTTCGGCGTTCGAGCGGTCATCGCCTGCATAATTGATCTGGTTCGTACACCTGGTGTCGGGCTTGTTCACCACACCCGCGGGGGCCGGACTGGACGGCGACACCTTAGTGGGTTGCACGGCCGAAGTGCC
>Ga0307511_10004997_pt1 | contig 13526 bp, 9 predicted proteins | sample 13_EM_MG_FD_200266 | JGI IMG/M metagenome (GOLD analysis project Ga0307511, IMG submission 200266) | Populus trichocarpa ectomycorrhiza microbial communities from riparian zone in the Pacific Northwest, United States - 13_EM | ecosystem: Host-associated > Plants > Roots > Unclassified | place...
GGCAGCAGAAAGGCACTACTTTGACAAGAATAGCTGGTCTTGTTCTGTATGGCTGGCTGCTACAGATCTTTTTTTTTTTTTTCCAGGTCTTCGAACCCTTGTGGAATATTATTGTAGCCCTTTCTTTAGACTAGAGATTTTACAAATTATCCAAAAGTATTGTTTCTTATTTACACGCACTTTAAGACCATATGAGGGTATGGAAAGTTTTTAGTGCATAAAATAGGAAATCATGGTGTCTATATATATAGTTTACTTCACTGATTAATTTGTGGGCAAATTAAGGGAGGGCCAAGAGAACACCATAGGAAAAGAAAAAAATGGGTGAAGTTGTTGATGCAAACTCTACTCCCGTGACACCAAGGCCTAATGTAAACTCTACTCCTGTAACACCAAGGCCAGCCTCAGTGTCACCAACGCCACCGATATCGGCTCCTCCGTCGCAATTTCATTCGCCGTCGTTGTCTAGATCACCTTTGCTCACACCTGATCATATTGTTCCAAGCAAAACTCCAAGGAACTCAACCCCAAGAAATGCAACCCCAAGACTTAGAACTCCTCGCTTTATGACCCCTTTAGGTAGTCCTCTTAGAAGGGCTCTCCAACTCACAAAACTTGACCCTCAAGATGCTTGGCTTCCAATTACTGAGTCCCGAAATGGAAACGCATGGTATGCAGCGTTTCATTGCCTTTGCTCTGGCATTGGTTTTCAAGCACTCGTGCTCCCTGTTTCCTTCACTGTCCTTGGTTGGTAAGTAAAAACAACATACATGATTGATCTTTGGTGTGGCAAGTTATACTTTTTGGACCAGTTCGTAGTCTAGCAGAGCTTTACTTTGTTTTTTTTTTACAGGGCATGGGGCATCATAGCCTTGACAGTTGCATTCGCATGGCAGCTTTACACTTTTTATTTACTTGTGCAACTACATGAAAACACCGAGACTGGCATTCGTTACAGCAGATATCTTCAAATTATGAGTGCAAATTTCGGTACGTGTTCGATGTTTTTTTTTAACTCCCAACCTTTAGTATTTTGATGAACTGAAGAAAAATTTCAACTTCATGAAGTATACAGCTGAAATCTTTGGAGAAATGATTTCTGAAAGAATATTCAATGAAATTAGCATTACTCTTCCTTAAAGGTCCATGTCACACTGCGTGAAAGAAAATTAACCCTGGTTTTTCTACACAAGTAGAAATTATGCTTATTTGGTAACTATGTGTTCTAAACTATGGCTTCTTCAACAATTCAGGTGAGAAGAAAGCAAAGTGGCTAGGCCTATTTCCAATCTTGTACCTATCAATAGGTACATGTGTGGCTCTAAACATAATCGGAGGATCAACATCAAAATTATTTTTCCAGACTGTATGCGGTCAATCATGCACAGTCAAAACATTAACACCAGTAGAATGGTACTTGGTGTTTGCGAGCGCTGCAGTTCTTCTGTCTCAGCTACCAAACTTGAACTCAATTGCTGGTGTATCACTTATTGGATCCATCACTGCTGTCGTGTATTGCACAATTATGTGGATGGTTTCTGTTAACAAGGATAGGTTGCCTGGCATAACTTACAAGCCAGTTCGTGGACCAAAGGAGGTTGACAGGCTCTTTGAAGTTCTTAATTCACTCGGGATCATTGCTTTTGCATTTAGAGGTCACAATCTCGTACTTGAGATCCAGGTACCATAAATTTCAGCTACTTCTCAAGATTTCCCACCCTTTTTTTCCACTTTGATGTTACATATTAGCTATCAGAGCAAGAAAAAATGTTTTGAAAATATTTCTCTTACAATTGGCATAGATAGGAAGCAATTCAAGCATAAGCAAAGACTTGGCTATGTCATCCATTTGATCCAATGGCTGATTATTCATGGATATGTAGGTGATATTGTCAAAGATTTTTCAGGTTCACAAGATCTTACTGCATCTTCACGTGTGCTGTGAGAGCGTATTTTAGAAGAGAAAAAAATCATTTTCTTTGGCCGATTTTTCTTGATTTATCTCTAAACTTGAAACTTTTTTTCGTTGTTGTTTTATCGTCTGACAAAAGGAGATTTTCTGTTAGAGTGACTTGGAAATTTAGCAAATTGGCCTATATACACACGTTACATATGAAACCCACGTTACATATGAAACCCTTATATATATATATATATTGAAACAGTCTTGCTTCAGTCTATTTTCTTATCAGTTTTTTTTCGTGCAATTTCCAAGTCTACGCAAAGAACATAGAAAATACCTCGCAGCAATTAGTTGACCATTGACATTTGACCGTGTTAAATTAAATTAAATATGATATTATTTGATTTTCAATTGTTGAGATACTAGTTACAAGAGCAGGCCTGCTAAGCCAGGGTTTTTAACCTAGATCAACTTACCCGAGCCATCAAATCAACTCTGTAACTATGAAATGTGACAGACAATGTACAAATTATTATATCATGCCCTTCGTTTTATTAGAATTAAAAGAATAACCCAATATTTCTAAAGTGATTTGGGTGCGTTTTGATGCGTGTTTTTTTTTTCAGGCTACTATGCCCTCGAGTGAGAAGCATCCCTCCCGTGTGCCGATGTGGAAGGGTGCCAAGGCTGCTTATGCAGTTATTGCAGCATGTTTATTCCCCCTTGCAATTGGAGGCTTTTGGGCTTACGGCCAAAGGGTACTGCTATAATTAATTTTCACCATTTCCATCTCTCCAGACTAATTTTCTGTAGAGTTTCGTTGTTGTCTTCTAAAGCAAGCACATGTTTTCTTGATTTTCAGATACCAAAAAATGGTGGCTTGCAATCAGCCTTCTACGCGTACCGAAGGAATGACACCTCGGAATTTATCATGGGACTTGTTAGTTTACTTATCATAATAAATGCTCTCAGCTCATTCCAGATCTATGCCATGCCAATGTTTGATGAGTTGGAGTCGATTTTCACCAAGAGGATGAAGAAGCCATGCCAATGGTGGCTCCGAATAATCCTGAGGGCATTTTTCGGATACGGGGTCTTCTTTTTGGCCGTCGCAATCCCGTCTATCGGGAGTGTGGGTGGTCTGGTCGGAGGAATATCATTGCCGGTCACATTGGCTTACCCTTGCTTCATGTGGCTTAGGATGAAGAAGCCAAAGAAGTATGGCAAGATGTGGTACCTTAATTGGAGCCTGGGAATCACTGGTTTGATTCTGAGCGTGTCTTTTATGGCTGCCGGAGTATATGTTATAAAAGAGAATGACAGTAAATTTGAGTGGTTCAAGCCCAAGTAATAGAATGAATATGTGATGTGAGAAAGGAGGAAGCTAGATTTATAATTATTTTTTTTTGCTATTAAATATGTGATTGTGAGATTTATTTGCAGAAAAGCAAATAAATAGAAAATATATATATATATTTCCTTAATTCCTTGTAACATAACTGTTTTGTAATACATGATTCATTTCTCTTCCTGCGGGCCTTTGTTTTACTTCCTTGAGCCTATCAATTTGGCCCACTAATTATTTCTGTATTGAATCGAGCCTTGTACTAAATTGGGCTCGTGACCAGCCCTCTTGATATTAAATTGTTATCCACTAATTTTGATCCCTTTCCGCTCAAAACATCATTAAATTAAAAAAAAAAAAAAACTAAAATGATTAACTCGACAATATAAATAATCCAAGTTTTTTTTTTTTCCATATTAGCCTCAAATTAGATATGATAACTATTGTTGGAACTTCGCAAGTTAATAAATTTCCTCTCCTATTATTGGACTCAGCTAAATTATTTCAGCAAGACGAGGAGAAAACAAGCAAATATATGCATCAAGGGGACAAAAGGGGTTAACACGTTGGGCTTCGGCTAGCCATAATTCCCTCTGGGCTCATAGGAAGTTGGCCCTTTTAGCTTGGGTGCAAGCTTCTTCGCCCATCACTATATCATCGGGCTTCGCCTCCGTGTACTTGTCTGATTGTTTATGGTGATGAAAAAGGATTAAACCCTTCTTGGGGGTAGATTTATAAAATTATTAACTTGAAATTATGATTGACTCAACTATTTAGTAACCTGATTTTCGGGTCAAATCCTGGATTGAGTCCAACAACTAAGAGAATCTCATGAAAGTAGAATTGATCAGGGACGTAATTAAATTATCCAACAATTCTAAAATTTAATCACATTTGCATTCCAAAATGTTAACTCCGATTACTTTGACGATACATGTGAATGAGACATTTTGCATATACAGAAAGTAGTGGGACTAAAATACTAATTTTAGATTACTAATTTTAGTGGGACTAAAATTTTATCTAGTTATTAATTTTAGATTATAAATTTATTTTTTAAAAATTATTAATTTAAATGTCAAGTTCCGTTACTAAAATCTTATCTAGATATTAATTTCATGTTCTTAAAAAATAAATCAGATATGTGGAAGTTAGCCGTACATCAACGGTTACTTAAAAAATAAAAATCAGAAGATACGCGCTTTCAAACAGTTAGTAGCACAAAATAAAGCAAAGGGTAGGAGAGGGTAATGTCTTGTACTGTAACCAACACAAGTCATCATCACACGCACATCATTTATCTTCTTTCTCTGTTCACGTGAATGACGGGTACTTTCCTTCACCTTTTTGAATTGATTGACAAACACTCACACGCGCTTGTAAAAAGATATCGTATTTTTTTTTATATATATATATATATATAGACACATATTTAGAGGTATCTCTATGCATACGTGCATTTGTGATTGTATATATGTTTTTTTTAACATTTAGGTATTTTCAGACCAGTTTTTTCATCAAACTAGATTAAAATGTATTTCATAAAACGGTTATGACAGTTTTTTATATGGAATCTAATAATAAAAACATGAAAAAAATGTTTTTATTATTTATTATTTATTATTTATATTTTTGTATTGTTAAGAATTGTACTCGACAATAAACACAACCGCAACCTCTTCACATACAGCTTTTAATATTATTTTTTTACTATATTAAATTATTAATCACTCTTAATTATGCTATCTTTTAAGAAAGCAAGTGACCCAACTTAAATCCAAAATTTTTTATTTTTAATTTGAAGATAAGAGTATTTTTTTTATTAGCTTATCAATTGAGATCAATTTTTTTATATATACGATATTAAAGATATTTCTCGTGCGAATCTAATATATTTAATAAAAACTAATAATTTTTTTAATACTAGCCTTTAATATTTAAACCCAGGAAATCAAGTAAAGAAAAAAAAACCTTCAACAATTAAACTAAACTCCCTTGAATCCGGAATATGAAATCAAATAAATTTACCTAAACCAATCCCTCGTGACTGCATGTCCTTGTCAGTCTGGGGCCTCCTTTTCCTTATTGTCAAGATAGAGGGGTCACATTTGCCCCACCCAACAAGGCAACAACGTAATCTTGAAAAACGAAAACCAAGAAGAAGAAGAAACAGAGCAAACTTGGGTGACTACAGGGAAGATAATGTTGGCATTTTAAGCAGGGTGGGAGACAGGTAAGAGATTGCATGTTTTGCGTAACTTGTACAGTTGTATATTCGTGAACGCACAGGAACTCGAGAAATCGGTATCCATTATCCACGTTAATGCTTAATTGTAAATAAAATTATCTACTTTTCAATGGAGTGATTGGCCTTTATTTTAATTTTCATATTTTGAATTTCCTCTGAACATGAGGAGCCTGGTTATCTTTCAAAAATCATGGTTGTGACCGGTGGGTCAAGCAAGCAACAGAAGCTTTTCGCAGGTTTTTTGGCTCCATTTATAATGTAATTCTGCCCTCGCCGGCATAATTATTGGCTGCTACTTCTGGCAGATACCTTCAAATGGACGGAAGTTGACTGTTTTTTCAACGTCATGGACACAACACATCAAATTTTGTGAAGGGCCTAATGTACTTGCTAATAGAGTTAACTGCCTTGGTTCGTTCCAAATCAATGCCATCCCGGTTTTCGACAAACCTAGAATTTACGTGCGCACTAACATGGAGAGCAAGCGATGCCCATGGTGGATTCGCACGGGTTTTCTGCTCTCTTTCGGAGGAGTGGCCTTTCTTCGTAGATGTGGCTGTTCCTTTTCGGCCTAGCCTAGTTCCTTAATTGGAGGGATTACCTTACCCCTTGTACTGGTTTATCCGTGTGGATTTCTATTAAGAAAACCCATAAAAAAGGTCATGTAGTCATGTTTATCCGTGTGATGATTAGGTATTGTTTTGTGTTGGTGGTTGCCGCAGCATGGAATTTGACTGCAAAAGGCTTGCATGGCAACTTCTTTGAATTCAAAGTTGAAACCCCCATGGCAACTGATACTTGCGGAGGAAAACGCTACAGATTTTGTAGAGCATGTTCATTCACGTACAAGATCAATCTATGGACTTGTTAACATCAAATCCATAGAATCTTAATTTGACAACGTCCAATTTTATTTGTACCGCACTCCGAAGCTTCCTTTCCTGACCAATTTTATGTTCATAGCAAGTCGCAAAGATGTAAACTTTTGAAGGACATGCTGCTAGAACTTGGACACCCATGGAAGAGGCAAAATCACAAATTAAACCAAACCGCCATCCCCAGTCCTACTCGTTGGACCCAAGCAAAAGTAGAAGACAGTAGCAGGCCCCAATCAACAACCATTGTTTTGACAAAGAGTACTGTCACACTGCAAAACTATCTAAAGCCCAGAAAGGACCAACGCCGATTTTCTTTTCAAAACCTTGCAACAATACGCGCAGTAAAATTTACATTCCGAATACGAAGATAAATCGCTCCATTCTTCTACACCAAACATCCATCTGACAACCTTGATGAAATGTAGAAGACAACAATAACATGGTGGGCAAAAGAACGAGCCAAAACATAACTCGTTGGTGTCAATTGAGAAATAAAAATACATCTTACGAACCCCTTGAAACTGTGCATCATTCAGAGATAAACACATGCTTCTGTCAAATTGTGGGGCTTGCCCAGTTTTTTACCAGTTAGAGTAACAGTGCATCTAACACGATTATAAAACTTTGACTTCACCAATCTTCCCAGAATGTAGGCCCTGGACCTCAAGGAAAATGTCAGGTTAAGAGGCACTGCAACTTTGTTTACATGCTCTCTAGCATCAGCAAGATGGGGCACCCCTCCATAGAGGGGAACTTGGGAACTATGCACCACTGTCACCACTGTCCTCCGGCTCTTCCTCGGCTGAGAGAACTTCTTCATCTAATTAGACCCAAATAATAAGTAAAAAGAAAAAAAATATGATCTTAATCCAACAAAATCCACAAATTAAACGAGTAAATATTAACCACACAAATTAATAACTTGGATTACTTATTCTATGAACTTTGCATTCAATGAAGGCTCAAATACATTAACATGCAAGTGAACCTCGATGATACGGTCCCCTCACATGCAAAGACAACTGGGACACAGACCCTTTGGAGTTCCATGCAAGTCCAACAACAGTACAGACTTTTTAAGATCATCCATGTTAGAGATTTTTCTTTCCAAGGACCACAGCTCGAGGCAGATAAAATTGACAAAACAACAACCAAAATTAAAGATTAAAGAAACCAAATGCATCTATCCAATTCAAGATGATGGGTTCCACTACACTTCCCAACAAAAGAAACTGGATTAAAGTTCGTGGCAGTTTTTGCAGTCTTTTACAGGCACTCCAAATTTGTAACCAATAGCATTCCCTCAATCCTTCCATGTCGCATTTCCCAAGGTATCCTCGGGACCCTTAAACGACTAAAGTCTGACGACATAACAAAATGGTGAACCCGCCCCATCAATGTTATTCACAATGACCATGTTACCCGTAGCATAGCCGTTATTACATGTTAAAACCAAGGATTAAGAAGACTTTAGAAGAGTTTACCTGCCCAGAGGCAAGTTTGAGCTGGAAATAGTGAATTTCAAGAGGGGTAGAGGTGACATGGACGGCGAAGAAGGTGGCGGGATTTCTGTAATGAATCTTGACCGTGGAATTTAACGACAGCATGTCTGTTGGCACTCCTGTTTGATCATTCCCTGCTTGAACATAAAAATTCTCGAACACCATGCTCTGCTTAAAAAGAACACACAGAAAAGCACCTTTTTAATCACTTTTAATTATTTTATACCTGTGCTTTAATTATTTGATTTTTACTGATGGTAAACTAAAAATGAAATAAATTAACATGATTAAAGGCTAAAAAATAGGGATTACGCAAACCTAAGAGCAGCGGTCTAATCCTAGCCCAAATTTATAGTCCCCCTATGCCCTAGGCATCATCACCAACTATTCAATTTCCCATAAGACCTCCAAAAAACGAGCCACTTAATTGACTCGGTTGAAACACACCGATTCAACTCGGTAAATTTTTCAAGATAAAAAAAAAAAAAACGTACCTTGACTGAAATTTCAGGCTTGTAAGCCTTGCTAGCACCCCACAAGATCAAACAAAACACGGTAAACAGCAGAACAAAGAACAATAACCCAATGAAATACAATCTCACTTTACGTGCACCACCCCCGCCATCTTTTTCATCATCGTCATCACCATCATGATCATCTCCATCTCGGTCATCAATCCTTATATGTTTCCAAGCAGATAAACTTCTTGGCATCTTGAGTGAATTAGAAAATCTTGACGTAGATGACTCGCGAGAGTGGTGAATTGGTGAACAATGGTAGTAAAGGTGTGGTGGTGAGACGGTTGGGCTTGACCCGTAAGACATTTTCTCCACATCATGGTTTGATGGACTTTGAACGTAGTAGACTGGCCTTCTTGGTGACCTCGGCAGCCATGATGTGTCGAGACTAGTTCCATCTGAGTCAGTCTTGGTGTGCATCCTTTCTTTTCTTTCCCCTTGAAAACTGCTTTGAGAGAGATAAAGAGAAGAAGATAGATGTGTTAATGCTAGGGATTGGAGTTTTTGTGTTTTTGTTTATGTGGGGTATGGCATTGGAGAGCCAGAAGAAGGAAGGTGATTATGATATGATGCCGAGACAAGGTAGAGGCAGGCAGTGGCAAGCAAAGAAAGCTGACACCGGGAGAAGGATTTATAAAAGGGGTTTGAAACTTTGAATCACGAGACAGGGTAGCTCTGGAGAGTGTAATAAAATCTACTGACAAAACCTTCCTCGCGGAGGGCCAACTGTTATGAATGTGAGCTCTAGTTGCCTGGATCTTTTACTTAAAGCCTGGTGGGTTGGTCTCCGATCCTATCTTTCTAGGCCAGGTTCATCACTGATGAGGACTTCGGCAACGGGTATAAGCCCATGACTAGTGTTGATATTTATTTAATTTAAAGGGTAGTATTTATTTCCATCATAATTGTTTTTACCTGCGCGCCGTAATAGGCCGTAAATTTATCTTTTTAAAAAATTCTCTGCCTATACAGGTTGTTTTCTCAAAATAAAAATAAAATGGAAGTATTAATTAAAAAGTTTATACAAATAAATTTATATAAATAAAAAAATTGTTAACAATGATAAAAAAAAGGCTGAAAAAATTAAGAGATTAACGTGGATAAAAATATTTAAGAATTATTTATTTAATTATGTTTAATAAATTTATTTAAAAAAATAAATATATAACATAAATCAACACATGTAAAATTTATTAAATAAAATAAAATAAAAACAATTTATGCAATGCTATACATAAAAATGTTTTAAATTTTAAAAATAAATTTAATTTATATATATAATATATATATATATATATATAAAATTATAGATGAATCACATTAACCTCATACAAAAATTAAATACACTCAATATGATAAAAAAATAATTGTTATTTTAAAAAGGCTAAATAAGTCAAAAACAAATTACAAGAAATGGGTATTAATCTAAACATAAATGAAAATGATATTTTTAAAATAAATATAAAAACAGTAATTATAAAAAAATTAAAAAAAAATGAAAAGAATGAGGAGGTGATGTGGGCATGGCCCATAAAGAAAGTGCCCGTGTGTGGGTCATGTTTTTTTTAGCTTAATAATACAGATGACGCGTCGCTCGTCCCTTTATTTTACCAAAAAAAAAAAAACGCGTCATCCTAAATTTATTTCTTATATAAAATTTTATCTTGATGGGTCCACATGTATGACAAAACATTGACTCATGAGTGGAAAAGGAGAAGATTTGGAGAATTTCGGAATCCTTTGATCAAGGAAGAGGTACGGAGAAAGAATTTCCATTCCTAATTTATTGGTTTTTCATTTTTTAAATGGAACATTTCAACATTCCTAACATAAGTAACTGCCACTCCGAGACCGTTTGATTTGGTATGTTAAGAGTATTTTTTAAAAATAATTTTTTATTTTTAAATAATCTTTTTTATTTTTTAAATTATTTTTATTTATTAATATTAAAAATATTTTTTAAAAGATAAAAATATTATTTTAATGTATTTTTAAATAAAAAATATTTTAAAAAGCAATCACTACTATATTTCTAAATATTTTTTTTAAATTTATTAGTTTGATTTTATATTTGTTAAAATTAAACTAGCCTAATTTAAATTAATAAATCTTTAATTGAATTATTTTTTACAGACTTTAACAAGCGAGCTTTCAGTCTATAATGGGAGTTTTCGATTTAGTGCGATTCATTTTTTTTTTGTTCAATTCTATGTAAGTTTTTTTTTTGTTGTTGTTTCTAAAGTCTTGAATTTACACGAACATAGCTGATGTTTTTTTAAAAAAAAATTCATAGCTAAAATTTTTCAACAAATTCAAAAAACTATCTGATCGGTTAATTTTGGTTTGGATTTTACAGATATTTTGAACAATTCAATTAATTTTATCGCCAGTAACAATATTTTTCAGTAAAAGATAGAATTAATGTACAAATGATGATGTTTTTGTTCGTGATAGGGGTTGATTTTAATGTTTATGTTCAGACATGCATGAGATTTTGTGTTCATCACTTTTATCGATGTTTTGAAACCAAGGATTGTTTTTAACCACCAGTTAATTTTTTTCACTGGTGGTCGTAGTTTTTGAAGCGTGCTATAATTATTTAGTTTCTGACGAGTGTGATGTGTTTTTTTAAAAAATATATTTAAATATTTATTTTTTAAAAAAATATTTTTGATATTAACACTATAAAACCATATATAAAATTAATTTAAACTACAATTTTTTTTATATTTTTTCTCAAGATATAACACCACTTTTAAATATAATTATAATCTAAGTTAACCCGATCCAAAATTCAATTTACACATCATATGGTCAACTCATAAAAAAAACTCGAGTTAAACTAATGATGATCATCGGGTTGAACTCGAGAGCCAAGCCCGTTCTAGAACATCTAATTTGAAAGGGAAGAATAAAAGTTTGATAATTGAAACCCATGTCCAAAAATTTAAAAAACAAAAACATATGTTCTTAATGATCAGTTCTCAAGACTTACAATTGAAAGAGCTTCAATGCATAATATTTCCAAACCCAATTTTCTCCATTTCAAAGTTAACAGTTACAAATTACAAATTGTGAAAGAAGAAGATTTTATAGCCCATCACTAGTCAACTGGGCCTCAACACTTCCAACTCCATTGATCTGTCCCTCCTCAAACTCCTTGATCAAATCAAGATCAACATTCTCTTCAGGCTCCCACGTGGCCTCATCAATATCCGTCCATTTCACAAGATACTCATTCTTCCCATCATCACCTAGCCTCTTACCCACCACTCCCTCTGCCACGGCATACTCTAACCCTGCCTCAAAATCCATCACCAAATCCTCCCCTATAAACTTTGCTTTCACCCACTCATTATCACTGCCATCCTTCCATTTTACCAAATACTCCAAGTCCTTCCCTTTCCCTCTTTTCTCCAGTATTTCCTGTACCTCAGCGTACTCGAATATTCCCTCCTCTAAGTTTCTTATTACACTTTCTAACCCCAATCTTCTCCCGAATTGCATTGGGTTCCCTTTTGGGGTCACTCTTAAAATTTCCTTGGCCAAATCCAAGGGAGTTAATCCTCTATCATCCTTCACCTCAGGATCAGCACCTAGGTCAACCAATAACTTAACGACACCTGGCTTAACATAGCCAGCTGCCATATGAAGAGCCGTCAGGCCACCACTGTTGTCTCTATGATCCAGTTCAGCTCCAGCTTCGGCTAGGAGCTTAACACACGGCTCAGAGCCGAGCCCAGATACAAAAAGCAAAGCTGTGCGTCCGTCACTATCCACAGCATTAACATCACGTCGTTCATCTTCATTCTCCGATAGAATCTGACTAAGAGCCGACGAGTCGGCCTTCTTGGCTGCTGTCCACCATGGCGTCTCGTACTCGGCCACCACATCTTTAGCTATGAAATCTGATGGGACCCACGAGGGCGTATGGCCGTCTTTCCACTCAATGAAGTACTCCATGCCTTTACCACCTTCAACTGCTCTGCTTCCGATGATCTTGCTGACTTCTCCATACGACTCGTCGTCTTCGATGTTTTGAGTGGTTTCTTGAAGTGGGTTTTGTGTTTCTTGTTGGTCTTGGATAGCAAAGAGTGTGAAGGAATTGTAGGGTTTTCTACCATGGTTTTGTTTGAGGTGTAAAGGAGATTGATAGGAAAAGTAAGAAGGGATTGTGAGTTTTGGAGAGAGCTTGAGGCGTGAAAGAGCTTGGTTAACAAAGAGAGAGTCCATTGATGAAGCGAAGTGAAGGATTTTGTTCTTCTTTTTTAACCTTTTTAAATATTTTTGGTTAAAGAAGTGACTGAATTTTCATTGGTGGGGTCTTTTGTAATCTGAAATCTTGGGCAGGAGAGATGGAGGGAGGGAGGGAGGGAGAGAGAGAGGATAAGAAATCCCATCCATTTGCATGGTTTTGATTATGGCATGGGCAGGGGAACGATGGAATTGTGGTGTTGAATTTGTTTGGTCTATGTAAATTATTGGAAAAACCTTTTTTTTTTGTGGTTAAGAATCAATACGACTACAAACTGGGTCGTTTATTCTATGGGTAGGTGATGGCCAATGGTGGTAAACACAAAACAAAACCTATCAATCTTGCCAATCTCTCGTTTTATTCAGTTCTTATTTCCTCCCTTTTAATACAAAAAGAAATATGGATGTAAAAGAATAGAAAAGAAAAACAATTCATGTCCATTATGGGATTGTGGCTATGGTTGTATAAATGTTATTAAATCAAAAGTATTATTTTAAAGTTTTTAGTTTAAGAACGTAAATGAAATCACAGTGGTGATGGTGTTTTCAAACAAATATTTAATTTATTTTTTTGTGTTTTCAAATAAGTATTTATTTTTTTTTTGAAAAAATGCATATAAATATTAGTTTCCTCCCATATATTTTGAATATTTTTAGAATAAAATCAATGTATAAGATTAAATAAAGTTTTATTAAGTGATCTGAACAAATCCTTTTGTTTTCAAGCAATTTTAATACATAAACACACAGCTTGTTGAGTTCAGAAGAGAATTGTAATCAACGCCAATGAAATATCAGCTTTGAACATGATAGGGGTTATCTTTCCATGATAATTAAGGTAATGGTATCTATATATATATATATATATGAAAGTTTTA
>Ga0307511_10004998_pt1 | contig 13525 bp, 11 predicted proteins | sample 13_EM_MG_FD_200266 | JGI IMG/M metagenome (GOLD analysis project Ga0307511, IMG submission 200266) | Populus trichocarpa ectomycorrhiza microbial communities from riparian zone in the Pacific Northwest, United States - 13_EM | ecosystem: Host-associated > Plants > Roots > Unclassified | place...
GACAGGGAGCAGTATGTGGTGGGGGGAGGGGGGTGGAAGCAGGAGATTGGCTAATTGAGAAGGCTGAGCGACTTGATTTTTGGGGTTTTGAAGGGTACATGGTGTGAGATTGATTGCATGGAGGAGAGAGTTTGGAAGGTTCGGCATGTAATGCATATGCATATGGCTTTGGAGTTTGTCTGTCCTTACCTAAATACAATTAATTGTTGGGCATGCATGAAAATTCCCATTCTGGTATTTCGAACTTCCTGGGTATTTTGCACACCGCTTTTTTCTCCCTCCTTAAGGGCAATAATGTGATAAGGGCAACGGGTGACAGATGTGCCAAGGGAGTCGCAAGGCTGGGTGAAGATACATCCGACTCGACAACGATTGTACCAGCAGTCAGAGCACATAAGCAGTATGTAGGTTCCATGGAACTTGGCTTGTGGCATGTGACAACTTGGCATATGAGTACTTACTCTATATGAGTGCCCTATTCAAACTAATAAAATGTATGAATTAGCGGGCCTGACAAGGTTCCAGTACAAGTATTAAGTGGGGCATGAGTTTTATCGCAATGCATTATTCTGCCCGATATTATATGATAATATATATATTATTAAATCATTGAGATATTAATAGATAATCCTACTATAGTTGACTAGGCCTTAAATATAAACTTTCTCACTAATTTCTTTCCCAGTCCTAAGACACCAAACCCGGATTTCCCAAACTTCCCAATCTTCTCTCAGTACCACCTTCCCACAGGTGTTGCGGTTGTAGTAGTAGCCGTAGTCTCAGGAACGCTTGTCACTGGCGATGAAGTCTCCGTTGATGTTGTGGTCGCCGTGGAGGTGGATGAGCTACTTGATGGGGTTTCAGTGGACGTAGACGTTGTGGTAAAATTTCCAGAGGCTGACGTTGTTTCAGTGGTGGTAGTGGCTGGGTTACTAGTAGCACCCGAGACTGGGGACGAAGTTCCGGTAATGATACCGCCGACTGCTCCTGTGCCTGTGTTATATCCTGAAAGTGTAGATCTGTATAGCTTTATAATTAATATGATCATTTGAGAACGGCATCGTAGGCACTTACACTACAACGGTAATATCAATAGAACATGTTCCATCACTATGTGTGATCGTAGAGGTCGAGGTTGTAGTCGTTTCAGGTACACTTAATCAATCACAGTTTAGCGTTTCATCTTCCGAATCTTTCACTCAGTGAGCACTCACGTATAGGTAGTGGAAGCACTTGCTGTCCCCATCATAGTAGATGTTATAACTGTCGTGGATGATACCGGGGCAGTAGTATCAGTGACCGTCGCTGTGACAGTTCCCCCACCCCCACCACCCGGAGGAACCACTACCTCGGCGCTAGGTGACATGGTACTCGAAGTGGCCGTTTCCGTTACAGTTGAAGTCGTGGACGCTGAAGTCGATGTTCCGCCACCCCCCCCGGGAGGCAATGCCGGTGCCAATACTAGACTACAAGCTGAGGCAATGGCTGGTGCTTGATATTGATATAGCTGCTGTGGAACCTGAATACCATTGATGGTATAAGTTGCTTGCACCTGGCCATTATTGTTATTGTAGCTAATATTGGAGACAAAGTTTCCTGTTCCACCATTGCTATTGGTATCACTGTCATTTTGATTGAATGTGAAGCTTTGATTAATTTTGCTGTCACTTTGGCGCTTGCGGCGTCTGTTAATGGCTAGGGTATTCCCTGTGACGGTATCTTTCGTGGTTGAAGATGAAGGGGGAGAAAGAGTTGGAAGTAAGCCGCCTAGGCGGGATGACAACTCGCTGGAAATATCGTTTCGAATATCTGATCGTAGTTGGCTAGTAAATTGATTATACAAGCCATCACGCTTATAGAGCATATCATCTTGCGGAGTGACAGTAGGCGTGGCAGTGAGTGTGACGACTAGAAATTTGAGTCAGTAAATTCAAAATAAATGTAAGCATCGTAAATTACTTACTACTTGTCACAGTAGTTGCTGGTACATCAATAGAAGTAGATTCGACTTAATAACGTGGTCAGTACTATCCACTCAAGGACGGTAGTAATTCAGATACGTACTGCTTGTGCCTGAAGAGACAGTTGCTACCGCAATTGGAGAGACCGTTTGTGTTGAGGTAGTAACTAGAGGAGTAATACTGTATTGAGGCAAGTTTTAGCATCAACTCTAGTCTGGGTTGGATTATTTTCTCACGTTGTTGTTACGGTGGCTTCAGCACTAGTCGAGGTATTGCCTGAGTTACCACCACCATCTCCTCCGACTCCACCTTCACCCCCAGGACCGTAAGTTACCTGCAATACTCGATAGCAAAATGCTATGTAGTTATATTAATATAGGTTCAACTTGTGAGGCAATGAAAACATACCACCGAGGTCGCCGTCAAGTATTGCGCTGGCAGCTGCCTTGCTGTCTCCGTTCTGGCCAATACTCGGTTGATTTTGCGAGGCTAGTTTGGACCCAGTCAGATGCTTCTCTCAAAAGTGCTATCTGGATGAAACTCACAGCTGCCTTGGGCTCTTGGATACCCTACGGCAACCTTTGACGCAGTGAGCACAAAGACGAGAAGGCGTTCAAATTGCATAATGTCTGCTGTGGGAAAATTAAATGTAAGTGGGTAAAAGGGTCTAATATGGAGATGTTTTTTGAGTAGTAGAGCAAGTTGTGAAGGAACAAGTTTTCAGGTCTCAGTTCGGTATTGTCAATATATATGTCTTAGTTCTAGATTCCCTCCATATCCTATTTAATTGCGTCATGGTGAATCTCATATAACAAACAAGCCACTCGAGCAACCGATGACAACGGAGGGTACTAGTAGTGTGCCATGAGCGCGCTATTTGCCTGCAAAGACGTGTGGAGTTTCTAGGTAGGAGTTTTGTGGATTTAGTGATTCAGTTAGTTGGTTGTGTTTGTGTTTTGCAGGAGGATTACTCGCTATGACGTTTAGTATTGAGGTCAGTGGCTCAGGGTAAGCAACGCCTCTAAGTTGGGGTTTATAAGCCGAGGCTGTTGTCTATTAGGAGGGCTAACATTGGACCCTCGTTAATTTCTCATAAACGACGCTAGTTCTTCTAGTACTTGTCTATTTGCCCATGCTCGTAATACCAAAAGCCCGCCTTCTCAAATTTTCTTCCGTAATTCCCCATCCACGCTCTTACCGTCTAGCTTCGCTTCAATTGTGACCGAATCCCCAGGACAAATGTCCGAGCCATTCTCCCTTCCCCAGATCACCCGATCACCCACATTCATCCAAAAGCCTTTCAATGGTTTCTTGACCCTCAATGTGATTCTTCCAAGCAGACTCTCTTGGAGATCCTCAACATAAGTTGTCATTACTTCAACTCCCCTATCAGGGGCAGCAAAATCGTAATGTTTCAAAGGCTGCGGCCAATCAGTGTGAGCAATAGCATTTCCGCCTACGTCCATAATCGTAACATGTACCGCACGAGTCGGTGGTGTGGCCTCAACAAATTCCCCTTGCCAAATCATTGTTGTCCCATTAGATGTAGTAGATGTAGAGCCACTTTCAAAAACAGTCTCTGATTTGCCAGAATCCATATCAACATAATTAACCTTTAACAACCAACCCAGCTTCTTGAAGTCCAGATCCATGGTTTTCTTGTTTGCGACCCAGACAACAACAGTATTCTTCCGTTCAGGGAAGACATGAGGTGTACTATGAATAGCAAATTGGCCACCAGTCATTGCTCGCTTGGTCGTCTTATTATTCACCAAGGCCTCCACTTTGCCATTGGGTTTGGGGTCAGGTGATGTTGTCCGCTCTATTCCCACTGCGACTTCTTCCAATGCCCTCGCGATTGCATATAAAGCTGGTTTGGGCCGGAGGAAATAGTCCACTAAAGCCCAGGATGTAACTGGCCAGACATCATTTAACTGCCATACTAGCGCTCCACCACATAACCTCCCTTCCTCGTTTGTAGTTGAGTTTCCGCCCCAGAGCCGCCTCCAGCCACTGTATGCATATCCCATAGCTTCAGCTTGCAGTAGTTGACTGAGGTGCACATACTCTTCGTACGTGTGGAAGTTTACTCGGAAATTCTCACCCAGGTATGCCATGAAACGTTTTTCGAAGGAGTGAGCCCGTTGGTGATGCTCACTTGAGAAACTCTGTGGATGGAATTCTGGATCTTTAGATGCAGACTCTATCTCAGGGTACGGCGAGTTCGGAAGGAATGATTGAGTGATGGTTGACAATGCCGGATAGGAAGTCATGCCGAATTCGGAATTAAAGCGACCGCCGAGCTGATTATACCTTTGGTAAGGGGCTCCGATCCCCCCCCATACTATTCCCTGTTAACAATAGAAAAGTGTGAAGTAAAGGTGTTCTCACCATTCCATTGATGTACATCTCCGATAGTTCTATCTGTGCTATCCTCTCCACCCCATGGACTACCTGGCCAATAGACAATTCTTCCTATGCCAGCACTCACTTCATTCCCCTGTCCATTAAAACCACCTACACCGGCCCAACCAGCTCCATACTCTTCACCAATAATCCTGGGAAAGGATCTTTCATACAACCATCTACTTGGGAAGCTCCCCTTCTTCCAATTCTCACCATCCTCTCCGGGGGCCTCCCCTTGATCATAATCCAGCTCTTCATCGGCGACCTGGTAGTCCTCATTGCTCCCAGCCCAGATTATCAAACTGGGCCTATTCACAAGCCCTCTATCCGTGATTTGATGGCGAAGTTCTGCCTCAATGGACTTCTCCCATTCAGGGATGTTTGCGGGATAGTCTCCACACGCGAGACAGCCATCTTACCATACTAAAATTCCAAGCTCATCACAAATATCATAGAAATCATCTGATTCGTAGATCCCTCCCCCCATACTCTAATCATGTTCTGGTTTCCGTGTCATGTGGGAGGGATTTGATTAACTTTGTCAACCTCTGGAGATGCGAGGGAGAAAGGAATCTACCGGAATCCAATTACTACCACCCATGAAAACAGGGATATGATTGATCTTGAAGTAAAACGATCGACCTCCAGATACTGGGTTGAGTGGGGACTTATCCAAGTGGTCCTGGACAAGCTCGACATGACGGAAACCCGTCTTGATCAACTTAGAGTCTAACAGTGTATCGCCCAAGTTTAACTTGAAGTCCACCGTATACAGGTTCTGGGCACCGTACCCTGTGGGGTACCATATGTCTGGGTTTTCAAGTTTCAGAAAACCATCAAATTGGCTGTGCGTTTCTGGTGGATCGTAGGAGGGAGCATATATCTTGGTGTGAAAGGCCAAACGTCAACGTTACCTTCACCTCGAAGTCTGCCCAGCTTCTTTGGGGAATTGACTGTATAATAACCTTGAAGTAGATTCCTAAGACGGAGAGATCTTCAGAATAGAATTGTGGGATAACGACTGTTGATATCATTCTTGCAGTGTAGTAATGTATGGTAATAGGTTTCCATGGGCCGCTGGTTGCTAGAGATGGACCCCAATCCCAACCCTTAGTAAAAGACATTGTTAGCAAAGCCTCCAGCTACATGAGAGCTGTATCCTGCCTCAGTTTAGGAACTGTACACATACAAAATGGTATTGTGCTTTTCTTAAAAAGTTACGGCAATAGTTCCCATTCCAGGTCACACTCTCTCCTCCATTGTCTTCCATGATTTTGTTGCCAACTCTCATAGGGCTTTCAAAAACAATCTCTAACTCGTTTTTATCGAAATTGAGCACCGCCGGCTGGAGAGGAATCCGATATGCAAGAAACATGTTGTTCGTTCTTCAAAGAGACAACAACGTCAACCAGCAGTCATAGGAGCGAGGAAATTTCAGAGCTCACCTCCTTATCTCCTGATTGTTAATCCTTAATACTCCAAATGTTTCCAAGCCTTCGCATACAAGCTCCATAATTGCTCTACCGGCAAAAACATCATCTCTCCAGCTTTCTTCAGCCTCGAGCCGTGCTTTATAGCTCCAGTCCCTATCATGAACCCATTGAGCGTCTCTCTCATTCACCCCGATGTGGGGGTCTGGAATAAGTCCACATTTTATCAGACCCAAGTGAACATTTGTGGGGATGACAGTCTCTGCAGGGACTACTGGGACTCGATGACTATCGACGTCTGAGTCTGGGTGAGATTGGAAAGTGAACCGAGTCAAAGCAACACTCTCAGCTGCACGGTGGTTTGGCATTGCAAAGTTAAGGAGTCCAATTTTCGTCCAAGGGGGCTACCTTCGGTACTTAGGTATGTGGATTTGTGGACCAGAGGGATATCGGATAAGTTCGAATTGTGTGCACTTTCTATAGGAGCACCGCATCTAGATATATGTACTTGGAGATGGTCTTTCCTCTGCATTACTTTTTGGTATGGCGCCGTAGCGCCGGGTAATTAATCGGGACTTCAATACTTACGTGGGGGCCATGATCAACTGAGATGCCCCACCGACCCTCACCCCACCCATCTCGCATCATTGTACCATGCCTTGAATACATAGAAAAACACCTTAGTGCGGGATAAATTGTTTGGGCTTGGAGAAGCTATCCGAGATTGTCATAGGCCGGGGGCCGGGCCGACTACAATTGGGGAACGGAATGCGGAATGGGGATCCGGATCCATGCCAACCTAGTCTCGGTATGCCAGCTTTAGACCGGTAATCTGGTTGGGTAGCTACCGTATTGTTAGTCTCGGCACCGTATAAAAAAAGCGTTACCCCAACAGCCCTGAATGAATCTTCTGAAGACAAGGCACTCCTCACGGTTTCAGACTCTAAATCTTATCACAAGTGAAATCAACCGTAATCATCTGTGTGTGGTCGATGCCTCGCACGGTTCCTGGTTCGAAGGTAGAAACGAGGATTCTCTGGACAGGCTAATGTCTAGCTGAGATAGGCATGAGGTTACTTCCCCCACTTATAAAAGGTGGTAGGTATTAAATTGTGCGATGGCATTTTTGGTAAAGTTGTTAACTATTTAATTATCGAAGGTTTACACAATCCTGAGATCAGACTGCCCATATATACTGTACTCAATAATAAAACCATGTACCATGACATTCGAATATCCTCGCACCCAATCTAGGTTTTATGCAACCGGGGTGTGCAGGCGGGGGCCGGGCGAGTAGTCTTATCATTAAGTGTTAGGAGTATGGTTCTATCCAGAAATCAGGTATGAAGTAGCTATAGATAGAGTACATCACAGGGAAACCGCACATTGCCGGGAAACCCGCCCCAACAGGGTTTGGGCATATTTCAACCGTTTCTGGGCCAAATAGGCTCAAATTTGGGAGTTACAAAATACATGTATGGTCTTTCTCAGGCGAAGTAGGCAGGGGTGCATGTGGCTTGTTACTGAAGCTATGTTAAGAGGATATATGGTGGAGGTTTTTTTGAAAATGTATTCAGAGAACAATATTTGGAAGGCTGTGAGTGGCTCAGATTCTTGCTTTCTATCTGTATTGGAAGCCTGGTACACCCTAGGTTGAAAATATCTTTACGTGGGGGTGCTTCTGCCCATGAGAGAACTTGAGGAGGTATTGGTCAGGTTTTTATTGCAATATCTCTATCAAAGAAGGGCTCTAGGGGTGCTCAATAGCTCAGATGTTTGTCTACATGGAGGGCATTCTTCCTTGCTCTTGGGTGCTAGGTCTTGGGCACTCTTTCCGGAAATATACTAGGATTCATCCATTCAATCAGTGATCGGAGGGCTGTAACTGGCTCGGACTCTTGCTTTCAGTCGGAATTGGAGACCTAGGTAGACAGTATGCTGAATATCTTGGTATGAAGTTACTACTGTCTATGGGAAGGTTTGAGAGTGTTTGAGGTATTTGTTGGAATATCTGTATCAAAGAAGGGCGCTAAAAGCTCAAAAGTTCACTTACGTGGAGCACATTATTTTTTGCTCTTAGAGACCAGGTCTGGATGGCTCTTGCTGGAGGTGTGTCAGTATATACCCTTTTATACTCTCTCTTCAAAACCTTTGGCTCTGTGATCTATTTATCGGAGCTAGTGATATGCCCGCCCGAGCTCGCTGAGTGGGAGTTGGCCACACTGTAGTAGAATGGAATAGAGTACGTTTACATATGTACTTATTGTTATAACTACATGCTCGAATGAGGCCAGATACCTGGCAACCGGAATATATATTTGCTATCTGATAACTTTCATATATGGTACTTACTTGAAGCAAGTATATTAAGTAAGTGCTGGCTACAAATAAAACCAGCTGTGGGTGAAATGGTCACCTGCCCGAGGCCTGACATGCCACACTACCCACTGGCCCTGTGATAATGGTAATGATGGCGTCTAGGCACTTCCACTGCAGCTGAAGCTTTTGTCCTTTCAATTATTTTCCTAGGGCAACTAGTATTGCGGGTTTGTTTCTAGCTGTGACAAAACCATGTCACTTATCTCCCCCCAATGAGGCTCCAGAAACCCAAGTATAGTTCTAGGCTATTAATGCCCGTCCGTCGTCTGTTTTACACTAAAACCGCCACCTTTGAAAAAAACATCAAAGGTCAAGGAAGCAAGGGGGAAGTTCTACCTCTGGAATTATCACTCGAATATGTATTCCTCTGATATCCTAAGAAATTGGACAAACTGAACCAGATTTGCATTGTACAGAGAGTAAATAGTATGGGCGACGTGGTTGTCATGTACCTCTTCTCATACAAATTTGTATGGCAACGGCTTGACCCAGGCTCTCCCCAACTTGTAACAGTTCTGGACATTTTTGAGTGGAGAAGAAGGGGAGAAATGAGGTGAGGTATGTATTCTGGATAATTTTAACATGATTCTAAAAGCACTAAGGTTGACGAGTTTTGGTGGATTTTCCAAAAGTAGTGGCTCTGCTGTAAAACTGACGACGGACAAACATTATTAGCACGGAACTATACATTGCATCCAGAGGATGGAGGGTGTCTGGCATAAGCTACTGATGCTTCCCGATTAATACATTATAGATGAATGCTGAGCTCAAGGATATGACAATCGAGAGGCTCAAAGCCTGGCAGAAGAAAAACTCTAACACCTTACCAGAGTCTATTTTGTCTATCGTGGTGGTCTTACCTAGTGAGGAAGAGTGGAGACAGGTTTTGGAAAACGAATCCCTGCGGATAGTAATCAATGCAACCAGAGATTCCTTGCTAATTCACTCTGAGAGAAGTCTGCAGCTTGGGCCAGTTGCTAACTTGTTACCGCCCCATCTTCATGAACCAATTAGATTCAAGCCTGGGGAACTCTGGAACTTATAAATATCCTGGAATCAGTGCCGCTTTCAAATATCCAATAGGAATGCCCTCGAGCTCCATCGATATCTTCGAGGAGATAGGTACTTGTCCGGTCCCTATTTGAAGAGAGACCTTAGAGACATAGCGGAATAGGAAGGACTGGACAGACTAATCTGGAGGGCCCGGGAGAGGCCATCTGATGTTCTGTTTACCTTTCTGTTCGTTCCATTTTCTATCGTAATCGTATCGCACCCTAGCATGGTCACACATACTTCCTATGTATCTAGCGCGGGGTTGGCAGATTAACTTGCCTTCCTCTGAATCCATCCGGGCTTCTGAGTGGCTCATCATGGCCCCTGACTGGGACCGCATATGAGTGATGAGTATCCAAAAAAAAAAGAAATCCGGTCTCTACCTTAGGTAACATGGACATTGTTACATGCATCGATATTGGTTATATCTTGGCCCAGTAAGACTCCAGCTAAGACCGCATACGATCTACCAACATATCAAAATATATCAAAACGTATGAAACACGCAGAACAACAGAATTGAAAGCAGAGAAATAAAGTCGAGACTCAGTTCCTCTTAAATTTTACATTTTGTTGACATTGCTGGTGATACCTAATGCGAGAGTGACTGGTCGGTCTTAGGGGTTCATGCACGATGGCCAAGGTCTACCTACAGGTAGTGCCAACCAGACTAGGTAGACCAGTGATGACTACCGAATGAGGAAGTCAGCTCCTGAAGCAAATGCATTAGACCATAAATAGGATGGTCAGTCTTGGCACAAAGGGTGAAACTAAATATAACCGCTACTTATATCCCTCTGGCAAGTAGCCGAAATTTAAATATACCTAGACTCCCCCGCACAAGAGCTGACTCGTGTGTGTGGGGGATAAAGACCTCATCGTTAGCCTCGGCAGTCTACTAACCGCAATATGTTATCACAGGTTTACCTATACCAGCTCCTCCTTCTAGGACAGGTCGTAGATAATTGCTCCGTAGGGACTAAGAACAGAGGAGACTCCGTTATACTGGAGGGTGTTGTGCCAACAAGGCTACTGGGGACAGGGACTAGGATCAAAGTAAAAGGATACCGAGGTATGATCAACAATGAATTATTACCTTTATCATATTCCCCCTTGGGACTGATCTTCCTGAGTGTATAGACATAACTATCCTCCATTACCTGGGTGGGGCTATCATTGCCTAGATTACAGCAACTGGCTCCCAGTTTCGAATTCACCTATGTATGAACAAGCTCGTTCTCACACCTTCTAGCGAGCCAACAGATTCACGTCCGAATTTTCTGCGTTTGTATGGACTGACGACCGGGATTTCCCATGGATGAAGAGGGATCTGGTTAACCTGGGCCCCAGCCTCGCCCCAAACTTCACGTGTTATGGGAAGGGGTGCCGAGAATTTCGGGGTGGTAAGAGGAGGAGTTGGTCATAAACTGGAATGGAGAACTGGCTGCCCATATAAAAATCAGGACAGGGGATCTTCATTCCCAGTTTGTGCGGACTTGAAAGCGAATATGGATGTTTTCCCAGGCCTGTTAGGTGCAGAGAATTTCTGGCCTTGTTGTTTCAGCGTGGTCTACTAACATAGAGTCCTAAACAAGCGTTCGGAGACAGCGCAATTGCAATAGCCGTAAGCCGACTGCGGGTATAAGTTGGAAAAAAAACGAAGAAAAAAAGCTATCAACCTGGAAGCGACCGACATTTGACGTGGTATGTAATCACTCAGCAGGGCAGCAATGCATACTATTTGAGTTGATTTGTGCGTTATCTGAATAGGGACTCCGTGCGAAACTTCTTCACACAAATTGTTTCTTCCTCGAAGTGCCAAGCTGAAGTTTACCAAGATTGTCACCTGGTAGCCAGATGCAACCATCGGTGGTGATTGCATTTGTTTCGAGATCGGTGACATTCAGAAAGCCCCAAAAGGAGCGCGATATCTTCCTACAAAGGCTATGCTAACAATCAAATCCCCTATATTAGTGCTCCTATGTCAGATATTCGGGCCCCGAACGAAGCCCCCTAGTAGTAGGTATATCAAGCTCTAGACCTAATAACCATATACTAGCTGACGTGACACAGGTAGCCCAAAGAGGTTGCGGGGTGACCAGGATCAGCTGCCCCGATGTTGTGATTGGGAGCCCGTGATACTGGGACTCTGATCCGACATAAATATCGGGGTTTCAATGACCCGATTGCCCTAGCCTGTTAAACATCCTCTGTTGGCTCGTAGAAAATGCTCCTCTAATCGCCAAGACCTCCCAGGGTTATTTACATAATTTGGGTCCTATATAGTACGGGAGTCACTTTAGGATTCAACGCTTGATGAGCTCTGTAGCCGTTATGGTTACCTCAAGATTTTTCCGCTCTTCAAGGAGCTTTTATGCCCGAGCCTTGAGTTTTCTCTACCTACCTCAAACATTTGCTCATCCGAAAGAGTCAAAGTCTAGTAACATAAGGCCTAAAGATAGTAGATAGACAGGGGGTTGAAGAGGAAAGCGAAGGAGTTGGAATAATTACCTACAAGGTTATCTAGGAGCACAAACCGTCCATGCTTCGGCCCAGATCATGCAGAACACTCACAAGAGCCGATAGGATTGGTGAAGAATAAGCTGAATAGAGTAAGAACATGGAGATAGAAAGGTGCTTCGGTTTCCCTCCTCTTGGACATTTCTATCTCCTCATATCATCAGCACGGACAGATAAAGAACCCAAGGCTATTTCTTTCTTCCTTTGCAGCTTTCTCAATTCTTTGCCCTCGCAGTTTGGAATTGATATTTTCCTTCAAGATTTTCTTAGTCGAAAACTTGATATCCTTTTGTACAGTCTAACAGAGCATATTGCAGCTGCTCAACGTATACCTAAATTTATTCCACTCCTCAACCTCATTACACCAATATAAAAGAAAGAACACAAACTATCAAATACAGTACCCAGTCTCCTTCCTCACAGCCCTACTCCACTATCTTTGGCAGGCAATCTACATGCCGCGGAAGAACCTTGCAAGGGGCCGAATTGATGCTTCATCCATAGCGGATGCAGCAAGTTCCTGCTAGTTCTCTCTCTATTACGAGCACCAGATCAACCCCGACAGAGCGGGACCTTACACGTGCATGATCGATATGACGAGAGCTTTCAAGCCTACTACCCAAGTTCCCGGGCATCATGAGCGAGACAGGAATAGTTCAGTAATGGACTTACCCTTGATTGCCTGTTTGCTCGCCAACATGACTTGTACTAGAACTGTAGGCGCAATGACGGGCATCTACATAGCCCGATGCCAGAACCCAGCCCTCGCTTGGCCATTCAGCACACGTGGGCCACGCGCGCATAGTGGGTGTGCCGGTAAAGCAGTAACTAATACTGCTCCACCCTCTAGCTGTGGACTTCCCTCCCCCAGTTGTGGTTGCTCCCCCAGTTGCGGTTGCTTTCCCAGTTGCGGTTGCTCCCCAGTTGTGGTTGCTCCCCTAGTTGTGGTTGCTCCCCTAGTTGTGGTCGCTCTCCTAGTTGTGTCTGGAATCCTAGGGGTGCCCTAGCCATCTAGTGCTCCCCTCGGTCGTGTCAGGAACCCCTGTGGCTTCTGGCGTGCTTAAAGGCGATTACTGAGTGCATAAAAGGCTCTGGAACTAATTAGCAACATACAGCCAAGGGTTACGAATATGGCCTACGCGCACGCTGAGGAGAACCTGGTAAGTCTATAATGGACTCTTCATGACTGTGAAGGAGATGTGGCTATGGTGTGGGAATCCAACTGTCTTTTAATATTCTGAAATTTTTTTAATTTCTCCATTCATGTTTTTGTTCCTTTAATTCTGTAGAGCCGTTATCTTGATTATATATATTTTTATAGCTCTTTTTTATTTTTAAAGACTCATTATGTACTCGGCACCCGGAATTCCGGGTGGATTACTGGTATAGCCTTTTGAAAGAGCTCGGGGGGGAGGTAAGTGGCTCTGTGGCTTGATGCCACACCCGTCTGTAGAGTTACTCTGTCCAAGTGTTCAAGATCTAGATGGGACGAATGCACTAGATGTTGGTTTCAGTCAGACCTTAGGTATGAACCAGGCTATTACGTCCCTTGTACCAACCAGACTAATTACGTCCTAGGTATGTGGTGGGAGTTCAGCAAGTCATGTGATCTGGTAGGCTGGAAGCTACTTAATTAGTACCGGATCACTGCCGTATTAGGTATAAGTCCTAAAGCAGTACTTTTTGCTAGTGCATGCATATGACGGGCTCGAGCTTGGTATATGCCAATTTTAATAGCTGACGCCTGAGATCGCGCCCCCGGCGTCGAGGGTAGTT
>Ga0307511_10004999_pt1 | contig 13522 bp, 9 predicted proteins | sample 13_EM_MG_FD_200266 | JGI IMG/M metagenome (GOLD analysis project Ga0307511, IMG submission 200266) | Populus trichocarpa ectomycorrhiza microbial communities from riparian zone in the Pacific Northwest, United States - 13_EM | ecosystem: Host-associated > Plants > Roots > Unclassified | place...
TATTTTTTAATGAAATTCATGGAAAACTGTAATATATATTAATTAATCAAATATTTTTAAATTTATAATTAAAATAAAACATAATTTCAACTAAATATCACCACACTATTAAATATATCATAAATAGAAGTAAATTTAAGAGATTCATGCATGTTATTAGTTCATTGAAGGCTGATTATTAGAATATATATTTTTAATGGAATAATGTTGATTAGTTGTTAATATTTGAAAAGTTTATTGTACTTAAAAGGGTAATTAAATGAAGTGGGGAAGACATAATTTTTAAACAAAAAAAAAACGTAAGTTTGGATCATGTTGCCATGTATAATGAGAAAGCAATTTATATTTCACCTTTAAGTATTTTTAAATCCTATGGTATTGATGTTATGAATATAAATATCTATCATGTAATTAAATTACTGAAACTTAATCATAATTAGCAGCTTGAATGTTTTATAAACAATTTAAATTTTGAAGTGGAAAAAAATTTGTTGTGGTGTTCATAAAATTAGATTTTTATAATTGGTTTTGAACATTTTTAATAATTTGTAATTACTAATTAAATGATTTTGATTATAAAATTTGAAATTAAGATTTTTTTATAGTTTTAACCTTACCAAATAAGTTAACTTTGAATATAATATTATTTTGTAATTCTTACAAGATGAATTTAAATCAATTATGATCTTTAACTAATCAGAGAACTTATGTAAAAAATAAATAAATATTTTTTTACTTGAAAAATAGATTTTTTCCTTTCAACATGAAGTTACTCTATTTTTCACATATTTTTACTTTCAAATCTTATATATGCATCCACATTGTTAGCAAATTATTTTTTTAAAAAAAACACTCTTATAAACATATCATTGTGAATATGGATAGTTTGTTGATGAACCAATTTTCAAATAATAAAAACAAGGAAGAAAAGAAAAATACCATAGATAGCATTGCAAGCTACAAAGGGCAATCAAGTCATTACCCAAAATCACACAAAGAAATGGAAAATAGCCAGCAATAACTCAACAAGACAACATAGGGTTAAAAATGTCTAAAAGAAATAATAAATCTAATTTTATTTTTATATATATATAATATTTTATTTTTGTAAATGTAGGTGACAATAATCACATCTTAAATGGAGTAATTAAATGCTGGGTTTTGGTAGGTTTGACCAGTGCTCTCATTGCCCCCCCCCCTCTCTCTCTTCTCTATTACACTAAATATACCTTAGCATCTTTTTTGTCTGCCTTTTGTTAATAAAATAAAGCTCTCTCCCTTCCCCTTTTCTCATTTTGCTTTCTTTTCTTTGACTTGTTAAGGGTTTTTGTTTTACCTCATCATAATCACACCTTTCCCCTTTTTTTGTTCTCCTCCCTCCCGATATCCATCCCCTCTTCTTTCAAGTTGGAAGCTTTTTATGAGCTGGTGTTTAAAGGTTTGATTTTATTATTGATTTTAAAGGTTTAAGAATTGTGGTTGTTTTAAGTTGGAAGCTGTTGGGTTCTTTTTATTTTTGTTTAAAGGATTGTAAAGTTGTGACCTTTTTTTGTTTAATGTTTGTTTGTTGCTTGATTTTTATTTTATTTTTTTATATGTTATTGTTAAAGTATTATTTGTTTGCTTGTGGGATTTTCTTGATAGGAAAATTGAAGTAGGTGATTGGATGATATGTGGAGTTTTGGGTGCTTAAAGTTTTGAAATTTTGTTGGGATGATTTTGGATCAGGGCTTTGGTAGTTTGGTTCAGTTGATGGGATGCTGATTTATGTAGCCTTTTGTCTTATTTTGAAAGTGCATTAATGGGTATGCCTTTTTTTTGTGATCCTTCAGTAATTTAATGGTGTAGGTCATTGGTGGGGAACATATTGTCTAGTTGGCATTTTAGGGGATTTAAGATACCTTGATTGTGTGTGGAGAACTCAAAGTTGGATAATTTTGTTTTGTTCTTTTGTTATTTTTTGGCAACACTGATGTATGTTGTGCAAGGTTAATTGTGATTGCAATAGCAATTTTGATGATTCGGTCCTTAAAATTTAAGGGAATTTGATCTACTTGTGATGAAGGGGTGTCCAAAATTAACCCACTGGCCAACTTATTCCTTTATGATTTTACTTCCTTTATAGTGTTTTTGATTAATTGAGGTGTAATTCGAGCTGTCATTGATTTAAAAAGATAAAATTTATTGAAACTTTGATGGAGGTCCTTGAATGTTCCTATCATGATACCTCACTGAGTAAAGGCATGTATACTAAGCATTTTCCATAGAAAAGCACTGAAGGTTAGGAATTGATCGTTTTGGTTATCCAGTTGGATAATTACGGTCAACCATGGAAATTCCTGCAACTTGAACCCTTGAAGTTTTGGTCGTATTAGGATTTGTAACCCTATTGTGAATAATTGAGAATATCTAATCTTGTAGTTTACACGTGCATTCTTTTCCAAATGTTTTGTTGCCTAGGAAGTTGGTATTGATAATTAAGCTGTTTTTTTTTTTCATTACTGAAACATAGAGGGCTTCCTTGCAGGTTTCAAGAATTGAATGTAATAAGATGGGTTGTTTCACTGTTTTAAAGTGCAAAAAGAAAAGGCCTGAGCCGTCAGTTTCCATCAAGCGTGTCAGTCCTAAGGAGCAAATACCAACTACTCTACCTGAGCCACAGGTCCCAACACGTTCATTGCAGTCAGCACCCCCTAGTTTTCGGACCAGAGTGAAGCCTGTTCAACCAGAAAACAAAGTACCTAGCAACAGGGCACGGGCATTATCGGCTCCAGAAAGCCTTGATGCAGCAGAACAAGATGCTCTTGCATCAGCTGAATATGATGAGCAAGAGGAGTCAAAAAACCGAATTGGAATTTCAAAGGAACAACGGCTACCGGGTCCACAACCTCTTCCACTCCCTTCACCTCAGGGTGGTGCTATACTGAAGCCTATGAGTAGCTTTAAATCAGTGAATAGCAGTGGCTCTCTTTATGCTTCTGGTCCGTTGCCACTGCCTCGCAGTGGAACATACAGTGGAACACTCAGGAACTTTCCATATGAAGAAATTCAATCTGCTTGCTGCAATTTCTCCTCAGATCGATGTGTCTCTGAAGGCCTTTCTTCCATAATGTTCAGGGCTTCCTTTGGAGATGATACTGCAAGTTCGAAGAAGTTTGAAGCTAGTGTTATTCGCCTTAACCCATCTCCTCAGGTAATGCATGAAGTGACTGTTTATCAATGTACAGCCACAGAAGAGATTTTTCTTGGATCTTCAGTTGATGGCAGCTGATAGTTGAGCTTTGATAATTCTTTAAATTTATGAACAGCTTTCTTATTTGTCTTGCGTTTCTAGAAATTTATTCATCTACTGGTAAACTAAGCACTTTCTATGCTTGTCTCATCCATTTGACACCCCCATCTTCTTTCTCCTTCAAAATATTACGCTGAGAGTCCTTTCTCTGGCCTAAGGGATATTGGAGTACATAGGCTGTTATTTGTTTCACATGATTAGCAAAAACTCTAATTTAGTGAGCTGCCTTCTAGAAAAGCCGATGTATGTGGTTTACCTTTGCTCCCCAAAAAAATCAGATAGGAATGTTTGCAATTGTGTAGATTGAGAGAGGAATACTGCCAATTTTCTTTCGCTAAGGATACATAATGTATTTTGCTAAAAGATGAGGTGCTAAGTGTAACCATCTTATTACTTTCTTTCACGCATGACACTATGATTTAAGTTTTAGCTTAAGAATACAATTAGAACTCAGATTGCATTATTTGCTGATAGCTTATGCTTTACTTAAAGAAGATCTATGAAGTTATTTATCATTTTCCTTTCCTATTTAAACACTTGAAGTGGCTTGATATTTTGCAATTAAACTCATTGTGTATTCATCTTCCAGGGTTTAAAAGAATTTATTAATGAGGTTAATACCCTTGCATCTTTGCAACATCCAAACTTATGCAAGTTGCTTGGTTATAATGCACGTGATGGCTCAGACCAGAGAATGCTGGTCTATGAGAGGCTTTATCATGGAAGCTTGGACCGGTTACTGTATGGAAGGTCTGATGGCCCTCCCATTGACTGGAATACCAGGATGAAAATTGCTTTATGTGCTGCGCAAGGTCTTGCTTTCTTGCATGAAGAAGGGCCTTTCCAGGTAAAAAATTGCTGCTTTGATCCACATAAAGTGAACAATGAAACAATGCATGATATTATGTTTAGCTCACAATTTTAGCAGACTTCCATATGGATGATAGGTTAGCATTTTTTTTCTTTTGTATTGTTAGTATTTAATTGATTAAATCTGTGCAATAGATCCTGATTTGTGAATCTACGAGCCAATTGAAATAAATCCTCTGTTTGTTGCTTCTTTTTTTCCCTGAAGGGAAATAGGTGGGAGACTGCATAGTGTCCAAGCTTTTTAGTTTTCCATAAGTTTTATATTTGCTGATGCTATCCTTTGATTTGCAGGCAATGTACAATGAGTTTTCTACCGCTAACATACAAATTGACAAAGACTTTAGTGCAAAGCTTTCAGGATATGGTTGTGTTGGCCACATCCCTGAAACAGAGATCTCTAACAGTACAGCGGTAAGCTGATTTACCTCGCCTGCGGATATTTCTTCTTGTTTTACATAAATCAGTAGTGGTTTGCTCTGCCTCCATACATGGAGTGGGGTGAGATGGCTTCCAATTAAATTTGCATGCTTTCATTTGTCTATGTAAAAGCATCTGTTTAGGCATTCTTTTGCTCTGTGGAGTTGACCACCTTCCATTTCTCTTCACTCACACAGGCTGCCGCAAATCTCTCTGTAGAGACAGTAGAGAGAGGGCTATTGACTCCGAAGAGCAATGTATGGAGCTTTGGAATTTTTCTTCTTGAACTGCTCACTGGCCGGAAAAATCTTGATAGTCGTCATCCTAGAGAAGAGAGGAACTTGGTCAAGTGGACCCGGCCATTTCTAGCTGATGACTGTCGACTATCATTGATTATGGATCCTCAACTAAAATGCCGTTTCCCTGCAAAAGCAGCCCGCACATTGGCAGACATTGCTCTAAGATGTCTTCAGAAGGATCCTTTAGAAAGACCAACTATGAGAACCATTGTGGAACATCTCAAAGTCATACAAGACATGAAATACTCCAGTCGCTTTCCTCTGCAAGAGCCAGCAGCAGTTGCTGGTAAACAAATGTCCAGATCTCCTAGTCTCAATGGGATCATCACCCCAGCACCAAGGTTAAGTTTCTCACCATCTCCACCATCCAGAGCCCGGCCATCCATTTCCCCTACCAGGCCTCGAGCATTGCCTCCGTCTCTACCTCCCCGTGCTTGTTCCTCAACTCTCTCTCTTGAGGAGCTAGAACGGCAAGAAAGCAGGAAATCATCTTCGTCGGCTGTTCGAAGGCCAGGTGTTGAAGGATTTTGATTGTTAATATATGCATTTTTTCATTTTTTGAATGGCTTTTCTTTTACCCTTTTTGGTGATTCAACAGAATATATAGAAAGATAAAAATGTGGTTCTTCCACCTTCCCATCCCTCGATGTTGATTAGAGTGGATTCTAGTTTGTAGATAGAGTGCAAACCCTAGTTCGACTGGATTCAATTAGTTTCATTGTAATCAACAATGCTATTTACATGATAGTTTTCCAAACCCATGTTTCATGCTCTTCCATAATTTTGTCGGTTACGTATCGTTGCATGAATGCCCCCTGGGCTTTGGTTGCCTGGAGACAACCATAATATACTCAAAAGGGAGAACGAAGATACTGAACGAATGTGGTGGTGAATGTAGGTCGGGTTTGATCTTTTAAGATATGATGCAAACAAGTGGAAGAGAGAAATGAAGAGATTTTATGAGATGCGAATTCCAAGAGAAACACTAGGGAAAACGAAACTTCGAACAGGACTTGCATCTGTATTGCATCGATGGCCATGGCACAAGGTCACCTCCAATTTTCTAAATGGACGGGAAAAGAGAAAAATTCATGTACCTTGTCACACAATATATTATAATAAAGACCCTCAAAAAGAAACAAAAATTACTGCTCATCTCACATGGAAAAAAAAAAGCTAGGAATTTATCTGTGCAGAAAAAGAGAAAGAAAAGGGCACTTTATACAGGGTCGTTTTGGCTTTAATGGCACTTTATAGAAGGTCAGTTTGGCTTTGGTCTGGTCCAGGTTCATCATCCTCTTCGCCTCCGCTCTCCTGCTCTTGAGCAACCGAAGCAGGTTGGCAATCCTCATCAATTCTCCCTCCATTTTCCCCAGCTTGTGGTGGTACATGCGATGCAGAACTTGCTTGTTGTTCGGATAAACTTGCGAGACCATTCTGCTTCAAGTATGTCTCCAATGGAAGGCTTGCTACTTGAAGAAGACTAGTCATGCTCATCCGTGCTAACCCTGCTTGTGAGTCTTCTTCACGGCCAGGATGGCAGTTTAAATCTAGATGTCCCTTGCCTGAGTCGGCCAATTTGTTTGACAGATTATTGGTTTGGCTTTTGGATTCTAACTCATTCCCTGACCTGGCTTCATTATCTGAAGGATCCATAGGCGTCGATGCAAGCTTAGAGCTACTCTCTACGTCTGCTTCATCTTTAGGACCGGACATATGCTGAATCCTCTGAGCAATCTCTGCTTCACGCTCTGATTGACGCTTCTTTTTGCGCATCATTAAGGTTTTGAAACGGCGTTTAACTGTCATGCAGACATTACATGTGCATGTAGGCTTGTGCTTCCCCTTCCCACTTGGGGGCTGGATACACACAATGCATGAGCAGCCAGGACGATGCCTGGGGTGTTTGGTTGTGGCTGCAACAGCAGTGGTGCTTTGCTCACCCGCGTCCCCAAGGATCGCAGCATTGGCCAGAGCATCCAGACCAGAAGATTCATGCTCCTGGGCTGGACGATGGCTGCTTGTAATTCTCCGTTTCTTGAAATCTGTATAAAAAAATTAAGGCCATTGTAATATTAGTATAGTTCTTTCAAATGTAAGAACAAAAAAAAGAAGAAAAAAGCATAAGGATATCTTACCATATTTGAAAAACTAATTTAAAGCATGCAAATAGTTATGAATCGGTGGCTCATTATGCATACCATACAACAATTTCATGAGGGACACGACAGACAAACACACTCATGAACGAACTCCAGTTTATATAGCGAACCTTCTATTTAGGGATGACTATGGGTCGGGTCGGGTTTCTTATGTCCCCACACCCAGTTGGATCAGGTCACTTTAATTATAAGATAAAGCTAGTTATTTAAATTGATATTTTACAAGGATTGCAATAATATTGTAATAATCATTGAAGCTCCCGGTCAAATAGCTAATGAATATGCAAGCTTTTCTAACATTTGTTTTTACAAAAAAAAAAAAAAACCCTGATTATAAATTAAAAAAAGCTTATACATGCATTCAATAAATCAAGAACTATCTATGCTAATAAGTGAAAAAAAATATTAACATTTTTATTCGACTCGCCTCATTGTAGGTCGATTTTTTTTTCATAACACAAGAATGAACATGTGGATGTTACTGAAGAGTTTTTTTTACTTCAAGTAAAAAACATAATTGTGAATCAAAAGGCCGATGGAAACAAAAAATGACTCGACCAAAGCCGTTCCCAAAGTTATTAGGGAGAAGTTATAATTAAATAAAATGAAGATCATACACATTAATATCTCAAATTAATTTTTAACATAATAGAAAAATAAGACAATGTTACAATTACTACAGTGAAATACCATTTACTTTTAGTTTTGTATAATAATTTTTCAAAAATAAAATGTAAAGAGAAAAAATTATAAAAGAATGAAGATAAAAGCAAAAAGAAAAGTATAAATAGACTAAATGTAGAGTGACAAATATTCTAAGTGTAAAGAATAAAAAATAATATTTTTTTCCCCAGAAAAATGAAAAGAAAAACTAAAAACAATATTACAAAAGAATAAAGATAAAAAAAATAATAAATAAATAAATCAAGTGTAAAAAGATAAATATATCAAGTATAAGAATAAAAAATAAAATAAAATTACAGATTTACTACTGCTACATAAAATTAAAAAAGTTTTCAATCATATCATTTCGATGGTGAAAGAGGGATTCCTTTTAATATATGTATAACATTGGGAAAAAAGAAATAGTAAATATACAAGGTCGGGTGCGGGTTGGGTGAACCCTTCACCTACACCCATACCTGGCCTGTTTTGACCCAGGTCAAATTGCAAAAAAACCGACCCAGCCGGGTTGGGTGATGTCAAGTATCTGGTAGATGGGATGAAATTGGCATCGCTACTTCTATTCTATATTTCAGTGACTAAATGACCATGCTTTAATGCATTTATCCAAGATTATGGATGAAATCTTCTGTGTTGAAAGTGCAAGCAGAATCCTTAAAACGATCATTGAGGTTTAAACACTAGGGGGGTAGAACTTGGAGTCTCTTTAGAGATTAAGCTATTCTTTTTACCGACCCAAAGAGACAACAAAATTTTTCGACAGAGAAACGACAACATGAACCCTGGACAAGTGATGAATCGATCAACCAACTTGGAAGAGAAGCAACCAATTTGATTGGTCTGGTCCACGCAACAATTTTCAGTACGAGACAGCCTAAACTTTTAGTTTCTTTTTTTCATGTAAACAGAAAAGGTCCTATCATGAATGATTCGAGAAGTTTGAGCTGCAATCATCATGTATGCTTTCAACAAAAGGAGAAAAGGGGATGCTTGCTTGCATCATAGATTCATACCCTTGGTCAGTCTTAGAAGATTTTCCAACTCCCTCGGGGCCAATTCATCTGGAGCAGAGCAAGAACACCTGAAGACAAAATCATATTAAATTTCGTAGTAAATCGACCTGGCACTCGATTTCGTGGGGAAAAAAAGAGGGGGGGATCCAGAAATGACAACGACATATCATTGACCTGCTTTGATCCCAGGCATTGTCCACGCATGTCCACTTAGGCGGTAGAAGAACATCAATCGGCAACCTTCGCCACTTGGAGCAACTATCACACTGAGCCCATTGCTCTTGTCCTCTGACAACAAATAGGATCTAATATCAGAAGCATTTAGCACACCAACACTTAAAGAAACATCTGCCAAATTCCATTACGAATGACAGAAATAGGCTATTTGAACCCCAAAAAGGAAAAAAAGGCCTGGAAAAAAGGAAAAGGTTATGATTTCCCACCACAGAGGTGGAATCAAAATTGAGATCATTAAAAACAATATAAAATGTGATGAATGGGTCCTTTGAGATAGAATCTCAGGAACTTCTTCATAGATTAAAGCTGAAAGAACCATAAAGATCATTTTCATCAACAAAGTAGCACGTCTTCCTGATCTTTTTATTCGCCAACTTAGATATCTGTTGATAAATGATTCAGGACTAAGCAGTTAATCACTATTCTTCCATTCAGTGATGTAAATGCCTTTCAACTCTTAAATTTAAATTCCAACTCTAAAAAATGACAAGTGCATTGTAGACTGAGAAGAAAATCATCATTTTAAATGATTTACAGCTACTCTGACATGGGGCAGATTGATGATCTTGATTAGGAATTGATTTCATCTATCTTTAAAGATGAGCTCGGTTTGTTCATTGTATTAGAGTTTCAAGACCCTATGTCAGAAGGTTAGTTCTTGTACCAGGACAATTCGGTCAATCTGCGAGTGCATTACCTTCACACGCTAAAGGACTAATGATATAGATGGCAGTGATTCTTACCCAATTGAACGAACTACGAAGATACTCGTCTTCCCAAAAACCGGTGGTTCCTGCATGTTAAAACATGTACAATTATGAAATCAACTGCACGGCTGCTTTCTCGTCAATAAATTGTATATTACGTATTCAAGGTGTCAAATATATGTTCAGCAACAGCAAGACTTTCAACAGAGAAGGCCCTACAGTACTATATGGAAAATATTAGTCATATCTAATATCAATTCCATTTACCAAACATCCATGCCTCTTTAATGTTTAAAACATAATAACTACATGTAACACTGTTGATTAGGCACCATAAGTAAGTGCAGAACAAGAAATCGGTAGAATGCTAGATTAAATATATGAGTTTTTTTCATCAGAATGCAATCATGGTGTGCAATGCATATGTTTATACACATATATACAGGTGGAAAACAATTGAATGCATATTAGATATGGGTGTGTATGGATACAATAACTAAGAGCTTCAGGGAGATTACTCACTTCATATTCTTCAAAATCATGATCCTCGATGGTTACAATGCTAGGCTTGATACTTGGTTCCGGGCGAAGTAAATCCTGCGCCTCTTCCCATGTAACTTTGAGCTCCAAAGCATCTAGGCTATCGATTAGCAGCCTCTTACTTTTAGACCCAATATTTCGCAACCTTTTTCTCTCAGGAGCCAGCAATGATGGTAGCAGCAAGCCATCCCTTGTCCTGGCTTCTTGCTTCTCAGATTTATGCCAGCTAATATCACCACTAGCTGAATGCAGATGTTTGGACAGTGCACTTAAGTGTGTATCGGTGCTTCCCTTTAGTGAATGGAGAAGACCAGAGTAACCACTTATTATAGGTAGGTTCTCAAAAACACCCGAAAAGTAACTTTCACTTGAAGGAACACCATTAGGAATGGCAGATGGTTGGGTGTCCTGTTTATTTGATAATATATGCATTAATACTATATGTTCAAGTTTGCTAACATAAAAACTGACTCTGGTTTTTACCTGCATTGCAATAGAGTTTGATGCTTTTCTAAATCCCATGACAAGTTTTCCTTCTGGATCCATACGGCTAAATGTCACTGCAATAGATATAAATATGACAGTAAACACACCACTGTCTCCCAAGAAGCTATCTACACTTAAGATTTAGGAACAAACTTAAATTGTAATTTGCGGAAGTAAATATTTTTAGGGCAGTAATAGCATAACAAATATCGCATTGGAATGGTCTCTTTTTATTGAAGAGGGAGAACTGGAAAGCTCTAAATTATGGATAATAATACAAAACTATTGAGATGTTATCTACTTTGTTCTGTCAGAAATATGGAAACCAGAAATGTTTAGTTTCTGGGAGCTAAACTGCTATGTCAAGACATACCGCATGATGAAAAAGAATATAACCAGATAGAACAAAAGGCATATATTTTATCGAGCACATATTATAATCATAGATTTTCAGAAAAGGTAGGGATTAGAAGATACCAGTATCTCCAGCTTGCAATTTCATGGACTGTATACATGGAGTTACACCCTCCAAGACGTACATCCTGCTGTTATTGTTAGGCCAGAACCTGAACTGAAATACCCACTCTTTCCCCTTCACATCTTGAATCCGTAAAGGAAGACCTTCAGGTTGAGAGATGGGAGGAAAATATGCCTGCACAGTGGTTCATCAACTTATACACAGCAAAGTCATCAACAAAATTATTTCTTAGGTGCAAATATTATGACCATCAAATATCAAAACTTACTTCAGCACATGCTTTAGGGAGAACCAATCGGCCAATGCGACCAGCATCACTCGCACTGAGAACCTTTTCAAACAATGGGACAATGGTAGAGTTTGGACTTGAAGATAAAATGGTTAAGGATATCACAATCAAGTTATCAGAAAACTTGAAAATCTTAAAAGCATAAGCTAAAATGCATGATTCTGCAGGAAAAGAAAACAACAAATCTGAAATTGGAATAACAGAATGATGGATACTCTCCAGATATTTGCTGCAATTCTTGATCTGTAATCCTAGGCCAATAACGAGGAAGCAACTGATTCCGTCCCCGTCCTTCAGCAGGTGGCCTAGCAACACGTATCTGTGAGACCATGCCCGCATTTGCATCCAGAACAAGGGCTGGCTTTGGAGGCTTTGGCAATAGATGGCGAGACCTGGGCCCCTGTTGGAGTGGAGAGGATGCCTTCGCCAGTACCCTTTCATCGACAACACCTCCAGGAAAAGGATTTGGGTTTCCTAAAGAAGAACCAAGACTGATACTCAAGTTTGTTTGTGCTAGTGATTCATATAAATCTTTTGCAGCAGTGGTTTTATGAATCTCTGGTTTGGCAGTTTGAGATGATGCATTGGATATGTGGTTAAAATTCAAGAAACTTGTACTTGCAATTTCTCCCACAGGAGGTATTATATCCTCCTGTTTCATTTTCCTGTAAGACCCGTCTGTCTCACTACTCTGTAACTGGAGCAAATTTCTCGTGGCAATACGATCAATACAATTACCTAACTGCATCAGCTTTGTTTCGGTTGTTAACTGGTTGTCAGCAGAAGCAGATTGCAGTTCCCCAGCATCATCAACTTTTGACATACCAAATCCATTAGTTTTTTCATCACCATTCACCTGTATCAAGATAAGGTTCATTACACTTGAAGTACCTAAATTCAGTCAGTGAGAACCGCAGGGCTTGAATTCAAGCACGGTCTAGCAATAATGAATACATGAAGGAAGAACCACTTGCATAGCATGTCCTAATACATGAACATAAGGAAATGTTGACCTGAATCAGCAGTATCTTGAACTCTAGATAGTTACATCTTTTCACAAAGAACCCACTCTTTCCATGAAAGGCATCAACGGACCATAAGCAAAATGTTATTGAAGTCATAAAAACATCGTATATTAGAAGAGTACTTTTTTCTCAGCATATTTAAACACTGCGAAGAATAGTTCTCGTTCACAAGCTAGTAGGGGTGTGTAGGCCATTTATTACAGTATGAGTACCTTAGCTTTCTTTCCAAGTGAATGTCATTTCAGGTTGGTGTACATTAATTAGGTGAAGATGGAAAACAAAAACCTCTTTAGATCAGATGTCTAGATGACGTCAAAGAAAGACAAATGCCTATGAAAATTGTTCTTACAGAACTGACTCCTGCACTTTTAGAACAGCTTGTACAGTTCACACCCCCGCCATCAAGTAGCTCGAGCAGAGACTTGGATGCAATGCATCCACAATGGAGACGCTGCCAAGTGCCAACACCAAATCCAATTAAATTTATGCAAGGAATTACCATGATCAAACTAGGACAGATAGAAACAATAGACTTTACCTTTCGGCACGAAGTGCACTCCCTCCACCCAGAATCCTTTGAGTGGAAAACCTCACAAAAAACTGATTGCTCATACGCGGACCTATAACGAACACGAATCCCCAATTATAACCATGGATCAAAATTATTATATCCCATGAAGCTTCTTATATTACAGTCGATAAATGGTGTGTTAGAATCCATTGTTAACTTATTTTCTATCATCCCCAATTTATAAATAAAATAAATAAAAAGAAATGAGTCCTTTTAAGTATCATTAGGACAACTTAGGCTCCTCACTTTCAGGAATCTCTTCTTAATTTCTGTTCTTACAAACAAATTCGACCATTTTAATTCTAACAGAAATTTGGGACGACAACTATGGAAAATCCCAAAAGAAAAAAATTAATTGGAAATGATGGCACTATATTAATGAAGAATCCTAATAATGATACATAATAATAATAATAATAATAATAATAATAATAATAATAATTCCACGCACT
>Ga0307511_10005000_pt1 | contig 13522 bp, 12 predicted proteins | sample 13_EM_MG_FD_200266 | JGI IMG/M metagenome (GOLD analysis project Ga0307511, IMG submission 200266) | Populus trichocarpa ectomycorrhiza microbial communities from riparian zone in the Pacific Northwest, United States - 13_EM | ecosystem: Host-associated > Plants > Roots > Unclassified | place...
AGGGGATAGAGTTATTCTGCAGGGGGTTGATGGCGAACGGCGATCACATTCTCCCAACTCTCAAAATAAATTGTTTCCTCATCCTGGCCATCTCTCTGGGACTTCACGCAGACAACATTCACGCATTGTACATTCCAAACAAGCAGTGTGTAATTTCCTGGTTCTTTTTGCAAAACCCGCTGATTGTGTGATAGGGAAGCGTTGGGTGTTATAACCCTTCAGTTCGATGGACAGCTACAAACATCTATCGCAAATGGACTGTCCGACTCACGTGCCATAACTTCGATCCTCTCCGCATTGGACCATCTTGACCCATTCCGGGCCACGAACAGCGGAATGTTTGGTTTTGGGTGGATCACTACGATTCTCAACTCCAGTTACCCCGAGCGCGTTCGCTATCGCATGGCTGGGATAGTAGTGCAACTACTCGGGAAGGAGATCGACAACCATCCCCCGAAGTATTTCCTCCAAAGTTGGATTTCCTCCCTCCTGGACTTCTTGTCGCTGAGCGAGAAGTTCTATACCGGAATAGATCCGCCGCATACAGGGTTCACCGCCTTCCGGATCTTATTGAGCCGTCGAGTGGATACCGATTTTGGCCCAGCTGATTTTGGCGCAACACTTGTACCCGTCCTCGCGTCAACGCTCCTCCCAACCCATCCTCTACAGTCACGCAGTCTAGCTCTGAAGGCCCTCTATAGATTTATGTCCTGCTGGTTCTCCAAACAGATGGAAACCGTTTCAAACCAGAACCTCAATAAGCTTCTTCAAGCAGCCGGTGACCCGTTCGAGTTCCCGGACCTCCCTCTCGAGTATGGACGACCTGGGAACGCGACTGATTACAAGCCAATGATGACCGCAATCATCCTGCTCGAGTTCGCGTCGTCGGATTTGTGGCGGAATCATCTCGGTCTCTCGAATTTTGTCTCCTTCGAAGAGCTCATGTCTACAAACGAAGGGAGGACAGCCGCTCTCAAATGCATGTTGGACGCAACGACCCACACATGGCCGACTTTCCTTCGCACGCCCGCCAAGATCACTGCGGCGATTAGACGCCTCGAAGAGCTTCAGTGTTTGAACACCGCCGAAGTCGTAATCCTCTGGGCTTGGACCACTGGAGTCGTCGATATAGCGGACCGCAACGCTTGGAAGCTGATCGAGCGGGACACGCTCGAATTCTATCAAACACACGGAATAGAACGTTTGGCCGCCTTGAAACGACACATCATTGGCGCTGACAGGATCGTTGAAGCCGAGCACCTGGAGTTCCTCCTCCAAGGTATGAACTCCGAAGGTTCTCCGTGTCGAATGGAGAGCGTCTGACGTCCTGTAACGATCAAGGAGGAGGTGGAGGAGAAGTACCTTACCGATCTTCGAGTTGCTCAGGTTTGTCGGTTGAGGAGGTTGTATCACCTATTTGGGTACGACCCTGTGACATGGGAGGAGGCGGTTGCTGTCGAGGAGGTGGACGAGGAAATGGACACGTCGTCAGGACAGTCTGTAATGATACCTGTCCGGTTGGCGGACTGTACTTGTGATTACCCATAGGATTATGTGTAGTGCGAGCGATATATGTGCTCATAATCACGAATTTCGGACCCGCGGGCGGACCATTTGTATCGTGAACCCACCACCCGGGCTCAGATTTCCCGTGCACCGACCGGCAAATTTCGTTCGAAGCGCGCAATTTGCGACAGCTACTACTCCAGCTTACGCATATCCCACGACTAAACTCCCCCTCTTCACGTACGCTGATGCGGCCCTATGTCTGGGCCCCATACATCGCGAGGGGCAAGAACGGTGGAGAGAAGCGTTCAGTTTTGCGCCCACCCCACCATCTACTCCGAGGCTTTTGTTCAGCTGTTACAATACTTCCTGGGACAGACGGCTCTCCACTTCACATTTTTGACCCCCGTCGGAGGCACGGTAGTTCACCAGAAGAGGTTATCGCAAAATAGCAAGAGCACGCTTGGTGTTTGTGTTCCTTTTAGCGTGCCGAAGACAGAAGACGGACTGGAGGCAAAAGATGCGTTCGCATCGAAACTGCTACCCGATACGTCCAATCGATGGTGGTCTCAACCGCTAACACCCGGTCACAGGTACGTATTGCCTTATTTCTAACATGGAGGTCCCATGATAGCTAGTAGTCACTGCTACTCCGAAAGTACCCATAGATACGGAAGGATGTGCACTTCCAAACGGTTCTAATTCAAGAATTTACCCGTTCCTCGACTCCCAGGGTTGCACCACGTGTTGAAATCCTAGGCAGCCCAGCGTCCACGTAAGAATAGAGGCAGCGAGACTCTGCAAAGGGGTGAAGTGAGATACTTACAAGAAGAATAGCCCCGTAAATCTGAATGATCGCTATCCTGTCTCTACACCCCCAGACCTAGACGACGCGTCTCCGGATCTCCGTTCCGGCGGTTACTGTTCCTCCGATGGCTTAGTTCAAGCGTCAAGGGTAGGGTGCAAATCACATCACTTTGTTGGTTAGAATGTCGAGCGGCTACAAGGGAAGCATAGCATGAGGGGTCGAAAAGCGCGGGCTACGATGCCGATGAATCCCCAGTCGCCAGCCCAGTCACCGCAATTGTTGGAATAGGACCCATGGCGCTGCAAATACCCATTGATATACATTGAAGTTACAAACCCGTTGAATGTCGAATCACTAGATGGCCGCCCGTTGGGATTCATTTGTCGCGCGATCAAGGAGAATGGATCCGAAGCTGATGAGATGGAGGGCGATTATGTAGTCCGCGGGGTACGAGCCCGTACCACATCCTAGGGCGTCACAAATCCTACAGGTACGATGAACTGACCAGAATGACGGTGTTTCTTGCGTGTTCCAAGGCCGCAGCCGCAGCTGGACTTGAGCCTGCGATGGTGAAATGACCGGATGGTGTTGCGAGCGATGCATGTATTGGAGGTTACCTCCTCCGAATTGCATGCTGTTGAGATGCGGAAACCAGTGTGGATTGGTGTGGTCACCGTGCAGTTTGGCGAGGTGGCAGGCGGCCGATCGATCGAGTTGTCTGCAGACTCTCCTAGATGGGTGCTACGATGTCGAACCCACGCCTCCCACCAGAAATCCTCGATTGGATAGTCGACTTCCTGCACGACGACCCAAAGGCGCTCGAGGGGTGCTGCCTTGTCTCCAAATCATGGATTCCACGCGCCCGAAAGCACATTTTCGACGAGGTCAGTTTCATCACCATGGAGAAACTGCAATCGTGGAAGGAGATGTTCCCCGACCCTTTGAACTCTCCTGCGTATCACACCCGCACCCTGTCGGTAGTTTGGTCTCGCAAAATCACAGCTACGTATTGCGGGGCCGGCGAACGAATCAGCGGTTTTTCTCGCGTCGTTCAGTTGCGTCTGGCTGGTCAGGGGCTGTTTCCCGACCCGGCGCTCTCTTTCGCTCTACTCCACGGATTCTCACCTGTTGTCAAATCTCTCAGCATGAATTTCGCCGTCCTCCCGCCCTCACAGATATTCCACCTCGTCCTCTCGTTCCCTCTTCTCGAAGACCTAAGCATTATCACCTACTCCAATCCGTTGACCGGTGATGAGCTACCGACCATCGACCAGCCTCCGAGCCCACTCAGGCTTACCGGCTCCCTGGAGCTTTCTATGGGTGGAGGGATGGGACCCATCGCTCGCTGGCTGTTGTCCATACCGGGCGGTGTCCACTTTAGGGAGCTGTCTTTGGAGTGGTTCCGCGAGGAAGACCCTCTGTTGACAATGGAGTTGCTGGAGAAGTGTTCAAATACCATCGATTCTCTTAAGATTACCTGTGACTCGCGTGGTACGTCCATTCAATATCTATGCCTGTTCCAATAACCCACCCGTTCGTAGCCTTAGCGGAGTCAGGGTCTGCCTCGATCGACCTCTCGAAAGCGAGGAGACTCAAAGAAGTCGCGTTCCTGGCTGAAGAGCCGAGCGCCCGATGGGTCTCTACGGTACTCAAAACTATCACGCCCAGCCACCAAAACCTCAAATGGATCTCACTTCGCATCCCCCTCGTAGCTTCTTCTCCCATCCCAACATTATTAGTCGTGCTGATCTTATCAACATCAGGTATCTACGTGGGGGACCACCCATAGGCAGTGGTTGGATCTTGACCACCTTCTTGTCCAAATCTGGGAATCACGATCGATTCGTCCGAAGATTACATGTTACGAGTATCCGGATGGAGATGGCACCCATTGTTTGCGTAGTTCTTTGCCAGAGATGACGCGGAGAAAGATAGCTGACCTGGTCAGAGATGAAGGATGGTGGGTTCAAGAAGTGTAGAGCATGGATGCGATAGTGGTTTGGGTCATTGCTGGGTCCCGGGCTGGAAAGTTATGGTCGAGGAAGTCACGGTACAACCCGTTGTTTAGCGATTCATATACATCCAATGCGCTGTACATCGGGGTCCTTTTGGGCGCATTTCCGGGGAGCTCACCGCAGACAAGGACATTTAGCGAGTTGCACCCCGACGGTCCCTGGGAGTAGATCATGGCTGAGATTTTGACGTTCTCAGTACAACCCCTTTCCCTTTTCGTTCCGTCAAGAGGCTTGGAACAAGTCCGCCGTAGCACCATGAACGAAATGGGACGAGGTGAGTGGAAATGGAAGGGGAGGGTGGACGAACCGGGGTGTATCTTCCACGTTGTTCAAACCTCGAGCCACGCGTCCAGCCCACCGGCTCGCAGACCGATCTACCGTACTTTCCTCATTGAAAGGCGGCATGGCGGGTACTAAACGCGATCGTTCCATAGTCAAATCCCAAGGTGTCGACGCGGACGGGTTGATCCGGGGGTCGGGGACGGAAGCCAACGAACAGAGCACTGGTTGACTGTGACCGTAGTCGTAAAGTGGGAGGGTTCGGCGATGCACGGGAGGGTTGACTGTCTCAATTCCGCCAATTGCGCAGAATGGGGCGTGGAGGAGGAGGATTGAGAGGACGTGAGAACGGGCGGAGGTGACGCTCCCGATTGGGGTTGTTCCCATTCCGAACATCACGCTCCTTGGTTTCTTCCCCACCCCTGCCAGAGATGCCACATCTCCCGCCTCAACCTCAGGGGGAGAACCAACCGACGCCATTGAATGTTCAGCTCGACCCAAAATGGTGCGTGCACCCTGTCCGACGATGGCGTCCACGATGATAACCTCGCACCATAGTCTTCACTCCGCCCTCAAGGAATTCTTCGACCCGCTAAGGACAAACGATTCGCGTACGGATTTCTACGCCATGTACCGTAGGGAATCCGGGGAGTTTGACTAGGATTACGCGAGGAAGTACGATGAGGATTTGAATACGTCACTTATCTTCGTGAGTCGTCCGTTTTCTGTCTGCCGTATTGAGCGCTAAACTGGGGGTATGCAGGCCGGTCTGTTCTCTGCAATCGCCACGGCATTCATCGCAATTGTCCAACCAAAACTTGAATCGGATCCAACCGAGATGGCCGCGATTTACATGCAGATCCTCATCCACACCACGAATAACTCGCTCTTCCCCGACGTAGACCCCAGTTCTGCCGCCTGGACCAGCCCTCCTCCTGAAATCGTCACCGTACAGTCCCTCCTTTGCGCAAGTCTCGCAACCGCGCTCTTCGCCGCGTTCCTCGCGATGCTCGGGAAACAGTGGGTTAACCGGTACATCCAGAACCGTGGGGGATCCGCTGCAGACAAGAGCCGGGACAGACAGCAAAAGCTGGACGGGCTCGAGAAGTGGCACTTCCACTTGACTATTGAAAGCCTTCCGGTAATGCTTCAGTTTGCGCTACTGTTGCTCGGGTGTGCCCTGTCACGATATCTTTGGACAATCAGCCGCATCGTAGCTGGGGTTTCCATTGCCTTCACGCTTCTCGGGGTCACCTCGTATATCTTCTTCACTCTCGCAGCGACAATCTACTACGACTGCCCCTACCACACACCACCTTCTATCCTCACCCGAACCCTCACCAGGTACCTGGCACACGATGGTTCCACATTCGCCCGCTCGGTGCGGTCTCTTATTGCATCCCTCACTGGGGTCTACTCCTGTTCAATCAAGACCCTCAGCCAAGTTCTCATATCCCTTCGCTCCGGAGTTTGCACTGCACTGCAGAACCTTGGCTGTGGTTCAGGTGCGCCGAGGGAAATCGAACACGTACCGCTCGCTGTCGTGGAACCATCCAACCGGTTATTCGGGGCGATCTCCATCGATCGGGAGGTCTACAACGTAGATGCTCGTTGCGTTTACTGGGTGCTCAGTTCCACCACTGATAGCGATGTGATCTTTTCCACTGTCCGGTTCGCCGCAGACATGATATGGTACCCAGAGATCGCGGGCGCCCTCCCTCCCCGCATTCTCGCGGATCTCTTTCTCGATTGTCTGATGGATGGGCGAGTAATTCCTGGCAAGTTGGAGCACGCGAGCGTGATTGGGATGGCACTGGCATCGGTTCTTAGCATCCAACTCAGCCTGGAGCCCAAAAGAGATGACCTTCGAAGTCTCTGTCGCACCGTCCACTATCACACGGATTGGGTATCTTCATCCGAGCCGACATTTTTGCTGGGCGTGTCCATGGTCAGGATCGTCTCGCAGACCCCAGACCGCGCGTGGAACGGAAACTTCCGGAAATGGGATGTTTTCTCCAACGTCTCCGATCATTTGCCAACAGCGCGGAAGCTCTGTTTGAGCAGAGTAATACTTCAGACGATCTGGCGGTGGAGGCGGGAGAACCCCGCGCCCATGGTGTTTAATATGAAAGGGATAGAGTTGTTCTGCAGGGGGTTGATGGCAAACGGCGATCACATTCTCTCAACTCTCAAAATCCACTGTTTCCTCATCATGACTATCTCCCTGGGACTCCAGGCAGACAATATTCACGATTTGTACATCCCCAACAAAGAGTCTGTGATTCCCCTCTCCTTTCGCTACGCCCACTGATTCGGTGGTAGGGAAGCGCTGGGTGTGATAACACTCCTGTTCAGCCAACAACTGGAGATATCTATCGCGGACGGAAGGGCTGATCCGCACGCCCTAACTTCGATCCTTTCTGCATTGGATCACCTTGACCCATTCCGAGCCACGAACAGCGGAATGTTTGGCTTTCCGTGGATCACAAAAATCCTCAGCTCCGGGTATCCCGACCACGTTCAATATCGGATGGCCAGCATGGTGGTGCAGCTGATCGGAAAGGAGATCGACGCTCGTCCTCCGAGATATTTCTTCCCAAGTTGGATCCCACCCCTCTTAGGCTTCTTGTTGCTGGGCGAGAAGTTCTACACCGGAAGAGATCTACCGTGCGCAGGGTTTACCGCGTTTCGGATCCTATTACACCGCCGAGTGGATACTGATTCTGGCCCAGCTGATTTTGGTGCAGCGCTTTTACCCGTTCTCACACCAACGCTGCTCCCGACCCACCCACTACAATCACGTAGCCTAGCTCTGATGGCCTTCTACAGGTTTATGTCTGGGTGGTTCTCCCAACAGATCGAGACCATCTCGAACCAGAGCCTCAATAAGCTTCTCCAAGCGGTTGGTGACCCATTCAAATTCCCGACCCTCCCTCTCGAGTACGGGCAACCTAGGGGTGCGGCTAATTACAAGCCAATGCTGACCGCAGTCATCCTGATCGAGTTTGCATCGTCGGATCTGTGGCGGGACCACCTCGGCTCTCCTCACTTGACATCCTTCGAGGAGCTCATGTCGACGGACGAAGGGAGAACAGCCGCTCTCAGATGCATGATAGACACAACAGTTCACGCATGGCCAACCTTCCTTCGAACACCTGCCAAGATCACCGCAGCCATTAGGCGCCTTGAAGAGCTTCAGTGTTTAAACACCGCTGAAGTCGTTATCCTCTGGGCCTGGACCACTGGGGTCGTCAATGTGGTGGATCGTAACGCTTGGAAATTGATAGAGCGGGATACGCTCGAATTCTATCAAACGCACGGAATAGGACGCCTGACCTCCTTGAGGCGTCACATTATCGGCACTAACAGGGTTGTTGAAGTCGAGCACCTGGAGTTCCTCATCCAAGGTGCGAATTCCAAGGGTTCTCCGTGTCGAATGGAGAGCGTCCGACGTCCTGTAACGATCACGGAGGAGGTGGAGGAGAAGTACCTTATCGACCTTCGAGTTTCTCAGGTCTGTCAGTTGAGGAGGTTATATCACCTTTTTGGATACGACCCTGTGACATGGGAGGAGGCAGTTGCTGTCGAGGAAGTGGGCGAGGAAACGGACACGTCGTCAGGACAGTCTGTAATGATACCCGTCAGGCTGATGGACTGTACTTGTGATTACCCGTAATAGGATTATGTGTAGTGCGAGCGATATATGCACTCATAATCACGAACTTCGGACCCGCGGGTGGACCGTTGGCATCGTGAACCTACCCACACGGGCTCAGGTTTCTCGTACCCACCGGCAAATTTCGTTCGGAGCAGGCGATCCGCGACGGCCAGCTTCTAGCTAACAGATATCCCACGGACGACTAAACTCCCCCTCTTCACGTACGCCGGGTGACCCAACCCCACGTCTGGGCCCCATACATCGCAGGGGCAAGAACTGCGAAGGGAAACGCCCAGTTTCGTGCCCACCTCATTATCTACTCCGATGCCCTTGCTCAACCGTTGCAATACTCCCCGGGACAGATGGCTCTGCACTTCACATTTTTAGCCTCTCGGGGACACAGTAGCTCACGAGAAGAGGTACCGCAAAATAGCAAGAGCACGCGTAGTGTTTGTATTGCTTTTAGCGTACCGAAGACACAGGACGGACCGGAGGCGAAAGATCTGTTCGCCTAGAACCTGCCACCTGATACGTCGAATCAATGGCGGTCTCAACTTCACGCACCCAGACATAAGTGTTGTCGTATCTACAATATGAAGACCGACATCCAAGTCCCATGGTGACTAGCACGCTGACAGTACGCATAGGTATGGAAGCATGCACATGTCCGAACGGTTCTGGTCCAAGAGTTTATCCGTTCCTCGATTCCCAAAGTTGCACTACGTGTTGAAATCCTAAACATCCCAAAGTCCACGTAAGAACGGAGACGGTGAGACTCCGCAGGGGGGGTGAAATGAGAAAGCTCACAAGAGGAATTGTCCCATGAATCCGAATTATCGCTATCCTCCGTTTCCACATCCGCCGGCCAAGGAGAGGGTTGTTCCGTCTCCAAACACTGAAGAACCTCTTCGACCTTTGGACGGTCCGCTGGCTGACGCTGCCAGCACAGTTCCAACATCCTCCATAAACTATCCGTAAAGCATTTTTCCCGAGGAGGACGTTTACCGCGGAGGACCATTGCTAGAACGGCGAGGCTGTGGTGCTGGTGGAATGGCAAACGTCCAGTAATGGTTTCGTATATCACCATCCCAAGGGCGTAGCAATCCGAGGATTTAGTTAGGCGAAGTTTCTTGAACCCGAATTCCTCTGGGTCAATCAGCTCTGGGCTCATCCATCGGAATGTACCACCTTGCGTGGTTGAGTTCGAGGATAAACCATTTGTAGGATCTGAGATGACTGTAAGCAGGCCAAAGTCTGCCAGGCGAGCGTGGCCAGTTTGGTCAATCACTATGTTTGCCTTGATGGACAAACTCAGTAAGATAGCAGACCCTAGCCGCCGGAGACGTACCCCCTTAAGATCCCCGTGGATCATTCCCTGGCTATGAACGTAAACCAATCCCGTAACAACGTCCCTAAGCTAGTAGAATCATCTGATCATCAACGAACTTGCATAGTACGAAAACAGACCCTGAACGAAAAAACGCACAAGTCCTAGCCGATCTGCGTCCGGATGTGTCTTCAAGAACTCGTTGATATTTCCGTTTGGCATCCACTCTGATATCATTGCGAACACGGTCTCGCTTATTGTAGCACCTATCAGTGGCAACACATTTGGATGCTGAAGGGCATTCCATGTCACGACCTCCTTGCAGAACATCTATTTAGGGGTTGGTCAACATATCGACACGTGTAAAGTTCGCACTGCCGGTGACCCACCAGGGTTACATTCTGTAAGGGCTTACCCGATGGCGTTTTTATGACCTTTACTGCGACATCTTGAACGCCATGTTCCCCTTTCCACACTTCCCCATACCCGCCAACGTACAGTGGGTCGCTCTTTTTATCATAGCGAGGAAGAATTTGAAGTGATTTCGGAAGGAGCGCGTTGCGACCGCACGTCTTGTATAATGCTTTGAGACATTTCTTTCGGGTCAGCGGTGAAAAAGCTAGGCTGCCCAGCGCCTAGTCAACAGAACATATCTTTGATCAACCGGAGCTCGCAAGAACAGACGAGCGGAGAACTTACCTCATGTACGACATCAATGAAAGTCTGGGCGTCGTCCTTACACAGGCAACGGATCGCGTTGCCTCCATCCGGACTCGAGAAGACCGCCTCAACCAGGTCACCGATCTCATCGAAAGTAAACGCGCGCTTACTCAGACGTTCGCAGGCTGGGATGTCAGGATCGGGAGGGAATGAACCCGGAAACAATCGGTATTACGTGGAAGATATACAGAGGCGGGGCTGGGGACGCACCACTCTGCGCGGCGGAGGTTGTGGTGGCGGGGGTGGTGACGGCGTGTGGTTTTTCTATGAAGGCTTCGCGCGCGGTTTCTATAACATCGATTCTCCTTTTCAACTCCCTGAGTCTCCTTTCCAACTCCCTGAGTCTCTCGCAGTCGGACATACACCACAGGGGTAAATATCCGTCGAACCATGGGACTTTGGACGGTTGCCCAGAAAGTTCAGGCCGAACCATCTTGGCCTGGTAGAGCCGCGGGTGAGAACCTACAGGTGAGAGCAGAATGAAAATACCCACCCGAAGCAGGACAATCGAGAGCGATGTTTCCATTGACGCAAACTTGGTGTGAGGGTGCTGGCAGGGTGACGAGGATCAAGTGTTAAGCGGGCTGAAATTGGATTGAGGTTACGTGGGACCTGGGCAGAATATATACAGATCACCAACACAACAAAAGCGCCCCGACCACGCGACCGAACGTCCTCGAATCAATGGCGCATATACTCATGATGAATGGTGGGCGAAAGTGAGGAAGACGAGCGGGTTGGGCCCGAACCGTCAGGTATGGGAAATCTGGAACGTACGGTAAAACGTCGGGAAGTGGGGCGAGGCCGTCACACTACACGCCGGTATGGAACTGTTGGTTCAGAGGAGAGCAACGAGTCGCGGCCCGCAACCCGCTCCCGCGTCGCGGCGCTAACTCTCCAGTCCTGGAGGGGCACCCGGGGAGAAAGATGATGGGCGCCGAGATGCTGAGATCACGTCCGGGTTTGGGATCAAATCGCGTTTGAGCGCACGGGCTGCGACCTTCCCACAAGAGGTCAACAGACAAAAGGAACGAGGTGGCGGACACGGACACGGGCACAACGCTCAGCGCTCACATTTCATGTACACAACACGAAAGAAAACACACGTACCCCTTTGACAGTCAATCGCGGGTTCCGAATCAACAATGGCGAATTCAAAGCCAGGTGGGAGCCATCGAAGTCGGGGTCGAAATGAGGTCGCCTGCACGTCTGCGCTGGGCAGGGAAAGGAGGGGAGGACGGCCGTCTGGAGATGGGCCGAAGCGAAAGTGGAAAGCGCGCCACGTTTCTTACCAACAGCCCCTGACTCATATCCCACCGATGTATTATCAACGTTAGAGCAAGGCCTTGGGTACTATAATTTTCCAACCGTGTGCCATATTCCCGAACTGTCTCAGGGTGTTGGGCGCTCGTGCGCGAGCGCCAAAAGTTGCTCTTCGCTCGTCATCGATCCGGGCAGAGGACCTTCCTCCCGATAGAATGCAGGGACATGAGCCCGTAGTCGTCCAGCTCGATCCAAAGTGGTACGTCCACCACGTTTGACGACGACTGCTGAAACAGGGATAACCTCACACCCAGCCTCCATTCCGCCCTCAAGGACTTTTTCGAACCATTGAGAACGAACAACCCACGCGCCGACTTTTTCGCCGTATATCGCAAGGAATCTGACGTGTCCGACCGAGAGCATGCGAAGAAGTACGATGAGGACCTGAACACGTCCCTTATCTTCGTGAGTCCTACATGTACGCTGGACGCGAAGCCCAACGACAAACGCTAATTTCTCTCGTGTGTAGGCTGGTTTATTCTCCGCGGTCAGCTCAGCGTTTATTATCGATGTCCAATCCAAGTTGGAATCCGACCCCAACGAAATGACCGCCGCTTACATCCAAATCCTCATCCACGCCGTGAACGGTTCACTCTTCCCCAACGCGGATCAAAACTCAATTACCTGGACCGGTCCACCATCTGGCATCGTCACCGTTCAGTCCCTGCTTTACGCCAGCCTCGCGACTTCACTCTTCACATCATTACTTGCAACGCTTGGCAAACAGTGGGTGAACCGGTACCTCCGGAGCCGCGGTGGTTCCGCTGCGGACAAGAGCCGGGACAGACAACGGAAGTTGGATGGGCTAAATGGGTGGCACTTCCGCCTGGTCATTGAAAGTCTCCCGGTAATGCTTCAGCTCGCCTTGCTGCTGTTGAGCTGTGCCCTCTCACGCTACCTCTGGGCCATCAACCACACCGTTGCTGGAGTCGTCCTCGCCTTCACACTATTTGGGGTCATTTCCTACGTCTTCTTCACCCTCGCCGCAGCACTCTCCTACGACTGTCCCTACCAAACACCTCCTTCCATCCTCGCTAGGACTTCTGTAAGATACGTAGCACAGAGCAACTCCACAATTGCCCGTTCCCTGCGGTCCTTCATGGCAACCATTACCAACATTTACGCCCATTCCATCAAGAATCTCAGGCAACTCCTCCAGCACCTTCGATCTGGTGCTCGTGGTATCGTGGGCAGTTTTGGTCATGTGCCGTGGGGAACTCCTGAAATACCTCTTGCCGTTGTGACCACACCCGTTCGGGTTTTCGGGAACGTCCAGGTTGACTGGGATGGCTGTAAAGCCGACACCCGTTGCATTGCTTAGGTACTTTCCTCCACTACCGACAGCGATGTCATACACTCCACCGTCCTATTCGCCGCAGACATGATCTGGTATCCGGAGATCGCAGGAGCCGTCCCACCCCACATCCTTGTGGACCTCTTCTTTGACTGTTTGTTGGACGGGCGAGTGATTCCTGATAGGTTGGAGCACGCAACTTCGATTGGGATGGCTCTGGCATCGGTTCTTAGCATCCGACTTAGTGTGGAATCTGAGGACGAGGAACTCAAAGGACTCCGTGACTGCATTGGCTCCAACATTAAATGGTTGTCCCCATTTGAATCAATGTTTGGACTTGTTGTGGCAGTCCTCAAGCTTGTTGCACAGACCCCGGCTCCTGTCCCATCCGGGCAACTCCGACAGATGTGGACTTTATCTCAAAGTACACCCGATCGTTTACATCTATCCACAACATATAAGGTCTGGCTGAGCAGGGTAATGCTCCAGACGATCTGGCGATGGAGGCGTGTCCAGGATCCTACCACTATTCTCCGCTTCCACTCGATAGAGTTGATCTGCAAGCGATTGATAGCGGATAGCGATCATGCCC
>Ga0307511_10005001_pt1 | contig 13522 bp, 3 predicted proteins | sample 13_EM_MG_FD_200266 | JGI IMG/M metagenome (GOLD analysis project Ga0307511, IMG submission 200266) | Populus trichocarpa ectomycorrhiza microbial communities from riparian zone in the Pacific Northwest, United States - 13_EM | ecosystem: Host-associated > Plants > Roots > Unclassified | place...
AAGGAACATGATTTGTTGTTAACATAAGTTATAATCATGAATGCTTGACAACATTTACAAGTATTAGCATTATTCGAATGAGATAACTAATGTAATCATGTTAACAATTTATAATCTGATTGGAACCTCCTTTGTGTGTGGTTTCCAGTTGACTAATAAGAGTTTATATTATATTTGTTTGAAATACCATTAGTTGATCCTCTAACCTTCACAATTGTTTTTATCATTGTTTAATCCTTATATCAATATCACATCTAAAAGCTCTCTTCAACTTATTATTATTATTATTTATAATTTATATAATTAACCTCCTTGTGGTTCGACCCCGGTCTTGCCGGTTTATTTATTACTTCGACACTCCTGCACTTGGGAGAAGACAAAATCTTTTGGTTGTGTCAGTTCTACATGTTGTTTTTATTGGAGGAGCTATGGAATAGCTACTCACTGTAGAGGAGGTCTAGTCACGCTTGACCGCAATAAATGCTAAAAAGGGCCTTAACTTTTGATCCAATCGTGGGATTGCGCTCAAAGTTTTACAGGAGTTTCCAGATGTCTTTTTCATTGGCGTACAAATACCATCGCTCCTCACTGAAGAGGAGGTCTAGTCACGCCTGACTAGATTAATGGCTCAAAAAGGCCAAAACTATTTATTCGACCGTTGCATCGCGCTGAAATGTTTTTAGGAGTTAACGGAGGTCATTTTCCTTGGAGTAGCTATGGAATCGCCACTCACTAAAGAGGAGTTCTAGTCACGCCTGACTAGAATAACGGCTCAAAAGGGCCATAACTTTTGATCCGACCGTTGGATCGCGCTCAAATATTTACAGGAGTTTTCGGATGTCATTTTCGTTGGAGGAGCCATAGAATCGCTACTCACTAAAGAAGAGGTCTAGTCATGCCTGACTAGAATAACTCCTCAAAACGGCCATCACTTTTGATTCGACCGTTAGATCGCCCTCAAATTTTTACAAGAGTTTTCGGAGAATGATTTCATTAGAGGAGCTATACAATCGCTACTCACTGTAGAGGAGGTCTAGTCACGCCTGACCAGAATAACTCCTCAAAACGGCCATAACTTTTGATTTGACCGTTAGATCACACTCAAATTTTTACATGTGTTTCCGGAGGTCGTTTTCGTTGGAGGAGCTATACAATCGTTACTCACTGTAGAGGAGGTCTAGTCATGCATGACCAGAATAACGGCTCAAAAGGGCCATAACTTTTGATCCGACCGTTGGATCCCGCTCAAATGTTTATAGGAGTTTCTGGATGTCGTTTCCATTGGAGTATCGATACCATCGCTACTGATTGAAGAGGAAGTCTAGTCACGCCTGACTAGATTAATGGCTAAAAAAGGCCAAAATTATTGATCCGACTGTTGCATCGCGATGAAATGTTTTCTGAGTTTACGGAGATCGTTTTCCTTGGAGTAGCTACGGAATCGCTACTCATTGAAGAGGTCTAGTCACGCTTGACTAGATTAATGGTTGAAAAAGGCCAAAATTATTGATCCGATTATTGCATCGTGCTGAAATGTTTTCAGGAGTTTACGGAGATCGTTTTCCTTGGAGTAGCTATAGAACCACTACTCACTAAAGAGAAGGTCTAGTCACGCCTGACTAGAATAACTGCTCAAAAGAGCCATAACTTTTGATCTGATCGTTGGATTGCGCTCAAATCTTTACAGGAGTTTTCGGAGGTCATTTTCATTGGAGAAGCTATGCAATCGCTACTCACTGTAGAGGAGGTCTAATCATGTCTGACCAGAATAACGCCTCAAAACGCCATAACTTTGGATTCGACTGTTGAATCGCGCTCAAATGTTTACATGAGTTTCCGGAGTTCATTTTCCCTCGAGTAGCTACGAAATCGCTACTCACTGAACAGGACGTCTAGTCACGCCTGGCTAGAATGACGGCTCAAAAGAGCAATAACTTTTGATCCGATTGTTGGATCGCGCTCAAACTTTTACAAGAGTTTTCGGAGGACGTTTTCATTGGAGGAGCTATACATTCGCTACTCACTGTAAAGGAGGTCTAGTCACGCCTAACCAGAATAATGCCTTAAAAAGGCCATAACTTTTGATTCAACTGTTGAATCGCGCTAAAATGTTTACATGAGTTTCCAGAGTTCATTTTCCCTCGAGTAGCTACGAAATCGCTACTCACTAAACAGGACGTCTAGTCACGCCTGACTAGATTGACGGCTCAAAATAGCCATAACTTTTGATCCGATCGTTGCATCGTGCTCAAAATTTTACATGAGTTTCCAAAGGTTGTTTTCCTTGGAGTAGCTATTGAATCGGTAAGAGGAGGTCTAGTCACACATGACCAGAATAACTCCTAAAAAGGCCATAACTTTAGATGCGACCGTTGGATAGGTCTCAAATTTTTACAGAAGTTTTCAAAGGTTGTTTTCCTTGGAGTATCTATGGAATTGCTACTCACAGAAGAGGAGGTCTAGTCAAGCCTGATTAGAATAACGACTTTAAAGGACCATAACTTTTGAACCGACCGTTGGATCGCGCTCTAATTTTTACAGGAGTTTCCGGAGGTCGTTTTCATTGGTGGAACTATAAAATCGTTACTTACTGAAAATGAGGTCTAGTCACGCTTAACCGCAATAACAGCTTAAAAGGGCCTTATCTTTTGATCCGACCGTGGGATCGCGCTAAAAGTTTTACAGGAGTTTCAAGATGTCGTTTTCATTGGAGTAGCGATACCATCGCTACTCACTAAAGAGGAGATCTAGTCATGTATGACTAGATTAATGGCTCAAAAAGGAGAAAACTATTGATCTGACCGTTTCATCGCGCTGAATAGTTTTCAGGAGTTTACGGAGGTCGTTTTCCTTGGAGTAGCCATGGAATCGCTACTCACTGAAGAGGAGGTCTAGTCACGCCTGGCTAGAATAACGGCTTAATAAGACCATAATTTTTTATCCGACCGTTGGATCGCGCTGAAATATTTTCAGGAGTTTATGAAGGTCATTTTCATTGGAGTAGCGATGGTCTAGCGATACTATCGCTACTCATTGAAGAGGAGGTCTAGTCACGCCTGACTATATTAATGGCTTGAAAAGGCAAAAACTATTGATCTGACCGTTGCATCGCGCTGAATAGTTTTCAGGAGTTTACGGAGGTCGTTTTCCTTGGAGTAGTCATGGAATCGCTACTTACTCAAATGGAGGTCTAGTCACACCTGACTAGAATAACTGCTCAAAAGGGCCATAACTTTTGATTCGACCGTTAGATCGCGCTCAAATGTTTACATGAGTTTCCGGAGTTTGTTTTCCTTGGAGTAGCTATGGAATCGCTACTCACTAAACAGGACATCTAGTCACGTCTGACTAGAATGACGGCTCAAAAGGGCAATAACTTTTGATCTGACCGTTGGAAGGCGCTCAAATTTTTATAGGAGGTTCTGGATGTCGTTTTCGTTGGACGAGCTATGGAATCGCTACTCACTGTAGAGGAGGTGTAGTCATGCCTGACCAGAATAACAGCTCAAAAGAGTCGTAACTTGCGATGCGACTGTTGGATAACTCATAAAATTTTTACAGGAGTTTCCGGAGGTCGTTTGCGTTGGAGGATCTATACAATCGCTACTCGCTGTAGAGGAGGTCTAGTCACGCCTGACCAGAATAACTCCTCAAAATGGCAATAACTTTTGATGCAATCGTTGGGTTGTGCTCAAATTTTTACAGGAGTTTACTAAGGTTGTTTTCATTGGAGTAGCTATGGAATCGCTACTCACTGAAGAGGAGGTCTATTCACGCCTGACTAGAATAACTTCTCAAAACGGCCATAACTTTTGATTCGACCGTTGGATCGCGCTCACATGTTTAAAAGAGTTTCCGGTGTTCGTTTTCCTTGGAGTAGCTACGGAATCGCTACTCACTGAAGAGGAGGTCTAGTTAGGCCTGACTAGAATGACGGCTCAAAAGGGCCATAACTTTGATCTGATCGAGCTCAAATGTTTAAAGGAGTTTCTCGATGTCATTTTCGTTGGAGGAGCTATACAATTGCTACTCACTGTAGAGGACGTGTAGTCACGCCTGACCAGAATAACAGCTCAAAAGAGCCGTAACTTGCAATGCGATCGTTGGATAACTCTCAAATTTTTACAGGAGTTTCCGGAGGTCGTTTGCGTTGGAGGATCTATACAATTGCTACTCGCTGTAAAGGATGTCTAGTCATGCCTGACCAAAATAACTCCTCAAAATAGAAATAATTTTTGATGCGACTGTTAGATCGCGCTCAAATTTTTACAGGAGTTTACTGAGGTCGTTTTCATTAGAGTAGCTATGGAATTGCTACTCACTGAAGAGGAGGTCTAGTCACGCCTGACCAGAATAACTTCTCAAAACGACCATAACTTTTGATCCAAACGTTAAAGCGCGCTCAAATGTTTTCAAGAGTTTACGGAGGTCGTTTTCATTGGAGTAGCTATGGAATCGCTACTAACTGAAGATGAGGTCTAGTCACGCCTGACTAGAATAACAGCTCAAAAGGGCCATTACTTTTGATCCTACCGTTGGATTGCGCTCAAAGTTTTACAGTAGTTTCTGGAGGCCGTTTTCGTTGGAGGAGCTATACAATCGCTACTCACTGTAGAGGAGTTCTAGTCACGCCTGACCAAAATAACGACTCAAAAGAGCTTTAACTATTGAAGCGACCGTTGGATCGCGCTCAAATGTTTACCAGGAGTTTCCGGAGGTCGTTTTTGTTGGAGAAGCTATACAATCGCTACTCATTATACAGGAGGTTTAGCCACGCATGACCAGAATAACTCCTCAAAATGGCCATAGCTTTTGATGCGACCGTTGGATCGCTCTCAAATTTTGACAGGAGTTTCCGAAGGTTGTTTTCCTTGGAGTAGCTATGGAATCGCTATTCATTGAAGATGATGTCTAGTCACGCCTAATTAGCATAAAAGCTCAAAAAGGCTAAAATTTTTTATTTGACCGTTGGATCGCGCTCAATCTTTACAGGAGTTTCTGGAGGTCATTTTTGTTGGAGGAGCTATACAATCGCTATTCACTGTAGAGGAGGTCTAGTCACGCATGACCACAGTAACTCCTAAAAAGGGCCATAACTTTTGATACGACAGTTGGATCGCTCTCAAATTTTTACAGAAGTTTCCGAAGGTTATTTTCCTTGGAGTTGCTATGTAATCGCTACTCATTGAAGAGGAAGTCTAGTCACGCCTGATTAGAATAACAGCTCAAAAGGACCATAACTTTTGATCTGACCGTTGGATCACGCTCAAATGTTTACAGGAGTTTCCGGAGGTCGTTTTCCTTGGAGGACCTATTCAATCGCTACTTACTCAAGAGGATGTCTAGTCACGCTTGACCGCAATAACAGCTCAAAAAGCCTTAACTTTTGATCCGATCATGGGATCACGCTCAAAGTTTTATAGGATTTTCAAGCATAGTTTTGAAACCCAACCCGGTTATCGACCCGGTTAAGTGATCGGGTCACGGGTCAGATGGGTTGACCCGGGTTAACCCGGGTCAACCCAAAAAAAACACAAATAAAAAAAAACACATAACTGTAACTAGTTACAACACGTGCATAATTCAATTTTAAATTATAAACCAAATAAATAGAATCCTGCGCATCAGAATAAGCATGAAAGGCAGAATAAAAAAATCATTTGAGTTCTCTCCCCATAGTAAAAATCCAAAAGAGTCGTCCAAGGCCGGCAAAATCCCTCTCTCCGCCTTCCCCAATCTTTATTTACTCTCTTTGTTAAACTCCATTCATATTTATGACTGTCTTTTCTCTTTGACAGTGTCTTTTCTTGGCTATGTTATTCATCACAGAACCATTAATCTCTCTCAAGAAAAAAAGGACTGGTATTAGACCAAGAAAGGCCATGGGCTGTGTACAGGGAAAGTATTCGGTAAATTCATCACCAACACCAGGAGGGTTAGAGAAGCTCAAAATGAAAAGTGGTTATGTGGGAAAAGAAGATATCGCTGGCCATAGAAGATCCACTGGGCAGAGATACTCTGGCAGGCTCCCTAAAACCAACGAGGAAATATAATGGTGGTTGTGCTGGTAATGGTGAAGAGAGGAAATTGAGTGACACAGGCCAAAACGACGTCATTTAGTAACTGCCAATATAAAAAAAAAATTGACCGGGTCTCACCCGGGTTTGACCGGGTGGACCGGGTCCCGGGTCGACCGGGTTTCACCGGGCCAATTTCCAAGCGGGTTTTTGCCTCCACCCGGATCGGTCTCAGGCCCGGGTCGGCCGGGTCGACCCGCCGGGCCGGTCCGGGTTTTAAAACACTGGTTTCAAGATGTCGTTTTCATTATAGTAGCGATACCATCGCTACTCACGGAAGAGGAGGTCTAGTTAAACTATTGATCCGACCGTTGCATCGCGCTAAAACTTTTTCAGGAGTTTACGGAGGTCGTTTTCCTTGGAGTAGCTATGGAATCGCTACTCGCTGAAGAGGAGGTCTAGTCACGCCTATCCAACCATTGGATCGCGCTCACATGTTTGAAAGAGTTTCCGGTGTTCGTTTTCCTCGGAGTAGCTACGGAATCGCTACTCATTGAAGAGGAGGCCTAGTCACGTCTGAATAGAATGACGACTCAAAAAGGCCATAACTTTTGATTTGATCCCGCTCAAATGTTTAAAGGAGTTTCTCGATGTCGTTTTCGTTGGAGGAGCTATACAATTGCTACTCACTGTAGAGGACGTCTAGTCACACCTGACCAGAATAACGGCTCAAAAGAGCCGTAACTTTTGATGCGACCGTTGGATCGCGCTCAAATGTTTACAAGAGTTTCTGGAGGTCGTTTTCGTTGGAATTGCTATGTAATCGCTACTCATTAAAGAGGAGGTGTAAACCCCGGTGAAAAATAAAGGTTGCTTAGTTTGCAAACTAACTACATGAGAAATAAAAGTAAAGAAATTCTTGCATATGGTTAAATAAAAACGGGAATTCTAAAATTTTTGGATATAAGTTTCTGGACGAAATATTTCGAGACATTATAAATCAACCCGAAAATGTTGAGGGTTGGATTAAATTAAAGAAAATAAACTAAAATAAAGGTTGTGGGGTGAAATTATAAGAAATGAAAAGAGGTATAACTTAATTATAAGAAGGAAAAAAAAGATTTAGGGGCCTAAATGCAAATAAGAAAAATTATAGGGCATAAATACTCCTATTTTCACCAAAATTCATAAGGAAAGAAAAGAGGGAGTTTTTGTATTCATTCTTGCAAAATCAAGAGAGAAACACCAAAATTTCAAGAAAACCATCCAAGATTAAGGGCTGTAGATGGAATAAACACTTGTGGGCAAGGGATTAACAAGGAAATTGAACAAGAAGAGAAGATGGAGGGCTGGCTATCATTCGATAAGAAAGGAGGGAGTTGAAAAATCTTCAACTGGTTGAAGATCAAAACCTTAATTCGTACCGGGTAAGGTGTTCTAAACATGATCTTATAAGTCATTTCAAATTCGATAATGAATTGATGCCTTGATGTGAATTATAAATTAGGGTTCTTAGACTTGAATTGGGGGAAAAGTATTTGTTGTTAAAATTAAGTTAATTTATGTGAGGTATGTGATTGGGGACGTGAAACCATGATAATTTACCCAGAAAATGTAGTTTGTGAAAGTTATGTGTGAAGGGAAGGGGGTGACGAATCTGGACAGACTCGTCTCCTGATGAAACTGGGTTCCTCTTAATTCATAGAACTTGTAGCCTCATGTCTTATCTTTCCAACAAGACTAATCTCGCTTGAATTGGAGTTCTATAACTCCAGATATAGTTAACTCCAGATCTACGGAGTGTACCCTTGTATTTGGTAATATTACAACTTTTATTTAACTCAATTTATATAATTGATGTTTAAACTTGAATAGATGAATTTATTTCTGTAGTTTGTATAACTATATTCCATGTATGCATATTTATATCTTTATCCATCCATAATGATAATTGTTGTACAATGTATATCATAAATATTGTGGTTGATATGAATGATGATTTTTGTGGGATTGAGACCCAGGATGATTGGGTTGAATTGAGTTAAGAGATGTGGTATATTAAAAGTGTAAACAGGTCGTATGGCGATAACTTCAGACCTCCCGATATAGGGGAGACTCCGTCAAAATTTTGGTAGACGTTAATACAAATACCATGAATAGATATATAAAAATAAATAAATAAATTAGTCACTCTGTTTATCAGTTAACATGAGATCGTTGCTTTATCCCGGATATGGGGATGTTACAGGAGGTCTAGTCACTCAAAATGACCATAACTTTTGATTCGACTGTTGGATCACGCTCAAAGTTTTACAGGAGTTTCCGGATGTCATTTTTGTTGGAGGAGCTATACAATCGCTACTCACTGTAGAGGACATCTAGTCACGCCTGACCAGAATAACGACTCAAAAGAGTCATAAATTTTGATGCGACCGTTAGATCGCGCTCAAATGTTTACAAGAGTTTCCAGAGGTCATTTTCGTTGGAGGAGCTATATAATCGCTACTCACTGTATAGGAGGTCTAGTCACGCCTGATTAGAATAACGACTCTAAAGGGCCAAGACTTTTGATTCGACCGTTGGATCGTGCTCAAATGTTTACATGGTTTCTGGAGTTCCTTTTCCTTGGAGTAGCTACGGAATCGCTACTCACTGAAGAGGAGGTCTAGTCACGCCTAACTGAAATGACGGCTCAAAAGGGCCATAACTTGTGATCTGACCATTGGATTGTGCTCAAATTTTTATAGGAGTTTATGGATGTCGTTTTCATTGGAGGAGCTATATAATCGCTACTCACTAAAGAGGTCTAGTCATGCCTAACCAGAATAACAGCTCAAAAGAGCCGTAACTTTTGATCCGACCGTTGGATCGCGCTCAAATGTTTATAGGAGTTTCCGGAGGTCGTTCCCCTTGGAGGAGCTATACAATCACTACTCATTGAAGAGGAGGTCTAGTCACGCCTGACTAGATTAATGGCCTGAAAAGGCCAAAACTATTGATCTGACTGTAGCATCGCGTTGAAATTTGAGCGTGATCCAACGGTCACACCAAAAGTTATGTCATTTTGAGTTATTTATCTCGTCAGGCGTGACTAGACTTCCTCTTCGGTGAGTAGCGATGAAATTGCTACTCCAAGGAAAACGATCTCAGGAAACTCCTGTTAAAATTTGAGCGCGATGCAACGGTCGGGTCAAAAGATGTGGCTGTTTTGAGCCATTATTCTAGTCAGGTGTGACTAGACCTCCTCTACAGTGAGTAGCGATTGTATAGCTCCTCCAACGAAAATGACATCCGGAAACTCTTGTAAAAATTTGAGTGCGAACCAACAATCGCATTAAAAGTTATGGCTCTTTGGAGTTGTTATTCTGGTTAGGAGTGACTAGACCTCCTCTATAGTGAGAGTATCCATTGCATAGCTCCTCTAGCAAAAACGACCTCGAGAAACTCCTGTAAAAATTTAAGCGCGATACAACGGTCGGATCAAAAGTTATAGCCCTTTTGAGCCATTATTTTGATCAGGCTTGACTAGACCTCCTTTCAGTAAGTAGCAATTCCATAGCTACTCCAAGGAGAACAACCTCCAGAAACTCCTGTAGAAATTTGAGTGCGATCCAACGATCACATCAAAGCTTTTGGCTCTTTGGAATCGTTATTCTAGTCAGGCGCAACTAGACCTCCTCTATAGTGAGTAGATATTGTATAGCTCGTCCAACGAAAATGACCTTCGGAAACTCATGTAAAAATATGAGCGCGATACAACGGTCGGATCAAAAGTTATAGCCTTTTTGAGCTGTTATTGTGGTCAGGCGTGACTTTACCTCCTCTACAGTGAGTAGCGATTGTATATCTCCTTCAAAGAAAATGACCTCCGGAAATTACTATAAAAATTTGAGCACGATCCATTGGTCTGATTAAAAGTTATGGCCTTTTTTAGCCGTTATTGTGGTCAGGGGTGACTAGACCTTCTCTTCAGTGAGTACCGATTCCATAGCTACTTCAAGGAAAAAGACCTTTGAAAACTCCTCTAAAAATTTGAACACTATCCAACGGTAGCATCAAAAGTTATGGCTCTTTTGAGCCCTTATTCTGGTTAGGCGTGGCTAGACCTCCACTTCAGTGAGTAGCGATTGTATAGCTCTTATAAAGAAAATGACTTCCGGAAACTCTTGTAAAACTTTAAACGCGATCCAACGGTCGGATCAAAAGCTAGTGCTCTTTTGAGCCGTTATTCTGGTCAGGCGTGACTAGACCTCCTCTTTAGTGAGATACGATTGAATTGCTACTCGAAGGAAAACGACCTCCGGAAACTATTGTAAGAATTTGAGTGCGATCCAATGGTCGGATCAAAAGTTATGCTCATTTCGAGCAGTTATTCTAGTCAGGCGTGACTAGACTTCCTCTTCAGTAAGTAGCGATTGTATAGTTCCTCCAAGGTAAAAGACCTCCAGAAACTCCTATAAACATTTGAGCGTGATCTAACGGTCACATCAAAAGAGCCATAAGTTTTGATCCGACCATTGTATAGCGTTAAATGTTTACAGGAGTTTGCGGAGGTCGTTTTTGTGAAACCCTGAAAAAAAGATGATTAAAATAAATGGTTAAATGTTAAAAAATAATAAAAATAAAAATAAAAATATTTCTCATATTGACTAATTTCACGCTATTGAGTAGAACGCTCAATCCGACCGTTAGATCGAACTGCAATTTTACGAGAAATCTGATAATATATAGTCCTACATTTGATTAAAATGTTAGGGAAATTCGAGTTCGGGAAGATATTTTAAACAATACTAATATTCGGATAGTAAATAACATAAAATTCATCAATGGCAGTTTTGTAAATATCTGATGAGCTGGCAAAGTCCAACAATTTATTCTCCCTTCTTTTGACGCCAGAAATAGAGGTAACAGCGGGATAAAACAGAAGGGAGAGAAAACAAGGAGGGAAAAACGCATGAAACAATACTTAATCTTGACAGAAAGAGTAGAAATTGTGTAGAATCAAGGATCTAAAAGGTGTAAAACACCAAATCACTCCCTCAAGCAAGGAATTAAGAAGGAAACTAAGTGAGGGAGAAGGGAGAGAAAGGGGTTGTAAGTCATGTCAAAGAATAAAAATTGAAGGAGAGGAAAAACATCACTAGGTTAGCTTTCGAAGTTCATTTTAGTGTTGGGTAATGAGTTCTAAGTTGTTTAAACAAGTTTGGGTGGAAAGAAATAAATTTAATGCATTGTTCTTAGATTTCTTGAATTAGGGTTCTTAGGAGAGAATTTGGGGAAAGATGTGAAATTGTTGAAATTGATACATTGTGATAGGATAGGTTGATAATCATGCAAAATAATGAAGGATGGAAGATAAAAATTGGGTGTATTAAATTATAATGCAAATTATTGGAAAGAGTATTAAATTATATGTTCATGAACAAGTTAGTTAATTATGAAGGTAAAAGGAATGGTGTGAGGATTTATTTGGATGATCATATGACATAGTTGTTGTAAACCCCAAGAAATCAATGTTGGATTAAATAAATTAAACTAAAAGTTGTGGGGTGAAATTATAAGAAAAGAAAAGAGTTATAACTTAATTATAAGAAGAAAAAAAATGTGGGGGGCAAAAATAACACACTTAAAGAAAATGAGGCCTAAATGCAAATAAGAATAATTATAGAGCATAAATACTCCCCTTCTCACCAAAAAACTGCAGCAACTGTAAGGAAAGAAAAGAGAGAGTTTTGTATCCATTTTTACAAATCAAGAGAGAAACATCAAAATTTCAAGAACCCATCCAAGATCAAGAGTTATAGGTAGAATAAACACTTGTGGGCAAGAGATTAACAAGAAGAGAAGAGGGGAGGGCCGACTGTCATTAGAAAGAAAAGGAGGGAGTTGAAGATCGAAACCTTGTTTTTTACTGGGGAAGGTGTTCTAAACATGGTCTTATGAGTCATTTCAAAGTTGATTATGAATTGATGTCTGGATGTTGAATTATAGATATAGTTAAAAATCTAAGGAGAGGTAGGACAGTAACAGTTGGACAGTAACAGTCCAATGTTTGTTGATGAGCAATTTTGACTGTCTTGGGGGAAAATTGGGTTCTCCTTCCTTCAGAGAACTTGTAGCCTCGTGTCTTAGCTTTCCAACGAGACCAATTTTTCTTGAAACGGAGTTCTATAACTCTAGACATAGTTAAAAATATGAGGAGAGGTCGGAAAGTAACATTTCAATTTCTAGACAGTAACAGTTAGACAATAACAGACCAATGTTTGTTGATGAGCAATTTTGATTGTCTTAAGGGCAGAACTGAGTTCTCTTTCCTCAGAGAACTTGTAGCCTCGTGTCTTAGCTTTCCAACAAGACTACTCTCACTTGAAACGGAGTTCTATAACTCTAGATATAGTTAAAAATCTAAAGAGAGGTCGGACAGTAATAGTTCAATGTCGAGACAGTAGCGGTTAGACAGTAACAATCCTATGTCTAGACAGTAACAATTGGATAGTAATAGTTCGAGATTTAAACAGTAACAGTTCAAATATGGTTATTATAAAACATGTCCTTGAGTGAGGAAAATTTATGAGATAAACCTGTGATTTGTAGGGGGGACACAAGCGTGGTGCAACAGCAGCAGTAGGGAAGCACGAATAGAGCTTCTATTGCAGGCAGGTGAATCGCACCTATACTTTCTAGTTAAATTCTATGATTTAATATGTTAACGATGTGAAATGTGAATTACTTAATGCATGTGTATTCAAGGTGAGGGATTGTCGTGTGAATTGTCAAGTGATGAAATTATCGCTGACAAAGGAAATATTAGAAGTGTGATTTTGAGGCGCGAACTAGCATACATTTAGTGTATGTTACGATCCCGGGTAAGGGGATCGCCATGTTTGGACTAACATACATTTAGTGTATGTTAGGATCCCGGATAAGGGGATCAACCATGTATTGGCTACCATACATTTAGTGTATGTTAGGATCCCGGGTAAGGGGATCATGACACGACCAAAGTGTTGATGTCTTAACCAAAGTGCAGGAGTGTCGAAGTAATAAATAATCTGGCAAGACCGGAGTCGAACCACAGGGAGATTAACTGTATAAACTACAAATAAAGAAATAGATAACAATAGAAAAGGAGTTGAAGAGAGCTTTAAGATGTAATATTGATATAAGGATTAAACAAGGATAAAATAATTGTCAAGGTTAGAGGATCCACTAATGGTATTTCAAACAAGTATAGTATAAACTCTTTTTATTAGTCAACTGGAAACCACACACAAAGGAGGCTCCAATTGGATTATAAATTGTTAACATGATTACATTAGTTATCTTATTCGAATAATGCTAATACTTGTAAATGTTGTCAGGTATTCATCATTATAACGTATGTTAACAACAAATCAAGTTCCTTTCATAGCACAGGTGTCGGTTATACTATACGGTTGGGCTATGAAAGTGCCAAGTATTTGTTGTACCAAGGGTTATACAACATAAATCTAGATTAACCATTT
>Ga0307511_10005003_pt1 | contig 13521 bp, 7 predicted proteins | sample 13_EM_MG_FD_200266 | JGI IMG/M metagenome (GOLD analysis project Ga0307511, IMG submission 200266) | Populus trichocarpa ectomycorrhiza microbial communities from riparian zone in the Pacific Northwest, United States - 13_EM | ecosystem: Host-associated > Plants > Roots > Unclassified | place...
TTTTATCAACTTTTATATATATAAAAAATAATACTTATTTAACAGTATGATCAAACTTATCTATATTTTATTAAAGTATAATATAAATAATAGCTTAAACTTTTAATCAATAACTTCTGATTGTTTAACCAAAGAGCTTACAAGTCTAAATCTTACCCTTCCTCTTCTAATAAAAAGTAATTAATAACACAAGCATATAATAATGAAAGATTTCATATATTAGTATGGATTAATTTCATATTTAAGCTCAAACATAGGCCAATGATCCCAATTAATTAAAGATAACCATCTTGCTTAGAGGTACAAGTTTCTATCTGACTAATCTACCCATGAGGGTGACTGATCATCCTCAACTTCACCTTTTTAAAAAAGCTGCTCCAGTTTCAGATCCATAATTAACCAGAGTTACTGAAGGTCTTACGAAAGGGCACTTTGGTCAATGGAGAATCTTCAAGTCCCCTCAAGTTACGAAAGGAAGAGAGAGAATAGTAGGGGTCGCAGTAGAAGAAGATATAAAATGGTGACAAAAATAGGTAGCTTGCGTGTATTTAGAGGGAGATGTCCTCCTCCTAGCCTTTGTATATATGCATGCAAATTTTTTACTGTTTGTGAAGCCAAATAATTACAAGACTTTGGTTGTTTCTTTGTGGGGATGTTTTTTTTTTTTTTCCTTTCTGGCCCATATTTCTGGTTGTGGGATCAAGTTTCGATCAATGTGATTGGCTCTCTGTCTCTGTCTCTCTCTCTCTCCCTTCCCCTCTCTCTCTTTCTCTCCCTTGTTTTCTTTTTAAGAAGAAGACTCTACGAACATACCTGGCGAAGATGAGTGTTGCAGCAAAGGAAAGAAAGGAAAGAAAGAAAGCTGATAGAAAGCTGAGATAATAAAGAAAGCTGATAATAACCGAAAGAAAACCAAAGTAAATATAGCTTTTCTTCTCCTCCTTCCTCCTCCTCTACTACTCCTTCTATAGCTTAGCTTAGCTACCTCTATAGCTCTCTTATTTCTTCTCTCTCTCCCCCACACATCCATAGCACTTGAAAAATACACTCTAGAGAGAGAGAGAGAGAGAGAGAGGGGATTGTTTCTCTGCTTCTTTATAATCACACGCAAGATAGAATCAACAAGAATTCATCCATGTTAGCCAATAGCTCTCCCTCTTCACTTCCGTCTAATCCTGAGCCATTTTTTTGCTTGGAAAATGGAAATAGCAATAACAAGAGGAAAAGAAGGCCAGCGGGAACACCAGGTAATTTGTTATATGTATATATATTCTTGAATTCTTGTCCAGTGTTTCTAGGTACATGTATAAACATATTCATCGGTTTGTTTTGGTGTGCATAGATCCAGATGCAGAAGTGGTTTCTTTATCGCCAAAAACACTATTGGAATCCGATCGTTACGTTTGTGAGATCTGCAACCAAGGGTTTCAAAGAGACCAAAACCTTCAGATGCATAGAAGAAGGCATAAGGTCCCATGGAAGTTACTAAAGAGAGAGACCCCAGTTGTAAGGAAACGTGTATTCGTATGTCCAGAGCCTAGTTGCTTGCACCATGACCCTTGTCACGCGCTTGGTGATCTTGTTGGTATAAAGAAACATTTTCGAAGAAAACATAGCAATCACAAACAATGGGTTTGTGAAAAATGCTCTAAGGGTTATGCTGTTCAATCTGATTACAAAGCTCATCTCAAAACCTGTGGCACCCGTGGACATTCTTGTGATTGCGGCCGTGTTTTTTCCAGGTTAATTATTTAATAATATTTATTATAGATCCATCCATGTTAACTTTCTCAGGTTGCTGTTCTTTTTTTCCATCGATATTTTTATTTCTAGATATGTTTTTTCCTTCCTAGAGGATGGTGCTCTTCTTTTTGATTGATGGAACCTTAATTAATCCAAGTTTATAAGTAGTACTGCCATTTATTGACAGTTGTTGAGCACGGTTCCCAAAGATCAGTTGTTGAAGGTGGTTTTCTTCCCTCAAATTCCTTCCATCGACTGCTCAAGACCCAAAAACAGTTTTTATTTATTTATTTATTATTGGTTGTTCAATCTCTTGTAAGTTGTATCTATTCTGGTAAATGATTAGCTTAAAGTTGTGATAAACATGGTTTTATCCAAATATTTAATTAATATTTTCTTCCACTAAGTCAATTGCATTTCAAAAGCATTAGTTAATTATCACTCCTTCAATTCTTTTTACTTTTTGTTTAATGCACTTATTACTTGATCTCTTCCTTTCGTCAACAAGGACCCTTTTTCAGTATCTTCTTACCACAACGTACGAGCATGACATCTGGTCCAATTTCATCAATTGGTATTCAATATAGTTATTATTCTGTATTTCTTTATAGGTGCTAAAAGGGTTTTTTTTTTTTTTTTTTTCGTGTTTAGAGTTGAGAGTTTTATTGAACACCAAGATAGCTGCAATATGGGGCGACTCCGATCAGAATCACAGTCGCTACAACCGGCTGCATGCTTGTCTAGAACTGCTTCAAGTCCAAGTCCTTCTAGTGATAACAATTTTAGTACAGCTCCTTGGCCTCCTTTGATTATACCAAGGCCAACAACAACGAGTGATCATGCCATGTTCTTTAGCCCTACTACGGCTACCGATGTTGTGGATAAAACAGATTCTTCAAAAAGTGCTGCACACTACCAGAATTTGGAGCTTCAGCTTTCGACCACATCAAGAAATCCCCCTGAGGTCTCAGTTTCTCCTAAGAGAGATGATAATCATTCCACTCAGTTGCAGCTCTCAATTGGGTCAAGTGATGTTAGTGACAGAAATGAATCAAACATCACTTACACAAACAAAGATCATGCTGGCAAAAGCTTTCCTAGAGAGAGCAATAACAGTCCAAAACCTGAATTGGGTGCTTCAAGGCTTAAAGAACAGGCACGAGAGCAGTTGAGGATGGCCATGGCAGAGAAGATTTATGCTGAAGAAGCAAGACAACAAGCGAAAAGACAGATTGAACTGGCAGAGCAAGAATTCGCCAATGCTAAGAGAATTAGGCAACAAGCTCAAGCTGAACTAGGCAAAGCACAAGCTTTGAGACAGCATGCAATAAAGCAAATCAACTCCACTATTCTACAAATCACTTGTCATGCTTGCAAACAGAAGTTCCATGCAAGAGCAACAACAGATGAAAACTCTTTGGTATTCAGTTACATGTCATCATCTATAACAGAAGGCGAAGTAGAGCACAATAATGGGATTGGTCTCGCAAAAACTTCTAACAGATGAAATACTTAATCCTCCTATCTAGCTATGTATTTGTTTCTTCATTATTAACCCCGTCCGCCTCTCTCTCTTTCTTATAATTTTTTTCTTCTATCTATTGATCATTATACCAAGTGAGTGTTGTGATTATAATCTCAAGTGGATTAGTGAAGTGTTGTAATATCAATCAGTATGTGTGAAGTTATTATTTGTTCGTTAATTTTGGTAATTAATGGAAATTATGATAATGGGTTTTCAATTTTCTGATTCAAATTTGTGGACCTGTTCCTCTCTTGCTATATGGAGTTTTATATATATATATATAAAGAAATTGCTAAATATGAGTTGTTCATTAGGTTTCCTACTCTGAAACTATTTCATTGAATAAGCTCAGAGACAATCATAACTCCTTTCCTTCAAACTTTTGGTAGTTTTGGATTTTCTATTTGGACTATGTGGATATGTTTGCATGCCTAAGTCAGAAAATGAAGGTGACCCTTCCCACACCATTAATATAGGCTAAAGTACTGCTGACCAATATTTATAGCCCATAAAAATTTCAAAAAAATTATCAACACAAAACAACGAGAGTGAGAGGAATCAGATAGTCCTTTTGATCCTGATCTTCTGGTCTTCTCATATAAATGTAAATGTAAGAACGCCATGTTTTTCAGTGCCACAGTTGTAAGGCTTAATGACAGGCTCACTCGTCCCTCTCAAGGTCTCCAAAGACATAGACACAAACAAACTCCATTCACAAACAATATTTTCTCTCTCTCTCCCTGCATAAGAATCAGAGCCCCATTGGGGGCCAGTGGGGCACAGATTTAAGAAGAGCTAAGCAAAGCATCTTTCCATTTATGCAGAGACATTCAAAGGTTTTTTTTTTTTTTTTTTTGAGCTGAATGTTAAATTTCTTGGTGTTAAGACACTCTTTCTGGTTCATGTTTTCTTTCATAACTTCAGCCAAACAAAAAGGCAAAGGGATGACCTTTAACTGAGCTTTTCAAAAGACATATACTTTTCCCTTTTAAAAGAAATTTATTTTGCTTTTTGCCGTGGGAGCATGTGCTGCATTTTTCTTTCTCTTTCTTTTCTTTTTTTTTTTTATAAAAAAACAACCCAATATTATTGCCTTAATTCCATTCTACAACTTCCATCTAAATCAATCTCTTTATTTATTTATTTTCTTTCCCCCTTTTAATTGGCATCAACTTAATAATACCCATAGTTGAGTACTTTAGGTCAAGTTCGAGGTTAATTGCTTTCTGATAAGGTTGGCTTATTTTCGAATATTATTGTCTTATTGTTTTTGCAGAAGTAATTGCAGAATCATATAGTTCAGAACTTTAGTCAAGTTTAATTATTTCATCAGTGAAAAAGGAAGCTCGTGCTTATATATTATTATACCTTACCAGTCAAAGTTCATGAGATAGTGGCTCTGTGACTCAAGATTTTGTTACATTCATTCTCTCTGATATATCACAACTGGCTGGCCAACCACAGAAATCATTTCACGGAGGTTGTAGCTAGTATCTAATGGGTTTTGCAGCTTTGTGTATAATATGCCCTTCAAGTCAAAAGTGAGGTCATGTTGAGGTAAGTATTTGGTGGGCTATTCTCATCTCTTCCTTCCAATAATATAGGGCATAAATGGTGGCGATAATTTTGTGAAGACATTCGAGCCAGTTTCAAAAACAAAACGCTTTTCCCAGATTTGAAATCCAATACTAAATGCACAAGAATATTGATCATGAGAAAGGAGAAAGAGTTGGCTTCAAAAATAATTTAAAGAGTTCCATTTTGTCATTTTCTTTACTATATATTCAAAGAAAAAATGATTATTAATTAAGCATTTAATCTAAAATTTAGAATTATACATTGGTTAAGTTTTATTTTTAAAAAAAGAAAAATGCCTCTTGAAGAACCCAATTTTCAACCCACTTTCTCTAAAGCCTTTTCCCTTGAAACAAAACAAAATGATTATATACCCACCTGATCTTCCTAATAAAAGAGAAAAAAAATGACAAGCTTCGAGCATATGAGATAATTACTCTGCTGAATATCTATAATTCCATAAAGAATTCGTGGCATTCATTGATCACAAAAGATTAATATTTTTAACCTGTTTATGTTATTATATTCTAAATATATAATAAATATAACTACTTAACAAAAACAATAATCTATAGAGTTTCAATCTGCTATCCAATAATAACCATGTGGTTTATGGTATGCTATCCTGGGGACCTCTCTACACTTGGATTTTTTTATAAATATGCCAGATGATATTGAAAAAACTGAGAAAAAGAAGAAGCTAAATACAGTAGGTGGTCAGGTTTATGGTATCACAGGTTCATTTTCTTGTGGTGCCAAAACCTGCATGGTATGGATGACTTTTCTCTGCTTCTGTAAAAGCGAAAAGAAAGCGAAAACAATGTGTAGGGTTTATAAAGCGAAATACGAGATAACTTTGCAGGAGCTTACCTTCATGTCTGTAAGGACCTCATCTTTTCATGGAATCATCAAACCCTAAGCCAACCAACATTTTCATCCTTTGTTATTATTAAAAGGACCCTATATATATGCTGGTGGGACTTGTCTTTTTTCATATCTTCCGAGCATACTCGTCAGAAGTTCCAGGCTTTAATTTGGAACAGATAGGGACAGTAATTAAAACCCTACAGAAATCTCTAAACATCAAGCTCAATTCATAATGTCAGATTTGAAAATCAATTATTACCCAATTGTCTACAAGAAAAGGAGAATAGTTTTTTTTTATTCGATAATAAAAGATATATATTCTCATAATAGCTTGTGTTAAATTTTAGAATCCACAATTAATAATTGAATACTTATTTAAGAAAGATAAAATCATATTAGAAAATTCTGACCAATGTGATTTATTGAACCAAAAACCGAAGGTATGTTGTTAGAACGCCACAAAAATAATATATTTGATTAGTTCTTAAAGTTTAATAAAAAACCTAAAGAAAAAAAAAGCATTTATTCTATTCAATTCTTAATTATGGTTAAAAAAAAACATGCTTTTCAACTATTTATATAATATAGCTTACAAAATAAACCCTAACTATCTAATGATTTTAAATTAAATCCATATAACTAAATGATTCAAGTACAAAACTAAATAAGAATAGAGTACATAAGGTCCAATCCACATGTGTGATACATATTAAACAACCTTATATATATTTTGCTTGGATCATATTGATCAAGGTTTTTTTTTTTTGAACTCAACTTCATGATTGACTCCATCTTGGAAGAAATTCTTAAGTTTGCTCGGCCCAAATATCATGAATCCACTACAAAAAAAATAGCAAATACAAACGGAAAAATTTTCATCGGTAGATTGCGGTAAACTTTATTAACGAAATAGTTCCTTGTTATGTCCATCGGTATAAACCGATGGAAAATTTATGTTGGTGTATACCAATGTAATTACAGTTATAAAATAATAAATTAAAAAAAAAACAAAAAGATACAATGACATGTTATTTTTACATATGAAAATACCGACGGAATAAACTCGTCAGAAATATTCATTTGTGAATCCATTGGTAATATTTAAGTTATGACCTAGCGAGCGACCCCCCTTCTCCATTTTTAATTCTTCCTCCATTTCCTCTGCAAAAAACAGCAGACTCCCTCCCCTTATTTTATCACAAATCAATGTCCTATCACCACAAATCTTGCCACCCCAACACTCAGTCTGTCTGCATCACTGTTTTCATTCAATGCTTTTAGGATTCTCCACATCAAGTATGCAAAATTATCCATTTTTTGTTTGAACTCAATTTTAAAATATTAATCTTTATTACATATTTTTGTAATATATGTAGTTTCTTTGTGCGTTTACTTGTTTTTTTAGCTTTTTCCCATGGATATTTATTGTATGAATGTATGATTTGTTCATGTTAGGGTCTATTTGAGATTTTGAGAAATTGTATTTGTTTGTAATTTGATGAAATTGATTTTGATTTTTTGACTTAGATGTTTTGTAATGAAATAAATAATGGCTTATTTAATTGGTGTATTTTATATTTTGTCAATTTTATTGTTGAGTTAAAAAATTTAGTAAATGTGTATGAATTTGAATTTATGTAGATAATTGATAATGATTTAAGAGTACTATCAAAATAGATTGAACAAGTTTGAGTTATACTGTTAGCTAATTTATTTAGTTTATATAATTAATTAATACATGTTGTCATCGATATTCTATATAGGTTTGATATAAGAAATGAATGATCATTCAAGGATGTATCAAGATTCACCAAAAAGGTTGCGTATGATGGATTATTGTAATTGGATTGAGGGTTTTATTAATTATGTATTATCTAATCCGAGAAATATTAGTGGAGATGGTATTAGATATCCATATAAAGGGTGTAAAAATAAAAAAAAATCTTGATCCATATATTATAACAATGCATCTTCTACAAAAAAAAAAGGTTCATGGGAAAATACTTGTGTTGGTTTGCATATAGAAAACCATACGTTCCTTACGAGACCATGGTAGAAAGGATGATTGAGTCAACTTCTATTTCTAGCAACGTGCATGAAGTTGTAGATGACAATAATAATCCTTATATAAATATGGTTATGGGTGAGATGAGAATGAATCAAGGTTATGCAGATGAATGTTCAATCGTATATGAAGAACCAAATGCAGATGCGACCAGATTTTTTTATCTTTTAAAAGATTCCGACAAACCATTATGGGATGGGTGCACAAATCATAATAAATTATGGGTTGTTGCACAAGTGTTCACCATCAAGTCAAATCATGAGCAGAGTGAGGCTAGTTATGACAGAATTGTCGAATGGGTGAAAAGCATTTTACTTTAAGGAAATAGACTAAAAGAGAACATCTATGTTGCTAAATCCATAATAAAAGTACCCCTCGGCCTAGGATACCATAAAACTGACATGTGCCTAAACATCTACATGTTGTACTACCTTGAAAATACATATTTGATCGAGTACAAAACATGTGAGCATGCTCATTATAAACCCATAACTGGTAGAGGAAGGACTCTTATCGCATTTAGAAAACTTAGATACTTTTCAATCACTCTTAGATTGCAAATGTTATTCATGTCTTCAAAAACTAATAAGCACATAATATGACATCATTCAAATGATATGGTGGATGAAGTCATGGTGCACTCATCCAATGGTGAAGCCTATAAATATTTTAATAAGGTGTATCCTCAGTTTTTAATTGAATCAATAAACGTACATTGTAGGTATATAGACGAATTTAATCCATTCAGGTCATTTGCTACTCCTTATTCTTGTTGACTGGTGATACTCATGGTTTACAACTTGCCATCTGGGATGTGTATGAGGTCAGAGTTCGTGTTTTTATCTACAATCATACCCAGTCCTAATAGTATGGATCGGAATATATATGTTTATCTTCGACCGTTGATTGATGAGTTGAAGCAGTTGTGGTCATCCAAGACTATGATGTATGATGTCTCGAGAAAACAAAATTTCTAGATAAAGGCATCTTTGATATGAATTATCATTGATTTTCCTGAGTATAGAATCGTTTCTGGTTAGAGTACGCATAAAAAATTAGCATGTTCATATTGTACGGAAAATAATAAGGCCTTCATGTTAATAAATAGTGGTAAAACATCCTCTCTCTCTTTTTATAAATTATGGAAAATAAAAAAGACTTCTTTGTTAGTAAAGTTGAAAGGGATATTAGACCACCAGTACCGTTGAGTGAAGAATTATATAATGTGGTGTCGCAGTAGAATGACATTGTATTTGGTTTTCAAACCGGTAAACAGAAGTTTCTTGTTTTTTATGTGACCCATAATTGGTTAAAGCGAAGTATTTTTTGGGAGTTTTCTTATTGGAAGACCAATTTCATCAGCCATAATATTGATGTCATTTACATTGAAAAGAACATGTTTGAAAACATTTTTAACACGATTACGAACGTGAAAGGAAAGACAAAGGATAACATAAAAACTATAATATATATAACTTTGTTTTGTCACCATAAAAATATGGAGTTGGTTTATAATGGGTCACAGGTCGCAAAACCAACTTTACCTTAAACAAGAATGCACAAGTACTTGTCTACTAATGACTTAAGAGTCTGTATTTTCTTAATACACATGCTTCAAACATATCTATATTAATGAATTGAAGGATTGCAGATTGTATGGAATGAAAAGTCATGACTATCACATGTTTATGCAAACACTCATTTCACTTGTTTACCATGATTTATCGTTTAAGGGCATATAAGATGCTCTCACGAAGATCAGTCATTTCTTTAGAGATATATGTTTTAACAAGTTGCATACCCAACACATGAAGAGGCTTAAAATGAATATAGTTCAGACAATTTACAAACTTGAGATGATATTTTCTTCATCATTCTTTGACTCAATAGAGCATCTACCCATACATTTACCGTTTGAGACAAAAGTTGGAGGCCCTATCCAGTATAGATGGATGTATCCATTCGAGAGGTTAGGATTGCACATGCATCATAATTTAATTTCTATTGTCTTTTTTTTTCTTACTTAAAAACATTCATTTAATTCTATGCAAATATTTGTTCAGTTTTAAAGGAAAAGTAAAAAACAAGGCGCATATTAAGACTTCGATATGTGAGGCTTATATTGTCGAAGAGATTTTAATATTTATCTTGTACTATTTTATGCCTCGGTTGAGAACAAGAATCAACTATTTTTCAAGGCATGATGACGGTGTGGAAGTTCCTTCGAGTGAGAACTTGTCAATATTTTTTCATCCTGGACGACCTGTGTATAAAAAAAATATTATGAGGGGAAGATGATTGATAGAAATGTAATTTAGACATGCACATAATTATGTACTATTTAACTACGATGGACTAAAAACTTTTATTCGGTAAGTATAATAATTAACATGTCATTATTTTTTAACAATTTTTCTCTTATACTATCACAAACTGATAGATTGAATAATTTCTGGTAGGTAACATCATTAATTTTTACTATCCTAAAATTCATAATGGACTGAATCTCAAATATTTCAATTACAAGATGAACAATTTTCCACGTAGCTCATAACACATGTAATTATTCTTATCTCTTAGAGTATTTAAATTCATTACACATTGCTCATTAATTGTTAATAGTTGTAATTCATGTATCAAGGTTATTAATTGGGAGGGATTACTAGTGTTACTTTTAATTTACTATGTCCGAGTCTTGAAAGAAAAACAAAGTGCTATAACGGGTATTTCATCAATATACATGTGTTTCATACTGAAGAGTATAGTCAGGGTAGAAAACATATAACAAAGGGGTTTGTGTTAAGGGATCGACTTCTAATAAGTTCAAACTTAACTATTATGAGAAGCTAGAATAGATCATTGAATTCCAATATCATAGCGAGCATAATAGAGTTTTTTTATTAAAATTATATTAGTATGATACCACCAAAAGAAGAATTATTGTATATCTCCATCATGATTTGGTCAAAATCAATATAAAGGCTAGACATCGCAACGTCGACGATGTCTTTATTTTCACCAAGTAATGCCACAAGTTTATTATACAAACATTTTTTCCTTTAGAAATGATCATTCTAAGATTTATTGGTTGTCCATAATTAAAACCAAACCTAAGGATCATATTCAAATTGTTCAGGATGGTAAAGATTAAGTAACTTTGGGAGATTATGTCTTTCAACTTGATGAGTTAGTTAATCCATATCAAGTTTCTCTATCTACCGACTTAGAAAAAATTCAAATTTTCATGTCACTAAGAATACTTTTATTATTGTTGACGTTGATGAGTTAAATGATGTTTTGAGAATCAGCGGACATACAAAAGTCAATGAAGATGATGATAGCAATGAAATCAATATAAAAGATTGTAATGGAGACGACGATGATGAAATTAAAGAAAAAGAAGACAATTCTGATTAATTTGTAAAAAAATAAATGTGTAATGAAATTAACTTCAATGTGATATTTTTGGATGTTCCTTTATAATGATGGAAATTCATTATTACAAGACAAGGAAACATTTATATTTTATGATTTTATTATTATACACAGAAGTGGTGTTTATTATGCTTTGATTTTAATGTATTTAGCAGAATGGATAGATAAGAAATACATATAATTTTTTGACATAGAAAATGTTTTATACCGATGGAATTACCAACAACATCTAATATACGAACAGATACACTAACGGACTAAGTCTGTCAGAAAATTTCAGAGAGTTGAAAAAAAATTACATGCATTGCCACTAAGATTTATAGAAGGAATCATTGATGGATTAAGTCCATCGGTATATTTTAGAGAATTTAAAAAGAATCACACTTCGATGCCACTGGAACATACAAATGGAATCACTGACAGACTAAGTCTGTCAGTATATTCCAGAGAGGTTTGAAAAAACCACTCTGACATACTATTGTTTATTATAGATGGAATCACCGACTGAAGTGTAAAAGATATTAATATTTATTTGGTCATCGATAATTTCATCGGTAAAAAAGCCCAAAATTAAAAGGTCAGAATCCCTAACTTTAGAACAACATCGTTCTTCTGCTTTTTCTTCTCCTCTCTACAATGTTTCTCGTACTTCTCTCTCTATCACCTTTCTCTTATTATTATTATTCTCTCTCATTCTCTCCCTTCCTCACTCTAACCTCACCCTAAACTTTCTCCACACCAAGTAAATCTCCATCTTCATCTTCTTACTCTTCTTTTTATTTGGCCAAGTTTTGTAAAGTCAATTAATTGCTCTTTTTTTTTCATTCTCAGCCTCTTCCCCTTACACTCCATCAAGGTTCCCCACACCAACAAGGAGAAAAGTTCCAGGTACATCTCCTTCTTCTTCCTTTTTTGTTTTTTTAAAAAATTGTCATTGTGTTTTTGAAGAATTGTGAAAGGAATGATACATTGATGGTTTTGATTATAATGATTTTCTATTTCAAATTTTTTGTTTTAATTAATTATTTATTTATTTTTTGTAGTCTTCAATCCTTTTTCATTAATAGCTTTAAGGGTATAGATTTATTTTCTTGGATAACTATTTGCACAAATGCATATTTGATTTGAAAATTAAATTTGAGTTATTTAAAATACTTAGTTGAATGATATATTCTGATGTTTATATTATTTATTTATTTATTTATTTATCATTACAATTTGAAATTCTTATTCTAGCATGACATATTTACAAAGAAATGCTCACTATTTTAGTTATGCTTTCAAACAATTAAACTAATTTATCTTGGTATAATTTATTTTTCTATTAAAAATGATCGATTCTTTTTAAAATTATACAATTAAATACTGTTTCATTTGGGGTCATGAATTTCAGGCTGACCTAAGTGTATTAAAACTAGTAAGGTGTGTTGTAGTTCTTATAGTGGATTAGTTACAAATTTATTCTCCCATTTTGTCTGACTTCATGAAGATGAATTGTCATTTAGAAAGGAATGGAAGATGATAAAATCGAAAGGAATAATTAAAGTTGTTGAGTTACATATGATTAAAGTTGCCAAAGTATACAAAAGTCTAATAGAAGTAGTTTATGGGTTTATAAGTCATATCTTTTCAATAGAAGTAACTAATGAATCAAGAGTAACTAAATAAGATACAATAATGAAAGTTTTACTAAAAGAATTTGAGGATATATTTACAGAACCTATAGAGTTACCACCAATCATAATTTCAGACCACATGATTCCATTAATTCTTGGATCTAAACCAATAAATATGAGGTTTTCTAAGAGTTCTGATGTGCGCAAATAAGAGACAGAAAAATTAGCTAAGAAAATGTTACAGAATAGAATCATACAACATAATAGCAGCCCTTTATGCTTCCACAATCCTGTTAGTCAAGAAAAAAGATAACACCTGGAGATTCTGTATTGACTACAGGTAACTCAATAATATGACAGTTAAAAAGAAGTTCCATATTCCATTTATTGATGATCTTTTGGATGAGCTACAAGGTTCATATTTTTTTTATCAAAACTTGACCTCGGATCAAGGTATCACTAAGTAAGCATGAATAAAGATGATAAGATTGCTTTTAAGACACACCATGATCATTATGAATTCAAAGTAATGTCATTTTTCTTAACAAATTCTCCATCTATATCTCACACATTAATAAATACAATACTAAAACCATTTGTTAGGAGGTTTGTGCTAATGTTCTTTAATGATATATTGGGTTATAATTCGTCATTACAACTACATATACAACACTTAAGGTCAATACTATAGGCCT
>Ga0307511_10005004_pt1 | contig 13520 bp, 13 predicted proteins | sample 13_EM_MG_FD_200266 | JGI IMG/M metagenome (GOLD analysis project Ga0307511, IMG submission 200266) | Populus trichocarpa ectomycorrhiza microbial communities from riparian zone in the Pacific Northwest, United States - 13_EM | ecosystem: Host-associated > Plants > Roots > Unclassified | place...
GTATTGAGCTATTCCGCCCTTCTGGAGGAGGATTCTCAGATTAGATCACTTCAGACAGAGTTCCGACAAGCCTTAGATAGCTTCAATACAGAGACATTACACCTGTTAATTCTCTTCCCAGTTGGGTTATCTGTATGCTCTCAAAGACCCTCTGAGTCCTTGACTTAGCGGAACCAATAATAGATATACACTATCACTCCGGTGATAGTATAGACTCTGTTAAACGGCCCCTAGTGCTACTATTGGCATCGCCCATTACAGCACTACAACTTGGCTATACCCAATGTTACCACCCTCAAGATATTAAATTGTTATATAAGGCAGCCACAAAACACTTCTTATGGAATACTGCCACATCTTTTGTATCGTAGGACTTGGAACTTTCCATAGTTCGGCAGGAGTGACTCAAAGCACCATTTATCCCTCGGTTGACTACACCTTACTTGGTAGCCAAGAAATGAGATGATAACATATCCTTTATTCTTTGCGGTCAGCACTTGGACCTACCTAACACCTTTGGACAATTTGAGGACTCACCTGTTTCCAGCAGACCTTTAGGTCAACGCGGAAGGAATCCTCTTGAGACCTCCACCAAACAACAATCAGCACAAGAAGTCAGTACCAAAACACAAACTGAGATTGTACCAGAAGATGACAACTTGGAACATACCTCAGAAACTGGTAATAATGGTGATGGAGAAGATAATGATTTCACCTCTAGTTGGCAGCCAGGGGCAACAACTGGAGGAGGCGGTGATGGTGGAGATAATAGTAGCTTCACCAGCAGTGATGACTCGGGAAGCGATTTATCAATACCAAGTCAGAAAGGAACTATAGATAAGGTAAAGAAAGTTAAGAAAAAGAAAAGTACGATTGGTGGTGAGACACCAGAGCAACAACGATAGGAACGGATGATAGGAATTGTAATGCCTAAAACATCATTCAAAATATCTGAAAGAATGAAAGGCATCAAGATTGATGTAACAGAAAATCTCAACAGTGGAGATAAGAAATGGTAAGACTCATAGTATCTTAACACTTGAGTCATTGCAATATAGAGGTGGTTAAGTATTAAAGGTTTAAGTCTGCAATTAAAGGAAACATTAGAGGTGGTCAACTTCAAACTTCAAGGCAGCGCACTCACTAGTTATAACTACTACCTCATCAAAGAAAAATATCAGGATCATTCTTCAGCTTCAAACTAGTTATCAGCAAAAAATAATCTGCGTCCTGACGCACACGCAATTGCTCGTGCTTCCGGAGCTTCAGGGGCTTCCTAAACTTCGGTCTGCGTCAGGTGCCTCCCCCTCGCAGCCCACCTTCCATCACTTTCAACCAACATATTTATCACTCATTCCGACGACACACATTTATTTTTGATTCAAATGCGTTTCATTGTTAAGGAACCAAATACCTTTGTTTTTCCTTGATCTAAATACTAGCACTCTTACTAGTAATCATATAATGCGTCCCATGTCACTAGATGTATTCTATTGTTCATGAGCCAGCTTTCTCCCGGTTCTAACGGTATTAGATGTGCCATATGCTCTACCTTCACTATTGGCACTACTATACTTTCTTCCAGTGTACTCCATCTAACGCGCAACATCCCTTCCACACCTGGTACCGCATTTCCGCTGATGCACTAAAGCAGGCTCACATTTGCCAACACATACACTAGTCCTTCCTTACTCTTCAGCTTAAACAGCGCATTCAACCTGGTAGGTATGCGCCCATTTAACGTTCCTGGTCGAGCTGTATCCGATCAATAATGCTTTCTAATCTAAACCCAATCACACCGCCATTGCCCTTGAAACATGTTTAATCCGGTGCATCTCGTATTGTGAACGATATACCCTTCCCCACTCAACTTCGGCACAGGGATCTCGAGGCAAAGGTATGCTCGTGCATCGCTCTCCAACAGACTCTAGACGTCAGAATCAGTGCTCCTAATATTACCAGTTAAAAATACCTTCATTGCCAATCTCAGATCATATGACCCTATTGCACTCTCCAGATCTCCAAGATTTGATACCGTTCCCAACTCAACTTTACCCTGCAATTTCAAATATACCTCTCTCCGGATCGGTGGCATTCCGACGCCTTCAGTTTCTTCTTCCCTTACTGGGTTCCACATTTTAATTGTCAAATCCTTCATGGTGAATATGTGATCCCTTGTGTATGTAGTCACAACCTGCGACATAGAAACCACCCTGTTACTACGACAGGAAGCATCCTTAAATGCTTTATGCATGGTTTCACTTATATTGGTGGAAAATTGTCCCAGCGCACCAAATTTTGGTATCAGTTCTGCATAATGTGAGATCAGGTGAATCTTTGGGAAATTGTAATGCGCTCCTTCCCTTAGGATCTCATCCGCCAGCTCCCGCCGTTCCAAGGTATTTCCCTGACGTACTTTCCCCTTTTCCACCGCAGTTAGGTGTTGAGCTGACGCAAGGACTTCTGTTTGTTCTTGCAATAGGCTCTTGTGCGCTTCTGCTGCTGCCCTCTTTGCCTTCTTGCCTGCACGGAAGCGTTGGAACACATCTTTGGTTTCATGGAACACATGGAGAGATCTTTGCATATAAGACACAGTATGGTCCGTATGGCTGGAGTACTGCATCATAAGGTAGAAATCAGTAATGCTATATACACAACGAATTGCTCTATTTAACTGTTACAGTTGGGCCCCAGTTGGTCATGACTACCCGGCATTCCGACACAACGCAGTAGTAAATGTTCCCAGAATGACTTTACTCAAGTTCCTCTTCTCTTTTCCTGACCATTGCGAAACTATACTGCATGCTTTCGTCGGGACAGCGAACCCCGAGTAGGGGGGTCACTGAAGCGATACATAGTCGAAGGCATTTATTCGGTCATGGTGTTCCAGAAACCCTTGAATCCAATCCATCAAATGCTCAAACACTCTAGGGAGGATATTATGTAAGATATCCGCTCGAACTAGCTCCGGTGGTTTCAGGCTCGGAATCGACCATAATGCATTTTGAATGTTTTTTACCCTGCTAGCATGTAGACTCGTTGCATCGGATTCTTTGCATGCTGCAATATAATCCTGATGTGAACGTGTGGGATAAGCTGTCTCGGAGTGTTCACCAAGCTTTTCTGTCGGGATTATTCAACTAGGACAGCAGTTGCTAGCAATCCCATGGTGCCTAGCATTTTCCATATAGTCACCAAGCCAGCAAAACAGCTTAGGAAAGCATAGCCGCACATTGCCATCCCCACAAACCATTTCATACCTGTTCTGATAAGCTGCGTCGAATAGGGGCTTTAGCAGCTATGTTAAAACATCATATGTGGTCTGTAAGGCCTGAATTTCCTACATATCCACAGAATAGCCAGGAATTTTGTTAACTCGTTTGGGGCCGATCGGTAGGAATGCAATTGGAATCCAAGCATGCATTGTCAAAGAATTTCGTGTGGAGCTACAGATATTGCCAATACTTAAGTATACAGGCCATAACCTTTTGTCTCCGAAGAAATTTGTTAAGTGAGTTTCATCCGACGTAAGCTGGATGGGAACTAGTGTTTCTCCTCTTGCTAGTAAACCTTAAGAGTATCTGTCAGTCCGATATACGACGTGTAACATATGAACTACTCACCTGCGCATCCTCCCACCATGTTCCTGTATTGATTTCACTATGAAAACGGTTTCCTTGCTTATCACATTCTCGACGTGGCCCCCATACCATATCTGTTGCATATATCTTGTGCCTTAGGTGGTACTTCACTGCAGAGATAAGATTGTGATAATGGAATGGGACTCCTTTAAGCAATGGATAGTCCACTTTACCTATGCGCCAATGAGGTTTATCTGCTACCTCGTCAACAAGCTTGTACAATGTCTAAGCTGAGCGGAATTGAACCTCATGCGTCAGATTGAGGTCTTTCAAAATGCCATCCTGGAAGAACAGATCGATCTTCTGCTTTGAGGTTTTTGCACCATTAAAAATGCGGGCAAGTCGATAATATACTGCATGACGGAAGGGAGCATACAAATTGAAACCTGAAGCTCGCTCTAGAAACGAGTATTCTCGTATCGGGATGCCAGCTTTGGTTGCGTCGGGTTGCTGGCTATGCTCATCGGATTCTTCCTTACTGCAAAAGTCTCGAATTTCTCTGTCAGATCCCTCACTTTCCGATTCTGGGTCAGACGAGTTATAGCTTGGCAAAAAGATCTCCCCAATGGCGGATATGTCCACCTGCGAAAATGAAGAATCTGGGTTACTCAGGTGGGACAACCGACGCTTTCGGGAGGTGGGTTCTGCAATAGTACGAAGATTTTTTTCCGGATGGATCTTTGCTAGAGGATTGGAATATGCTCCTGCTGAAGTGTAGAGTTGTAGACACCACTGGCATCGTGTTTTGTATCTGTTCATGTTGTTTCACTGAGCGTCATGAATAAATAATGTTACTCGATTGGAAGTTGGCGATCTTGATGCAAGCTTAATCCGAAGCCCTTCATCTCATTACTAATGGCACCTCAACCCAGGCATTGTGATACACTTCGCAGGAATGTGCCACATACAATAGGCACATCCAGACACAGCATGCCTCCGACTTTTTCAGTCGCAAGACCGCCATGATATTATCATATTAAGTTGAAAATGGCAATACACTGAATTGTTGAGAGCAGACAACTTAATTTGGATGTTAGCTTCGCCTAACTGATATCTCATTCGGAAAGTACTGACCTTTTGGTACTGGATATTTGTTGATATCTATATGAGAGTGGTGTAGGTACGTAGTAACTCAACTGTAGGATGATCTGAAGTCTTTGTTAGAGGCGGAACTACAGTGGTATTTATTATGATCACCAAGTTGGCCATAAATTGGTCAGTCAGTTATGGAATCTATGGCCATAATTCCATAGTCAACTATGAAATGTATCTACATCTTCCCTAGTGGCTTAAGAAGAATCTGGATTGTGTTACTATTCACTCCGTTGATGGTCCAACATGACCAGTCGGAATCCTGATTGACAACATTGTTTCTACTCACCATAGGATGCTTCTATATTATAAAATTAAGATAGATCTAGGTTGTGTTAAAACATCTAACCCAAGTAGACATGACCAGTCGGAATCCAGATTGACAACGTTGTTTCTACACACCTTAGGACGCTTCTACATTATTAAATTAGGATAGATCTAGGTTCTATTAAAACGTTTAACACGAGTAGCCAGAATCTCGACTTACAATAGTGTTTCTATCTTCCCACTGAGAGTTAATGCCTATCCCGATAAACGAATCTATGTACATGTTTCTATACTGGATTACCATCGCAGGTTCCACTCTGCCATGTATATGCGTTTGTAGTAGTTATGAGAGTCATTGTAATTCACAATAGCGGTCTTCCTACTAAAACAGTCGGAGTCACGTTGTTTGTAATTTGTTACTGCGTAAACATACTTGCATACCAGAAGTGTGGAAGAATATATTTCAATAGAAACATCCGGGCATACTAGAATATCTCAACAAACATACCATATTATATAATCATATTAACTACGATAAAGATACTTGCGTACCGGAAGTGTGGAAGCATATATATTCATATAGGCATAGTCCATATTATATATCATGGCAGTATTCCGACTGAAACAGGTGGAGTCACGTTGTTTATAATTTGTTACCGCATAAACATACTTGCATGCGAGAAGTGTGGAAGCATATACATGCATCTGGTTCGGCCGTTTCATAGAAACATCCGGGTATAGTAGAACATCTCAACAAACATACTTACGTACTGGAAGTGTCGAAGCATATATATTCATCTAGGGATAGTCCATACATTATATATCATGGCGGTCTTCCGACTGAAACAGGCGGAGTTACGTTGTTTGTAATTTCTTTCTGCACAAAAATACGTGCATACCAAAAGTGTGGAAACATATACATTTATCTGGTTCAGCTATTTCATAGAAACATCATAGCATAGTAGAACATCTCACCAAACATATGTACCAGAAGTGTGGAAACATATACATTGATCTAGTTCAGCCGTTTTATAGAAACATTAGGGCATAGTAAAACATCTCAACAAACATATGTACCAGAAGTGTAGAAGCATATACATTCATACAGGCATAGTCCATATTATATATAATGGCGGTCTTGCGACTGAAACAGGTAGAGTTAGGTTGTTTGTAATTGGTTTCTGCGTAAAAATATGTGCATACCAGAAGTGTGGAAGAACATACATTGATCCAGTGTGGCTGTTTCAATAGAAACGTCGAGTACAATAAAGCTATTGTGGTCCACTTGGCCAAATTAGAAACAACGTGACTCCGCCTGTTCCAGTCGGAAGACTGCCATCCCATATTATAATGACTCTCATCACTACTACAAACATAAGTACATGGTAGAGAGGAACCTGTTATAGTAATCTAGTATAGAACTATTTAGATAGATTCGTTTATCAGGATAGCCCATAACTCTCACTGTGAAGGCAGAAATACCGTGTCATGACTCGAGATTCTGGCTGCTGGTGTTAGATCTTTCAACACAACCTAGACCTTTCTTAATTTTATAATATAGAAGCATCCTAGGGTGAGTGTAAACAACTTTGTCAATCGGGATTCCGACTAGTTATGTTGGACCACCAACGGGGTGTATTGTAACACGATCTAGGCTGCCCTCAAACTCCCATGGAACATGTAGATATATTCCATTGTTGAGCAAGGAATTATACCCATAGATTCCATAGCTTACTGACCAACTTATGGCCAACTCCGTGATCTTAATAAATACCCCCGTAGTTCCGCCTATATCAAAGACTTCAGATCATCACACATTTGAGTTACTACATACTTACACTACTCTCATATAAATATCAACAAATATCCACTACCTCAAGGTCAGTTACTTACTGAATAAGATATCAGTTACGCGAAGCTAACATTCCAACGTAGGTTGCCTGCACTTAACAATCCAGGATATTGCCATTTTCAACTATTTCTCCAGTTAGTGTTAGCACATATCCGACGCACCTAGTCCAAAATGCCCTCCGCTAAGGAAGAAGTTGGGCGATCTAAAGCTCTTTTGGGCTGGGGCGAAAACGACGCAAGGTACTCGCAGTGGAAGAGGGGGCTGAAGGCATGGGCTCAGACCAAGCCTGTAACTAGAAAGAGACAAGCTGTATCTGCACTGTGGGGCCAGTTTAAAACTATGGCTTTGGGAGAAACAGGCCTCCCAGTGTCGGGAAAAAGACGCCTAGAAAAGGGTGCCGCCACAATTAAGAAGGAGGCAGAAAAAGAACTAGATAAGATTCTTCAGGATGTCTTGAAGAAATCCCGAGGCACGGAACGATCACACGCTCTATCACAAGTTACAAGCCTTGCCACTGATACACCAGACGTTCAATATGATCCCGATGCTGACTTGTGAAGTCGGAATTTGGTGAATGAAGAGGAGGAAGGAGGGTTCCACAAATCCGTAAAGATTTTTCTTGTAGAACCAAGTCATAAGAATGTCATGAGGGTGGCCCCTGTGGGACAATACCTGTGGGATGGCGGCTCTAGCAACTGCGTTACCATTATGAGGACCCCTTCCCTTTTAGAGGTCATTAATAAGGTCATTGACAAAATTCCTGCAGGACGGACAGTTAGGGCAATTTTCGTGGCGATTGCAAATACGACGCCACCAGGCAGAATACCTGAGGCAACATGGCTGCAATCCGATGAGGAGGTTAAGGCATTTTTTGACCTAACAAGTACGAAGCCAATTAGACCTCAGGGGGTACTTCACAGGGATCCTGAGGCCATGCTTTTAAAGGCAGATTCTCCACTACCAGATGATGGTGATTTCTTCCCAGTGGAATTCTTGAACGCACCGGAGGTATGCGACGACCCAGGCGAGGATTCCGTCGCTTTCCGTCGGAACTTCGCCACCTATGCCAAAAGAAAAATTCTCAGGACGGATGAAGGTTTTGAAGATCGGAAAATGGCGGCTTGACGACGCCTAAATCGAGTGAGGGTCGAGGACTTGTACCCAGTAAAAGAGAAACATAAGGAGAAATTTCCCGATGTGTACATAATTCATTCAGAGGATGAGGACAGCAAATACATAGAAGCTCTTAATATACAACCAGACAGCGGACGGGAGATGATATCTGCATATTCAGCTGCCTAGGATGGGTCAATAGCATATGATGCAGTTATGGATGCAACAGAGGACCACAATGCAGAAGTGCAGAGATGAGCTAGGGAAGCGGGATTAGCGGCAGCTGCCGCAGAATGGGAGAAGAGGCTTTAGGGACGTATAACATCGAAATGGGGGGGGCAGGAGTAGAGTGAAGGTCAATTCGCATTTATGTATTTGAATTTAGATAGTTGTGAATTCTGAATAGATTGCATTTTAACAGATACAAAAAGGGGTTCAATGAGCTACATCGGACTACTATCCTCTGTGTAAACAACAAGTCTATGCTATCGCCTGCATTTTGGGAGAACGACACCTGCCTTCATTGTTGGTGAACGACCCTGGCCTTCATTTTGAGAGAATGAAACCTGCCTTCATTTTAGGATAACGAAAGGCCATAGCCTCTGCGTTCATTTCGGGAGAACAAGAATCTTCCACCCTCTGTCGAATCTTTGACCTTGTGTCGAATCTTCCACCCTGCGTCAGATTACAAATGAAGAGAAGTGACATTAATCCCGCTAAATACCACCAATATAACCCACAAGTCAACTTCTAATCCAATAAAGCGTGCTGCTACCGAGATGGAACCAACAACATCAGACAGGCGCAAACGCACTGCTATACAAGCATCGTGAGCCCCACCCTCAATTTGCGATCAGTTAAGCTTCTTAGATGAGGTATGCGTGTGATGTACAGTGGGAGAATGGATGTTACCTACTTCCAACACAGGATGGCGGTAATAATTCGGATTCTGATAATGAAAGCATGGTTAGTACTGCTATCCTGACACCAGGGCTGGGAAAGACCACCAGAGCATTTTCAGGGGTTCTGGATCACTATTAGAACATGACTAGCATTGCACAAAGGGTAGTGGGGAACTATACCTTGTGAAGAAAGCCACTCCTAACCCCTGGTGCGACTCTCCTGTTATTGCAAAGGACTTGGGATAGAGTATAGGGAGATAGGTATGTCGAAAGGATCACTCAGGTAGATACCTATGTACGTTGTCCGAATTCCGACTCAAAGGGGTGGGCCACTGACCAAAACCAGCTGATGAGTATTCATACCAGAACTCATTCTCATTTGGTTGCAGAGTGTCGCCGGACCATTATCAAGATCTATAGGCTCAATCACTTGAGCACGGAAGATTTGAAGATTAAGGTTGAAGAGTTGTTGGATAGGGATAGATTCATCTGCAGGGAAGCGACACGAAAGGTAAGTAAACCTATACCACTGGATATCCGACCCTAAGGGGTAGTTGTGTTAGGAGAACACAAATCAGTTCTGTTCAGAGGAGATTGTGAAGATAATCTATCACAAGTATTTCCAGACGAAGGGAATGAAAGGGAATCGAGATCCTGAGTTCCTGGAAAGAATCAATGGGGTCTTCATCTGCTTCGTAGCAATGGCAATGAGACATTGTTTGAAGTTGTGGAAAACAGGGGAGTACCAGGAGGATGGGCCTGACTCCAAATATGAAACTGGGTGGCGTAAGTGAAAGGAAACCAATTGTGGTGGAAATAAGACTTATTACGTCTGATAAAAGCTAAGAAAAACAATAGGCACATACAGTAGGCTATCACAGGCTTAGAGAGACAACAAACCTCAGGTTCAGGAGCTCCTGGTGAGCCACATAAAGGCAGATCTGACACGTCGGATAGCCGCCAATATGAATGTTGTAGAGGTGGAGTCAAAGGATCCTCCAGAGGCAGAAGACCAGATTCGTTAAGAGGCCGAATTGCCGTAGGAGCTACAACATTCATATGAGCGATTGGATGTTTCAGAGAGCAAGCGCCGGATAATAGGAGGGCGGTTGCGGGATTCATCAGTTGATTTGGCAGATCCTTTAAGTCTAGTGGTTGATGCGGATGTTTTAGGTGAGGATGTGAGTGAGAAAAGTGACTGATGCCGTCAGGAAATGGACTTAGATGGGTGGGGATTACGGCCCAGAAGTTCTTTTTATATTCTGTTTCCTGCTACCTATTGGGGATGTTAATCTCATTGGTTGTCATTCCATTTACGTACTATGTTCCCTATGTTCTTGTCGTCCTGGGCTGTAAGTGTGAGAGGGCGATTGGAGGAGGGGTCTATAGGTTCTAGGTTTCTTCATGTATCTCTAGGTTTGTTCATGTCTTCGTCAGTTTCTTCTGTAGTTGTGATTAGTTACTTCTGTGTCTGTAAGGGATGAATAGAGTTGGATTTTATTGGTGTATTTATAAATGAGTAGGAGTGGGAGAAATATAATAGCGGTTGGCAAACGACTAGAAGTACCAGAATGCAAGTAAGCCCATCGGGAGCAGTAGAATACAGGACGTCCAATAAACGGTCGGCAAAAGAATAGGGCTAATTGTGTAGCTCGGGAGAAGGAATGTAGTTCTGAACAGATTAAGGAGAGATACTTCCCATGGATTGTATATAGGGATGTGGAGCGTCGGATGGAGCATTCATCAGAGAAATTATCATATAGAAAGATATCAGAAAGTGAGGCGTGGGGGCAAGAATGTAAGGGAGAAAGCAAAAAGAGAATGGGTTAGAGCCTGTAGGTGTGTAGAGATGCGCTAGGCACCAGAAGAATGTATAGAGGGTGCAAGGGATGAGGGAAAGAACAAAAAAATGTTTGTAAGGAGGGAAACTAGATGTGGTAAGGCAGGGGACTCGGCATGTCGGAAAAGGGTAATGCGGAAGAGGTAAACTAGGGGGAGTTACAAGAGAAGCGACAGGACAAGGTGTTGCGGCAGGGTAGCTGTGCAGCAGTAATGTGCATCAGGGAAGGAACGTTGTGTCAGGTGCCGGGGTTTTGCAAAAGAGCTTCAGGAGCTTCCGAAGCGCCTGACGCCAATTCCGTTGTTACTAATGCTCTTACAGGAATTCCTCATTCCACTAACTAGGAAGGATCTTTCATGGAAGGAATGAGAAGCTGCCACAATATACAAAGATAGATAATATATAAGTATGAAGGGATTTGTTAATTGGCTAGTAGAGCTTCAAATTAAGCTAATCGACAAAGATGGAAAGCAGTCTATCTTGAAAGAAGTCTAATGCAGGAAATTTCTGAATCACCTACCGGATTATATGGAAACAACCTTGGTTCCACAAATACTCGACTCTTAGACTTTTGAAGAACTGGTTAAGAAGGCGGAATCATATGAGACTACATGAAAACATGGTTGTACCTCAACTACACCTAAACTTGTACTACAATGTACTATTACTCAACCTAGTCTAAATCCCAGTCACAAACCTCCCAAGGATCAGAAACCAGACAACAACAAATCTAGTTCTGATCCCTGAAGGAACCCTGGAATGAAAACGAATAATACTCCTAAGGATCCTAACTAGGAAGTTCATCTGCAAAGAATCTCGGATGCCCCTAGTGCCCCAGATGCCACCGGCGCCATCTAGGGGCATGCTGACAATCTTGAAGGCCACGGTCTGGACCTAGGGCACTACAGGCGCCATAAATGCGGCCGAAAATGCGCTAAAAATGCGTTAATTCTGGCTGGAATAGCTGCTATTTTGTCGGCCAGATGCAAGCGATCTTACGGAGTGGCACCCTGACACCCTTAAGGCACAAAGGGCTCCAGAGGTAACTGTCAAAGTGCAGGTGTCAGGGCGCCACTGCAAGGCGTCAGAGCGCCCAAAATTCTTTCCTGATGTTGTTAATCAAACGTTAACATTATAAAACAAGGGCAAATTGAACAGGGATCGGACCTGTCTCTGTAACCGTGTACTTGGCCACACCTCTAAGGCATACAAGAAAAGAATCTTCAAATGACAGTTGCACACTATAGGGTAAGCTCTTTCCCTACAACACACCACCAACAAACCAATTATCGCCAAGTATACTTATAAGGGCAAAACTAAGGCACAATCCCAGTTCAAAGAGGAACTAGACTATAGCAGGATTATAGTCAAGGTTAATGGCCACCCTGCGTTAGCTGTAGTAGATCTATAAACCACGGAGGGGGATCTCATCAACATACAATTCGTGCACCTATATGGTTTACCCACCAACGAAAGTGACAAGAAATCTCTCCACACCGCGATCAAAGGATTGAAGGGGGTAATAGGAAAAGCATCTAACATTACACTAGATTAAGGAGAATATACAGACCCAAGAACGCTCTATGTAGCACACCTGGCAGGCTGGCATATCATCTTAGGCAAAGCTGCTCTCACTGACCTAAATGCCTCAAACCCATCAGTACAGAAGCCTGTTACGAACCAACCCGAAGGAATGGCATGCTTTGTAATCAAAGAATGGAGAAAAGCATGATTAGCAACAAGCAGAATTACCTCTGCAGCTATATCCATTAGAGCTAAACTACCAAATGATACCTCTTCAGCAGACGAGATCATGGTATCAACTATAGGCATAGGAAATATATTATAATTCAACCCCCTCATTGCATTCGCCAAATCATTTACTGCTACTACCTCCAATGAGCTACCACCATTTAGAACAATCAACCACTAGATTTTCACGAAACTTGTTGTGACATGGGTACAAAAATGATTACCCTCACCTTCCACATGTTATGCAGAGCTTACTAAACAGCTCAATGAGGAAGAAGGTTTAGACAGAATGGAACGAGCAGAACATGATACTAATGCATTGGGCCTACGTACAAGCAAACCGTGATGATCTCACCAAACCTAGGTGCCTGCTAGACACCAGGAATCGGAATGATACTATGGATCCCAATTATACCCCCCTAACCAGTATCGAGGAACTCATGAAACTTGTGGCTACAAAAAGATTTTGAAGCAAGATTGATTTAGTAGATAGATATTACAACATCAGAATCGAAGAAGATTCAAAACAACATTCCACCTTCCTTACCCATATGGGCTATTATCGTAGTTATATTATGTAACAAGATAACCACAACACTCCTACGACTATGGTACTAGGTATGTATGAAATCTTTGAAGACATTGTCATTAAAGATCTTGTCATATACATTAATGATATCATTATATTGTTAGACAAAAAGGAAAATCATGTAGCTACCATAAGGAAGGTACTACAATGACTATTGGATGAGAAGTTTTGGCTGAAGACAAGTAAATGCCAGTTCTTCACCAAATATCTACATCAGGAACGACGGTAGTTTCCCTTCCGGTCGTCTCACGCCGCGTACGCCGCTATTGACAAACTGCCAGTTGTCGGCGCGTTTTCCTCGCACAATCGCCCTGACGCCCTTCTACCGTCGGAAGTGTCATGACGCCGGCGATGTTTAGACACCGCCATGACGCCATCCCTTTCGGCTCGCGTTGCAACGTAATCTTTTTAGCGCCTCCGCCTAGGCCCTGTTCGTCCTTCTCCAGCCCCTCAGCGCTCCTTACCTTCCCAC
>Ga0307511_10005005_pt1 | contig 13519 bp, 19 predicted proteins | sample 13_EM_MG_FD_200266 | JGI IMG/M metagenome (GOLD analysis project Ga0307511, IMG submission 200266) | Populus trichocarpa ectomycorrhiza microbial communities from riparian zone in the Pacific Northwest, United States - 13_EM | ecosystem: Host-associated > Plants > Roots > Unclassified | place...
GCACTACGAGAACAGACGATCTTCCAGTACGGGAAAGAAGCTGAGATGAAGGAGATGTTGGGCAACCTGGCGAACACCCAGATTGAGTTCTACAAGGCGGTACGTTTTCTGGGATAAAATCGCAACCCGAGCTGACGTGGATGCATAGGCGATGGACGAATGGGATAGAATCATCCCGGTCCTCCAGAAGATCCGTGTGGATGTTTAACCGGTGTCACGTTTGTCTCCCACTTTTGTTGGGAACATTTCACGGCCATACACGACTGTATCATATCTTACCATCGATATCTCATCCTCGTTATTATCATTGCCCGATTGGCGTGTGGAATGGGTATACGACCACGGGAGAGAATTATCTTACACCAAGCTGGTATTTCTACATAACGCCCCACATCGACCATCCCTAGTTCAGGAGGCTCCCCTCCCAATTTTCCAGCACGAAACCTGCTCCCCGGAGTCTCTGCAAGGACTCCTGTACCCTTTTCTTCAAATCCTCCCCTTCCAGAAGCGGGTGCTTGTTCATCAGGCGTAACGTCTTCACTCCAGGGAGGCTCCAGGTGCCCAAAGCCCCGAGCCCCTCGACCATGGACTGAACCGTTGGCTGCTTTTGATTAATAAACAGACCCAGGTGGGTTATCGAAGAATCGAGCGTGAGGTCATCTGGGAGATTGTACCAGGACAGGAATCGAAGGACGAGCTGGGAGAGTCTTGGGCATCGAGCGAGGAGTTGTTGAAGGGTGGATTGGTCCTGGAAGTATACGTCCAGGCTTATCGCCTGAAGACAGTGCGCCCGGGTGTTGGGGTGGGTGACTTCCCAGGAAGTGGAGTTATAGCGGATGTGTATGGGGGTTGGAAATTCGGGTGGGACGTCCTCGACTCCTCTGTCGTCGTGGGATACTGAGAGATGACTCAGCCGTGCGGCCGGATGAAGTTCTGTTGAGAATATCCTGCACGCCGGTCCATCCAATGACTTGAGATTCGGGCAGGAGGATACGAGTCTCGTCCACGAGGGTCCCGAGAGGCACATGTGGCCGAGCGTATGCCTTCCTGTCCACTCGATAGTCTGGAGGGTACCTGTTGAAGTGTCCGATAAAGCGTCGGCGATACAGGTCGAGTCCCCATCGCGTACCCGGGTGTGCATGGTGAAGATTGAGAGGTTCGGGAGCCGGCGGAGTATATCCACGATCCTATCTCGTTCCAGCGCTTGTTCGGATGGCATATGGTGAGTTTGAGAGTCCCTCATCGAGAGGTCGATCCGCTTGACGTATTGGCCTAGGCGAGCGCTTGTATCGCTCCGCTCAGGGTTACAGAAGGTGTGGCAAGCAGCGAAGACTCCGCGCCCGCTGCGAAGAAGGACCGCGCCGTACAGTAGGGGAGTCGCGATTTCATTCCACGCCTTGCATACGAGAACGATGTAGCGTTTCGTGATTAACGAGCGGGAGAGTTCCGTAGCCATTTCTTTGGGGGTTGGACGAGTGGGTAAGTCGAAGGGTGATTCGACTCTCGGGAGGAACGCGAACGGAACTTCGGCGGCCAGTTGTAGTATGAGGAGCCACACTTCCGTCGGGAGCTGCGGTAGCTTCGAGATGTCGAATCTTCGCTTACTGACAAGCATCTATGATAGAGGTGTTAATCCTTGGTCGGGTGGCCCGGAGTGGCTGCGCTTACCTGGTTGATTTCTGGCCATTTGATTTCGGGGTCGAACTCGACGTGGGGTGAGCTAGGCTCAGAGTCGCTGAGCTCTGGGATCATCGCGGTTTCGAGCCAAGTCCACTGGCGTCAATTCGTGTTTCCCCGATCGCGACCGTGAATGACAGTGACACACTACAACGTGGACTCTACGCTTACAACATTCGCGCTTTCCCCTTTTCGGTCTCCCTCTGTCTCGCTCTCGCAACTCCCTGTTCCTCTTCCAGCAATCTAAGCTTAACCTCGGACTCCTGAACGACCAAAGCGATCTGTGGAAGGTCTCAGCGGGGGGTTTTATGGTGGACTTGATAAGGTGAGGACTTGCATCGATTATCCCGGTATTGACGGCCCTGACGAGATGTGTTTCTGCGCTCTCTGAAGCCGCAGATGTAGTGTGGCTCGTCACCGCGGGAACCCATGGTGGCGGATCCTTCGATGGTGTTAACGATGATAGACCCTCGAATTCGAGCTCACTCACACTCCCTTCTGATGCGGCAGGTTGATCGTCATCGTTGAGCTCGAGGACAATAGTAAAGGAAAGATCTTCTAGGGGGTTTTGAGCCGGAGTAGGGGAAGGTGGACGTAATGAGTTACCGGCGTTGGGCATGACCCCAAGTTGTGCCTCTAGCATAGTCAGTCTCGACATGAACGACCGGAAGTACTGGCCCAGTAGAGCACGGGTGATAGCATTCTCAACACTGTGGGCCTCGGTGTTAGCTGCAAAGGCACAGTAACCCAGGCACCCACCTATGATCTTTGTCGTATCCCTGTACTTCTATCATACTTCTCAAGGCAAACACAAACCTCTCCAGAGGCTCATCTTCCTTGTTCTTTATCACGACGATGGCCTTGTCAACATGTCCCTACCAATGAAATCCCAATATGTCCACGATCCCGCCCAGACACGGGAACAACTCACCAACGCAAGTTCCTCTCCAATAGCTTTTACAGCCCCAGAGATGTACGTATTCAAAGCAGGGTGACGCGACTGAAACACAGGCGTGTCGTATCTCTTCCTCCGAATGAACAAATCGGGTGGGTATACGCGTCGAACATACAAGATTGTATGTATCGCAACCTCAACTGGGCGTACTTCAGATTTATTCGACCATTCGTAGGGAGGAAATCAGACCAACTGAACTCGGTGACCCCTTTGAGGGTTTCTGAAACAACATTCAGCCACCGTCTCTCAAGTGGGTGTACGACAAACCGTTGTAACTCAGAGTCAGATGTGGGTCAACATCTGGGAATTCCGCCCGTGACTTGACCTCCTGCAGTCGAGAGGTACCCCTGGATCTCGGAGCTGGAGGGCTCTGCGTCTCCTCCAAGTCGAGCTTTGGCTCCGCGTAGGGGTCAAAGTCACCCATTTGGTAGTCCATAAACAAGACGAAATTCTCACGGTCCCTCGACGAAAATCTGGAAAACGTTCAATGAGGTACTGTACGATACTGCGATGGTTAATATACACATGTGCGGGTACATAGTCAACATGGGTATGCTTTTACGGAAATGCAAGGGGCATAGGAAATTATAGGGAGTTAAATGAGTTATTGACGATCTCGACGCCATCCGCAGCAGGGTATAAACTTATGGGTATCTTGAACAGTGATGGTGACGAAAAGTAATAAAGGGGTGGCTCAAGCAGATCAAAGCATGGTGGTTCTGGGGGTGAGACTGATCGTGTGGGGTTTGGAGATGAGGGCGAGTTGGTCAACGATGGTGGTGAGGATGAATGGCACGGGAGTTCAAAGTTGAAGAAGTCCTCCCACGAAGCAGAACAGGGTTCCTCTTCGCTTTGACTGGGAGCTGCAGAGGCAGAATCTGCGCACGCATCTCGTTGTTCGGGGAGGTCTGAACACGAATCCACCGGCAAGACGGCGGCATCTGAGGGACGTGGTAGGTCATTGTGGGGGGAAGGTAAACCGTGAGTCTCAGACTTGCTAGTGGATTGGCAGGCGAGGAAGGCCGCAAAGTTGAAAAGTTCGAAATCGAGGGCGTCAGGGACTGGGTGGTCCGTGGTGGCCGATGGAGGGAGGGCAAAAAACCCGTTATACTGCGAGTCATAATCAACCGGAGGGGCAGGCTGTGGTAAAGGGTCCGAGACTGTTTGTTTCTTCGGGACCCAGTCCAGGCCCCGAGGTTTTTTGACTGCAGGTTCATCGGAATCAGCCTCCGACAAACGCCTCTTGCGGGAACGTGGAGGAGAGGGGAAGGAAGGGTCTTGAACGGGGGTGGATAGTGGGGAGAGTGGGTGGGGGGTTTGAGGAGAAGGCGGTGCCCTAAGCAGCAAGAAACGTTACCGTGTGTCACGTAAAACGAGAAATAGTACTTACAAACGACGTTTGCGAGGGGGCGGAGAAATTGGGTGGGGATCGGAGGGGAGATCCGAATGGGATCGTTTTCGCTTCCGGGAGGTTTTGGAAGCGTCATCGTCACTGTCCTCGAAGTCGGTAGAGTGGGTGAGCGAAGGAGTCGCAGACAGGCTGCGGGATGGAGGGGATGGATGAGGAGCGATCTCCAGGATGGTGGGGGACGGTGGGGTGTAGACGAGGTTGGCGTGGGCTCTCACTGCTATGAAAGCAGCACGAAGTTCCGGATCAAGTGGGGAGCGGGGGTCGTCGCGAACGAGGGCGCGGAAGGCCGCGTCCGTAGCAACACAACGGGAGCCGCTGAATCGATCGCGGAGAAGGCGGGTCCAACCGATTCTCTGACGCGCCCTTGCGAACCATTCGTTGACGGTGCGACTGCCTAGCTCTGGAGATTCCTCCATGGCGCGCTTAACAGCACCAGTTGGATATGGGTTATGGAGGTTATCAAGGAGCCATTGAGCGGGGGAAACAGCGGTAGACAGTTGTTGGGGTGGAGGGTCAAATGATTCCAGACTCAAAGAGGCGAAGATGTCCGCAAACCCGGACACCGTCGACGCAGTGATAGATACAGCTGCTGCCTCCACATTCGCGAGACACCGCGAAACAATATTGAGCCTGGAAAGTACGACTTCTGAGAATATATCCTGGTCATCCTGGGGGCAGGCTATGGCAGAGAGTAGGTCGTCCTGAAGCACGATGGGGTTTGCGTATGGCATGGTTGGGTGAGGGTGTTGAGTTGTTGTGAGGGTCGCTTCCGCCGGTCGCCACATTGGAATTCAAACTCCGATCCAAGTCAGCATTATCCGCCCGATATGGAAATGGCCTAACCTAAATCAGGAGAACAATGGGTCGGTATTTTTGTGCCGCCCTCACAGGTTGCAAGGACATCCGTTCCCTCCAACCCTCCATCATCCTCATCGAGCCATGACTCTTTCCTTCCTCCCGAAGAACGCATTCCCCCTCCCCGCTCCGGTCACTCCAACGCTCGTTGCGCTTGGGGTGGATGACAAAACTGCAGCGACCGTGTCCAAGGTTTATGTCTCCGCTGCCCTTAGTTTGAAGGAGACATTCGAGACGGAATACGTCCGCGCATGCAATGTATTCATGTCTACCAGTGACGACCGTGGCCATAGCAGTGAGGAGCTTAGGTCCAAACTCCTGACCGTGGCCGTCACGCGCTATACCCAAGCTTTATCGAAATGGTTGGAAGGGACCATCGAAAAAGCCGAGGCGTCCATCCTCAGGCGGAAAAGGAGCACCCCCAAGCCTAAGGTAAGCACATGACTCTCGTGGTTTTAACATTCATATGAACCTCGTACACAGGTAAAACCCATCATCGCCCCCTCCGAGCCTAGTCGCAAGGGTAACTTTGAACTGCCCTCCAAACAGGGAAGCGTGTCCGCTGCCGTAAGCATACCGCCGCTGCGTTCATGCGATCTACACCTCACCTATAGTTTCTTCAGAAACCCTGTCCATTCAGTACCACAAGCCCGCCGCACGCGTTCCCTTGCGCATATCTTTCTCCAGTTCGACCGGGGCCCAGTTCCTTCGTGACTCACATCCCCCTGTTTACGAGGTCGCCCAAACGGGAACAAAAGACAACGTCCGACTGCGACATTGATGGATGTATCGCCGCATTCGCGCGGTTGTCACTTGAATCATCTCCGCCTAGCCAGGGTCCGCGCAAACTCTCGAAAACCGACACAAAACCACGGTCCCATAAACGCGCCAATTCGAACCCCAAACCGACATCCCCGCTATCCCCTTCGCGTCCCCGTCTCTCCTCGCCGACGCTTGATACATGCGTTGCTGTATCCCACAAACTCCTCCCGAAAAACGTGCCGTCCAATACATCCTCCACCAACGTGCCCCGTTCACTGAACATCGATATTCCTCGCTCCGACCGCCGAAAGGCTTGCTCCATCCCCTACAGACGGCCGCCAATACACCCAGCTACCTCCCCCGAGTCTCCCTCATCCTCATCCTTCTCACATAGTATCCAACGTACCCCATCGCTCGTATCAGATCACGGCTCCGAGGCGAGCTCTCCGTCGACACCACCAGACTTCCCTCCCATGTTTATCCATCCTCCCGCCCTCACTCGTAAGGACTCCGTCCCTGAAGCGATGCCTCTCTTGGAGCATTCCTCTACCTACTCCTCTTGGGAGTACGACATCGACTTTGGAAGTGATATCTACGTTTAACCGTCGGATATCGTCGACCCTTTCCCCCCGGTATATATTTGGCATATCGGGTGGTTATTATACCAAACCTCCGAGGGCAACGCACCACACATTCAGGAGCGTGCCCTAACACATGACATCCCCTGCGTTCGTTCGAAAAAACACGGATGCGGCGGCGTCATACCAAGACGGCCCTCCGTCCGTTAACTCCCGTAACCATCAATAACGATAATCTCCGGGATGAGCTATTCGCTTTACATACCATGCATACAAAGCCGGCTCTGGCCGCACACTATGCCTAGAAACACCGCTGTATAACAAATTTACTCTATTGTACACTGTAGTCATACCCTATGATTTTGTAGCCCTTTATTTCATGAGTTTGCCGGCCTGAGGAAGATGTGAACGCCTGAGTGGATCGGTACCGGAGAAGAACTCACCATGGACATGAGACCGCTCAGTCCTCCACTATCCTTGCCACCGGTGGTGTGTCCGCCGCTGAACTTGGATTGGACCATCAGTTTCATGATGGTCAACCCAGCACTGTTGACGGCGTCCTGCTTGTTTCCGTGAGCAGTGCCCCCAGACTTGTCGAACAGCTTAGAGGCTTCGGCCATGGCGAGGGAGATCAAGTCAGTCTTCGATTGGGGTTTAGAGCTGTGTTTGGAGTCGTGCTTGGAGTCCTTGCCCCCTCCTCCGGTGAATTTCTTCATGATCTACAGCATATCGTCGAGTGAGACCTGGTGAACGGGGATTGTGGTCGGCGAACGCACCTCCATGGCAGCAGCACTACCCATGGAACTGGCACTCATTCCACCGGTAGATCTCTCATCGTAGACCTTCCTGTGAGCTTCCGTCGCCTCCTTCTCGTCGATCGGCTCATCGTGCTATAACCACCCATGCCCGGAGGTCAACCAGTCAGCCAAGAGATGGTTCTGGTGTTTCTGGTGACACGATCTTTACCTTGCTGGAGCTGATGTACGCGAGAGCAGAGGTGAATATCGAAGAGTCACCGGATCCCTCTGAAGTGGCCTTCGTCACAACCTCTTGCTCGTTAACTGTTACACATCGACATTCCGCGCGAGCTCTGTCAACTAGACGCACGGAATCCAGAAAGATGGGTAACATACACCAAGACGGATTCGGCCCGCTGCTGGTATGAGGGGGCTCGTTAAACTCGACACCACCAGCCTTTGTTATTTCACCTGGAGTGGTATCGGCAAAAATGTAAGATTCGCAGTGCGGGAGGCTACTGCGATTTGAAAAACTACGAACCGCTAGAGCTCGAGTGCGACTTCCCGTAGGAGTCGAGGCCTTGTTTGGCGAGGTTCATGAACGAGTCCTAGTAGATCCAAATGACCCATGAGCACGCCAGATCTCTTAGGATGAGACGAGAGCGTTTACCATGGCTAGATTAAGAGGGTAGATATCGTCGGATCGTAGGGAGAGAGAGGAACCGATGGACTGATATCTCCGATCGAGGTTCCAAATCGTGTCAGGCTCAGCTGATGTCCCGGATAAGCTGCAGCATCCCCGCTAGTCCACGAAATGGATCGCTTCCAGCCGACGTCACATCGTTGATGGAATGGAGGTGCTCAGGTATCGCCGTACCGGACCGTCAGCCGAGTTCCCCGGGCGAAACAGAGGAGAGAGCAAAGGCATATCGTATTGTTCAGAACCAGAAGAAGAGGCGTGACAACACAACGACATCTGAAATCTGGGGACAACGGCTGAAGGGAGAGAAAGAGATGGTTGGAAGGGTGCGAGTGGCGGGAGGGTTGGCATGGCGGGGACGCAAGGGTAAATGCGGTGAGAAAGGAAAGCGGGAATGGAGAAGAAAAGTCTACATCTGACGTACGATTACAACAACAAACAGGGACCAAGAATATGAGACGCAGGGTGACGGGCAACTCGAAACTCTTGTTCGCCAGTCAAGAGTCAGAGCGGGTATGAAGTGGTGAGGGGGATTGAGTGTCTAGTGTTGGTAGAGCGAAGAAGGGTCTAAGGTACCGGAAATAGCATAATAAAAAAGAAGGGCGAATCTAGAAAACCGTGATAAGGATAGACTGAAATCGCATGTGAGTGAACCCAAGAGAGAAAAAAAGGGGAGAAATGGAGATGTGGGTCGCGAGAGAGCTCGCTATTAGCAGACAAGATCGGCTGGAAAGCGCAGGAGTTCCATAAACAGTTCAGCCAAGAATCGCGTGATCGGTGACCATCGCTTCGTAACCAGAGATCACCCCACCAGAAGGCGACCATTATGGTTCTCGGGTCCCGCCACCCCTAACCGAGCCCCCGTTATCTTCTTCCACCTACCACCACTATCGCCGCTCGAGCCTCACCACAGTCGACGTGGCGGCCCACAAGGGACATAAGGGCCTGCCCTCGATTACCAGGTGAAGTCAAACGGCTCGCCCTCAACGTTCAACCAAGGGTGGTCCACCAGGTCCTTCGCCTGCGCACGCTTGCGCCAGTCCAGCCTCAACATGGGCAACAAAAACTCGCAGAACGCCTTGGAGGCATCCACATTCCACATGTACTTCTCCACCATGACCTTCTCCAGCGGCCAAGGCTTCAGATTCCGGATGTGTCTCAGTTGCCCCTTGGAGTCGAACAACTCCCTACTGTACCTCCCGCCCATCTTCAGGTCCGCGTCAAAGTCACCGAGGAGCTCGATAATCAGCGCCATATGGTCGTCATCCTTCGAGAACAGGTTCGCCTGGGCCTGGGGATCAAACAGATACTCCGCGGTGAGGAGCTCGAACACGACACATGCGATAGACCAAATATCCGCAGTGTGCGTCCAGTCTGCACGTCCCAAAATGGCTTCCGGTGATCTGTACTGTCTTGTCTGGATATCCTCCGTGAAGTGACGTTTGGATGGTGTCGCGTTGCCCAGGTCTGCAATCTTGATTGAAATTGGCGGGGGAAGAGCAGGACTGGTGTCGAGGGGGGGAGGTCTTTGATACGAAGGTTCCTCAAGCTTGACCGTTTCCGTGGAGGCCACATTCTGGGGTGCCATCTGCGATAGGAGGGAGATTCCCGAAGGACCGGTACTCCTCGTGGTAGCCGCTGGGCCCGGTGGTGGAGCATGATACGAATTGGGAGATTCTGAGATAGGTATCTGAACGTCTGCATTGGATATAACTAATTTGCTCATGGCAGATAAGGTGGTCCCGATGGAGATCGGCGAGGTTGTGTCCGAGGCGGACGTAATGGAAGATGTGGTCATGGATCGGAGGGACAGTGAGGAGGAGGTTGCCGTCGACGTCACGAGCGATGAGTCGCTGTCGATGGAATTGGTCGATGCCTGGCTCTTGCCGACAACCTTGGGCTCTGTGGTCACCCGAGTCATGTGTAAAGTGGACTTCTGGGTGGGACTCGAGCTCGCGCTCGTGATCGGGCTGGTGAATGGGCTGGAGAGGGGCTGTGAGTCAAAAATATGTACGTGTTTCTCGCGACCTCCAGTCCGACGTGGAATGGCTACACCAGCTCGGGGCTTTTGCGGGACGCCCACTTTTCGGGCAGTGGGAGAAGGGGACACTGAGAGCTCGTATTGGATGTGCTGCTCAATATCAGGGATCGCGATCACTTGGAAGGGGAAACGGGTTAGTGTTGTTCCGTCTGCTGCGGCGGCGACTCACTGATATTCTCCGGTTTGATATCTGTGTGAACTAAATCACATTCTTCGTGAAGATATTGGAGGCCAAGGAGGGCCTGCTTCATAATTATCTTGACCAGAGCGACTGGGATGCCGGTCTTGTTGTTACGTTCGATGAGGGCGAGGAGGTTTTCCCCGAGTGGCTCAAAAACGATGCAGACATGGATATCCTCGGGTGCGCAGTGATGGAACGAATCGAGGAGCGAAACGACATGCTTATGGCCTGGGTGAGACCGGTTGGCTTCTTGCACAGCACGGAGCAGCTTGATCTCGTCCCTGGCGGTTTCGGCATATCTGCTCGCAGACTTGACGACTTTCAGGGCCGAATGTTGGTTGGTCCTGGGGAAGATGAGTGTCGGGACGGGACGGGGGCGCGCTTGGGCAATAAAAGCTTACTGGGAGTCGTTGACCAGCCAAACGGTTGAAAAGTGGCCCCAGCTAGGCGAAATCAGCCGGAAGGAAACGGTAGGGAAAGAGTAGTAGAATCATACCCAAGTTTCCGAATGACGACGTATCTGCCATCCTTGAAGGAATCTCTGAGCTTGACTGGGAGGTAACCACCCGAGTTGTAATCGGTGGGGGACTCTTCATCCTTTGGTAAGGTGGTTGGATTTACTGGAACGATCTTGGGACCGTTCGGGGTCACTACGTATTGGTACTTTGCGCAGGCATTCTTGGGTGCCATGAAACGGGTGGCGGAGCGAACGGAGGACGGGGAAGAGCAGGGGAAGAGAGGAATCGTGAGAAGAAATCACGTTCCGACTACTGGCGGCTAATTCCCATAACGGGCCCACCACCATCGGCAACGGGAACAGATGCCTTGGCACGAACAACTCCACCCGAGTCGGTATTCCCCGTCCACCCTTGCTGAGAGTCCACCCTCACCCTACGCTCAGATGGCCGCAGACCGAATACCAAAGAAATTCATTGGTGCGGTTGAGGATGAGTGGCAGCTCTACAGGTCCGTTTCCTCTCTCCTCTCGGCCCGGAACCCCTGTCTTCGCTGCTGACTCCATCTTGATAACAGCAACAGCGCAGAGGACTACACTGTTGGCGCGCCGATAGGCTTCGGTGCCTCATCCATAGTTTATGCCGCCACTTACAAGCCAGAGACCGCTGAAAAGCCTATCCCTGTGGCTCTCAAGGTCCTGGATCTTGACCGCCTCCCGCTCCGGACCTTGAAACTTTTGCAAAGAGAGACCCAACTGATGTCCCTCTCAAAACACCCCAACGTCCTTCGTGTCCGTGGATCGTGGATGGACGGTCACAAACTTTATATCGCCTTACGTCTCATGAATTCTGGAAGTGCGGCCGACGTCATGCACTATGGTTGGGCCGGTGGCATGGAAGAAGAGGTTGTCAAATGTATCCTAAAGCAGGCCCTCGAGGGGATAAAGTGCGTATCCATCTTCTCTGTTCATTCTTCTCTGACGTCCGGAACATAGTTACCTGCACATCAATGGCTTAATGCACCGTGATATTAAGGCGGCAAACCTCCTCATCGACGACGATGGCACGGTTCTACTCGGTGACCTGGGAGTGGCAACATTCCTATGGGACCCCGAAGATCAGAAACCCCAAACGCCTGGGCCCGAGCAGAGACGAGTGGTCTCATTCGATCAACAAGTGAAACAACATTCCGCTCATTTGCACTCTCATTCCACACAACGCCCGAAGTTAGGCAAGCGCAAGTCGTTTGTTGGAACGGTGGGTTTCATTTAACTCATGCCATACGTTTTGTTGATTTCCTTTAGCCATGTTGGATGGCCCCAGAAGTCATACAGGGCCACAAGTACGACGCCAAGGCTGACATTTGGTCATTTGGGATCACCGCACTTGAATTGTCTCAGGGTCGACCACCGCGCTCACGCGAACCGCCCCGCAGCGTACTTTTGAAGACGTAAGCCTCATCAATTTCAATAACCCACTTCCATTCCAAAACTTACTCATGGTCCCGCAAGCGTTCAAGACCCTTCGCCCACGCTGGACCGCACCGGCGGGTCTCACAAATACTCCAAAGCTTTCCAAGAAATAGTGGAACAATGCCTCGAAAAAGACCCAGCGAAACGCCCAACGGCCGCCGAGCTACTAGCATCTCCGTTCTTCCGGACCGCCAAAAAGAAATCTTACTTGGTTGGGACGGTGCTAAGTGAGGACTTCCAATCACCTGCCATCGCTTACCGATTACTGATTAACCTTATCTCAGAGGCACTTCCACCTCTCGTGCAACGCCAAGAACTGCGCAAACGCCCTTCGTCCACATCCCACAATACCTTGGACTCGTGGGATTTTTCGCTCTCGCTCTCGCTTTCTGTGAAGAAGTCCTTGAGCTTGTCCGGAAGCTCGCTATCGCACCCCGATGACCTCCCGCACACGACTGACCCGGTATTTGAGCTGGACGAGGACCGGTCATCCGAGAAAGGGCAACTGCAGGATGACAGCGAGAAGAGCGAGGACTCTTCCTCTGGGCCAGCCACTCCTGCGCCGGGGACCCCTTTTCTAGCCGGGTCCCCTACGAAGGTTGAAATCGCAAATCAGGTGCCCGTACCCCCCGTGGCCGTGGCGGGATCCGACCACAATCCCCCTTCCCCTATCACAATCCCCATCTCTACTCGAGTTGCCCATACTAGGAGCACCTCTCGATCGGTTCCAGAGACACCGATCGGATTGAATAACGCGCCTGTTACTGTTCCGCAATCCGTTCCTCCCGAAAAGACCTCCCACGGGTCGAAGTTGTGGAACAAACTGGCAAGGCCGGGGTCTAGTCGCGGCAAGAAGCTCAACGCTGCCCTGGACAAGACCGGTGCACTCGTTCAAGTCATGTCGGCTGGGTTTTCAAGCAAGTCGCACAAAGCTTAATCATCTCCGTTCATCTCCTTTCACCTCAATTGCATTTACGACCCTCTTACGACATATACCCACGCCTATGGTAATTCATCAACATCATTGGATACCTTTGCAGGTTTATGCATTATTTGTCCCCTGTTGTACCCCCTACATAGACTATCTCCTGTGCGGCGATATGCGGGATTTACGTTGTCTACGTTTAGTAAACCTAGCCCAGCTTGTACTTGTCCTGTGCTCTGGTGGCTTTTTCATATTTATTCTGCTCCTATTGAGTACTCATACGGATATTTCGTTACTCTTCACATGATTGCCTTTTTGCATTCTTTCACTCGATCGATTAACCCCGCCCGGGGCGGCGAGTAAGGAAATGACTGTACTTATGAGCACCAGGGACTATGCCAAACATCGTAACGCCAGGATTACACGCCGTGGCCACCAACGTCTATGGATCCATGGCCTAACGAACATGCGAGACATGTCAAAATGGTAAAATTCACTCCTCATTGATATAATTCCATCCTACTATAGCGATGCCTTCCCTCTAGTCTCGAATGGTAGGAGAAGAGCGATGAACCCAGAAACAATGAACAGAGCCCCAGAGATGTAAATCGGGACTGAGGTAGTGAGATCTGCTTTCAGCGCGATGACGGGGGCCATGATTCCGAAAACTCGGTTCGCAGCGGCAACGATGGCGTTACCAGTGCCGCGGTCCTTCATGGGGAAGAGCTCAGGGGAGATGGCATAGAGTACACCGTACATGACGTTGGAGG
>Ga0307511_10005007_pt1 | contig 13518 bp, 15 predicted proteins | sample 13_EM_MG_FD_200266 | JGI IMG/M metagenome (GOLD analysis project Ga0307511, IMG submission 200266) | Populus trichocarpa ectomycorrhiza microbial communities from riparian zone in the Pacific Northwest, United States - 13_EM | ecosystem: Host-associated > Plants > Roots > Unclassified | place...
TGTCCAGTTCACACAACAAGACATCCAACCAGCCTGCTAGTGTACACCTAGTGTGAACACCAAGCGAACCATTGGTATAGAGAAAGCTTACCAAAGCACACTCTACACCTCCGAACTCGACAGCGTCTCAAGTGACGTTGATAGCTGCGCTACTGCGGGACTTACAACTGGTATGGCTGCAGAGCAAACACACACAAAGCTGATGCGGTGACCTGGTTAATACTCTCTGGATACCGGTCCATCCATCCCCCTGAATTGTAGCGTTCTGATCCCTCGAGACGTCCTTGGCAAGCTGCCAGTAGCTCTCAGCTGCACGTGGGACCAACCGAGTCGTTAGGACCTTTCGGGATGGAGACATGGCCCCTGGTAAGAATTGGTGGACGAAGTCGATCCATTCTAGGTTGTCGACCCAGGAGAGTGGTAGACCGGCCGAAGCTGTCAATCTCGCAAGACAAGTCTCAAATTTTGCCTGTAGTTCTGGCAACCACACTCCCATGCTCAACGGCCAGACTGGTTGTGATGCTTGAGAGGTGGCAGGCTTGGCGTAAAGTGATTGTGGCATTGCCATGGGACTTTGATCATAGTGGGGTGGGTAAATCGCGACGGATAAGGGTAGCGTGTTGAACACAGGTGATGGCAATGCGGACAGTAGGGGTGACGTCAACGAGGGGGAGGGGGACGGCGCTGCTGGGTACCCGTAAAGAGCGGGCGAGTTGAAACGAGTCGAGGTTGGGAGCGATGGTGGAAGCATTTGAGACGATCCAGAACCCGACGCAACCATCCCGGGGGCCGGCAGAGCCCCTAACCACGTAGCATGGTACGGGGAGTGCCGTGGCTTCTTTGGGGAGGAGTCGACTTCGTCCTTCGCACGTCGCTGTACGTTCGGCGGTTGGTTCGGACAAAACTTGAGGTGATTGAGACAGGTAGCACGTGCGTAGCGAATGAATCCTCCTACTCCAAGACTCGTCCGCGGTTTGTCCCACACTGCGTATATGTGGTGAATCTAGGACTCATTGTATTGGATCGCTGATCACTCACGATAAGCTTCAATTACAGCCTGATCTCGCGCAACAGTGATCCTCCCTTGATCAATAGCATTATAATCGTCCTGGAGAAGCTTCTGGGCATCGACCGGTAAACACACTGCGCAATAAAGCTTGTTGGTTTTTGTGGTGCCTGTGCCAGATGTGGTGTAGGCGTTAGGATCCTTGCTAGCAAACCCGGGATGATCAACGAAGTGTTCCCTCCACCACGTCCGGCTTGATTTCTTGCCCGCGCTCATGGGGGTTTATCGGAGCGGCGTAGCAAAAAGGGAGGGGCGAATCATCTGTACTTTATATCAAGGCCCCATGCACATGCAGCCTGGCTTTGTACGTGTACTACGTGCTATGTTTCGAAAGTCGACCCGTTCAGCCTGGCGGCTCGTGATGGGCGGTGATTTCTATATTTGGTATATCCGGACAGCCCGAGGGCGGGAAGTCAAAGTTAAGTGATATGATCCGAGTTACCGTGACTTATTTTTTTTGACTTGGTAACTAGGTTATAGTCAGTGACTCGCACAACACTGTTTGAGTGGCCCCCTCGAGATTTATTTCTACGACTTTAGTTTCCTTCTTCCGCTTACTTCTCCCTCCAAACCGTACGACTAGAACTTAAAATATACTCACTCACGATTACAGGCCACCCAAGGTGAGTATCCGTACCAAGCCATACATCTATAAAGATCCCCAAATGGAACGTTACTTTTCCGTGAGCTTGCAATGGTCCGCCCCGACACCCGCTATCATCTCGTAATACGCACTTTCCCACAGCCAGATCCCTTCCTTGAAGTCTCCCTATTCGAGGGAACCCACCTTGAAAAATACTGCACTGCGTTCATTTTTCACTGCACTTTTTGAAATACTTATCGTTTCCCTTCGGCATCGTCCATCGTAGGTAGAATAATGTGGGATTTGTGTTTGAACCAAGTTCTTACACGTCATATTATGTATTTGAAATTTCTAGGCAGACCTTCTATTAACCGGAGAAGTGTACTTGAAGGTACTGGGGACTATTATATGGGTACCAACGGCGGGTAAAGGAACGGATGAGAATGCGGCCCTCAATTTACGAACAGATTTCCCATGGACCACCGTGGGAATCGAGCAAAACCCAGCATCTGATTCCGGTGCGGGTGACCAAAGGCACATGCCGTGCTCCCTCCCGCCAGAGACACTCGACTTCGTCATCGACCAGCTGCACGACGAACCGGCTACGCTCAGAGCGTGCTGCCTGGTCTCCAAATCATGGATTCCGCGGACGCGAAGGCACCTCTTCGCTCACGTCCAATTTGACGACCTGGAATACCCATTCGATTCGTGGATAAGGACATTCCCAGATCCTTCGAACTCCCCCGCCCACCACACGCGCAGTCTATCAATTTGTGATCTCCCCACATCCACTCGCACAGGTACGGATGTGGGCAATTGTATCCGCGCCTTTCACAACGTCGTACACTTCGACCTCAACCACTATGCCGGGGTGGGTTACGACAACCCCCTGGCCCCATTCTTCGGGTTCTCGCCAGTCGTCAGATCGCTTAGTCTGACCTCCACTTCCTCCGAAGTTTTCGACCTCATCTGCTCCTTTCCCCTCCTCGAGGATCTGGAATTGATCGATTTTTGCCCCGAGGATGGCACCGTTGGGTGGAGCCCCCCTTCTACATCGCCCAAACTCACCAGGTCCCTAAACCTGGCTGTAAGAGGGGGGATCCACTCTACTACACGTCGATTATTGAATTTCCCGGATGGCCTCCACTTCGCCAAGATCACGGTAACGTGCATCGGAGAAGACTTCAGGTCGGCAACGGACTTGGTGTCGAAGTGTTCTGACACCTTGGAGTCCCTCAAAGTTTGCTGTTTTCTCATGGGTGCGTTTCCTTCAGCCTCTCTGACTGGTCAGGACCTTACTGCCGCGTGTGGACGTAGTCATGCCTAGGGAGCATCATCCTGACCTCTCCAAGGCCTCAAAACTCAAAGATCTGACGTTTCTGGTCAAAAGATCGAATATCCACTGGGTCACCGCGGCACTACAAACCGTTGAATCCAAGAATCTTCAACAGATTACCATCCGCTTGCACATTGCAACCCTCGGGAACTCGACTGAGGAGACGGGTCATCGGGAATGGCAAGACCTCGACCGGCTGCTGATCCAATTCTGGACCTCACATTCGATCCGTCCACGGCTTGTGGATGCGCCAAATAGTGGGGGGTGGGACGCGAGGGATCGTGTGCAGTGTTTGTTGCCTGAGTTAGCCAGGAGAAACCTCTTAGAATTACAGTGAGATGGCGGTAGTCGAGACGGGTATGGCCACTCCTTCTACATACATGCGATATCTCTAGAATCAACCATATCCGTGCACGAGCGGGCAAGGGGACATAGAATACCCCTCTCTGCGACTATAGCGGGACTTTTGTTCCAGATCCGTATTATTTCCCTCCAAACTGTATCCACAACTGCAACTGGAAATATATCTAGTGACAATAGAGAGTACCATTGCCCGGCCGTACACCCACAAAGGTGCCAAAAAACGGAGCGCTATTTGTCCCATGAGGCTGCAGTGGTCTTCCTTGACGCTCACTATCATCCCGTCATACACATCTCTCACTACTCGATCTCCCTTGATTGAATGAAGGAATGGACGAGCGGGAGGCGAGGGGCTTGCCATCGATCACAATCTAATTCTGGCGCAGGGTGACCACCATGTCGCGCCCCCTCCCACCGGAGATAGTCGACCTCGTCATTGACCAACTATGCGATGAACCGACTACTCTTAGAACGTGCTGTCTTGTCTCCAAATCGTGGGTTCCGAGGACGCGAAAGCACCTCTTCGCTCATGTCAAATTCGACGCCGCGAGTCACCCCCTTAAGTCGTGGGTGAAGGTGTTTCCAGATCCTTCGAAATCCCCCGCCCACTACACGCGTAGTCTCTCCATTCCCCGTCTTCTAGGAATTCCCACGGGTATCCGTTTGCGCCGTTGGATCCGTGCCTTTCGCAACGTTGTGCACTTCGACTTCGACTTCGATTACTGTCCGGGTTATAATCCCATCATTGCCCCATTCCGCGGATTCTCGCCGACCGTCAGATCGCTCCGTGTGACTTCCAACTCCTTCAAAGTTTTCGACTTCATCTGTTCCTTTCCCTTCCTTGAGGATCTGACGTTGATCAACATTTTCTCAGAAGGTTACGGACGGGGCCGCACCCCTTCGAAGTCACCCAAGCTAACCGGGTCCCTAGCCTTGAGCGCAAGCGGGGGGATCAGTTCCGCCACACGTCAGCTGTTGGACTTCCCGGGTGGTCTTCACTTCACTAAGATAACCACATGGTGCATTGGCGGAGACCTCAGGTCAGTGACGGACTTGGTGTCTGAGTGTTCCAACACTCTAGAGTCCCTCCACGTGTACTGTTTCCAGTTGGGTGCGCTCCGCTCCACCCCTCTTTGATTGACCAGTACCTTACCGCCCCTCACGGATGCAGTCACGTCTAGGAGAGATTTCCCTGACCTCTCCAAGGCCTCGAGACTCAAACGTGTAAAGCTTGTGGGCGAGGTGCTGAGTTTCCACTGGGTGATTGCGGCACTCCGAACCGTTAAATCCGAAAACCTTCAACGGATAACCATCCACCCACGCACGAGTCGAAGGGTCGGGAAAGATTACCAGGAATTGCAGGACCTTGACCGGCTATTGGTCCAATTCTGGACTTCACATTCGATTCGCCCACGACTTATATACTCGCCGACAAATGAGGGGTTCCATATGAAAAAATGTGCGTCGAGTTGGGTGCCTGAGATGACCAGGAGAGGGCTCATCGATCTGGTTAAGTACTCCGCTCCTTAGAAAAAACCGGTCGTATCTGGTCGTATCCACGTCAACCACCACCACCTTATCGTAGTTACATGCGTACGACCTCTCATGTACCAATCGTATCTGTGTTTATTGGCGGAAGAAGGGGCACGGGGTGCCTCTCGTTCATTCTATGACTTGAGTTACGGTTGTTTCTCCCTCCTGCACCCGGAAACAGATCTAGTGACGACTACGAACCACAAAAGGGGAATACCCTCTCCGAACTTCCGAATGCGCACCACGGTCAGTTGGCCGTGGCCACGGCCGCAACATCAGCTTTCGCCTTCTGCTGCCACATATCCAACTCCGCCTTCAGCTTCTTCAACACACCCACCGCCTTCGTAATTTCAGCCTGATCCTCAGCGGATTTCGTACTCTTCGCCTTCAATTCCCTTACAATATCCCCCTGCGTCTTCACTTTCTCCTCCCACGCCAAAACATCCGCAGTCTTCGGGCCGGTAGCCTCAGGTTGCACGGGGGCCTTCCCTTTCGCCCTCTTCGGAATAGCAGCCGCAACGTGTGTAGAATTCGGTCCCGGCCCGTTCTGAGCAGGGTCGTTACCCGCGAACTTCTCCTTATACACATCGATCATCTTCTCGTCAATCCTCTTGAACAGATGCTCCGGAGTTCCAAGCTGATGTCCAGGGAGGATGTCGATCGATAGGGCCTCCGGCACGACCCTAGCGGGTGCGTTGAGCTGCGTGAGGATTGATTGCGAAGTCGAGGGCATGAATGGATAAACGAGAGCGGAGAGGACGTAGATCAGATTGATCGCCCGGACCACGACTTGTGCGCAGCGTTTGGGGTTTTCGGCGTGAAGCGCCTTGTTCAACCCGGCCGATTGCAGGTACAGGTTCCCTCGCGCGGATATGTGCATCACTATCTGCAGCCCAGACCTCAGCTTGACGGCATCCATCGCGGTGACGTAGTCTTTGAGGAGGCCGTTGATATCAGAGACAAACTCTGCGTCCAGTTCATCATTGGGGGATAGGGGTCCAGGTTCATCACCGCCGTCTGGAATCGTGCTATCATAGACAGCGGCTAGGAATTTGAGGGCACGGTTCACGAAGTTTCCGAAGCTGTAGCCGACGCGTTAGGGCTGGGTGTGTCATGCAAAGGGCGCACTTACTTGTTCAAAAGGACGCTGTTATTTGCTGTGACCTTTACGGGGGATTCAGCAGATGCCGAACGCGATTGCGCGACCAAACTCACACAATCACTCCACGAGAACGTTGCGTCCTGGGATTCCGGCCGCGTAGAAATCAAGTAATACCTCCACACGGAGGGAGGGATTCCGGTCTCTTTGGCGGCAGGCCCGAACACACCACGGCTGTGGCTCTTCGAGAATTTTCCTCCCTCGTACTTGAGATATTCTAAATGGGATATTAGCAAGATAGCGGAACTACATTGCTGTCCCGTACCTGTTGTCGAGAGGTGGTGCAGACGTGTCCAATTTCTCCCATCACCCCGAAGAATTGAAGGCCAATATATTGTATGGAAATAAACGTTGTCTTTACCCATGAATTGGTAAAGCCGAACGTTGTCTGGGTTCAGCCACCACTGCTTCCATTCTGGTGTATAGCTGGCGGTGATGCTCGGGTATCCGATGCAGGCGTCAAACTTGGACGGGTGTCATCTCCCACTGCTTGGTGTGATATTGACCAACGCTTACCCAAACATCTGAAAGGGACGGGTCAGAGGGGTACTCGTGTCATAAGCCTATGTGCCTTACAGAGGACCTTCCCCTTCATGCCATACGGGTCCGCTCCGTTTAAGAGTGGGACCGGGACACCCCAGGTCAAGTCTCGAGTAACAGGGCTCGGGCGTAATCCACCCTTCAGTCGTGCGTCGACAATCTCTCCTTCCACATTGATGACGGAGTTGAGCGACCATTTCCCTGCGGCATACGATCGCTTGATCCACCCTTGTGTCCAGTCCTGCAGCTTGTCGAGGCTCACATACATATGCGAGGAAATTTTGTTTACCACCTTATGAGTCTTGTTCACAGTGCAACGAGGGTCTTTCAGGTCAGTGGCATCAAGCGTCGTGGTACAGTTGTCGCATTGATCACCTCGGGCATCCTTGCAGAAAATAACGTTAGTGGCCACACCGGGTAGAGCAACAGAGGAAATACTTCGTAGAAACAATGCGGGCAAGTACCCTCTACAAACCGATCTGCAAGAAATCTGACGTCCCGGTTAGCTGTCTTCCTATTTTTCTAGAGCAACTCCCGGTACCTTTGGCAACCTTCACAATATGTTTGCTGTTTGTCCTGTTTCTCGAGGTATCCGTTCTTCTGGAGGTTGAGGTATATCTCCTGGCATATCCTGCAAGGATGACCGAGTCAGGGATAATAGCCTGCCTCCTCTGGATCCTTACCCTATGTGTTCCGGTGACGATGTCCGCCCAAAGTAATCAAAACTGTCGCGGGATCAGTTCTCACCCCTCGCCAGCTCATGACCGGGGACCGACCCAAGTTCAAACCACTTATATGTCTCCACGTGAATGGCTGTGTATTTGTCGCACAACTCTTTGGGGGAAATACCCTCTTTCAACGCTTGAGTCTCGGTGGCGGTACCATACTCGTCTGTGCCACAGATGTATAGCGTTCTCCTATTCCTTGTTCCTGAACGGTTCGGTGAGTACAACTGAGGGGGCCTCAGAGGACGGTCACACGCACGGGAGTACCTGATAGGCATTATTCAGCTCCCCGTTCCACACCAGCACGACTACGCTACTCACCTGCTGTACACATCCGCACTCAGCGTGCTTCCGATGATGTTCCCTTTAAACCACATATCAGAGATCCGCAAACGTACGCCATTTGGATCCCGTACCCAGATGAGGTACGTTGTTGCAGTAGGGCAAAGCTGATGTAATCAAAATGTTTGTCTCTCCCTTCTTGGGTAATCTAAAAGGCAGATGTATTGGGCATGTTCAAGGAGAGGGTGAAGAGCAGGGGTGCGACAGGGGCGAGTCAGCAGGGTGTTGAGCGAACGGGGATTACGGAAGGATCGCACACTATCTGGCCGGGATCGGGGACGGATCTGAGGATCCCCTCCGCCTGCCGTATGTTCTGTTTCAGCGGCATCGTGGACGGGGCTTTTTGCAGTTGTAGTGGACGAGCAGCGATGGAGGAGGTGGTGAATGAGTCAGTACAGACTCGGGAACCCTTGGGATTGACGATGACTCTGAGTCCACCCGAAAATCCGATCACGTGCACGGACATCCTCCCCCCAACTGACGGCGACCTGACACGATGTCGACTCTTTCGCCTAAACTGCGACCAGCCATCTCTCTCGTCGGGATTTTGAGGGTATATACTACCCACAGAACAACATATCTGCGTCTCCTGCCAGCAACCACTGACAATGAACTGAGATTGTCCTAATCGTTCTCCGAATACCGGCCTCAACCAAGACGAAACTTATCCCACTCTACGAGCTGAAACGCCGCAGGAGTTGTAGACAAACCGTGGCTCGTCCAGACGTTGCGACTCGCCCCGCAGACTTACAGACAGATCCATAGGCTAGAACGACTATCCACCCAAAACCCAAGGGAATCTTCCTGGGAAGCCACCCTCGCCGGAATGCCCGAATCTAGTAACGCTGCTGGACAAGTCAGATCGCATACGAGGCGATAAGGAACCGTCTGTAAGACCGTCTCCTGCGAGGGCACCACAGGGAACTCGAAGACTAACAAAAAATTCGTGAAGAAGGATGACGAGTTCCTCAATTCTAGTCTGGTTTTTGCGACATCCAGGAAGCCAGCCCGAGCCCTCTAACCGTTAGGCATGCAATCGCGTTCTCCCTCGCTTCACCATCGATACCCGACCCCAATTCCTCCCCAATCCCGAAGGAGAAACCGCGGAGCTCCCCAAAAGTCCTTTCCGATGAAGTGCCCGGCTTCGGTATCCCCCAAGTTGCGGACAAGTTGAGGCGGACGAAGTTGTTCGCAGTACCGGTGGGTGGTGGTCGCATTCTGGTTTGTTCTCACCCGAGACCGACCTTTACCCTTCAGGCGCACACGCCGGCGTTCACCTTCTCCACGTTCCACGCACGCTCCATCGATCCCCTTCATTCCCGAGTGGGGACCGGATCGTCTACCCCTCAGCGCCCACCATTCTACTTCCACCATGCTAATGAACGACCCCACATTTTACTTATTTAAGCTCAACCTCCTCCCTCACACCGGTCACTTCATTTTCCCCCGCGAATTCACACACCCACCCACTCCGTGCGATACATATTTCATATTTCCACTCCACCGCCCGATCCCGGTTTCAAAAAAACACTCTGCAGCGTGCCTGTGTGCCTACATCACCACCATCATCATCATCATCATCGTGGTCATAAGTAATCATTATCACCGTCCCTGCTTCTTCTTCTCCTTATCTCGGTCTTCGGTCGCCGAAATCTCAGAAGCCTTCCTTCCTTCCACCTGCACGATCGACGTCTAGAATTCATCTATTTGAGGATCCACTGGGTCGGTACGCATTGTATACGAATAAACTTTTCTGGGGGTGCCAAGAAACCTGTGTGCACGTGTGGATTCTGCGACAGAGAGGTCTTGCGCCATCAACGCGCCAGCATCACTATGATTGGAATCAATAGGATGAGGACCACAAGGATCAGATAAGATAGGATAAACACTTCCAGCGAGACGTTCTTTCCCATCCGAAGTAACGCCCCTAACCGTAACCCCCACCGCTGCCACAAAGTCCATCAAATCTTGAGACCGTTACCGGCCGGTATCTGAATCCCCGGTCAAGACTCGAGATACGATCAGTACTTCAATCGCAACTCCTGTTCGGTCTTCATTACTATCATAGAAGAAAGGAACAGAGATGCGGTATCGCGACCCCACTTTCTTCGTACATCTGCCTGGTACATTAAAATACCCTGGAAGGTAGACCGTAAACCGTGAATCAACCGTTGAGAAGGGGTCGACATTAGGAAGAGTGAAATCAGAACAAGAACAAACATTACAAACAACCATTTGACATTAAGCCTAAATCGCCCGGTGCTGGTAAAGGAGTAGCGCATACAGAGCAAAAGTGGAGAGAGGAGAGAGAAAGCAAAAGGCGGATGAAGTCCCGTAAGGAAATTAGTAGCTACGAACTCTTCATTCCGTCAGTTGACCACGGACGAAGTTCTCCTGGTCTTCTCCGGAGAGCTCTTCGAGGGACTTGCCCTTGGTCTCTGGGATCAAGAGGGTTGAGAAAATACCCGTCAACATGAACAGGGCGAAGATCTCAAGACTAAATACCAATACCGGTCAGCCAGACGATCACTACGACGGAAGATGAAGGAATGAACTCACATGTGCTTGACGAAGGCGTTGGTACCACCAATGTCACGAAGACGGGCAAATCCGACTTGGGCGACAATAGCGCCGAGCTTGCCGGAAGCAGCAGAGATACCGTGGGCGGTGGAACGGTAACGGGTAGGGAAAATCTCTCCAGGAATGACAAAAGTCGTTGTGTTGGGACCAAAGTTTTGGAAGAAGTTCGTCAAACAGTAAAGGAAGACGAAAGCCTTCTTTCCTCCGTCGGTGGAAGTGAGCTTGTCGTATGCGAAACCCATGCAGACGAACGTGCAGGTGAGCACAATGAAACCCATAAGCTGGATAGGCTTGCGGCCCCAGGAGTCGATGAAAAGGAAGGAGACCCAGTATCCAGGAATGAGACCGGCAACGGCGAGAATCAGGTTACCGACGGAGATGTTGTTCAAGTTGTCGAAGATCTTTTGGGATCCGGTAGAGTGCGGGGATCCGAAACCGATAGCGGTCAAAATGATGGAGGAGTTGAGCCCAAGACCGTAGAAGGCAATCTAAACGAAGGAGTAAAAAACCAGATCACGCAGATTGAGACAACAGGGGCGTACGTCGAGAGCGAACCAAGACCAGGCTGTGCCGAACAAAACCTTTCCATTCTTCCACTGACCGAAATGGTGGCAGAAGTCTTTCCAGCTAGCCTTGGGAACATCGACCTTGGTGGTGATAACACTGTGATCTGGGGCAGCCTCGATACCCTTCCAGTTGCCCTCGACATCCCTAATAGCCTGCTTCATGTTACGCTCGATATCGAGGGTGAAACGAGGGGTTTCTGGGATAGTAAGACGGAAGTAAAGAGCGATAACACCGGGGACACATCCAAGACCGATGAGGAGACGCCAGCAGTAGTCAACGCTGACGGGGTTGGTGGGCGAATCCGAAAGGATGGAGCTCTTGTATGCGTGCACGACGATGAGGGAAACGAGGGCGGCACCTGCAAGAACCCTCGATCAACACCTTGGCGACCTGGCAGAGGGGACATCAACATACCAAAGTTGCCGAAACCCTGAGCAGCGAAGGTGGCAGTCATCATACGACCACGAATCCGAGTGGAAGCAAACTCGGAGGAGATGACAGCAGACAGTGGGTAGTCACCACCGATTCCGATACCCATCTGAACGGTTGCTCAGCGGAGGTTCTGAACAGAAAGTCGAGAGAAACGGCTCACGAGGAAACGCCAGACAACGAGGACACCAATAATGTGGATGGCAGGAGCATGGCCGGAGAGTGCCTGAGCGAAGGTGGCGATGATAATGATCATAAGCTCAACACCGTCTAATATGAAGGATCGTCGGTGAGCAAAAACAGTCGAAAGCGACAACCGCTGTGCAAACACTCACACATCCTCTTACGACCGACAACATCGGCCAACCAACCGAAGAAGAGCTGTCCGACCAAAGTACCAACGGGGGTAGCGACCTTGACTCCGAGATCCTGATTGGTGTTGAGTTTGCCACCTGGAAATTTTGCTTGATAAGCGAACCAGGCCGAGGGCAAAGACGATATCAGAAAACTCACCGGCGCCGTAGACATAACCCAACATGGTCGAGGCGATGTTAATTGCGAAGATATCGTAGCTATGAGACCGGTCAGAGGTAACGCTCAATATCGGAGTAGATCACACGACCACTTACGCATCTGTGAAGAAACCAACACCAGCCACCAAGCAGACCCTTATGTGGAACCATCTACAACGCGAGGTGAGAAAGGTTGAGGGTCTGGGGATAAACGGCGTCGACGAACGAGAAGGGGGCGTTGTCGATTTCAGCGAGGGCGGCCCTACGCTGCTCATCGAGGTCGACATAGTTGGACTGAACCGCGACCTTGCCGTTGGTTGAGCTGCTGGGGGAGATTTTCTCGCCGGTCGCCATTGGGGAGGACGTTGAGTGGGAGGGGTGAGTCGACGAGAGCCCTGGCTTCAGCGGAGGAGGGAAAATCGAAATCCATGGGTTTAAATATGACAGGTGGAGTGCGCATGAGGATACAGACGAACGTGCGTCGGGTGTTGGGCAAGTGAATTCCAAGATTTGTCGCCCGATCACCCACCCAGATCTCGCTGGCGTGTTATTTTTAGATATTCACCGAAGCCAAGCCAAGCAATTCCCACGCACACTTCCCTATCGACTGTCCGTCGGCTGTGGGCGAACAGTACGCCAGGCAAGATACTTGGCCAGCATTCGAATCTAGCAGCGGCGAGTGGTGGAATCGCACACGTGCAAAGTATATCCCGATTGCGTAAGTTTGAGAAGTCTGAACTCCACTTCCGATGGTACTGCCGTCAGTGTTGGGCGGCTGCTGCTGCTTTCCATCGGCGAAAAAAGAGCACTGGTATGTGGTCACCGTGAGGTTTGTAAAGCCAAGCCCACACTACAGCAGTAGTTTACATATTCCTTCCACGGGTGAAACAGACGACGATCGTCGCAAATTCACCAGCTCCGACACCGACGTCTCACCCGATGAAATCGCTCCCTCAGCTTCGTTCGCGAAGAAACCCTGATGCTTTGCCATCTCAAGGGCCAAACACTACGACGGATTCGTCGCCACACACGTTCGATGCCGACTATTTATACCTCGTGTCATCGGGTGGGCCAGCTGGGGTCCACAGGAGAGCATACTGACAGATTGGCGTGTGACCGCATGTTTGTGGTAGAACGTTGGCCAGCGTGCCTGGATTCACACACCAGTGTTCGACACCGTGAGAGCAGTAAGTATGTAAGCTTGCTCATTGGGGGGGAGTTGTCCTAGTGCACTAGTCTTCGGCTCGGTGACCGCTCTCTTCCGTCCTTCACTCAATGGATTGGAGGCCAAAAGCCCCCATTGGCTCGACTCAATCCCGGCATCCCACGTTGCCGACGTTCTGACCCAACATACTTATTAGGACTCACAATACGGCTCTACATTTTTCGCGACCTCGCGCGCGTGGTCCCAGTCAACTCTGAGAGTGGCATCCGCTAACGGCATCCCCACATTTCACCGAACGTCACCCCGTTTCATTTCAGTAGATCCCAAGGAGCAGTTTTCTGATTCCTTGGTGCCTCGTTGACAAGCCACGCCCTAAATTTACCCCCAAACTATGCAATCCCACGACTGGTCGTGTGACCACTTGAATGTATACCTTCAGGCTTGGGGATCGTATCAATGGGTACTTGAGTACTCCATTGAACTCGGAGGAAGAATCGAAGATGTTCGAGTGGTTCAAAATTGGGGCGGGACCAAGGCGGGATCAGGGCTGTGCGGACCGGATCCCCACGGACATCAAACTTCGGGGCGCCTAGATTTTTTTTCATCCGAATCTGCGTTTGT